>Ga0134128_10012327_pt1 | contig 10194 bp, 15 predicted proteins | sample KB31754_FD_96462 | JGI IMG/M metagenome (GOLD analysis project Ga0134128, IMG submission 96462) | Terrestrial soil microbial communities with excess Nitrogen fertilizer from Kellogg Biological Station, Michigan, USA - KB3-175-4 | ecosystem: Environmental > Terrestrial > Soil > Unclassified ...
AGAGTTGATCGAGAAGTTCGGTATTTCTTCCAGTCGTATCGTGGACACCGTGAAGGCTGCTTTGCAGTAGCTCGCGCGACCCGCACCGAGCGGCGGCTTACGGTTGTGGCTTACCGCCGGGCGACCGTAGCAATTCAGAAAAGAAGAAGTTTCAAGCCATGCTCGACGCCACGACTAACACAGAAAAAGAGCGGATCGGCGAGCAACTCGTTGATGCGCTCAGCGCCATATTCGGAGCACACTCCGGATATCGGCCGGTACATGCGAAGGGAATTGAGCGTGAAGGCACTTTCACGGCAGCTCCGACGGCTACGGGCCTTGCGGCCCCACATCTGCAGAACCAGAGATCGCCCCTGACGGTCCGATTTTCCGATTTCAGCAGTATTCCCAGCCTGTTCGGACGCTGATCCGACGGCCATGCGCTTCCACCTGTCAGGCGGAGACAGCACGGACAAAGTTGCACACTGCTACAGAGGTTTTTCCGCCAGGACCCTCGTGCCTCGGCTACGTTTCACGCAGCGAGATGTTCCGAGGTCGTTACGCTGACATTGCCGTAGATCCGGCCCATCCATTCATCTGCGTGCTTCCGCTCCGTTGGTGTTGGCGGAAAGACCTGAATGAGCCGGTTCTGGCTGGGAAGCACGGAGAATGCATGTTCCGTCAGAACTTTCAGCGCATTAGCCAAGATAACAGACTGGTACCCATTGCTGAAGGACAGGCCAGTGGTATGAGACCACAGAGGCCGCATCCATGCTTCACAGACGAGTCTCCACTCTCCTCTGGAGATGGATGTCCAGACCTTCAGGAAATCGAGTGATCCTTCGCATCCGCTCTGATATTCAATGTGAATGAGTCCGGAGGACGGATCCGGCATGAGCTCATTCCAGCTTTGAACGGCCGCATATTCCAGGCTGCGATCAAGCCGAACCGTTTGCTCCCGTTGCGAATTCGTGCCAGGTGTCATACTTTCCTCCTGTGCCTGCGACGCTGTTCCCCGGCCGATCGTTCCTGAAATGGGGGCTGTGTTGACGCCACTTATGTTCGCACTAACTCCCCTTCGGGAGCCGGCCCGGATCCATTGCTGCCGTTGTGCTCGGCGGACGCAACTTTCTTTGCCTGCTCCTGACCGATTCCCATTGTCAGCGCCGTCATTCCGGCCAGGCCGCCCAGTTGCATTGTCTCTATAGCGGAACTGGGAACAATAACGATCGTGGAGTTTTGCTTCAACCCTTCGTAGAGCATGTTCATGGCTCTCAGGTGCAGGGCAATTGGATCGTTGGCATACGTTTTAGCAGCTTCGCCAAACTTCTCCGCCACCTGTCGCTCCGAATCTCCCAGGATGACGCGGGCCTGACGCTCTCTCTCCGCCTGAGCCTGCATCGACATGGCATTTTCCAGTGCCGCCGGGATCAATACGTCCTTGACCTCAACCGAGATGACATTGATGCCCCACGGCTCGGTGCGTGCGTCGATGATCTCTCGCAAAACACTGCTGATCTTGTCCCTGCCTTCGAGCATGTCGGAAAGCATCGTCTTTCCGATGACGTCGCGTAGTGCAGTCTGGGAAGCCCAGCCGATCGAGCTTTGGTAGTCGGCTACATCGAGAGCTGCCCTTTTCGGATCGATAATCTTCCAGAACAATACGGCATCCACATCAACCGGAACGGTGTCTTTCGTCAGCGTTTTCTCCGCTTTGAAAGAGCTGGTGAGAACGCGAGTGTCGAGCCAGTAAGGAATGTTTTCAACCACCGGAATGATGAAGAATAGCCCCGGCCCCTCCAGAGAGCGAAACTTCCCAAGTCGCAGAACGACCGCCTTGCTCCATTGGTCGGCAACCTGGATCGCTGACGAGATGATGAAGGCAAGGACGACTGCCGTGCATAGAACAGCAATGCTTGCCGTATTGCCCGCGGCTCCATGTGTGGCATAAGCAAGCGCCACGCCGAGGCTCGCAATGATGACGAAGATCAACGCTGATAACGAGTTGCCTTTTCTCACTGAACAGTCTCCTGCTCCCTTGCCCCGACTGGACCGCATGCGATTCCCGCCCAGCACGCTTGGAGGGCTGCGCTGGTGTCGCCCTGAGGGTAGTGTTCCACCCGGCAGCCGGACGCGCTGTGCAATTCGGCTCAGTAATTGATGGCGTAGAGAGGATCTGTGAGTCGATACAGGATTGAGCACTTCGCAGGCGCCAGACAGCGATGATGACCTCTGCTGTTCTGCAGCACGGCAAGTTCCTCCATCGGCGAGTTGTTGCGGAAATCTACGAGGCTGGATGGAGGTTCGGTCATCCTGAGAGGGCGACCTTAAAACTTTGCTACGCGTAGGATCGTTCACACCTGAAGCAAATTGCGGGAGGGCCTCCGTCCACGATTGCTCCTCCAAAACCGCAAGAACACATCACTGGGCGACCTGGAAGGCGGAATTGACCGCCTTCCCTGAGATATTGTCGCGGTCGCTCTATGCGGGCGCAGGAGCGGCGACCTTATGAAAGGTCGAATTGATAACCTCACACGTCTGGACCCTGGGCGTTCCATCGATCAGTTTCGAGAAGATCTTCACCACCTCGGAGTAAGTATTCGTGTTGTAGGCTTCTGCATCCGCTTGGCTGTCCCACAGACTGATTGCCGTAACATCCAACCCCTTGGGACTGGCGATCGCGATTTCGTCCCTGAAGCCGTTCTGTTTGCGCAGTAACGGCAGAACCTGACTCTCAAATACGTGGCTATACTCGGAAAGCATGTTGGATTTAAGGTGAACGGAAACGTTGCGTGCGAACATAGGTCCTCCTTGAGAGGCCGTTGTTAGCTAAGACGGGAGAACTTCAGATGGGCTGACTTAGTTCAGGGAACCTGAGAGAGGAGGAAGTGTAGTAACGACCTCATCTCCAACCCTACCTGAATACCGCAGCTTTGTCCATTAAGAACGGCGCACCTGACAGTCCTTTGATGTGGTCAATAAGCTCGAGCTCACCCGAGCGCTGATGCTCCCCCCCGCCGATATTAATCCCGAGCGAAATAGTGGTCTCGCCCGTAAGCTGCTGAGAGAAGCGGCCCCAAATGACAGGTGTGAATGCACAATTGAACAGTAAGAGGCAGGGGAACAGTGCGGTGATTCAGCGTCCGGGCAGCAGTAGGACGCTGCCCACTGAAGTGAACGATGCCCCAGTTAAACGCGAAATTGCTTGTGGCAGACGATGAAATCCCCGTCGGCATGTCCCTGCCGGGCGTTTTTACAGAACTGGGATTTAGTGTGCACGCGGCTCAGGGCGGATTCTCCGCATTGCCGGAAGATTCATCCGGACAGGCCATTGTTGCCACAGACTTCTCGGCGGAAGCCCGGCTCGCGGACGCCGACTCGTCTTGGTGTGCGGAGCCCCAGTTCTTGAGACGCAGCGGGCGCAATAATGCTGGCGATGAGTCGCCTACGGCGACAAGCGGCGGATGCAAACATGATCAGGCTTCCAGGATCCAGCCCATTCAGGGCTCTTGGGCTGCGGGCACTCCGACCGCAGACCAAGATGAGGAAAATCCACTGTGTGGTCTGGTGCGTTGAGGATGCTCCTTATCGCTCTGCGCTGGATCACCGGTCCTGCATCAGGACCAAAGCTGAGCGGTTGGACAACTCTTGCTACCTCATTTTCGCGTTCTGTGCCGCGTGAGTTATCTTTCGCTGCATCCGCGAGAAGCTCATGTGGCGCCTGCGCCATCGCCTGATGGTCACATATGTCTTCATCAGAGTTTGTCCCGATCGTGCTGTTGCTGACGATGGTTGGGGTGGCCAGCTATCTGTTTGCCGGGCAGTTTGCCACGTATGTCGGGCTCTCGATCTGCAGTCCGCATCGCAGCACCTCGGCGCACCGAACGATGCTCTGGCAGCGCAATTGCTCACTCGATTTGCGACCGCGGCTGCAGGCAGGTACTACCGGGGAGGCAGTACCGCCGTGGCGCAACTCTCCCCGGCCATGCTGATGACCACACTGGACTATTAACTCTTTCGCTGTACTCCGCCGGAGAAGTACGCGACCATGTTTCTGGGCTGCTATGACGCAACGCTGCGCGAGTTGACGTATTGCAATGCCGGCCATTTGCCACCTATCATCTTGAGCGGAAATGGCGGCATTTCCCGCCTCACAGTCTCCGGCACGGTTGTCGGTTTGCTTGATGCCGCCAGCTATGAAGAATGTACGATCCCGATGCAGCCCGGGGGACCTGTTCGTCGCATTCAGCGACGGCGTCACTGAACCGGAGAATACCTCTGAGGAATTTGGCGAGGATCGCCTGATTGCGCTGATACAGGAACAGCGCGACCAGCCGCTCGCCGATATTGGTACTGTCATCACCAATGCCGTAGCTGATTGGATCGGCGATGAGGAGCAACCAGATGACGTGACTGTCGTTCTCGCCCGCGCCAGTTGAACCCTCTGGCGTTATTCACGCCGACTCGCCCTGGAGGTTTATCCTCTGCAGCACTTTCCCTGCTGATTGGTTCTTCTGGCATCAACGCGGGGCCAGGATGACCGAACGAACTCCAGGGATTGCTCACAACTGGAGAAGTTCGTACTGCCTCTCTCATCGTCTTCGCTTGCCTATCGCCCAGGAGACTTGTACATGAAGCCTTTCCGTACCCGGGCCCTCTCATCGATCAGCTCTTCAGTCCCAGTAAAAACACCTGTTGCAGGAATCCTGTTACTGATGCCGAATTGGAAGGACCGGCAACCCGGAAACACTGATTCCGGTGATTTCGCCGCAGGGGCAGGCGGACCATGATCGGAAACATGCTGTGGCGCCTCGGCTCTCTATGATCGATTCCGCAAGCTGCGGATTGGTCGAATACGACAGTCGCATTCGGGTTCACACACATCAATCCTGAATCTGGCTTCGCTCTATCAACTACCTGGTCGAACGCCGCTAAGCCGTTTCTCCTCATTGCTTCGTCGGCGTGGTCATAATTTGCGAGCGATGCACCTGGGATGGTCACAATTGCACAGTAAAGGAGTTCGGGGTGCGGTAATAATGCGAGGTGAAGCAATGCTTTGGAGAATTCGCGATGCCCCCACCTCAAACGAGCCTCCTGATCGTTGACGATTATGAGCCGCTGCGGGCGGCCCTCTGGGAATTGTTCGGGAAATCAGGGTATCGAGCGCGATGCGCGCAGGATGGGGTCTCAGCATTAGGGGAAATCCGGCAGGAAGTTCCCGATATCGTGCTTTCCGATCTGAACATGCCGGACATGTCCGGCTTCGAATTCCTTTCCGTGGTTCGCCACCGTTTTCCGGCCGTCCGAGTAGTTGCGATGAGTGGAGAGTTTTCGGGCACCGGCGTGCCGCCGGGGTTCGACGCAGACGCCTTCTTCGAAAAAGGAGCCGACCTCGGATCACTCAAGCGGATCGTGGAAGCGATCACCTGGGTGGACAAATCGCCAGTTATCGAACCGCCAGGCCCCCCGGCTCCTGTCTGGATTCCGAGGAAAGGACAGGACCATGCGATGGCGCGCCATGGGCATCCGGATAAGGACGACGATTTTGCCGGACGGTGGACCGACCCGAAATGCCGCGGCGACGGTTTTCAGTAGTCCGTGAATCGCAGCAAAGCCAACATGGCTGGATGCGCTTATTGGCGGCTTCCTTCCTGTCGCGATAACAATCCAGATGCCCGCGTCCGTCGTCAGCTCATCGCAATGTGAATCAATGCATATGTGAAAAGGTGCGGTGAAGCGAGCATTGCGAGCAGATATGAGGTTCGTCGTATCTTCTCCTGTTATGCCGCAATGTGCGTCGAGCGCAAGTGCCACATCTCGCGCTGAGCAGGCGATGCGTACTTAACCAGCTCCGCACGGCTATCGCACTTAAGGAAGTGCATTAACCAGGCAGTGCAGTCTCGCACAGTCACCTCCCTGAGGCTCAACTTAATGGCAACTTCGTGATCGCTCAGGCCTCGGCCGACCAACCGGTAGATGGGGCCGAGGACCCCCATTTTTTCCCAAATGCAACGCATGGTGTGCCTGCTTTCATATCGTTCTAAACGCGACTCATATGACGAGTGCTTTGCACTACGCTAACAGCGACATTCTATGGGCAGGTTATCAACTTCAATTAAACCATTCTGAGCAATAAGGAACATAGGGAACCACTGTTGATGCCTAAGGGGACGTCAAGACAGATGGGGCCGCGGACATGGCGAGCAAAAGGGAACAGCTGACGATTGCTGCCGATGCCATACTGAACTCCTGCGGTCAAGCCACCGTCCGGAACATCGTTCATAAGACCAGCGACGGTTGATTAGCAGCAGCTGAAAAAGGTGAAAAGCGTGACAATCGATCATTGGAAGCAACTCTGGGTGCCGATCGTGTTCGGCCTTCTGGCATCTCGGGTCCCAGCTCAGGTATCCGATCTCGCTCAGAATCTGGCGAACTGCAGATCTGGCCAGGAAGCCTGTGAGCGTGCCAGATTGACACAGGAACAATCGATCGAAGTGGCACGAGCTGATCACCTGCGCAATGTCTCGAATTGCAGAGACGGCTTTGATTCCTGCGATCGCTCGACACTTACCAGCCAGGAGATCGTGGCTCTTGCAGTGGCCAATTACCAGGGTAACGTTTCTAACTGCGAAGCCGGTCTCAGCCCTTGCGACCGTTCTGGACTGAGCCACGTCGAGGCTCGCAGGGTGGATGATGCCGCGATCCAGCGCAACCTCTCCGACTGCCAAGCTGGCCTTGGACCCTGCGATCTTTCGAGTTTGACTCCGGCCGGAGTTCGCCGGCTGGCCGTGATCGGTCGAACTCGGAATCTCGCCGCCTGTGAGACGGGTATCGGAATCTGCGATCATGCCCTATTAACCCTCACAGAGGCCCGGAATGTGGCCGTTGCAGAACGCGAGCGCAATGAGCAGGAGTGCGTCGATGGATGGAGCGAATGTGATCACTCGAAACTGACGGCCGTCGGAGCGCGTAAAACCTCCGAGGCCGAACACGACCGCAATGTCTCCGCCTGCACCGAAGGTCTGGAGACCTGCGACTATTCGTCACTTAATCAGGCGGAGACCGTTAGACTCGCCACAGAGGAACACCAGCGCAACTACAGAGCGTGTCGTACAGGTTATGGCTACTGCGACCCTTCGCGCTTAACGTTGGCCGAAGGAGCCGCAATTCGGGCAGAAAAGAAACCGCCCCTGCGGTAGCCTCGCAGGATCGGCGGTACAATCCCACTCTGCCCGAAACAGGTCGGCATGGCAGAGCAGTGGCGGCTAACCTGAACATCCACGGCTTTGGTGAGTCAGAGCATGCCTCGTTATGGTTCGGATCCATCGCAAGCCGACCTGTCGTTGGCTGCTATCCGCCCGTAAGCAAGTGGCGCGAGGAGAGGCGAGCGGGCGAGTGGCAGCGGAAACGAACGGTCCGCTTCGCGGATCCAGAACAGCCCATGATCGCACGAACCGCCCCCGCCAGGCATTTATTGGGACTGATTCTACTGTGGATGGCCCGATTTGGTGTGGTGAAACCACACAACGTGATCAGCGCCGCCAGGCACGGTATTCGAGTCCGCACACAGGATATGTCTTTTGACACCGTACCGAACCATTGTTGCGTCAGTTCACGTTACTCTTTGCGGGTCACATGCAACCTTTTCGGGATGTGATCAATAGCGATCAGCATCCGGACTGCGCCACCCGCATAATCAACAATCTACCCAGAGGTGATCGCAATGAAAGAAGACCATCGAATTTTGATAGTGGACGACGAGCCGGCCATTCGCGAGGGGCTCGCGCTGCTGCTGAGCGCGCAGGGTTACTGCGTCGGCACCGCGGAGCACGGCTTCGATGCTCTTCTCCAGCTCAGGAACACGAATCCGGAACTCATCGTCTCTGATCTCAACATGCCCCAGATGTCGGGGTTCGAGCTTCTCTCCGTTCTGCGGCGTCGCTTTCCCGAAATTCTGGTGATAGCCATGAGCGGCGCCTACGAGTCCGGGGATCATGTCCCCGGCGGCGTGATTGCCGACGCCTTTCACGCGAAGGGCCTTAACGATCCGCAGGACCTCGTCCGAACGGTCGCCGACCTGATGCGCAACAAGACCGAGCGGGCAATCAACCATCACCGGCAGTCGGCCCCGGTGTGGATACCACGCAACGGCAAGGATTCGAAGGGAGGGCCGTTTATCGTGCTCACCTGCACGGAATGCCTGCGTTCCTTTCCCATCAGTGTGCTGCACGAAGACCTGCAGGAAATCCAGGAGACGCCCTGCCTGTTCTGCCGAACGCCGGTCCGCTACATTATCGACTTTTCGCTTTCGGTTGCTTCCCCAGCGACGATGCCGCCGAGCAGGGCGAATGGTGTTCAACCCGCCGGCCCTCGAATGTGAGAGCGACAGCAAAGAACGACAGCAAACCCGGAGGCCGCGATGAGGCTTATAATCAACCGCAGGTGGCCTGTTGATCGAGGCAATCGGATGCGCAGCGGACGGCCACTAAGCTGCCTTCCGGGACGGGACCATTCCAATGGCAGAGCCGAAGAGGATCGTCTTCGATGCCGGCGATTTCCTGGCGAAAGCCGGACTGGGACGAAGAGTCGTCGAATTGAGCCCCGGCGAGGCCTTCTTTTCCCAGGGCCGAGCCGCCGACTCCATTTTCTATCTCAACAAGGGCCGGGCCAAACTCACCGTCCTTTCAAGCAGTGGGAAAGAGGCTACCATTTCGCTTCTCGGTGTTGGCGATTTCGTTGGAGAGGAGTCGCTCGCGAGCGTGGGAGGCCGTCGCCTGGCCACCGCTACAGCCCTTACGGCATGCACAGCGTTGAAGATTGAGCGGCAGGAGATGGTCCGCGTGATGCACGAGGAACAGACATTCTCGGACCTTTTCCTGAAGTTTCTGCTCGCCCGCAGCATGCGTACTCAGGCCGACCTGATCGATCAGCTCTTCAACTCCAGCGAAAAGCGCCTGGCGAGAATCCTTCTGCTGATGGCCGAATTCGGCCAGCCGGGGCAACCGGAACCCCTGATTCCGAAGATCTCACAGGAGACGCTGGCGGAGATGGTTGGCACCACCCGCTCCCGCGTCAGTTTCTTTATGAATCGCTTTCGCAAGCTGGGATTTATTGATTACAACGGCGGCATTCACGTTCACAAGTCGCTGCTGAACGTCATCCTCCACGACAAATTGCCTGGGCAGAATGCGGAGAAGCCGGTGATAGACGAGTCTTTCCGCGGTTCATCCGGGTCAGATCGAGATGGTTGACGTTGATGCGAGGAAGAGAGATCGGTCCATCAGGCGTCAGCCTGACCGGGTTCGGGGAGCACTCCCATCTTCGTGGCAACCAGCACTTGCAAAAGCGTGGCCGTGTGACGAACGTTTGCGGAAATCGTGAGGAGCGCTTCGGAGACGACGGGGTGTTCATCCGCGAGCGTGTCGAGACGATCGCTTACAAGATGGAGTTTCTGAGCTTCGTGCAGAATTGCAGACGAACGCATTGCATACCCGATTTCCTGACACTCTAAGAAGAGGAGAACTTCAGGTAGGCTGACTTAGTTCAGGAAGCCTGAAAGAGGGTGGCGGGTCATTGCCTGATCCGAACTGCCCCCTTGAATACTGCTATTACGATCATACGCCTTATTCATGGCCTCTTTGCAAAATCGGCTGGCCAAGCTTCTGAGCGGACCTATCGATGAAGAGTCGACGGCTCGTCGGAGAGTTCTTCCAGGGGCCGTGGTTTCAGCCAGACGTCGAGAAGTCGATTCCTCTCCTTTGAGCATCTACTGCTCGCAGACAGCCAGCGCTTACGCTGGTTCTGTCCCCTCAATCCGAGAAAGCGGAGCCATTGCGAGCTCCGGAGCAAGGAGGGTTGCAGGTTTCGGAACCAGGTCTTCCCAAAACGAGAGAATAGATATCGCAAGGTTTACTGGCCTTACAGTTGGGTTAGTAGTGCTGAAGGCAAGGACCGCTACGCAGTCGCCATGCTCAAATGCATCTGGAACGAACTCCATGCGTTCGCCATACAGATTGACGTGTTTGCCGAAGTATCTTTAAGCGTTCTGGAGGTTCGATAAGCTGTTCAGTTCGAGCTGACGTGTGTGCGTAAAACCTCTATGCTCGATGGAACGGTCGCGTTCTCGCCTTGTTCGGCGGTGATGAATACGTCAAAATCCCTTGACACCGTCTCCGTTTTTAATTCGCCAGTTAGATTCTTGTCGACGCCAATCGC
>Ga0134128_10012328_pt1 | contig 10194 bp, 10 predicted proteins | sample KB31754_FD_96462 | JGI IMG/M metagenome (GOLD analysis project Ga0134128, IMG submission 96462) | Terrestrial soil microbial communities with excess Nitrogen fertilizer from Kellogg Biological Station, Michigan, USA - KB3-175-4 | ecosystem: Environmental > Terrestrial > Soil > Unclassified ...
GGTGGTATGGCTGTCATCGACTCGAACGGTAGAGGCAATTTCGAGGAAGGAAGCGTTTATGAAAATTGCCGCATTGCATTACCGGATATCGGTACGGTTAATGTATCCATGCGGATAATCCGGGTGGAACCAGCTGCTACCGGGCTCGTACATGATCTCCAATCCCAGCGCGTCAGTTGCGAGTTTATCGATGCAGGGGAAAATGTGCTGTCCCTGATCCAGCGTTACATCACAAGGCTGGAGCTGGAGCGAAAACGGAAATAGTAGCTGAGACATCTGGCAGAGAACGTAGAGATCGTGGATTACCATTAGGTGGAGCGGTGAAGCGAGACATGAAGCAAGGAACGAAGACGCTAACAGAACCCATTCATCCAGGAGAAATTCTGGCCGACGAGTTGGAGGCGATTGGCATGACGGCCGCTACATTGGCGATACGGATTGGTGTTCCCAAAAACCGTCTTTATGAAATCATCAACGAGCGCCGCGGCATGACTGCCGATACCGCCCTTCGCTTGGGAGTATTCTTTAACACTGGCCCAAGTTTGTGGATGAATTTGCAAAAATCGTATGAATTGGATGTTGCAGCACAAAGAATCAGGGATAATCTGAAATTTATAAAGCCCTTTGATGGAAACTCTGTTGCCTCCGCGTAATGATGAGATATATGCACTCGGACCCAAAGGCATAGATTCAATCGGCCTAGCATATCTCCCCTCTTAATATTCTGGCCACCCTGCGAGATCCTCGGATAGGCCTTCCTCAGCCAGGGCACGCTCAAAAAACGGGTCCAACTTCGCGCATTCCATTGCCAACCGGTTTTTCTCCAGGCGCTCTATTTTTTCTTCTATTGCTTCCTGGATTGCACGACTACGGTTTGGAAAAATGTGCAGCTTGATCAAGCGATCAACTTTCCCCAGAGTCTCTTCCTCCAAAGTTATGGCGATTTTTGCCTTGCTCATATTAAAAAGTATGAATATATATCATGCCTCGTCTGCTTGTTACGCAAAAGCCTGAATATTAGGACAGGCATTTACAAGAACAGACTACAATTACTTTCCAATCCTACAGGTTGAATCAATCTAATATGGCATCTGTCGCCTCCTTGCTCATGTATACCCTAACGATCGTACGGTATCTCTTCCTGTTCGCAGGCTTTCTTGCCCTTGCGTTTCCCGCCACCTCATTTTCGGAAAATTCCACCAAGGTGGAGTTCAAAAAAGAGGGCAAAGCCGTCAGGACTATCTCCGTGAATGATCTTCGCGCTCTCACCGGCGAGCGATCGCTCGAGGTGTTCGAGCCACATGAGCAGCGAAATCGGGTTTATCGCGCACTCCCGGCAAGAGCGATATTCGCTGAGGTGTTCGGCAAGGATTGGGGAAAAGCACGGGAAATCGTCTTTACTGCGATCGATGGATTTCAACCGAGCGTGCCTGTAAAAAGATTCCTGCATCATGATGGTTATTTCGCCTTTGCCAATGAGAACAAGAGACCATTCACATTGACCAACAAGCTGCAGAACGACGAAGATGTAACGCTCGGTCCGCTCTACCTGGTTTGGGATAATATCGGCTCAAAGGAGTTGCTGGAGACATGGGTATCTGATATGCCCTACCAGATCAAGACTATCGACCTCAAGATGAAAGAAGGGTTTCCGAACATGCTTCCACCATCTGGATCCTCAGAAGACGTGCAGCGGGGGTTTAATCATTTCCGCACGCAGTGTGCGGCGTGCCACACGATAAACGGAGATGGGGGCGGCAAGGCGCCGGAGCTCAATTATCCCGAAAGTATCGTGGAGTACATCAAGCCCGAATACCTCAAGCGCTGGATACTGGCGCCGCAGACCATTCGATACAACACGCACATGCCGGCGCTTGCGGAAGAAATTTCGAACAGGGAAAAGGTTGCGGGTGAAATTATTGCCTATCTCAAGGCCATGAGCGGGGTGAAACGGGCTCCGTCAGGGAATCCAGGGGACATTTCCAGGTGACAGGGTAGAAATGCCTGAATGTTGTTATTCTGACTCAAGGCTCATTCTTTTGCCCCGGTTTGCAGGGTCATGCCCTGCTGCACTGTCCAGCTGATGATCTCCGCGGCGAGTCTGTCGGCGCTCAGGCCGAAAGCCGTAATGATTTCCGATGTACCCCGGCTTTGCACAGGTTCGCTGACTTCGAAGCTGCGCGCTGCCACGATGCGGTTGCGCAGCGGCTGCGACAGGGTGGCGTAAAAGCGGATGGTGGCCTGCGGCCCGTCATTTGTGTACTCCACCTGGAATGCACTCAGGTCGCCCCCAAGTTCCAGGTCGGTAGCAAGATTGTTGCTGCTGCCGTTGCTGACGGAATTGAACCTGCCATCTGCCCGAAAAGCCGCGACCAGCCGGTTGCGCAGCAGAACGGGCGCGGGATCGCTCCAGCGGATGCCCTTGTACGAACTGAGCTGATTACCCTGGCGCAACGCCAGCACGCGTGGGCTGTCCGTGATATAGCTGCTGTAGGGCGTTGCAAGGCGCAGCGTCCAGGGCAGGGAGTCGCCGGACGAACGGGAGGCAGACTCGACAGCAGGCAGTTGATAGATTTCCAGATTTTCGGTCGCAGGCAATATCGAGCATGAGGACACGAAGAGAAGTACCGCCGCTATCCCGAAACAGCCGAGCAGGTGCAGACGGAAATAGCTCGCGCCCAGGGTGAGGTTCATGGCTCAAGCTCCTCGATTTTTTCCCGGCCTGTGAGGTAGGCAGCAGGATTCTCATCGAGCCGGCGTACGGTCCGTGCCAGTGCAGACATGGTGTAACGTAGTTCCTGCAGGGCAGGTCCCAGTTCGTTCATGCCCTGCATGCCTCCGCTCAACGCGGCCTGGTTCTCCAGCAGCAACTGATCCACCGACGCGCTGACTTTCGCCAAAGAAGCTGTGGCGCGATCGAGGTTGCCAAGAGTTGGAGCCCCCTTCTCGCTCACAAGGGTGTTCGTTGCCGCTATCAGTTGCGTAGCTTCCCGCAGGGTGGAATTCGCCTGTGCGCTGGCGGCGGCCAGTTCGCCCACAATTCCCCGCACGTTATCTTTCTGGCTGGCGATCACCCCGGTCGTCTGCTCCAGGTTCTTCAGCATCCTGCTCAGCCGCTGGGCATTTTCCGGGGAAAGAATCTCTTTGGCGCGCATCACCAGCTGGGTGACATCGGCCATCATGTTGTCGCTGTGTTCCAGCAGCTTGGCGATGGGCGATGGGGTGGCCACGATGACCGGTTCCTTGTGGTCATCCTTTGCCACGAGATCGGGGCTATCGGGCGATCCGCCACTGAATTCGATCACCGAATTGCCGGTGATGCCTGTCAGCGCGAGCCGTGCCTGGGTATCCTCTTTGATCGGCGTGCTGCCCTGCACGCGCACTCGCGCGATCACTTTGCGGGGATCTCGCGGGTCCAGCGCGAGATTAATCACGTCACCAACCGTGATGCCGCTGTATTGAACGGCGCTGCCTATGGAGAGGCCCCTGACTGCTTCATTGAAGACCACGGTGTAGTAGCGCTGCACGGAGTCGCCCGAGGCCTTGCTCAGCCACAGAGTGAACAGCAGTGCGAGCGTTACCGTCATAACGGTAAAGAATCCGATCAGTACATGGTGCGCGCGCGGTTCCATCGGTTATCTCCTTATCTCACTGGCTCTGACCATCGTATCGCTCGTCTCCGCCGCATGGCTGGCAGCACGTCCGCGCGGTCCATGAAAATACTCCTGCACCCATTCGTCCTCGGCGGCTTCGACCGTTTCGAGTGGGCCCGCTACGAGAACGCGTTTCTGCGACAACACCGCAACGCGGTCGCAGATCGTATAGAGCGTATCGAGGTCATGGGTCACGATAAAGACCGTGAGGCCCAGCGCATCGCGCAAGGTGATGATGAGCTGGTCGAATTCCGCCGCACCGATGGGATCAAGCCCGGCGGTGGGCTCGTCGAGAAAGAGGATATCGGGGTCCAGCGCAAGCGCGCGCGCCAACGCCGCCCGCTTGATCATGCCGCCCGATAGGGAGGATGGGTATTTCGTGGCCGCATTCGCCGGCAAGCCGGCGAGTGCCAGCTTCACGATTGCCAGGTGCTCGGCATCGGCCCGGGTGAGGCCAGCATTTTCGATGAGCGGAAGTGCGATGTTTTCCACGACGGTCAGAGAGGAAAACAATGCACCACGCTGGAAAAGCACACCGAAGCGCTGCTCCAGTGGTGCACGCTGCTCGGGCGCGAGCTGGAGCAGATCCGTGCCGAGAATACGCACGCTGCCCGCAGCGGGTGTTTGCAGACCAACGATGGAGCGCAGCAGGACCGATTTGCCCGAGCCGGATCCGCCGATGACGCCGAGAATCTCGCCGCGATAGACGTCGAGATCCAGCTTGTCGTGCACGAGCTGTTTGCCAAAACGGTTGGTCAGGCCCCGCACCTGGATAATCGCTTCACGGCTCCGCGCCGAAGTGTCGGTTGCCTGGCTGTCAGGGTTCGCCAGGCCGGCTTCCCGCGGAAACAGCGCCTCATCCGTCACCATCCCATCTCCATGAAAAACAGGGCCGCCATTGCATCCAGAAAAATGACGACGAATATGGAATGTACCACACTGGCTGTCGTATGCTGTCCCACGGACAATGCGCTGCCGCTGACCTTGAGCCCTTCGAGACAGCCGATGACCCCGATCACGAAGGCGAATACGGGCGCCTTGGACATGCCCACCAGGAAATGCCGCAGCTCGATCTGATCCTGGAAAATGGTGAGGAACATTGCCAGTGAAATATCCAGTTGCAGAGTGCAGACGAGCGCGCCGCCCAGGATTCCCGAGAGCATCCCCACGAAGGTGAGGATAGGCAGAGACACGAACAATGCCAGCACCCGCGGCAGCACCAGCAGGTTGGCGGGGTTCAGGCCCAGCACGCGGGTTGCGTCGATCTCCTCATTGATCTTCATGGAGCCGAGCTGAGCGGTAAACGTGCTTGCGGTGCGGCCGGCCATGAGGATGGCGGTAAGCAGGACGCCCAGCTCCCGCAGAAAGGCGAAGGTCACAAGATTGACGGTGTAGATGGTTGCCCCGAAATTGGCCAGGACGGTTGCGCCCAGAAAGGCGATCACAGCGCCCACCATGAAATTGAGCAGGGCGATAATGGGTACGGCATTCAGGCCGGTTTCGTGGATTTGCGCCACGACCGATGTGATGCGCCAGCGTGCCGGATGCAGCAGGCCGCGGGCCAGCGCATCGAGCGTAAAACCCATGAAGCCCAGCAGTGCCAATATTTCCAGCCGGAAGATATCCAGCGCAACTCCGGCGTGACCGAATATATCGATAAAGGCGCCACGCTGCCGCTTTTGGAATACCGTGCCGGCAGCCCCCATCGCGTTGGCCACCGTCAGCAGCAGCGCGCTCCGTTCGCGGCTCAATGCTGGACTGGAAGCGGCAAGCTCTCCGGCGAGTTCCGCGCCGAGCAGTTCGTAAAGGCGCGCGGCACCCGCCGTATCCAGTGCCGCAAGCCCCCCCAGGTCTACGTTGCGCCGTGCTGCGGCCAGACCCCCTGACCGGTGCCGGAGCAGGGCGATCTGCTCGCCCAGGGCGGCATAGTTTTCGAGTGTCCAGTTGCCACGCACATTCAATCGTGGGGGATTTTCAGAAGCATCCCAGAGCAGGAGCTCTGAATCGGTGCCAGATGTCATGGAGTTGCAATTTTTTACCCATCGTTACGGCCTCGGCAACTGTTGATCCGGCCAGAAAATACTATGAATCTCGTCATTCCGGCCTGACCCGGAATCCAGCAAACCGGAATCCAGCCAAACCAATATTGATTGTGCCATTCAATTGGCTTGCGTCCCCGGTACTTGCCACAAAAGCCAGGCCAATTATCTCACCTCGTTCCACATCTTGTAAGAGCACTTTAAGCGCCTCGCTCGCATCACGGGAAGTCGAGTCTGAGTCTGATACAAGCGTAAAGGACGAAGCGTAAAAGGATGATCCATCCTGTTTTCCTCCTTTAGCTAAAGCGGCCCGTTACTGCTCGTTTCGTTCAAGCAACGTCACCACGCCACTCATGCCATCGACTTCCACCCTATCCCCATCCTTCAGTTCGGCCAACACTCCTGTCAGGTTAACGACCGAAGGGATAGCAAACTCACGGGCAACGATCGCTCCGTGCGAGAGATAACCGCCCGTCTCTACAACCAATCCTGCCGCTCTTAGGAAAAGTGGCGTCCAGCCAGGATCAGTGGAGGGAGCAACCAGAATATCACCCTGCTGCAATTTGTAGCCATCGGACGGGTGGAGCAGAAGGCGCGCTTTACCTCTCGCCAAGCCTGTGCCGGTCGGTATGCCGTGGTAGCGACGCGAGTTATTTGAGGCTGTGGCTGTGGCTGAGGCTGTCACGGACTCATGTGCCTGCCAGCCCTGTCTTGAATACCTCGATGCCTCGACCAGAACATCCGGGGCTGTTTCCCGCGACCATTGTTCGAAAAGCCTGTTCCGTTCACTCACGCGAGCTCTTACGCCGGCCTCGGGAATATCGCCATCCAGCACACGCAATATCTCGGAAAGCATGAGTTGAGAAATATCCGCTTCCTGCACCAGCACTCCACGTTCGGCCAGATAGCGTCCGGCTGCGAGCAGCAGATTGCGTCCCGGCTCCATCAGTGCTGTCAGGGCGCTGCGTGCGGCTTCACGCTGGTTACATTCCTGCGTCGCTGCTTTTGCCAATTTCAGGATAAATACCCGTTTCCAGAACGATACGCCGGATTGGATACGCGCCAGCGCTTCAGCCACGGCTGCTTTCTGGCGAGCCTGCAACGCCGCCTCGTCCACCTCGGCCAGTTGCTCCAGTTGCGATAGTAAATATTCCGGCGCCTCCCGCCATCTCGGATTCCGGAAGTAACTTTCATACAATCCTCGATGCCCGTAACGCTCAAGAAACTCATTGAAGGCCTCCTGGAACTTGGGGCTCTCCGAATGCAGAAGATGACTGGAAGCTTCCACGCTCTTCTTGTTTTCCCGCCACAAACGCGCCAGAGCCATCAGCTCATACGACTGGCGTGCGGTAACACTCGGCTCTCCACCGGCGAGCAAAGCAGTAGCCAATGCATATCCTTTACCTGGAAAGCACTTATCCAACTGCTCGACCAGCATTGCCAGGCTTCCGCCGCCTGAGCCCTGCAAGAAAAACAAATCGACCGCACTGCGGGCGACGTGAAAATGACGGAGAATTTCAGCGCGCAGACCTGCCGCATCCTCGGGAAGCGGCTGCTTGCGCCATTGGGCCGCGTCGACCATGGCGCGCTCTACAGCCCGCTGGCCGCGACGACGCTGCCCTGGAGAGCGCACCATATAACGCAACGCCCTTCGCAAACGTGCAAAGCCGTTGGCAGGACTTGTGGGCAGCAAGGTGATTTCCGGCTGCCTGCCCCCAATCAGCGCATTCGTCAGCGTGGGAATCACCCCTAATGCATCGAAAACTTCCCACTGCAACAGGGAAAGCTGTAAATAAAGGCGGCCATGGAACAGTCCCGCACGCTGCAATCCCGGCAGCAATGGATACCCGGCCAGAATGTAGCCCTGTGTGAGCAGTTCGTTGACGAGCTTTCGGGCATTGCACCAGTCTATCGGTGATAGCGGCTCCGGGACTACTTCGCAGGTGTTGCCGCGCGTCCAGTAGGTCGGCTGCGTTTGCAGCGCGGGATAGGTGTAATGGGGCCGGGCAGTGACTGGCCGAGCCTGGGTCAGCCAGAACCGTTCGCCGTCCCATACCCATTCCAGATCATAGAATGGATGGGTGAAGTCCAGGGCTACCGCCGCGTCGCGCAGCAGTTCGGCCAGGGCTAGCGCTTGATCGGACGAAAGAACAGAGCCTGTTGCTTCGGCAGTGGATGTCGCAACCATTGCCGTTCCGCCTTCCGGCCGCGCGACTGCCTTGGCCGCCTTGCTGCCGATCTGCCGGTGCAGTAATACCCAGTGATCATCGAGCAAATCTTCGCCAAAAACATATTCATCGCCGGCTGCCTGTCCCCCGACCAGTGATTCGCCCAACCCCCATTGCGCATGGATGACAAGCCTGTCATCACGTCCGGTAATCGGGTCGCAAGTGAAGGCAATGCCGGAAGCAATGGCAGGCAGCAGCGGCATGACGATTACTGCCATGCCTAGCATGGGTGCGTCCTGATTCAGCCTTTGACGATAAGCAATAGCGGTGGGGGAGGATAACGAAGCCCACACCTCCCGGACCGCGAACTGTACCTGTTCGATACCGCATACATTCAGACAGGTGCGGTAAATACCCGCGAACGAGGCCGTGGTTGAGTCTTCACCGGCAGCCGAAGAGCGTACTGCCAGCGGCTGATTCAACCAGCCACGGGCAGCAAGAACCTCCTGCAATGCAGCCAACAATTCGGGAGCGAGCGCCTCATTGGCCTCATCATGCAATGGTCGCCATCCGGCAGGGATAACCAATCCCTCCGGCACCGGCAGGCCCAGTTGCTTCAACCGTGCCAGATGCCATGCCTTGCCGCCTACCATAGCCGGATCCGCGGCTAGAACACCCTGCCAGTCGAGGATTTCCAGTTGCGTGATTTGCTTGATTACGGGCGCCTCTCCAGTCCCTCCTTGTGAATACGCTACTTCAGCCGGCATTTAACACCAACCTTCGCCGCTGGCAGATTTCGCCATTGCGACGGCCAACAAGCTCGATTATTTCCGCATGAGGCCGAGGCAGTTGATGGGCTCCATCGCTGATACGGCGCACTGCTTCAAACGAGCGTCCGTTCATGTACGTTTCCAGTTCATCCAGTCCTCTTGTTGTTATGCTTACGGTACGCTCGTCAATCTGCACTTTCATCGCTGTACGCGGGATTCTGGAAAGAAGGCCGGCACAAAAAGCAATGAGATCGCGGTTTTCGTAGAGCAGATCGTCAAGTGTCATTTCATACGCGATTCCGCGAACGCCCAGGTCTTCGATCGGCAACCCGTCAGCAGCGCCAGAGCGTAACGCCCGGCGGATTGCGAGAGTATATCCCACGTCCGGGGGCAGTACGCTCAGCTCAAAGGATGTTCCCCGCGGGGCTTCGCGCAAGTCAAAATGCGTCTAGACATTCGCCCCGCCTGCATCGGTAGCTTCTCCCACGCAAACTACCGGCCCTATTTCATTATCCACGAAACCCGCAGCGAACAGGTCGCCCGATGAATAAGTATTTGGATCGACAACACATACGACAGGTTCGCCGTATTTCTGGCCGATATCGTTACACCAGGCAGGATCAGCCAATGGCAGGGGTTGCGAGTAAGGCTCGCCTGTTGCGATTGCTGCCTCAAGCGAAGGCAGCCACGCTTCAAACTCCATGCGGTTGAAGGGACTGGATGCCATGGCCCGCGTCATGGGGGAAGCAAGCAGGCTGAAGCGTGCAGGTTTTATGGTGGTTGGGGTAAAGAGCTGCAATAAGCGCTCCGCTGCCCAGATCAGCCCGCCGGGATTACCCCGCAGGTCAAGGATCAGGCCGTTGTCAGGTAATATATCCAGCAGGCGCATTACCTCGGCAATGAATGCATCATCATCCTCGACGTCGAAGCTCCAGATACGCAAATAACCCAACTCCCCGGATCCGGGTGACTACCGATTTCCCGGTCCGCGTGCAGATCAACGGCGCGAGCAAAGGGTATGCTGTTCCAGTTCTCCGAATCACACCTGATTTAAATCTGGCATCCTTTATCAGTTCAGGTGCTGATACTTTGATACAACAAAGATGGGCGCGTCATAAGGACCATACTGCTCGACCAGGAAAGGCAGGGCGGCGACGGTTCCCTGTTTTGCGGCAGGCCCCGAATAGCGCGTGTGTGCATCACGCAAACCCGAGATGATCGAGGTAAGCGCCAGATGAAACTCTCCTTCCGATAACGCGGCTACCTGCGTCCGCAGCAGTTGCAATGCCTGTACCGGATCAAGCGCGTAGGCGGCGCGTTTCTGGGGAAGATGACAATAGACGCCGCCGATTACGGCAATCAGCGTATCGATAATCTGTAAACGTTCTCCACCATCCAGCACCCCTGCTTTGGGAATGTGAAAGTCAGGCCGCCGCGCCCTCCCCTTTCCCTCCTCCTCGGTTCGCCGCCTGGAGATTCACCAAGCAGGAAATCGCTTAGAAGCTGCCCTGTCTGGGCCTGAAGAAGAGAGGCAGCAGCGTGCTGCTCATCCATGAGAATCAAC
>Ga0134128_10012334_pt1 | contig 10194 bp, 7 predicted proteins | sample KB31754_FD_96462 | JGI IMG/M metagenome (GOLD analysis project Ga0134128, IMG submission 96462) | Terrestrial soil microbial communities with excess Nitrogen fertilizer from Kellogg Biological Station, Michigan, USA - KB3-175-4 | ecosystem: Environmental > Terrestrial > Soil > Unclassified ...
ACAAAGAAACCCGCGACGCCCGACAAACCGGAGCCGCCCAAAGACAAAGCCTTTGCTGACATCGTCAAAGATGCCCAGGTAGTCAAAGGTCTCTTTACGCTCTATCGCACAGACGAGAAAGTCTTCCTCGAAATTCTGCCCGAGCAACTCGACAAGATTTATCTGGTGTCGATGACGATCGATTCCGGCATTGGGGAGGGAGGCTTCTATGCCGCCGCAATGGCCGGAGAGGCGCCGTTCTTTTTTCACAAACAGGGAAAAAATGTACAGCTAATGGTGAAGAACACTCGCTTCTGGGCTGAGAACGGCCCGATGAGCCGCGCCGTCGCAAGGTCCTTTAGCGACTCGATCCTTGGTATCACCAAGATCGAGAGTCTGCCACATCCCGAACGAAAGAGTATTCTCATAGATCTCGGCGCTCTGGTGCTCACAGACCTGCCGATGCTTAGTTACGATCTGGAAGCGACCTTCAGAATTCCCTATCGCTTCGATCCAAAGAACAGTGTCTTCGGCACTGTCAAAGGCTTCCCGCAAAACGTAGAAATCGAAACGATCGCGCATTACGCAACGGAACGTCCGCCACTGCCGCCACTGCTTGCACCGGGCCAACCACCTCCGGCTCTGCCCCGGCCGCCGGGCAATCTTCCCGACGTGCGCAGCATGCTCTTTCATTTGCGTTACAGCATCAGTGAGCGACCGAATACAGGTTACCGGCCGCGACTCGCAGATGCGCGCGTGGGCCACTTCGTAAACTCGATCGAGGACTACAGCGACGACAGCCGTAATACCACCACCAGGCGTTACATCAATCGTTGGCACCTTGAGAAACAGAACCCATCGGCAGCGTTGTCAGCTCCAAAACAACCGATCGTTTATTGGCTGGAGAATACGATTCCCGTGAAGTATCGCGACGCAATCCGCGACGGCATACTCATGTGGAACAAAGCATTCGAGCGTGTCGGATTTCAAAACGCGATTGAGGTGAAGATACAACCCGATGATGCGGATTGGGATCCTGGCGACACTCGTTACAGTACGATTCGTTGGTTTGCAGGTTATCCCGATCCCGGTTTTGCACAGGGACCATCGCGTACCGATCCGGTTACCGGGCAGATCTACGACGCGGACATTCGTTTTTCAGAAGCGATGACTCGATTCTCGCGGCGCGAAGTGAACGAGCAGATCTATCCGTCTGCGATGCCGTGGGAGTATTCAACTCCGCGAATATTCCAGGCGCCATGGAGTGTAGTCAACGCTGCTTATCAATGCGACTTCGCGAGTGGCGCCGTGAAGGATGCCGAGTTTGCCTTCGATATTCTGGTGGCCCGCGGCATGGATCCGAATGGCGCCGAAGCTGACAAGTTCATCAAGGATTTCCTGCGTGAAATCGCCGCTCACGAAGTGGGCCATACTTTGGGACTCCGCCATAACTTCCGCGCCAGCACTATCCACAGTTGGGAGGAGGCGCAGGACTCCGGCGTCACTGCACGCGATGGGCTCACCGGCTCGGTGATGGATTACATTCCCACCAACATCGCTGCTCGTGGCGGCAGGCAGGGCGAGTACCACCAGTCCACTCTTGGGCCATACGACTATTGGGCGATCGAGTACGCGTATAAACCGATTGACGCGTCGAGTGTCGACGGCGAGCAGACTGAGTTGCGAAAGATCGCATCGAGAGCCGCCGAGCCACAATTGGCTTACGACACGGACGAAGACGCGGGTTTTGGTCCGGGACTCGATATGGATCCTGTAGTCAACCGCTTCGATCTCGGCACCGATCCGCTGAAGTATTATTCGCATCGTGTTGGTCTGGCCCGTGAAATCTTTAGCAACATGGAGCAGCGACTCGAGAAACCCGGTGAGGGTTATCAGGTGTTGAGGCGCAGCTTCAATTCCGCGCTGAACCAAACGGCCAACTCTCTGTTCCTCGCGTCGAAGTACATCGGCGGTATGTACCATTACCGCAGCTTCGTCGGCGATCCGGGAAATCGTCTACCGTTCGAGCCGGTATCCGCAGACAGGCAAAAGGAAGCGCTGAAATTGCTGCGCGACAACTTGTTTTCGCCGACGGCTTTTCAATTCAAGCCGCAACTGCTTAACAAGTTGGAGAACGAACGTTTTATCGATTTCAACACCTTCACGCCTGGACGCATGGACGTGCCGGTTCATCAGATTGTCCTCAATCTGCAACGGCAGGTGCTGGATCGAATCTTCATGCCAACTGTGTTGAGTCGCATTCAGGATTCGGAGTTGCGAGTTGGAACGAATGTCCAGCCTTTCACACTGGGTCTGCTGTTTACGGAAATCCAGGATTCAGTCTGGGAGGAAACAAAGGCTCCAAGTGCGTCCGTCAACATCAATAGTTATCGTCGTTCATTGCAGCGCGAACACCTGCGCAAGATGATCGGCATGGTATTGCGAGACGCCGGCGCTCCGGAAGATGCGCGAACGTTAGCGCGTCAAAGTCTTGTAACGCTTCGCGGGCAGTTGCAGCGAACAGTTTCAAGGCCGGGGCTACAAACGTCTCTTGAGGTTCGGGCGCATTTGAATGAGTCGATCGCCCGCATCGACGAGGCGTTGAAGGGTGGAATGCAGCGGACTGCGTTCTAGTTGGTAACGCGGATGAACGCAGATCTGCGTTCATCCGCGGCTAATTTAGGGTTCGTCTATGTCTTCGTTCGTTTTATGAAAACTTCCCGATCCGAGTGGTGTCGTTAGCGGCACGATCCAACGCGCAGGCCACAAACTCATCTGTTCCTTCGCGAGGTCTACCTCCGGATCGATCAGTAACTGCGGTTGGCGCCCGTTAAGAGAAGCCATCACGCGCGCACGAACCTCGACATTCTCGTAACCTTCACGCCTCTTCTCTTCGGCAAGATGATGCGCAAAGAGCAGGATCGACTCGGGCTTTGTAATCGCCTTCATCAACTGATGTGACTCCAGATAATCCTCCGGCTTGATGGTCCACGTTTGCCCACTTTGCGGATGCGTAACAGTAAAGATTGCCTCGCCACTCTTTGTTCGCAGCTTCATATGCCACGAAAAGTTGTGTCCCTCTTCGGTCCAACTTACGTTCCCCGGATACAGATAGTGGCGAAGCGGGAATAAAAACTGGAATACGAGGTAAGCGGCCAACGATCCAACAATCAATTTTTGCGACCGGGTAAGAGTTGAACAACTGCTTGTTTCGGCAACCGGCTTTGGCTGCGCGTCGTGGAACTCTTCTCCCGGCGACATGAACCAACGAGCGAAACGCCGGATCAAGTCAGGCGGAAAGAAAATAAAAAGCGCGCCCAGCATTAGCCACGGGAAGATGCCGATATCGAAGATCGTGGCGTTGATGAGATTGAATAGAACCGCCGCTCCAAATCCGATGAGGCGCGTGCGTCGCCACAGAAGCAGCGGAACTACCAGCAGATCGATCAGCAACCCGCCGATCACGAAACTGTAAACCACCCAATCGGCCGTGAAGATCGGGCTGCCTCCTGACACTTTAGTTAAAGGACGTAACCATGAACGCATTGGCTCGCCGCCGCGTATCCAATCGCTATTGAGATTGGCAATGCCGCCGTAAAAGAATGGTATGCCGACTTGTGCTCGCAACAGCCATAACGTCCACGCCGGAACGCCGTCTGTGCGGATCTTCGGCCGCAGCAATGCATCGATGGAGAAAGCTCGTTCTGCCGGGAGGAAACACATCAGAAAACTGATCAAACAGACCAGGTAGAAGTGATTCATATAACGCGTTTGGTCGAGGAGAAAAAAGTATGTGAAAGCAAGAAAGAATACCGGCGCGGCAATGCGGTACAGAAATCCCGCCATCACGCAAGCGGCAGCCAAACCAAGCACGACGAAGTGAATGTACATCCCGCGCCCCGGCCACGGTTTCACCCAACTGAACCCGTAGTAAGTAAAATTGACTGTGGGTTCGATGAAGTAACGATTGATCCAGCCGTGAGAGAAGTAGCGATAGGTTTCCCACAGCATGATCGCGCCGAAGAGGACGCGGAAGAACACGAGGAATGAGATGTCCACCGGTCTGAACAGAGCCACACACACGCGTCGGAGGAAAGTTTGCATTTCGGCCAATATAGCCACAAAAGGCACAAAAAACACAAAAGGCACATAGGGGCAGAAGAACCCTTTTGTGCCTTTTGTGGCTTAGCGCCGCTTCAGACGCGCGCGCTCAGTAGCGAGGCGTGAGAGCTTCTTCCATTTTTTCTTTTCGACGATTTCTGAGAGCTTGTCTTTTCTTCGGGCCTGGTATTTTAACTCTTTCTGTAACTTCTCATAGCTCTGATACCGCCCCGCGTCAATTGTTCCGGCAGCCAGAGCCTCACGGACGGCACACCGTGGCTCGTCCTGATGCTGACAGTCGCCGAAGTAGCAACTGCCGGCGAGCTCCTCGATATCGTCAAACACCAACTGCAAACTCTCATCGCCATCCCACAACTGCAATTCACGCATACCCGGCGTGTCGAGAACGAGTCCTCCCGCCGGTAACAAAATCAGCTCGCGATGAGTCGTCGTATGTCGCCCGCGATCGTCGTGCTCGCGCACTGTTTGAACTTTCACGAGATCGACACCCGCCAGATGATTTATCAGACTCGATTTACCCACGCCCGATGAACCCAGCAGCGCAACCGTGTGACCGTACTGGAAATACTGCGCGATGTCCTGCACTCCGTCTCCAGTGACAACGCTGACCGCGTGAATAGCCACTCCAGGAGCAACGAATCGCACCTCATCGATCGCATCAGCTACGCGATCACACAAATCCGACTTGCTCAAGATGATGCTCGGAATTGCGCCGCTCTCCCACGCGATAAGAAGGTATCTCTCGATCCTCCGCAGGCTGAAGTCCTGATTCAGCGACGTTAGCAGGAAAACCGTGTCGATATTCGCGCCGACAATCTGTTCTTCGGTGCGTGACCCGGCCGTCTTGCGTGCAAAACTGGTCCGCCGCGGCAGCACGGCATGGATCATTACGCGATCACCTTCCGGCCGCGAGCGAACGACCACCCAGTCTCCCACGGCCGGCAGGTCACTTCGATTCACCGCCTCGTGCCGCAGCCTGCCCGAAAGTTCGGCGAGCGACTCTCCGTTGTCGGTGTAAACGCGATAGAAATTTTTGTGTTCGAGCGCGACTCGGCCGGCTGTGTAGCCTTGTCCCTCGTATGGCTTAAAACAAATCTCGAAAAACTTACTCCAACCAAAGCTTGTTAGATCCATGATTGTCCTCTCAAGAAAAAGCGATGTACTTGGAAGGCTGCGCACCCACCCGCTACCGCGACGTGGTTCTGACTGTGTCCAAGTGCGACGACTGAGATTTGGGATGGAGGAGTTACTGCGTTGAGTGTGAAGACACTGCAAAGGTCACGCCGGATGCGCGTTACGCTTCACAGAACGGCAGCAACTTTTATTAACGGACAATCATAGGCCTGCGGGATTGTAGCATTTTTTGCGTGCAAGCCGGCGCGCCCTCGCGCGTTCACGTACTAGTTCAGTTTGAAAATACGCCGAAGGCGTTGGCTAATTTCAGCCCAGGGTTCGAGCACAGCGAGAACCCTGGGTATGAAATTCAAATACACGCTAAACCCTGAAAAGGTTAGACAATTGGCGAACCCTTACAGGGTTTCAATTTAATGTTGGGGTGACAAACCCAGGGTTGTCGCTGGCGCTCCAACCCTGGGCTAGGGATAGCGAGCGCCTTCGGCGTATTTGAAACTGCGCCAGTAAACGCGTTCATTATCAGCATCACCACTCTCCTGCGTTCGCTCAAACATAAACGGAAGAAATGGGCTGGTTATACGTCGAATAAAAGGAGAGTTTCTTATGAACAACACTGCCACGGATCTTTTCAACGTGCGTTCGCACAATCCGTCCTTTTTTTCGGTTAAAGAAAGCGCTGTTTACAAAGGTCCACTGCTGGACTTTTGCATACCAGTGAACCTGCACTTCCCTCCACCGCAAATGGTCCAACGCATCACCGAGCGTTTACCGGAAATTCTCAGGTACTACCCAGACTATGCTGAGGTCCATGCGAACCACATTGGGGAAATCGCCGGACTTCCACCCGAGTGCATCGTGCCCGCAAATGGATCTACAGAAATCATCACGCGCCTGTGCCACCTAACTCGTGGACCAATACTCACACCTATCCCTACGTTTAGCCGCTGGACCGATCTGCCGAACGAACTTGGCATTCCACTCCATCTGATCAAACACGACGTCCGGAAGAATTTTCGTCTCGAGGTTGCAGAGTTAATCACGTGTGCGAGCGAGTTGGACGTGAGAATGCTGGTGATTTCAAATCCGAACAATCCAACTGGTGCGTGGTTCGAACCTGAGGAGATCGAAGAGCTCGTACTCAGTCTGCCCGATGTTGAGTCGATTGTGATTGACGAATCGTTTATCGACTTCTCGGGTCTCGAAAGCGCAGTGAACCTGATACCGAGAGCGAAGAATCTCGTGGTGGTTAAGAGCCTTGGTAAGTCGTTAGGCTGGCATGGAGTTCGACTCGGTTATGCGGCAATGAATTCCCGCGCTGCCGGTCTGCTCAGATCACAACTACCGTTCTGGAACATCAACGGCCTCGCCGCTTACATTCTGAAAAGCGTGTCGGAGTTCAAAGACGAATTCCAGCAAAGCCTTGCGCTCGTCGCACAAGACAGAACGTACATGCTGAATCAACTCGAACTGATTCGCGGCTTAAGAGTGTTTCCCTCAAAAGCAAATTTTCTCTACGTCGAGTTGCCGGCCAACGTGCCGGGCCGAAAGCTTAGAGATCGTTTGCTGGAACACCACGGTTTGATGGTGCGGGAATGCAGCAACAAGATCGGCTCCTCCGAGCGCTACCTCCGCCTGGCAGTTCAAACCAGGGAAGCAGTCGATCTCCTGGTCCATGCGCTGCGCCACGAACTGGGATCACAGCGGTGCCTTAAGCTTGAACCCGTAGCACCTTTATAATAAGGTTCCACTCGCCCACAAGTAATACTTAGATTGGAGACCTCATGTCAGAAGCAAACAAAGCATTAGTTCAACGCTGGTTCGATGAAGTTTGGAACAAGGGACGCGCCGAGGCGATCGAGGAGATGTTTGACGAATACGGAATCGCGCACGGCTTGTCGGAAGATCCTGCAAATCCGATTACGGGTCCGCGGGACTTCAGACCGTTTCACACATTGTTCCGTGAAGCCTTCCCCAACATGATGATCGTTGTGGAGGACATGATAGCGGAAGGTGACAAAGTCGCTGCACGTTGTTCCGTGCGTGCCAGGCATGAAGGAGAGTTCCTCGGCAGAAGTGCGACTGACTCGCCCGTCGAGTTTACGGGCATCACAATTGTCCGTATCGACAATGGAAAGATCGTCGAAGCGTGGAATAACTTCGACTTCATGACGCTGCACAGGCAGGTCGGGCTTATCTGACTTTACCGAAACGTTACCTCACGTTTACAGCAAGATTATGACTGTAAATGAACGCTTCACTATTGTCCCTGTTCCCAATTAAGGGAGCACTACAAGACTGAAAGGACAATTTTAATGAAGCGTTACCTATCTAAGTTCGGCTGGAGCCTGATGGCTCTGGCACTAGTAGGGGTTATTTCCCTCAAGGCTTTCGCGGCCCCGAGGCCGTTCCACCTTGTGGAGCACGGCGTGATAACAGCAACTCCGCGCGATGGAAGTGGCACCGTGTTGGATGTGGTTGCCAGCGGAGTCGGTACGGCAACCCATCTTGGTGCAATTACGGTCGAGCGCACGGCCACTCTGACAGCAACAAATACCCCTGGGATATTTGCTTTCAAAGGAGATGCGATACTCACAGCGGCTTCGGGTGAAAAGCTCACCACAGAGATCGATGGCACGTTTAATGCCGTCACCGGCCACGCGGATCTGGTTTACGAGTGGACTGGCGGAACGGGCCGCTTTGAACATGCAACCGGCGTTACTTTCTGGTCGGTCGATGTTGCCAACGGAGAGTACGACGTAGTAGCAAACGGGCAAATCATTTACTAAGAATTAACCACAGATAAATGCGGATGAGTACAGATCAAATCTGACTGTGCGCATCCGCGTCATCTGTGGCTAAAATAGGAGTAATGAAATTTGCTTTAATCACAGTAGTCTTGCTGATTTGTTCCCCGGTTGCCACCCAAGCCCAGTCGTGTCTTACACAGGACGACGTGCGGCAGATGCTTTCACGGATAGATTCTTCACCACCAGCTACTCCAAACAAAAAGCTCAAACAAGAACTGCTAAAAATGTCGCTGAAGCAACAGGAGTTGCTGCAGCAAGTGATCCGGCAGGATCAAACAAAGAAGTCGGACCAGGAGAAACTACACAAACTATACGAAGCGGATACCGTCAGGCTTTGTGAAATCTTGAAGACTAATGGCTGGCCCACCACCGCTCTCGTTAATGAGGAAGGTGTCTTCGCGGCTTTCCAGATTCTCAAGAATGCCGGCGCTTTCGAACTCCAACGCGACTTGCTGCCCGTAATCGTTGCCGCAATCAAAAAGGATCCATTCCAGAAGCGCGAGTTTGCCGGATTATATGACCGGCTTCGCGTGAGCGTCGGAATGAAGCAACTCTTCGGCACACAGGCAGTCAGCATAGGTGGCTTCCTGGTTCTTTATCCAGTTGAGGATCCGGCAAACCTCGATGCGCGCCGCGCGGAGTATGGACTGTCGCCAATCGACCAGTACGTCAAGAGTCTCGAACGCACTTTTGCCAGACCGCTCGTCAAATCGCGGCAACTGCCCCCCAGCCAACTCTCAAAACAATTAACAGATTCAGTTGCGAAAGCAATCGACGCGACCGACCTTGGTGCGAAAGATGTCGATCCGGGCGACGTCATCAAAACAGAAACGAACCTCGTGAATCTCAACGTCAGTGTCTTCAATACCAAGTTGAAGATGTTTGTCGGTTCGTTAACGAAAGAAGACTTCCGCGTACTCGACAACAACCAGGAACAAACCGTCACTTACTTTTCTTCGACTCACGTCCCGTTCGATCTGGTCTTAGTGGTTGACTTGTCAGGATCCACCTCGGAGAAACGTGACTTGATTAAAAAGTCAACGCTGCGCTTTATCGAGGCGGCGCGCCCGGACGACCGGCTCGCCATAGTGACTTTCTCTGATACCAATAATGTCATATCGCCGCTCACGCTTGACCGCACGCAACTCGCCGCCAACGTCAAGAACATGGAAGGTGAAGGTGGATCACATGTGTGGGATGCGGTGAAATTCGCGCTCGATAACGTCATTGGACCAAAGACGCTGGAACGACGCCGTGCAGTCGTGCTGATGAGTGACGGTGTCGATGGCTCCCTGATGGGCGGCACGTACGGTTCAACGACGAGCTTTGCGGATCTGGTCGAACAGATACGGCAAACTGATACGCTTATCGTGCCGATTTTTCTGGATACGCAGACGGGTCCATTCGAAAAGCTGGTATACGACAATGCGCGCCGTACACTTAACCTGCTCGCCTCGGAGAGTGGCGGTTCTTATTACGAGGCAAAGAAACTATCGGACCTTAACGGGGTCTACGAGCAGGTAATCAATGATCTCGGCAAGGTGTATAGCCTGGGGTACAAGCCGGCGAACTCGACACATGATGGCAGTTGGCGCTGGGTAGCAGTTTCGATCGGTAACCGTCCGGACCTGGTGGCCCACACTCGTCCCGGCTATTATTCGCAGTGATGTATCTCGTCAATCGTGTAATCTTCGTAATCTTGTGACAGGATTTAGCAGGATTAACAAGATTGACAGGATTCAGTATGAGGAGAAAACTCTTGCTCAATTCATTCTTACGAACCGCTCTGGTCCTACTTGCACTGATCTCGATCTTAATACCATCACAAGCTCAACAGCAGTCAACACCGGAAGACGTGGCGCGCGGGTTTTATTCCTGGTATTTGCATCAACTCAGCCAGGAAAACATGAATCCACTCAAACAGAAAACGACTGCCTTGAAGTATTTGACACCGCAGCTCTATGCAAACGCGCCACGGCTGATCCGTCGCATGGACGCGGACATATTTATCTGCGCACAGGATTGGGACACCGGTTGGGAAAAGAACTTCACCATCAGCACACCACAGATCAAAAACAGCAGCGCCACTGAAACAGTGACGCTGCCTTCAGGTGAAACGGATAAGATCAAGATCGATCTAACGCTGATCAAA
>Ga0134128_10012335_pt1 | contig 10193 bp, 5 predicted proteins | sample KB31754_FD_96462 | JGI IMG/M metagenome (GOLD analysis project Ga0134128, IMG submission 96462) | Terrestrial soil microbial communities with excess Nitrogen fertilizer from Kellogg Biological Station, Michigan, USA - KB3-175-4 | ecosystem: Environmental > Terrestrial > Soil > Unclassified ...
ACCTGGACCATGTCAGGCATAAACTCCGCGTAGGTTGGGCGACGGTCGAAACCAACTTCATAGAATTTATAAGCAAAGTAGCCGCGCCCACGGAACTCCTCCGACAGGAAGAAACCCGCAGAAACGTGTACCCGATCGCAGTCGGGATTAGCAAACTCACCGAACCCGCCGTCGGGACATTTGCCCAGCGTGTCGGTCCAATTCGCAAAACCAATTGAGTCAGGCAAACGGCCGAGGAAGTCGATGTACTGCTGAGTGACAAAAAAGTTCACGCCATCAATCGGGTTCTGCGTCGCAGGCGATAAGTCGTCGTCGACGATTGTGATCGTTGCGAGGGTCGTAGTGCCGAGAGTAGCTCCGGTTGGTCCAACCAGATTCACCGTAAAAGTTTCAGCACCTTCCACCAGTGCATCATCCACGATCGGCATCGTGAACGTTTTGATAGTTTCCCCAATAGCGAATCGCACCGTTCCGATTGCCGTACCGTAATCGCAGCGCTCGGATGCTTTGCCGTTAGCAACCGTGCAACTCTGCAACCCGGCTGTATCGGTGGTGGCAAACTGGACGGTAGCTGCTCTTGAAATGTCGCCTATCCGAGTAACCGTCACGGTCGCCTCTCCCGCCGACTCATTAACGCTGAAAGAAGTATTACTCAGTTGCAGCGTCGCATCATCATTGGTGATCCTTACTATAGGATTCATAAAGATGATGGCATTAGCGTTGGTAGCGTTACTCAAACTTATCGTGAACGTTTCATCAGGCTCGACCGTGGTATCTCCGTTTATCGTAATGTTGACTGGCACCGATGTTGTCCCCGCAGGGAACGTAACAGTACCGGAAGCCGCAACGTAGTCATTTCCCGCAGTGGCTGTGCCGTTCGAAGTCGCAAAATCCACAGTTATGACCTGGACCGACGGATGATCCAGAAGGAAGTTGACGGCAAGGTTTTTAGTGCCGGAATCTCCTTCGGTGATAACCGAACCCCCTACAATAACAACGGGTTTCGGATCGTCGTCCTGAATTATGACTGTCGTGCTCGACGTCGCTATGACGGCGCCTCCGGTAGGACTGCTTAAATTCACGTTGAATGTTTCATTACCATTTTCGAAAAGGAGATCGCTCAGGATCGGGATTGAAATGTCTTTGCTTAACTCACCTGGACCAAAATTGAGAGTGCCACTCGTCGCCGTGTAGTCGGATCCGGCTGTGGCGGTTCCGTCGCTCGTGGCGAAATTGACTGAAATGCTGCCTGAGACGTCCCCCGTTCGACTAACTCTTACTGTCTGTGTTGAAGAACCCTCGGAGGCAAAAACCCTGTCAGCATTAAACCCCACGCCGGCGGGTACCGGCTCCGCATTTGAAACTAACTCGCTCTGCAAAATATAGATTTGACCTGCTTCGAAAAAGCCCGACGACTGTGTATTGAACGCCAGACCGTTTGTTCCCCAACGCACGAGATTCACCGGTGAGTTACCAACAAGGGGCAACGTTACGGATCCCACCGGCAGGAAAGTATCAGAATCGAAAGCGCGCAATACGACATTCGTGCCATCGGCAGTCAAATAAAAGACGCGATGAAGAGCGGCATCTACGGCCATTGCTTGAGCAAAGCCTGCGCCCACGAATGTTCCCACCAACGTGCTGTTCTCAGGGTCTGCGACTCGACCGCCACCTGAATACATGAGGCCGTTGGAAAACTTCATCGAATTCCCGGTCAAAAGACCTCCAGTAACACTCGATTGTGTGACTCCCGATGGATCAACCAGGTACTTCACAAAGTCTAACCCGCTAGACGCACTATTAAATCCGTACAGGATTGACGGCGTGGCGCCAAACTCTATTGGTCCAACAGGCGGAAATGAAGGTCCAGTGTTGGCACGCTTGACTCCGCTGTCGTAAATGGCGACGCCGCTATTGAAGAGAAATGTGGTTAGCGCCACTGACTCCGGACTTCCGGGAACAACTTTCATGTCCAGCACGCGGGGCGCGCCAGTACTGAATTGCAGACCCGAAGTTTGAGTCACAACGTCGAACCTGCGGGCAGCATTTGCTCCATCGAGGTGTACCCAAAGCGTCTGGTTGTCGGAAGAAATTGCAATTTTATTTGGTTCACTTCCGATGAATGTAGAGGGTCCCAACTCTCCGGTCTGAGGGTTGATCTTCAATATGCTGTTGCCGTTACTGGGGGCACTACTTGGTATGCTCGCATAAAGATTATGCGTGGCTTCGCTGTACACAAGATCGTTTGCCGGTAAGTTGATTCGTCTGATAAACGTCGGAATGACTGACGGAGATGGCGACGGTGTTGGAGACGGAGTCGGCGTCGGACTCGCTACCGGGATACTCGCATTCACTAGCGCGGTCTCGATCAAAAACACCTGTCGAGTATTCGTCCGAAATGCTACCCCGTTTGTTCCCCATCTAACCAAACTGCCGGGTGTCCCGGTTACACCCGAAACATTAACGAAGCCGACCGGAAGAAACGTATTGAGATCGAAAGCCTTGATTTGAAAAGTTGGGCCACCGCCCAGAAGGAAAAACGCGCGGCCATTAGCGGAGTCGATGGCATGAGCTGAGGCAAATCCGCCAACCGAAAAGCTTCCCACCAACTCTCCCGTGGCTGGATTGAGCACCTGACCCGTAGAGCCATAAAGACGATTGTTGTCGAAGATCAGTGAGTTTCCGACTGTAAAACGCGTGGTGCCGGTCACGGTTACGCCGGTGTTATCAATCGTCATTGTCGTGACGCCCTGGAAACTATTCCCGTAGAGAACAGACGACGACCCGAAAGCGAGAAAGTCGGCTCCGTCTATGTGGCCCGGCCCTGTTTTCGCGCGCTGTACGCCGTTATCAAAAACTGCGACACCCGCCTCGGACGGGGAGTTGAAGCGATTTTGGCGAGCGACGGCGATGACGGACGGGTTGCCAGGTGAAACCGCAAGGTCACTGAATGAATATGGACCAGTAAAGTTGTCTCTACCGACAGAAAACTGCGTCCCGGGCGTGTGCGTGAGAATGTTGTAACTGCGTATTGACGCTGCACCATCCAGTCCGACGTAAAGAGTGGAACCATCATCCGCCTGGGCCAACTGTGTTGGCTCACTTCCTACAAACACCTGGCTGGTGATCGCAGCCATTGCCGGATCAATTTCTGCAAGGCTGTTGCCACTGCTGCCTTCGCTGCTCGGAACACTCGCATAGAGTTTCTGCGTTCCCTGGTTGTACACAAGATCATTCGTACCCACCGTAATTTGTCTGACGAAGCTGGCGACGGGCGTAGGCGATGGGGTTGGAGTTGGCGAAACGATCGGAGTGGGAGTCGGTATCGGTTCTGCTGATGGAATCAATGACGTCTGTATGATGAATAACTGATTGTTGCTGGTGCGAAAAGCAAGTCCGTTCGGTCCCCACCGAAGCAGCGAAGTGGGAGTCCCGGTGGCGCTGCTTATGTTCAGTGTACCCAGCAACAGAAAGGTATTTATGTCGAAAGCCTTAAGGATGAAGTTTCCACCACCGAATTGATCGAAGGTTAGATAGTAGGCACGTCCATTTGCGGTGTCGGGAACAAAGGCGGGCGTGTTTACATTGGAGAAGGTGCCTAGCAAGGTATTGGTATCAGGATTTACTACCTGGCCCGACGAACTGAAAATCAATCCATTACTGAACTTGATGCGCGCACCGCCTACCAGCGAACTGGTAGAGCCGACGGTCACGCCTGACGCATCAATGTTCATAGTTTGAAGCCCGCCGAAAGACGCTGCAGTACCATACAGTTTTGAAGCGGAGGCTGAAAAAGCAATGAAATCACTACCGGAAGCGACATTCGTTCGACGAACACCATTGTCGAACACTGCCACTCCGTTTCCGGATGGCCCGAGACTGGAGGTGGACCTGGCCACTGCCAGTAGATCCGGATTGCCTGGAGCAACAGCAAATTCGCCGACGAAGTAACGGCCGTTGAATGAATCCTGACCAACCGTGAATTGGAGGCCGGGTGTGTTCGTCTGCACATCAAAGCGCCGAACGGCAGCCGAACCATCCAGTGAGACATATAGATTGTGACCGTCGTCTGATAGGGCGAGTTTGTTTGGCTCGCTGCCGATGAAGGTAGAACTCTCAAAGATGCCAGTCGTTGGATCGAGAGTCTTAATACTATTACCGCCACTACCAACGCTGCTCGGAACAGTGACGTAAATTTTTCCGGTCAGGGAGCTGTACACCAGGTCGTTAGTCGTCAGCGGAATCTGCCTAATGAATTCGGTTGGTTCATCGAAAGGACTGTATATCGGCGCGTTGGCCCTGCTCGTTCTCGATGCAAAGGAAAGGGGAGATACAACAATGACAACAAGCAGCAGGAGGGACAGTCTCCTCCTCAAGTAAAAATTATTCATGGGGTTCTCTTCTGGGTCACTTTCAGAGGTCTTTTGAAGATTGCAACTGCTCAGCCCGGGGAGTAGTGGCTGTGCACCTTCAATGACGCGAGATTACTCCAGGTGTTGGGATTGGAGTTGGTCCGGCAGAGAATATCAGATCCGTTTATCGCGCGCAAAACTCGAGAAGAGCTTCTAGTTAAGACCGCTGAATCATGATTTAGAACTCATCTTCCTCCCGTGGGGGTGTCATCGGAATGGACGTGTAAGCCATCCCTTGACCGCCTGCCCCCTGTGCTTCGCTGCGCGTGAGGTTGGAAGAAAAGTAATCACCCAACTGTTTCATCATCTTTAGACGAGGGGTAACCTTGGGGTCTTGTTGAACCAGGAATCTTACGTGCTGGCCCGCTAGGTCCGTTAGCCATGTCTTCCACCCTTGCTTGACGAGGGTAACGCCTGTGTTAACTATACCTGCCACAGCCTCACGGGTCATTTTCGAGCACTCAACGTGCCGCATTAGAGCGCACCAGATGGCGAAATTCTCGGAGACATGGTAATCCCGGATCAGGTATTCCGGGCAGGTTAGTATTTTCCCGCCTAGCTCCAGGAGACAGAACGCATCCTGGTCAGTAAAGGACTGTAACATCGACTTGTGTGTGCGGGCTGGCTGTAAGACGGTGTACCCGCCTCTCCCAATGGAATACTTGAGGTCAGGTCTATATCGCGGATCTATTGCAGCTATTGTTTTGCGACACGCCTCAATGACGTGAGCATGAGCTCGCATTGACATGTTCCACATCTGACGAGCGTGATGTCGCGCTTCATACCGCCCTTCGACTGCTTCGCACTGCGGACAGACATTGTCATAATCGCGACGGTGTGCAGCCGGCGCGTGGTAATTTCTCGGCACATCGGGGTGATGGTGACCAATGTAGTTGCGGCATTTTCGGCAGTAGAGGCTAATGCTCATATAATTCTCCGCGTTAACGCAGGTTGTCTTGTCTATTAGATAAAACGCGTTGTAGAAATGAGGCGCGACGAGAGTTGAGGTAAGCGCCTACGGTCTAAACTTTAGCTTTACGTGCCTAAACATGTCAACATTCGTCTATACTATCAGCGCGTTTTAGTATCTCACTGACGACACCACGACAATTTAGATGTTCGAAGATTCAACAGACACAACTCTTATCGCGCCTTACGGTGGAAGCTTAGTCAACCTGATCTCCACAGTTGATGATCAAGACGAGGCCTTGAGCCGTGCCTCGAGATTACCCATTGTCCAACTCACGCAGCGGTCCCTTTGTGATCTGGAGTTGATATCAGTGGGCGCGTTCTCGCCAATCAGCCGCTTTCTTGGCGAACGTGACTATCGTCGTGTGCTTGATGAAATGCGGCTCGCTGACGGCACCCTATTTCCAATCCCCATTACCTTATCTATGCAACCCGAATCGTGGCTCAAGCTGGACCGGGAAATCGCGCTCGCAGACGATTGCAACAATCTGCTCGCGATAATGCGCGTTGAGGAAATTTATGAGTGGGACTTGGAATCGGAAGCCAAGTCGATCTTTGGAACAACAGACGTTCGTCACCCGCTCGTCGCTGAAATGCATTCGTGGGGCAAACTGAACATCTCAGGCAAACTGGAAGTGTTCGCTCTACCGCGTCATTATGATTTTCAGAGTCTACGATTAACTCCCGCACAAGTTCGCCAACGATTGGCGTCACTGGGAAATCGGAACGTCGTCGCGTTTCAAACTCGCAATCCCCTTCATCGCGCGCACGAAGAGCTCACCACGCGCGCCTCGCGACAGATCGATGGAACACTACTGCTGCATCCCGTGGTTGGAATGACCAGGCCAGGTGACGTCGATCACTACACGCGTGTGCGATCTTACAAGGTGCTTACCGATCGCTATTACGACCGCCACCGCACGCTCCTCGCGCTGCTTCCGCTCGCAATGCGCATGGCGGGTCCGCGCGAAGCGCTGTGGCATGGAATCATCCGGCGTAATTATGGGGCGAACCACTTTATAGTCGGCAGAGATCATGCAAGCCCCGGAGTCGATTCAAACAACAAGCCTTTCTATGGTCCATACGAAGCGCAGGACTTGTTTGAAGCAAACTCGGCAGAGATCGGCGTCAAGACGATGCCCTTCCCCGAGTTAGTTTACCTGCCGGAAGAAGAAAGATTCGAAGAGGCGACTCGCATCCCCGCCGGACGACAAACTGCATCACTTTCAGGATCGACCGTGCGTGAGAAATACTTGAATCGCGGTGTCTCGTTGCCGCAGTGGTTCACGCGGCCTGAAGTTGCGCAGGTTTTGGCTCAGGCACATCCGCCGCTGCACCAACAGGGATTTTGCATCTGGTTCACGGGATTAAGCCAGGCAGGCAAATCGACGACGGCTGAGATTCTGACTGAATTTCTCCTTGAACGCGGCCGGCAGGTGACACTGCTCGACGGCGATGTTGTAAGAACTCATTTATCAAAAGGACTCGGCTTCAGCAAAGAGGACCGTGATATCAATATCCGCCGGATTGGCTATGTTGCTTCCGAGATCGTGCGTCATGGAGGCGCAGTGATTTGCGCGGCAGTGAGCCCATATCGTGCTACGCGGAATGAGTGCCGGTCACTGATCGGGAGCGATCGGTTCATTGAGGTCTACGTTAATACCCCGATTGAAGTGTGTGAGAGACGCGATCGAAAAGGTATGTACGCGCGCGCTCGTGCGGGGCAAATCACGGGCTTCACCGGAATCGATGACCCGTATGAAGTGCCAACGAATCCGGAGATCATTCTCGACACGATTGATTCATCACCCGAAGCCAATGCTGATCGAATCCTTTCTGATCTGATCACACGAGGTCTCATTCAGGATTTCGTGTCTAGCGAACAGCTTTCACAGGCGAAATAGAGATCAACCTCGCGCACTCTTGTTGGTCTCTCAACGTCTCATAAAAGGAACTCACCAAATGGCCAAGATCTCTTCAGTAGAAGTACTGCGACGCAAACTTTCATGGACCTTAATCGTTATTCTCTCGTGCGGTTGGACCCTGTCAGCACAGACCCGCGTCAGCGTTGCCGAACAAAAAACCGCCAGCTACTTTGAATCGATTCGAAAGGCCCCGCCAAAACAACTGGCCTTTCTACTGAAGATGCCGAAAGGCGCCGATCTGCACAATCACCTTTCCGGTTCGATCTACGCCGAGCGCTACATCGAATGGGCGGCCGAAAAAGGTTTATGCATCAACACCACTACTATGTTCCTGGCCGTCCCCGCGTCGCCGTCCAAGTGCGATCCAAATCAAGCGGCCGCAAGTACGGCACTGACGAATTCAGTATTGTACCGCCAAATGATCGATGCATGGTCCATGCGCAACTGGCAGCTCTCCGGACAAAGCGGACACGATCACTTCTTCGATGCTTTCGGCAGGTTTGGACCAGCAACCTATAACAACAGCGGCCGAATGCTCGCCGAGGCTGTGAAGAGCGCTGCCCGCGGCAAGATTTCTTATCTCGAGCTGATGTTAACTCCTGATGGTACTCCGACGGGCGTAGCTTCAAGTCAAATCGGAGAGAAAGTCGGATGGGATGGAAACTTCGAAGGGACACTGAGCAAGCTGAAAGCGAACGGTATCGAGAATGCCGCCGCGATCGGAATCAAGAACCTTCAGGACATGGAGACTGAAAAGAATCAACTACTGAAGTGCGGCACGCCGCAGGCGGACGCGAGCTGCTCAGTTACGATTCGCTATGTCGCTCAGGTATCGCGAAACAGCTCGCCGGGTCAGGTCTATGCGCAGATGGTGACTGGTCTTGCGCTCGCAAACGATCCGCAGTCGAAAGTCGTGGCCACGAATTTGGTCCAAGGTGAAGATGGTCTCAACTCGATGCAAAATTTCTCGCTGCATATGCAGATGTTGAAGTTTCTGCGACCACTCTATCCGCAGGCTAAAGTCACGTTGCATGCGGGCGAACTTGCGCCGGGGCTTGTGCCACCCGACGGTTTGAGATTTCACATTCGCGAGTCAGTCATGATTGCGCGAGCCGATCGTATCGGACACGGCGTGGACGTCATGCATGAGACCGACGCCTTTGAACTTTTGAAAGAAATGGCGCGCCGTAATGTGATGGTGGAGATCTGCTTGTCGAGCAACGATCTGATTCTCGGAATCTCGGGTTCCCGGCATCCGCTGGCCACTTACCTCGAGTATGGCGTGCCGGTCGCGCTGGCCACAGATGATGAAGGGGTTGCGCGTTCTGAGATTTCGATGGAGTTCCTGAAAGCCGCTGAGGACCAGGGTCTCGGATATCTGCAACTGAAGACCATGGCGCGCAACAGTCTTCACTACGCTTTTGTTGCGGGACAGAGTTTGTGGAGCGACGGTCGAAAGTTCGTTCCTGTGGTCCAGTGCGCGCGCGATGTTGAGGAAATGAAACTCACTTCAAACAGTTGCCGCCAGTTTTTGGCCGGCAACGAGAAGAGCAGACTCCAGTGGCAACTCGAGCAGGACTTCAATGCGTTCGAGCGCGAGTGGTGAACACACTTCGTCCTGCTCAGACGTGCTGAACTCGGCCGTTCATTAGTTGTTGCCGCCAGCGGCCGCTTCCATCTTCTTTCTCAGACTGAGTGGACGCATATCTGTCCAAACTTCTTTGATGTATTCAAGACATTCAGCTTTCAGACCTGACTTGCCGACGTCATTCCATCCCAGTGGATTCTCGCGATCGGCGGGCCAGATTGAGTACTGCTCTTCGTGATTCATCACGACTTTGTAGATGGTGGTATCTTCCGCATCGTCTCCCATTTTCATCCCTCCGTTGGAAAATAGATTGTCAAGATTGAGATAAGTCCTTACCTTCGTTCAGAAAGTGATTTAACTGTTTGTGCACGATCCGAAAACATTCGCATGACTGTTTCTCGAGTCCTTGAGGATCGACAATCATGATCTTGCCGCGACTGTAACGAATCAAACCGGCTCTTTGCAGCGCGCCCGCAGCCATCGTCACACCAGTGCGCGGCACGCCTAGCGCATGCGAAATGCTCTCCTGAGTAAGATTCAAACTCTCTGTGTTCAAACGATCCTGGGCCATCAACAACCAGCGGCCGAGCGCTTTCTCAACAGTGTGAAAACGATGACACAAAGCTGACTGCGAGATCTCCGCAATCAACACGTTGAGATAACGAAGTATCAACTCGTGCAACGCTTCGCCCTTATCAAACTCGTGCTGCAAGTCTTCTGCTCTGATCCGGAAAGCTTCGGTTTCGGTTTGAACAGCGACTTCGTAAGGGATCATTCTGTTTTTCAAAATCACTGGAAGACCGACGATGCCCTCGTTACCAACCATTGCCACTTCAACGGTCGAACCTGTTGCAGTAGTTGAAAGCAGAGACATCAATCCGCTTACGGGAAAATACACATACAGTATCTGATCGCCGGTTATGTAAACCACTTCATCTCTTTCCAGGCGGACCGTGGAGAGATGTGGTACGAGGCGGGCAAACTGTTCCTGCGGAAGAGCTGCCAGAATTCTGTTGCCAATTTCAATCTGCTTTGAAACACCAAGCATAAGTCCCCCCTTCGCCGCACGCGGCAAATAGTTCTCTGGGCGGATTTGTACTGGGCGTCGGGAAGTAGTGAGCGGGGATCGGAGTATCTATTTTTTAGATCAGCATGTCAACCACATTGCCGCATTACGCCGTAGCATAAATCCTCATCATCACGACGTGTGTTTTTGTTATGTAGACGCTGGCTGGCTCACACGATCCCATTCTTCGTACAGATCACGAAGTGAAGTTTCGGTTTGCTGGTATTCGTCGT
>Ga0134128_10012337_pt1 | contig 10192 bp, 9 predicted proteins | sample KB31754_FD_96462 | JGI IMG/M metagenome (GOLD analysis project Ga0134128, IMG submission 96462) | Terrestrial soil microbial communities with excess Nitrogen fertilizer from Kellogg Biological Station, Michigan, USA - KB3-175-4 | ecosystem: Environmental > Terrestrial > Soil > Unclassified ...
CGCGTCAGTCACCTGTTCGACAACGGCGCGCACGATGTGCTGATGACGCGCGACGAAGCCGGACGCGAGCGCCTGATTCCGTACGTGGTGGATGTTTACGTGAAGTCGGTCGATCTGGATGCGCGACGCATTGTGGTCGACTGGCACAAGGATGACTGAGGCCAAGGCGACGTGCGCATCGATGTCGTCACGTTGTTTCCCGAGTTCGTGCAGCAGTGCACCGGTTTCGGGGTGATTGGCCGGGCGGTCGAACGCGGATTGCTGGAAGTGGAAGCGTGGAACCCGCGCGACTACGCCGAAGGCGGCTACCGCCGGGTCGATGACAGCGTGTGCGGCGGCGGCCCCGGCATGGTGATGCTGATCGAGCCGCTGCGGAAAGTGTTGGCGGCGGCGCGGCGAGCGGCGACGGACACGGCGCCGGTGATTTATTTGAGCCCGCAGGGAAAGCGGCTCACGCAGGACAAGGTGCGGCAACTGGCTTCACTGCCGCGGATGATTTTGCTGTGCGGGCGCTACGAAGGCATCGACGAGCGCCTGGTCGAACGCGAGGTCGACGAGGAATTGTCGATCGGCGATTACGTGCTGTCTGGCGGCGAACTGGCCGCGGCGGTGGTGATCGACGCGATCGGCAGGTTGCAGGAAGGCGCGTTGGGCGATGCGCAATCCGCGCTGCAGGATTCGTTTTCGGACGGCCTGCTGGATTGCCCGCACTACACGCGGCCGGTCAGCCATGAATTGGGCGAAGTACCGGCGGTGTTGTTGTCGGGCGACCACGCGGCCATCAGCCGCTGGCGCCGGATGCAGGCGCTGGGCCGGACCTGGTTGCGGCGCCCGGAGTTGCTGGAAAATTTGACGTTGGACGAAAGCGACCAACGCTTGCTGGAAGAATTCAAACAGGAACACAAGGGTCACACCCATGAACAAGATCATTGAACAATTCGAATCCACGCAGATGGGCCGGGAACTGCCGCCGTTCGCCGCGGGCGACACCGTGGTCGTCAACGTCAAGGTGAAGGAAGGCAACCGCGAGCGCGTGCAGGCGTTCGAAGGCGTGGTGATCGCGCGCCGCAACCGCGGCCTGCATTCGGCCTTCACCGTGCGCAAGATTTCGCACGGCACCGGCGTGGAACGCGTGTTCCAGGCGCACAGCCCGGCGATCGACTCGGTCGAAGTCAAGCGCAAGGGCAAGGTGCGCGGCGCCAAGCTGTACTTCCTGCGCGGCCTGGAAGGCAAGGCTGCCCGCATCAAGGAAGACCTGGCGGCAAACAGCAAGCCGGCCGCGTCGCGCGTCAAGTAGGCGTTTCGACCTTTCCGGTCACGCAAGGCCGCGCGGAGCGATCCGCGCGGCCTTTGTGTTTGTATCGGCCTTCGTCGCGTGAAACTTGCGCTGCGTGCGCGTATGGTGGAAAGGAACGATCCCCGAGGTACGCCTGATGGCCATTCCCGATGCCGGCCGTGCCGGTACATTTCTCCTGGGCGGGAAGCTCCCCGTGCATCGATTGGGTTTCGGCGCGATGCGGGTCACGGGCTCCGGCATATGGGGCGAACCCGACGATCGTGCGGGGTGCCTTGCGACGCTGCGACGCCTGCCCGAACTCGGCGTGAATTTCATCGACACCGCCGATTCCTACGGCCCTGCCATCTCCGAGCCGATGCTGCGCGAAGCGCTGCATCCGTATCCCGTTGGCATGGTGATCGCGACCAAGGGCGGGCTGGTGCGGCCGCGCCCGGGCGAATGGATTCCGCTTGGCCGTCCGGAATATCTGTTGCAGCAGGTGAAGATGAGCCTGCGCTGGCTTGCGCTGGAGCAGATCGCGCTATGGCAATTGCACCGGATCGATCCGAAGGTGCCGCGCGACGAGCAGTTCGGTGCGATCCGGTTGATGCTGGACGAAGGCTTGATCCGCTATGCGGGCTTGAGCGAAGTGACAGTCGGGGAAATCGAGGCGGCCGGGAAGGTATTCCCGGTCACGACGGTGCAGAACCGCTACAGCGCGACATACCGGACCCACGAAGACGTGCTCGACTATTGCGAAGCGCACGGCATCGGGTTCATTCCGTGGTATCCGTTGTCGGGTGGCGCGCTGACGGGCCAGGATTCGCCGCTCGTGGAAATCGCGCGACGCCACCAGGCCACTTCGCCCCAAATCGCAATCGCGTGGCTGCTGAAACGCAGCCCCGTCATGCTGGCGATTCCCGGTACCTCGAAACCCGCGCACCTCGAGGAAAACATCGCGGCGGCCGGCATCGAACTGTCAGACGACGAATTCGAGGCCTTGGGCGCGGTCGGGGACTCGCGCAATCCCGCGTGACGTCAGCCGCCTCATCCCCCGATGGGGAGCGGCCGCAGCGGGATGGGCGCAGAGTGCACGATCGATGTCGTGGTGCGTCCGTGTGGCGTGAAGCGGTCCAGTATCGGTTCGAGATCCTGCATGTCGCGTAGATGGAGTTTCATGAAATAGCAGTCTTCGCCGGTGATGCGATAGCACTCGGTGATCTCCGCCACCTCGCGGGCGATCGCAGGGATCAATTGCAGGTCGGGCGTTCGTGGGCTGACCCGTACGATTGCGCAGATGCCGTAACCCAGCGCACGCGGATCGACTTCAGCCCGAAACGACAGCGCGCCACTTTCCTCGAGTCGTCGCAGGCGTTCGGCGATCGCGGGCGGGGACAGGCCGACACGACGGCCGAGTTGGGCAATGGGCAACCTTGGTCCGGCCTGTAGTTCCGTGATAAGCCGCCGGTCGAGATTGTCGATCGGTTCGAAGGTTTTCCTGACGAAATTCTGTTGTTTCAACGGTATGGACATTTCAACTCCGACGATTCGCCATTTATCCGGCTGAGTTGCCTTCATATAGTGCGCCCAATGCAACGCATGGCGCAAACTGTTTCATCAGGACATTTCGGCGCACACGCTGTGCGCTCGCCCGGCGAGCGGGTGCCTCCGCAGGCATTCTTTCTGATCAGTGCGGTGTTTCATTACCTTGGGCCGTCGCTTGCGGTTTTGTTGTTCGCGCGGCTTGACGTGCTGGGCGTAACCTGGCTGCGGATCGCGGGTGCCGCGGCGATATTCGCCCTCTGGCGGCGCCCGTGGCGTCTGTTCGGCAGGCTCGGGGGTGCAGAGCAGCGCACCCTGGCGTGGTTCGGCATCGTGCTGGCCGCGATGAACACGTTGTTTTATCTCGCGATCGACCGCCTGCCGCTCGCGACCGTCGGCGCCATCGAATTCCTGGGCCCGATTGCGCTTGCCGCGTACGGGATCAGGACATGGCGGAATGCGGCGGCACTGTTGCTGACCACTGTCGGCGCGGCAGCGCTGACCGAGTTCCGGTTGGCCGGTGCGCTGCCGGGCTTTGCGTGTGCGTTTGGCGATTGCGCGCTGTTCGTGCTGTACGTCGTGCTGGGTCATCGCATCGCCAACGCGGGCAATGCGGCGGCGACCGGCACGATGACCGGTATCGATCGCCTCGGCGCGGCCATGCTTATCGCGACCGTCGCGGTGACGCCGATGGGCTTTGCAGGCGCGCTCCCGGCATTCGCGCATCCCGGCTTGCTGGCTGCCGGCATTGGCGTCGGCGTCTGCTCCTCGGTGATTCCCTATGTCTGCGACCAGCTCGCGATGGCAAGGCTGTCGCGCGCGAGTTTTGCGCTGATGCTCGCGTTGCTGCCGGTCTGCGCACTGCTGATCGGTGCGCTCGTGCTGCGGCAAATCCCGACGGCCCGCGATTTGGCCGGCATTGCACTGGTGGTCGCCGGAATCGCCATTCATCAGCGCTCGTGAAGGAGAATCGAAATGCAGTACGCACGCTTGGGCAAATCGGGGCTGAAGGTTTCGCGAATCTGCCTCGGGATGATGGGTTTTGGAGATCGTACGGAGCGGGCATGGCACCTGGACGAGCATGAAGCCGAGCCCATCGTGCGTGCTGCAGTCGAGGCGGGCGTGACGTTCTTCGATACGGCAGACATGTACTCGAACGGCAGGAGCGAGGAGATCACGGGTCGGTTGCTGGGCAGGTTCTTCGCCGCTCGTGACGATTACGTGCTTGCAACGAAGGTTTATTTCCCCATGGCTGAAGGGCCCAACGATCGTGGCTTGTCGCGCAAGCACATCATGGGTGCGATCGATGCCTCGCTACGACGGCTCGGCACCGACCATGTCGATCTCTACCAGATACATCGCTTCGACTACGACACGCCGATCGAGGAGACGATGTCAGCGTTGCATGACGTTGTAAGCGCCGGCAAGGCACGCTACCTGGGTGCATCCAGCATGTATGCATGGCAGTTCGCCAGGATGCAACATGTGGCGGACGCGATCGGCGGCACGCGCTTCGTGTCGATGCAGAATCATTACAACCTGGTCTATCGGGAAGAGGAACGTGAAATGATCCCCCTGTGCCTCGATCAGGGTGTGGGAGTGATTCCATGGAGCCCCTTGGCGCGCGGACTGCTGGCGGGCAACCGCGAGCGCGGCGGTGCGGCCCGGACGATGCGTGCGGGCAATGATCCGTTTGCCGACGAGATGTACGTCGATGACGATTTCGACGTGGTGGACGTGGTGCGGGCTCTCGCTTCGGGGCGCGGCTTGCCGCCCGCACAGATCGCGCTGGCGTGGTTGCTCGACAAGCGCGCCGTGAGTGCACCGATCGTCGGAATGACCAGGTTGAAGCATCTGGAAGATGCGGTTGCCGCGACTGATGTGGCCTTGAGCGAGGCGGAAGTGACGCGGCTGGAAGCACCGTATCGTCCGCACCGCGTCCTCGGGCACTCCTGATGGGCGACGCTCGTTGTCGAAATGGGCCGCGCGTTCTTGCCTTGGGCCTGGATCCAGCCTTCGCCGATTACTCGACCATGCCCGGGCTCACGCCTGCACTGGTCGGCGCCTATATCGATTCACAGCTGGAACGACTGCGCGAGGCGGGATATGAAGTGCAACGTTGCCTTGTCGATTCGGGGGACACGGCCGAGGCTGTCACCGCGGCGCACCTCGACTCCGGCAATTACGATTGCGTGATGATTGGTGCCGCATTGCGCGATCCGGCGCGGTTGCTGTTGTTCGAAAAATTGATCAACCTGATCCATGCGAAGGCGTTGTCTGCGAAGGTGTGCTTCAACACCGCGCCCACCGATACAGTGGAAGCCGTGCAGCGCTGGGTCCGACCCGGGTGAGAGAGACGAAACACCGGACTTTCGAGCCGCTGCCGCTCAATCGTGCTGATCGCCGAATCCACGGCGGCATGGTGGACGGTCACTCCGCATTCCGTTTTTCTTCCGCCGTTCCCGCACCATCGCTCCTGTCGCCCAACAGGCGGCGCACCACGACGTAGAACACGGGCACCAGCATCACGCCCAGCACGGTCGCGCCGATCATGCCGCCGACCACGCCGGTACCGATCGCGTGGCGGCTGTTGGCGCCGGCGCCGCTCGAGATCGCCAGCGGCAGCACGCCGAGGATGAAGGCGATCGAAGTCATCATGATCGGGCGCAGGCGGATGCGGCAGGCTTCCAGTGTCGCGGCGATCAGGCCCTTGCCTTGCTTCTGCTCGTCCACCGCGAATTGCACGATCAGGATCGCATTCTTCACCGACAAACCGATGATGGCGATCAACCCTATCTTGAAGTACACGTCATCCTCGAGTCCGCGGATGCTGGTGAGCGCGACCGACCCGAGCACGCCCAGCGGGATCACCAGCATCACGGCGACCGGGATCGACCAGCTCTCGTACAGAGCGCACAGGCACAGGAACACCACGAAGATCGACAACCCGAACAGCATGGGCGCCTGCGCGCCGGACAGGATCTCCTGCAGCGACTGTCCCGACCATTCGTAGCCGAAACTTTGCGGCAGGTACTTCGCGACCAGTTCCTGCATCGCTGCGATCGCGTCGCCCGAGCTGTAACCCGGCGCGGCGGTACCGGTGAGCGAAATCGAGCCGACGCCGTTGTAGCGGTCGAGCTCCGGCGAAGCCAGCGACCACTTCGTGCGCACCACGCTGGACAGCGGCACCATCGCGCCGCTCGACGCGCGCGTGTAGAACTGGTCGATGTCACCCGGATTCATGCGGAACGGCGCGTCCGCCTGCATTTCCACGCGCAGCACGCGGCCCTGGTAGTAGAAGTCGTTGGCGTACACCTGCGACAGCATCAACTGGATCGCGTTGTACACGTCGGTGACCGATAACCCCATCGACTGCGCCTGCACGCGATCCACCTGCATGTCCACCGTCGGCGAATCCGACTGGCCATTGACGTGGACGTTGGACAGGCGTTTGTCCTTCGCGGCCGCCGCGAGCAGTTTGTCCTTGGCCTCGACCAGCGCCTCATGGCCGAGTCCGCCGCGATCCTCCAGTTCGAAATCGAAGCCCGCGAAGCGGCCGAGACCGCGGATCACCGCCTGGTTCAGCGCATACACCTGGGCATCACGAATGTTTGCGAACTTGGCGTTGAAGTCGTCGATGATGTCATCCGCGGTGCGCGAGCGGTCGCTCCAATCCTTGAGGTGAATGAACGCCATGCCGACGTTCTCGCCGTGGCCCGAGAAACTGAAGCCGCCGATGGTGAAAACATTGGCGACGGCGGGATCTTTCCCGGCGATGCGCTCGACCTGTTCCATCACCGCGCGGGTGCGGTCGGTGGTCGCGCCGGGCGGCAACTGGATGCTCGCGACCACTTCGCCCTGGTCTTCCTGCGGCACGAAGCTGGATGGCAACTGCGCCAGCAACACCACCGCGACGACGATTGCGAGCGCGTAGCCGAGCATCCAGCGTGGCGTGTGGCGCACGGCCTTGTTGAGCCGTGAAAGATAGTGTCGTGCAAGGCTCTCGTAACCGTTGTTGAAGGCCCGCAGGAAACGGTTCGCGTGCTCGTGCTCGGGGCGCAGGATGCTGGCGCACAGCGCAGGCGTGAAGGTCAGCGCCATCAACGCCGACAGCAACATCGAGATCGCGATCGTCACCGAAAACTGCCGGTAGATCGCGCCGACGCTGCCCGACATCAGCGCGGCCGGGACGAACACCGAAGCCAGCACGGTGGTCACCGCGATGATCGCGCCGGTGATCTGGACCATGCCCTTGCGCGTCGCTTCCCTGGGCGAAAGGCCTTCCTCGCGCATGATGCGCTCGACGTTTTCGACCACCACGATCGCATCGTCCACCACGATGCCGATCGCCAGCACCATGCCGAACAAGCTCAGGACGTTGATCGAGAATCCGAGTACGTAAAGGCCCAGGAAGGTGCCGGTCAGCGCGACCGGGACGACCAGCGTCGGAATCAGCGTTGCGCGCAGATTCTGCAGGAACAGCAGCATCACCAGGAACACCAGCACGATCGCTTCACCCAGCGTCTTCACCACTTCGATGATCGACACCCTGACGAAGGTGTAGCTCTCGAACGGCACGCTCCAGGTGACGCCCGCGGGCAGGTTCTTCGCCAGTTCCTTCATCCTCGCGAGCACCGCGTTGGAGACCGACAGCGCGTTTGCGCCCGGCAGCAGCGCGACGCCGAACGACGCGACGGGATGGCCGTTGAGGCGCGAGAAGTTGCCGTAGCTGTCCGAACCCAGTTGCACGCGGGCGACGTCGCCCAGCGTCACCGTGGTGCCGTCGGGGTTGGTGCGCAGGATGATGTTGCGGAATTCCTCCGGCGTGGTGAAGCTGGATTCGGCGGACACCGTGGCGGTGATGCCCTGGCCGGCCACCGCGGGTTGCGCGCCCACCGAGCCTGCAGCGAACATCACGTTCTGCGCGCGCACCGCGTCCAGCACGTCGCTGGCGGTGAGCTCGTAACCTTTCAGTTTCAGCGGGTCCAGCCAGATCCGCATGGCATACGGCGCGCCGAACTGGTCGACGCTGCCCACGCCATCCAGGCGCGAGATCGGATCGATCAGGCGCGCAGCGATCAGGTTGTTGAGCGCCGCGGGATCAAGATGGCCGCTCTTGTCCTGCAGTGAAATGCCCATGAGGTGCCCGCCGGTGGACTTGCGCACCCGCACGCCGAGGTTGTTGACGGCCGAAGGGAGGCGCGGCTCGGCGGCATTCACCGCGTTCTGGGTTTGCACCGCGGCGGTATCGAGATCGGTGCCGGGATCAAAGTACAACGTGATGTCGGACGAACCGGTCGAATCCGACGACGAGCTGAAATACAGGAGATGATCGATACCCGACAAGTTCTGCTCGATCACCTGCGTTACGGTGCTCTGCACGACCTGCGCGTTTGCGCCGGGATAGTTCGCGTCGACCTGCACGCTGGGCGGCGCGATGGTCGGGTAGGCTTCGATCGGCAGGTTGAGGATCGCGATGGTGCCGCCCAACGTGATCAGGATCGCGAGCACCCACGCGAAAATCGGACGGTCGATGAAGAATTGCGGCATGCGTCGAGGCCTGGGAGATCAGTGCGCAGTTGCCGCGGGGGATGCGCCGTTGTCGGCCGCATTGTCGGCCTTGTACGGCACCGGCTTGACCTGTTCGCCGGGCTGCGCCTTCTGGATGCCGGACGCGACGATGCGCGCACCCGAACGGATGCCGCTCAACACGATCCAGTCGCCGCCGTGCTGTTCCCCAAGCTTGACCCGCTTCTCCACGATCCTGCCGCCGGCGCCGACCACGTACACGTAGGCGCCGTCGTCGTCGCGCTGGATCGCGCTTTGCGGCAACAGGAACGCACCGTGCAGGGTGCCGAAGGTCAGGCGCACATTGACGAACATGCCCGGCAGCAGCGAATGATCGGGATTGGGCACCGCGGCACGCAGGTCCACCGCGCCGGTGGTCGGATCCACGGCAAGGTCGGCAAAATCCAGCGTGCCCTTGTGCGCGTACACGCTGCCATCGGGCAGCACGACCTGCACTTCGGCCTTGTCGGGTGCGACGAGCTTCAACTGCCCGGCTTTTTCTGCCGCGCGCAGACGTTCCACTTCCGCCATTGGTTCGCTGAAGTTGGCGTAGATCGGATCGATCACCTGCACCGTGGTCAGTGGATTGGTGTCGGTGGGCGACACCAATGCGCCCTGGGTGACGCTGGCGCGGCCGGCGCGGCCGCTGATCGGTGCAGTGACCGTCGCATAGCCGAGGTTGATGCGCGCATTCTCGACGGCGGCCTGGGCGGCCTTCATCGCGGCATCGGCTTCGGCGGCAGACGCAATCGCGTTGTCCACGTCCTGCTTCGCCAGCACGCCCTTCGCGCCCAATTCCCTGCTGCGCGTCGCGTTCAGATTGGTGTTGCGCGCGGTGGCCTGCGCCTGCGCCAATTGCCCCTGCGCCTGGCGCAGGCTGGCCTGCAGCGGCGCGGGGTCGATCCTGAACAATACGTCACCGGCCTTGACGTCGGTGCCTTCCTTGTAAACGCGCTGCAGCACGACCCCGGTGACGCGCGCGCGCACCTGCGCGATCAGGGTCGCGGCGAGGCGGCCGGGGTAATCGCGGGTGACGGGGAAATTGGTCGGCTCGGCAGTGACGACTCCGACCTCGGCGGGCGCCGATACTGGCGGCGCGGAACGGCTGCAAGCGCCGAGGGTCATTGCCAACAGGACCGCGCTGGCGCAGCGCAGCGGCGAAATCGTCATCCAGGCTTCTTTTTGTCGATGGAAGCCGCGCATTATGGCGTGACTCGATGCCCACGCGCGTAGGTCATGCGTCATGCATGAGGGAATTGCGCAGGCCGATCCGGCGGCTGCTCCTGGCGCGCGCAGCGGCCGCGGCGTGCATGCACGCTCACGGCGGTTCCGTCAGTCCCCGTCCAGCCTGTCGCCCGCCAGGCGCCGCACCACGATGTAGAACACCGGAATCAGCAGCAGGCCGAAAAGCGTGGCGAACAGCATTCCACCGATCACCCCGGTACCGATGGCGTGCCGCGCATTGGCCCCGGCGCCGGTGGAGATGAAGAGCGGGAACACGCCCAGGATGAAGGCGAACGACGTCATCAGGATGGGCCGGAAGCGCAACCGGGCCGCATCGAGCACCGAGTCGCGCAGCGTCTTTCCTTCTTTCTGTGCGGCCACCGCGTATTCGATGATCAGGATCGCATTCTTGGCGGCGAGACCTATCACCGTCACCAGGCCGATCTTGAAGAATACGTCGTCGGCGAGGCCGCGCGCCATGGTGAACAGCACGGTGCCGAGCAGCGTGAGCGGCACGATCAGCAGGACGGCGACCGGAACCGACCAGCTTTCGTACAACGCCGCCAGCGCCAGGAACACCAC
>Ga0134128_10012338_pt1 | contig 10192 bp, 9 predicted proteins | sample KB31754_FD_96462 | JGI IMG/M metagenome (GOLD analysis project Ga0134128, IMG submission 96462) | Terrestrial soil microbial communities with excess Nitrogen fertilizer from Kellogg Biological Station, Michigan, USA - KB3-175-4 | ecosystem: Environmental > Terrestrial > Soil > Unclassified ...
CACGTCAGCTTCCGCTTGCTGGCCAGGAGGCCGCTGCCAGATTAAAAGTACGGGAGCCTGGCGTCCGGCGGCTCGGGAAGAACGTTCAAGCGGCGCCGCGCCGGATCGACCGGTCCTGCAAGACGTCCTCGACGTACAACGCCTGGACGAGCCGGGTGAAGACGACCGCCACCGGCGTTGCCAGCATGAGTCCCAGCACCCCGAAGAAGAGCCCGAAGAGGAGCTGCATGAACAGGGTGAAGCCGGGTGGGAACCGCACCGTCCGACGGGCGAGCAAGGGCGTGAGGACGTAGCCCTCGACGACGTGCGCCCCCGCAAAGATGACCAGGACCCAGAACACCGTGGTCCAGCCCTGGTTCACGGCCAGCAGGAGAGGGGGGACGGCCGAGAGGATGGCGCCGATGTACTCGATGAAGGTCAGGAGGCCGGCGAGGAGACCGAGCGCCAGGGCCACCGGGATCCCGAGCAGCCAGAATCCCAGCATCGTCCCTACCCCGACGAAGAGCATCGCCACCAGGCGCCCGAACAGCCATCGCCGGAGGGAGGCGATGATGGCCTGCATGACCTCCTCGGCGCGCGCGCGTCCGGGCAACGGAACGAGCCGGACGATGGCGCTGCGATAGACGGCGGGCTGCGCCGCCCCGTAGATCCCCAGGAAGAGGAAGACGGCGACCCCGCCGACGATCTGCACCGACAGCGTGATGGCCCCCTTGGCGGTGGCCACGACGGTATCGACGTCGCGCAAGACCGCCTGGCCCGCTCGGCCGGTGAGCTCCCGGGACCAGCCGCGGAACCGTTCCGCGCCCACGATGGCGCGGGTCGCCGAGGGGATCTGGTCGAACAAGATCGCCACTTGCCGTCCGAGGCGCGGTCCCAGCCAGATGACCAAGCCGCCCGCCGAGGCCAGCAGGACGAGGACAGTCAGAAGGAGGGCGAGCCAGTATGGCAGCCGAACGCGCCGCGCCAGCCAGCGCGCGCAGCCGTTGAGGAAGATCGCGAACAGGACGCCCGCGAATGCCAGCAACAGCACGGTGCCGGCGCGCGTGACCAGCGCCAGGACGCAGGCGGCCACCGCGCCGATCAGGAAGACGCGGAGCGCACGCCGCGAGAATTCGGTCGGCACGCGCCCGGAGGCGGCGCCCGGCACACGCGCGGAGTCGTCGGGCGCGCGCGGGTCGAGCGGGCTCATCTGAGCGGAGGTGCCCGGTCTTCAGATCGGCGCCGGCTCCTCCGTCTCCTCCGGGATGTGCGCGCGCGGCTCTCCCTGCCGGAGCTCTGCCTCGAGCTCGGTCATCCGCCGGGCCAGCTCGCGCAGGTCCGCGGCTCCGGTGAGCTGGCGGACGATCGGGAACAGCTCGTGCTCCTCCTCGATGACGTGCTCTTCGACCAGGCCAGCCAGCTCCTCGAGCTCCGCGCTGGCGTCGCCGTCGGGCACGGTCTCCAGCAGGGTGGCCAGCACCCGTTTGGCCTGGAGGTGCTCCTCCACCGACTCCTCGAGGATCGCCTCGGTCTCGGCCCGCTTGACCGCGGGGTAGAAGATCTGCTCCTCGATGGTCGTGTGCACGGCCAGCGCGTCGGCCAGCTCGCCGAACAGGCGGCGGTGCTCGGCGCTCCCCGGCCGCTCCTGGCCGAGGTCCCCGAACATCTGCTCGACGCTGCGATGTTGCGAGGTCAGCAGATCGATGGCGTCGGGCGCGGTCTCCTTCCGGGGCTCACCCGCTCGCGCCCCGCCGTCGCCTTCAGGCATGCCGACGGTCGATCGGGAGACCAGCTTGTTGAACCGGCTCGGCTGCCCGCCGCGGGTTCGGTCCTGATAGATGAACGCCAGCTGATTCCGATCGAACCAGGCGAAGAACTGATCCCATTCGATCGCCTCCACCGTTCCTTTGCCCGACCGCCCCGGAAAATCGACGCGGAGGATCCCCGGGTCCTTCGCGCCGCCCGTCGCCTTGACGCGGGCCGGATGACCGCCTCGCTGTTCGATCCATTTCCGAATGGTGGTGTGATCGATCGTCGTCCTCGCCATGGCGTCGCCTCCCTCTGTGTCGAACGTCGTCGTCCGGAGCCTCGGTCCAAGGGCGGAAACTCACCTCGGTATGGATCAATGACCGGTCGTCGTGCCCGGCACCGTTCCGCCCATCACCACGACGCTGACCGTGGCCTGCGCGGGCGCGTTCCCGGTCCCCACCACCTGATCGCCGCTGTCGAGGTGCAACGACACCGTCAGCTGGTGATTGCCCCCCAGGTCGGCGGCGGGGCAGAGGGCGAAGTTGGCGAACAACGTCGAGGTCGACCCGTTGGCGGCCGTCGGCGTGATGGCGTTGTACATCTGGTTCGGCTGATTGCAGGCGTTTCCGTCGATGTTGAGATAGGCCTGTCCGCAGCTGTTCGACGTGCCGCACTGCCCGACCTGTTGGAGCGAGAAGTTCGAAACGGAGAAATTCAGCGCGAACGTATCGTCGGGCATGAGCGTGATCGTCGCACCGGGTTGGACGCCGGTGATCTGGACCTGCGCCGGGCCTCCGCCCGAGGAGCCGCACGCCGCCAACGCCAGACAAACCCCCGCGATCGATGCCACACGCCACATGTCACACCTCCCCGTCGTTTCTGGGAGCGCGCGACCCGCGGCCGCGATCTCCTCTCCGGGTACCGTAGGTCTTCCGCGAAGGGACGAAATAGGGGAAGGTCTGAACGTCGCCCCGAGAGGGTTCAGGTCCGCGGCATCGGCCCGAGCGGCAGCCGGATCCAGAAGTGGCAGCCGGAGGTCCCCGGGCTCTCCGCGTGGATGGTGCCGCCTTGCGCCTCGATGCCCCGGCGGGCGATCGCCAACCCGAGTCCGGTCCCGGTCTGGTCCGTATGCCCCCGTTTGAACGGCTCGAACAGCGTCCCCAGCTCCTCGGACGAAATACCGGCGCAGGTGTCGCGCACGTCGACCGCCAGCTCGTCGTCGTCCACCGTCACGGTGACTTCCACCTCGCCGGCGTCGGTGTATTTGACCGCGTTCTCCGCGAGGTTCCGGATGGCCGATGCGGTCAGCGTCGGGTCGAGCCTCACCACCCGATCGGGATCGTAGTTGACCCGGAACGCGAGCCCCTTCTCCCGGGCCGGGCGGCGAAGGGCGTCGACCGGCTCCAGTAACTGGCCGAGCGTGATCTCGGCCGGCTGGGGAGGGACCGCGCCGGCTTCCAGCTTCTCGGTCAGGAGCACACCTTCGACGAGGGCGCCCAGCGCGGAGAGCGCGCGATCGAGGCGGTCGAGCGCCGGAACCTGCTCCTCGGACGCCGTCCGCCGGAGCCGCTCCGACGCCAGCTTGGCCGTGGTGAGCGGGCTGCGCAGCTCGTGGGTCAAAAAGCCGATGTGCGCCGCTTCGGTGCGCCGCGATTCGTAGTCGCGCGCGTCGACGTAGGCCTTGACGGCCACGGCGACTGCCGGCTCGAGCAGGTCGGCCAACAGCGACTCCGTCTCCGGGAACGCCGGATCGCTCTCGCGGCCGATCTCCTGGATGACGCGCCGGAGGACGACGAACTCGTGAACCAGTTGGCTGATGTCGAAGCCGATGCGGACCCGGGTGATCCCGTGTTCCTGCGCCACCCGCGACCAGGCGGACTGGGCGCGGTCGGCGAACGTGCCGGGCTCGTTCGCCAGCACATGCGCCAACTCGGCGATGTAGGAGGGCATCCCGTCTCGCAGGCGAGTGAGCTCGATGCCGCGACTGCACACGACGTCGTGCTGGACCCGCTCGAGCCACCGGCGCTCGATCTCTTCGCGGTGCCCTTCGATGACCTGGCGCAAGATCCGCCTGGCCTGCTCGTCCCTCATCGCAGCCAAGGTCATTGGTTGTCGGTAACAACCGCCGGCCTGCCGTCAAGGCAGTCGCCGCGCGCGAGGCCACCGCCGAGCTCCGCCCACGGCGATCGAAACGGCTCGGCTCGCTTGCCCAGGTGGGGTGCTTATTTTCGCCAACGACGACGGGACGCGGGGCGCCGCTCTGGTCGCGCTGGCGCCCGTTGCAGACCCACCCGGTGCGCAACAGGGAGGAGATCATGAACGCAGCAGAGCGGCCCTTGGCCATCGTGACCGGCGCCTCGTCCGGCATCGGGTTCCAACTCGCCCAGCAGTGCGTGGACCACGGTTTCGACCTCTTGATCGCGGCCGACGAGCCGGCGATCGCGGGCGCGGCGGGCACGCTCCGGCGCCCGGGCGCCGAGGTCGAGCCCCTGCAGGTCGATCTGGCCACCCGGCAGGGGGTCGACCAGCTCTACGAGGCCACGCGCGGCCGTCCCGTGGCCGCCTTGCTGGCCAATGCGGGACGCGGCCTCGGCGACGCCTTCTTGAACCAGCGCTTCGACGACGTTCGCCACGTCATCGAGACGAACGTGACGGGGACGCTGTACCTGATCCACAAGGTGGGCCGCGAGATGGTGAATCGACGCCAGGGGCGCATCCTCATCACCGGCTCGATCGCCGGGTTCATGCCGGGGACCTTCCAGGCGATCTACAACGGGACCAAGGCGTTCCTCGATTCGTTCGCCTACGCGCTCCGCGCCGAGCTGAAGGATTCCGGGGTCACCGTGACCTGCCTCATCCCGGGCGCGACGGAGACCGACTTCTTCGAACGCGCCGAGATGGTCGACACGAAGGTGGGGAGCGGCAAGAAGCAGCCGCCCGAGGAGGTGGCGAAGGCCGGCTTCGAGGCGATGATGAAGGGGGAAAGCGACGTGGTGACCGGGTGGGGCAACAAGCTCCGGGCGGCCATCTCCCACCTCCTTCCCTCGGAGACCCTGGCGGAGGCCCACCGGAAGATGGCGGCGCCCGGCAGCGGAAAGCACGCCTGAGGCGCTGGCGGGCTCAGGCGGCCAGCAAGCCGCGCGTCTGCAGCTGGACCAGCGCCGCGTAGTGGCCCCCCGCCCGCAGCAGCGATCCGTGCGTCCCGCTCTCCACGATCCGCCCGTCGCGCAGGACGACGATGCGGTTCGCGCGGACGACCGTCGCCAGGCGATGGGCGACCACGAAGGTGGTCCGCCCCTCCAAGAGCCGGTCGAGGCCCGCCTGTACCTCGGCCTCGGCCTCGGCGTCCAGCGCCGAGGTCGCCTCGTCGAGCACGATGATCGGGGGATCTTTGAGGAGCGCGCGGGCGATGGCGATGCGCTGCCGCTGCCCGGTCGACAGCAGGTTCCCCCGCTCGCCGACGTAGGTGCCGTAGCCGTCCGGGAGGGCCTCGATGAAGCCATGGGCGTTGGCCACCCGCGCGGCGTCCTCGATCTCGGCGGGCGTCGCCGCCGGCTTGCCGTAGGCGATGTTGGCGCTCACGGTGTCGTCGAACAGCAATCCGTCCTGCAGGACGACGCCGATCTGGCGCCGCAACGACCGCTGGGTGTAGTCGCGGATGTCGACGCCGTCGATCCGGATGGCGCCGCGCTCCGGGTCGTGCAGCCGCTGCAGCAGGCTCATCAGCGTGGTCTTCCCGCCGCCGCTCGGACCGACGAGAGCGACCGTCTCACCGGGCGAGATGCAGAGGTCGATCCCCCGCAAGACCGGGCGGCCGGCGCGGTATCCGAACCCCACCTGCTCGAACACCACTTCTCCACGCAGCGGCGTCGCCTCCCGGGCATGGGCGGCGTCGGGCACCCGGTCCTCGGCCTCGAGGATGGTGAAGACTGTGTCCAGCGAGACGGCGGCCCGGCGGAGCGTCTGATAGAGGCCGGTCAATCCCTGGACCGGCGTGACGAGACCGGCGAGGTAGCCGAGGAACGCGAGCAGCGTTCCCACGCTGAGGCGGCCGGTGAGCGTCAAGTAACCGCCATAGGCGAGGACCAGGATGCGCGCGCCGCCGGCGATGGCGTTCTGGAGCCCGCCCACCTTGGTGTCGTAGGTGATCCCCTCGATGACCAGGCCGTTCGCCTGGTCCACCTCGCGCATGAAGCGCTCTTTCTCCTCGTGCTCCATGGCGAAGCTCTTGACGGTGGCGATTCCGCCCAGCACCTCGTTGAAGCGAGCGTAGATCCGCCGCCAGCGGTCGAGCAGCGCGTGATCGCGGGCGGTCTGCGTGGGCGCGGCCCGAACGCCCAGCAGGGCGGGCGCCGCCATGAACGCCAGTACGCCGATGGTGATGAGCCCGTCGAGCCGCGCCATCATCATCGCCGACAGGCCGAGATAAAGCAGGGTGGGGAACAGCTTGAAGAGCAGCTCGGCGAAGGCGGCCGCCAGCCCCTGCACCCCTCGGTCGAGCCGGGTCATGACGCTCCCCGCGGACTCGCCTTGATGATAGGAGAGCGGCAGCGTGTGGAGGCGTCCCACGGTGGCGTCGAGCAGCGCGCGCTGGACGCCGAGGCGCGCCCGCCAGCCGAAGCGGTTGGCGACCGCGTCCAGGATCTCGCGCCCGACCAGGATCGAGGCCAGCGCGGCCGAGCCGAGCACGAGCGCCCGCGGGCCGGCGTGGCGGGAGAGGCCGTCGACCAGCGCGCGCAGCACCAGCGGTTCGACGGAGGCCAGCACCGAGACGATCAGGGTCAGTCCGACGGCGACGGCGATCGCGCCGCGCTGGGTGGCGGCGAAGGAGAACGCGCGGCGCACACGCGGCCAGCTGTACGAATCGGCTGACGGGTGTGTCGGGTACTGCGAGGACAACATCTCTCCGCGACCGGCGGTGGCCGGGCGCGCCTGCGAAATTTTCGTAGACCACTGTACGGGACGCGATCTCGAATTGCCAAGGCTTCGGCCGTGGTCACGTTGCGGCCGTGAGTGGTGTCGCTCGAGCTCCGGTGAGGCGCCCGCGCGGTGCGCTCGCCCTGGCCGGCGTCGCCGCCTGCGCGCTCGGCGCGTGCGCGACCCGAGCGAGGAGCGGGCCGAACACCGTCTCGAACCAGTCCCCGTTCGTCGTGGTCCCGCTCGGTCTTTGCGAGGACTACCCGGAAGCCTCTCGTTCCATCGAAGAGGTCCGGCGCGACCTGGCTCTGCTCAAGAGAGCGGGAGTCGGGATCCTCCGGGTGTCGTTCGGCTGGGACGGAATCGAACCCCAGCGCGGTCGATTCGAGCTGGCGTTCTGGGACGCGTTCATGGCCGAGACGACCGCGGTTGGGGTTCGCGTCATCCCCTACGTGGCGTACACGCCGCGCTGGGAGGCGCCGGCAGGCGCCAGCGACTACTGGCGGCGCCCGCCGCGCGATCTCGACGCCTTCGCCGGAGCGATGCGCGTGCTCGCCGGCCGCTACCGGGGCCAGATCGCCTCCTGGGAGATCTGGAACGAACCGGACAACCCGGACTTCTGGCGGGGAAGCGTGGCCGACTACGTGGCCCTGCTCGCGGCGGGGGCGCGGGCGGTCCGGGCCGCCGATCCCCAAGCCAAGGTCGTGCTGGGCGGGATCGCCGGCCACCCGCAGTTCGCGGCCGAGGTGCTCGCTCGCCCCGAAATCGCCGGCCTCGTCGACGTGGTGAACGCCCACGCTTACTTCGAGACCTGGAACCCGGAGCCCACGGAGGCGTTGCCCGGCTACGTCGCCGCGTTCGCGCCGGCGCTGGCCGGCGGCGCGCGGCCGCTCTGGCTGGCCGAGGTCGGCTACAGCGCGTTCCGCCGAGACGGCGCCGTGTCGGCCGACGTGCGCGCGCGCTTCGACTACGAGCACACGCTGCCGTTCCAGGCCGTCGAGCTGGTCCGGACGATCACGCTCGCGTTCACCCGGCCCGAGGTGGCCCTGCTGGCCTGGTACGAGGTCAAGGATCCGCCACCGGCGGCTCCGGTCATCGGCGACGAGAACAACCGCCATCTGGGCGTCGCCTTCTCCGATTGGCGCCCCAAGCCGGCGTTGAACGCGCTCGCGCTCGTGGCGCGCCTGTTCGGCGCCGGGTTTCAGCGGCTCGACGATCGGCTGCGCGTGGTCCGGCCGGCCGCCTCCCACGCGGAGGTGCATGCCTTCCTGACGGCCGCGCACCACGCCGTCGCGGTCGCCTGGCTCCCCACGGACGTCCCGGGCCTGCCCGCGGGTGATGGCCAGGCGCGCGACGAACGGGTCGAGCGGCTCTCCCTCGCTCTGCCGGTGATCCCCCTGGGCGCGCCGCGAGAGCTGGACGCGGAGGGACGGGAACGGCCCCTCGCTGCCGGCCGCCTGGTCGTTGCGGCGGGCTCCTTCCGGATCGACGACGTCCAGGTGAAAGGAGGCGAGGTGGTCCTGCTCGACGTCGCGGTCCAGTGAGGCCTGGATTCGGGACCTTTCATGATCACAGTCGAAACATGAAGGCACGAAGCGGAAAGCGGCCGGAGCGGCGCGATCGGCGCCCCGGCGGCAAGCCGAGCCGACCGAAGCAAACGAGCGACCGGCCGCCCATCGGCGACCCCGGGACCGACGTCGAGGCCGAGCTCGCCGGATCCGGACGGACGGGCGAAGCGCCGAGGGAGCGGCTGGGGGGAGCTCGGCGGGCGCGGCGGAGCCGGTCGGACGCCGAGATGAGCGGCGGCTCGGCCGTCGCGCCGACCGCCAAGGCCGAGGCCCGGGAGCGCCAGCGCCACCGGCTGCAGCGCAAGGCAGGCGTCGTTCCCGCCGGAGAATCGGGAAATCGCCGCCAGCGGCGCGGCCCGCAGGCGACGCGCGCCCGGCTCGACGCGGCCGCGCGCAAGGCCGATCGGCTGGTCCGATAGGCTCGCGCCGGCCGCCGCTCGGCTCGTCACATCGAGGCGCGCGGCTCGCAGATGTTGGCGAGCGTGGCCGTGACGTCGTGGGAGACCCTCCCGGAGCGGCGGGGGCTTCCGTCGCCGGCGGCGCGCACCACGTCGGCGAGCGAGAGGATCCCCACCGCACGGCCGTCGACGTCCAGGACCGGAACGCGCCGGATCTGGTGGCGGCGCATGAGATCCTCGGCCGAGGTGAGGTCGTCCTGGGGCCCGACGGCGTGCAGCTCTTTGGACATCGCCTCGGAGACGGGGATCGCGCCCGGTGAGCGATCTTGAAGGACGGTGGACATGCAGATGTCCCGATCGGTGATCATGCCGACGGTGCGGCCGCCGTCGTTCACCACCGGGATCGCGCCGCAGTCGCACTCCCACATCAACCGCCCCGCGGTCGAGGCGCGGTCGTTCAGGTTCACGGTCATCACGTTCCTGGTCATCAGGTCTTCGATCTTCATTGGAGGCTCCTTTCAGTTGCCGGCGTCGCGCCCGGCAACGTCGTGTCGCGCGGCTCAATGTCAATCCCGCTTCGCGGTGAGCCGTCGCAGCGTCCGGGCGAAGCACGGTCGGTCGACCGCCCCGAAGCGGTACTTGTAGCTCTCGCGGCCGCGCAGGAAGTCGAACACCGTGCCGCCTTCGGCGAGCACCCGCTCGATCGCGAAGGCGATCAGGAGCGCGCCGGGGCTGAGGCTCGCGCGGCTGGGATCGAAGGCGCCCAGATAGAACACCATGCGGCCGTGAACCGAGAATCCGTACACCACGGCTGCCAGAATCCCCTCCACATCGAGGCCGAAGATGCGGAGCAGCCCGGTCTGCCACATGGCGCGAATGACCAGGCCGTGGAAGCGCCGCACGGCCTCGTGGGCCAGAACACCCGGCTCGCCACGGAGGTTCCAGCGCTCCGTGTGGAGCCTGGCCAGCCCGGCGAACAGCTCTTCGGCTTCGGCGACGCCCGAGGGGACGCGAAAGGTCAGACGGTGCAGGCGCGCCGCCCGGCGGTACGCGCGCGCCAGCCGGCCCGCGTATCCGGCCGGAACGATCTCTGCGATCGTGCGGGCGCCCGGCGGGATCGCCAGCGCGGGACAGACATCTTGCTCGATCGGATCGCCGCCGATCCCGGCGGCGCCCGCGACGATGGGCCGCAAGAGCGGCGATCCGGGCCGCAGCCGGTCGAGAGCGCAGGTCGTCCAGTCGCGTCGGGCGAGGGCCTGCCACATCTCGGCCTGCAGGGCCGGGCCGTCGTCGGCCAGCACGGCGTCGTGATAGTCGCTGACCCCGGTCCCCAGAAAGCCGAGGTGAGGCGGGCCGTCACGGTCGCCCGGGCCGGTCTCGACGAGGGGGATGACTCCGACCAGCGCGCCGACCCGCTCGATCGCCAGGACACGGAGCCGCGCGTCGCCGCCAAACACGTTGACCCAGGGGAGCAGCCACTCCGGCCTTTCGAAGGGCGAGCTCGAACGGGAGTCATCGCAGAGCGCCGCCCAGGCGGGCCCGAGCGCGGCGAGCTCGACCGCGTCGGTGATCCAGCGGGCG
>Ga0134128_10012339_pt1 | contig 10192 bp, 10 predicted proteins | sample KB31754_FD_96462 | JGI IMG/M metagenome (GOLD analysis project Ga0134128, IMG submission 96462) | Terrestrial soil microbial communities with excess Nitrogen fertilizer from Kellogg Biological Station, Michigan, USA - KB3-175-4 | ecosystem: Environmental > Terrestrial > Soil > Unclassified ...
ACGGCGGAGAACTGCCACAGCCACACCACCCACACAATCTGCAGCAGCGTAAACATGACCACCACGGTCCACCGGTAGGCCCTGTCGGCCGAAAGGAAGGCTGCGGCAAGGGCCAGCGGGAACAGCGGCAGCATCATCCGGAAAGTGCTCGACTGCGGATCCAGCACAGCGAACAGGTACGCCATGTACAGGGCGCACCACAGGCGCAGCTCCGTGCCCATCCGCCGCACGGACTGCGAGCCAAGGTACAGTGCAGCAACAACCACCAACAGCACGGGCAGCAGGGGACCCCAGAACGGCCCTGCCAGCTGGACTCCGGCGTCGAACCAGGGCTTGAACAGGACCAGCCGGGTGCCGCGCCAGGCCGTTTCGGTGTCGGTATAGGCGGTGCGCTCCCCCGTCGCAGCCCAGGCAATGCCCATCCAGGCAAACGCCATGACCCCGCTGGCCGCAAACAGCACAAGTCCCCCAGCCGCTTCCCGGCCCCCCAACGGCTCACTCCGCCGCCTGCGCCACCGCAGGAGCAGGTGAATGCCGACGACGGCGGCAAACGGCACCCCGGCCGGCCGCGAAAGGCACATGAGCACCATGACGGGAACGGCCGCCCAGTACCGGCGCCGGACCAGCAGCAACAGGGACGCCGCCAGCAGGAAGGTGCTCAGCGACTCGGCATACCCCACCTGCAAAATGGGCGAGATGGGAAAGGTGGCAAAGAAGGCGGTGCCCCACAAGGCCGTGCCCGGAGGTGCGGCGTGGGCAACCGCCGCAAACAGGCGGTAGATCACCAGCGCGGCCGCCAGCCCGGCCAGCCCGGCCACCAGCGGCGCCACCACGGCCCACGGCAGGCCCGTGACGGCGTTGACCCCGCGGGCCAGCAGTGGAAACAGCGGGTAAAACGCCCATTGGTTGGGCTGTGCCGTCCCGTTGGGGTTGCGGGGAATGGTGTCCGGGTAGCCGCCGTTGAAGATGCGTTCGTACCAGCCCGCGTCCCAGCGGTTGATGAACGTGAGGTAGTCCGGCCGGGCCCCGCTCCACGGCGATTCGCCAGCATGGTAGGCCGCCACGGCCAGGATGGCGAAGGAAACACCGCGTGCTCCGAGGTACACCAAAACCACCTTGAGCCACCAGGGCGCCGTCCGGAGGGCGCCGCGCACAGGAACCACAACGGGAGCCACAACGGGAGCCAGCCAGGACGCCAGCACCGTGCCAGCCCAGCCGGACTTTTCCGCCCTGGACGGGAGCCGGCCCGGCGGCCTCACACCGGGTCCGCAGCCAGGGTCTCCGCCACCCAGCAGCCGGGCTGGTGGTCGTTCGCCAGCCCCACGGCCTGCATCATGGCGTAGGCGGTGGTGGGCCCGACGAAGGCAAAGCCGCGCTTCTTGAGCTCCTTGGCAAGGGCCGTGGATTCGGCTGTTTTCGCCGGCACGGGGCTCCCGGCGGGGCGCGGCGCCGGTGCGTGCCCGTGCAGCAGCGAGCCAAGCGTCACGCCGTCGGGCAGGGCAAGGATGGCCTTGGCGTTGCCGATCGTGGCGTTGATTTTCATCAGGTTCCGGACAATCCCGGCATTGGCCATCAGCCGGTCAACGTCCGCCGGGCCGAAGCGGGCCACGGCGGCGGGCTCAAAGTTGGCGAACGCCTCCCGGAACGCCTCACGCTTGCGCAGGATGGTGATCCAGCTCAGCCCGGACTGGAACGCCTCAAGGCTCAGCCGCTCAAAAAGCTCCCGCTCCCCCGCCACGGGACGGCCCCACTCTTCATCGTGGTAGCGCTGGTAGAGCAGGTCCGATTCAATCCCTGCCCAGGCGCAGCGGGGTTTTCCATCGGAACCGACGACGACGTTTTCCATGCTTTAGCCTTCCCCGTCCGGTTCGGTGCCGCTCAAGTCCGGGGACGGAGCAGCGTCGTCCGGGCCCCCGGCCGCCAGGGCGGCCTCAAGCTCTGCGATGCGGCTGTCCTTGGCGGCCAACTCGTCACGCAGGCGGTCCAGCACCTCGTCGACCTGGTCCATGCGGTAGCCGCGCAGGCCCAGGGCAAAACGGAGCCTGTCAATGTCGGCGGGCGCGGCCCCTGCGGGGAGCAGCACGGGAGGGAGCCCGTCCACGGGGGCGGCCAGGCCGTCGTCGTACACGGCGCCGGCGGGCTTTTTCAAGCCAACCACATACATCGCCACCGCGGCGGCCAGCATGACGGCCAGGAAAATCAGGAAGTAGCTCACCCCACCAATGGTGCCAGATGATCGGCTCAGCCGGCGGCGACCTTGTTCCCGGCCTCGCCTGCCATGACCAGGGCCACCGCTTCCTCGGGGGTGTCGGCCAGGGCGATGATGTCCAGGTCCCCGGGAGAAACCAGCCCCTGCTCCACCATGGTGTCCTTGATCCAGGCCACCAGCGGGCTCCAGAACGCGGAGTCAACCAGGACAATGGGGAACTGCGTGACCTTGCTGGTCTGCACCAGCACCATGGCCTCAAAAAGTTCATCGAGCGTGCCGAGCCCGCCGGGGAGCACCACGAAGCCCTGGGCGTACTTGACGAACATGGTCTTGCGGGCGAAGAAGTAGCGGAAGTCCACGCCGAGTCCCACCCACTGGTTCATGCCCTGCTCAAAAGGCAGTTCAATGCCCAGGCCGATCGAGAGGCCGTCTGCCTCGAAGGCGCCTTTGTTGGCGGCCTCCATGGAGCCGGGCCCGCCGCCGGTAATGACGGCCACGCCGGCCTCCACCAGCCGCCGGCCCACCTCAACGCCCATCTCATAGTGCCGGGTGCCGGGCTTGGTGCGGGCGGAGCCAAAGACGCTGATGGCGGGGCCAATTTCGGCGAGGGAGTCAAAGCCCTGGACAAACTCGCTTTGGATCCGCATGACCCGCCACGGGTCCGTGTGCGTGAAGTCGCTGCTGGGCGGGGTGTCCAGGAGGCGGGAGTCGGCAGTTGACCCCACGGGCGCGCCTTTCCGCCAGCTGCCAAAACGCGGCTTTTTGGAACGGAGGGGGCTGCTGGAACCGGTGGGTGCACTCATGCCTCCAAGCGTACGTGAAAGCGGCCCCAAGCATTCCAGCAGAGGTATCAAACACGCAACGATCGGGGGCGAATCATGAAAATCATTTACCGTAAGTGAAAATGTTCGATAGATTCGCTTCATGACTATTCCCGTACAGGCGCCTGCCCTCGTGGAGCTCAAGGCCGTCAACAAGCACTACGGCCCGCTCCACGTGTTGCAGGACATCAACTTGCAGGTCAAAAAGGGTGAGGTGGTGGTGGTCATCGGGCCTTCGGGCTCCGGCAAGTCCACGCTGTGCCGCACCATCAACCGCCTCGAGACCATTGATGACGGCTCCATCACCATTGAAGGTGCCGAGCTGCCCAAGGAAGGCAAGGGGCTCGCAGCGTTGCGCGCCGACGTCGGCATGGTCTTCCAGTCCTTCAACCTGTTCGCCCACAAGACCATCCTGGAAAACGTCACGCTTGGCCCCATCAAGGTCAAGGGCGCTTCCAAGGCCGACGCCGACAAGCAGGCACTTGCGCTGCTGGAACGTGTTGGCGTGGGCCACCAGGCGGCCAAGCTGCCGGCCCAGCTCTCCGGCGGGCAGCAGCAGCGCGTGGCCATTGCCCGCGCGCTGGCCATGAAGCCGAAGGTCATGCTCTTTGACGAGCCCACCAGCGCCCTCGACCCGGAGATGATCAACGAGGTCCTGGACGTCATGGTGGAACTGGCCAAGGAAGGCATGACCATGGTGGTGGTCACGCATGAGATGGGATTTGCCCGGAAGGCTGCAGACAGGGTTGTCTTCATGGCCGACGGACAGATCGTGGAGGAAGCCGCCCCGGATGAGTTCTTCACCAACCCGCAGAGCGACCGCGCCAAGGACTTCCTCTCGAAGATCCTGACCAACGGCTGACCAGCCGAATTTTCAGTTCCATCCGTTGAGTCCCATCACGCTCAAATTTTTTCACTCGCACCGGCGGCCGCACAGGCCGTTTATGAAAGGAAACCATGAAGAACTTCTTTAGCCGAAAGAGCCTCAGTGTTGCGGCGATCGTCGCTGCCGCAGGCCTGGCACTGTCCGGTTGCGGCGGGGGCGGCACCGCGGGGGGCGGTTCCTCCGACGCGGCAGGGCCCGCGTTTGACGTCGCCAAGACCGTTGCCCTGACCGGCAGCCCCACCTACGACAAGGTCAAGTCCGCCGGCGCCATCCGCATTGGTGTCAAGGAAGACCAGCCCGGCCTGGGCTACCTCGACGCCGCCACGGGCGAGCGCACCGGCTTTGACATCGAGATTGCCACCTGGATGGCGGCTTCCCTGGGCATTGCCAAGGACAAGATCCAGTTCAAGGCCATCCCGTCCGCCAACCGTGAAACGGCCCTCGCCAACGGCGACGTGGACCTCTACGTGGGCACCTACTCCATCACTGACAAGCGCAAGAAGATCGTAGACTTCGCCGGGCCGTACTTCATCACCGGCCAGGGCCTGCTGGTTAAGAAGGACAACACCACGATCAACAGCGAGAAGGACCTGGACGGCAAGACGGTTTGCTCGGCCACGGGCTCCACGCCCATCCAGAACATCAAGGACAACTTCCCGAAGGTCAAGACCCAGGAATTTGACCTGTACTCCAAGTGCAAGGACGCCCTCTTGAGCGGCACGGTGGACGCGGTGACCACCGACCAGGCCATCCTGCTCGGCTTTGCCTCGCAGGACCCCGACCACCTGAAGGTTGTGGGCCAGCCGTTCACGGTGGAGAAGTACGGAATCGGCGTGGCCAAGGGCGACACCGCACTGCGCACCTTCCTGAACAAGACGCTGACCGACGGCGGGGCCACGTGGACCAAGATTTACAAGGACACGCTTGGCAAGTCCGGCACCACGGTGGAGCAGCCGAAGGTTGACCAGTACTAACAGTCCATGGCCGCAGGTGGTGTGCCGGCCTTGGGGACCGGCACACCACCTTGTGGTTTCGTCCTCTCGACATCACTGAAGGTGACACCGCACTGTGAATGTACTCATTGACAACAGCGAGCTCTTTTTCACCGGCTTCAAGAACACCGGCATCTTGTTTGTCATCTCGGCGTTCTTTGCCCTGATCCTGGGCACCATCGTGGCCGGCATGCGCGTTTCCCCGGCCCCCGCCATGCGAGCGGCCGGCACCCTGTATGTCAACGCCGTCCGCAACACCCCGTTGACGCTGATCCTGGCATTCTTTGCCCTGGGCTATCCGAAGCTGGGCCTGCCCCAAATCAGCTTCATGAATGCGGCCATCGTAGGCCTTTCCCTCTACACGGCCACTTACGTCTGCGAGGCCATCCGCTCCGGCATCAACACGGTTGCCGTGGGCCAGTCGGAGGCCGCCCGCGCCATCGGCCTGCCCTTCATGCAAACCCTGACGCTGATCGTGCTGCCGCAGGCGTTCCGCTCCGTACTGCCCCCACTGTTCAGCGTCTTCATCGCACTGCTCAAGAACACCACCGTTGCCGCCGGCTTCTCCGTGTTCGAGGCCGGCGCCATCCGCGCCTACCTCAGCGAACGCGGCGAACCGCTGTTGCCCGGACTCCTGTGGGTTGCCTTGATCTTTGTGGTCCTTGTCCTTGGCATCCTGACGCCGCTGCAACGCTACCTTGAGAAGAAGTGGAGGGTGGCCCGATGAGCTCGGTTCTTTTTGACGTTCCCGGCCCCAAGGCCCGTGTCCGCAATGTTTACCTGAACATTGCCACCGTCATTGTGGTGGTCGGCATTATTGCCTTCATCCTCTTCAGGTTCAACGAGTCCGGCCAGTTCACGGCAAAGAAGTGGGAAATCTTCACCTTCCCGCGGGTTCAGGAAATGTTCCTGACCGTCATCGGAGCCACACTGAAGGCCTTCGCCGTTGCCGCCGTCGGCAGCCTGGTGCTGGGCATCCTGCTGGCCTTCGGCCGCCTGGCCGATTCCCGCTGGGTCCGGGTGCCCTGCTACTGGTTGACGGAACTGTTCCGCGCCATCCCGGTACTCGTGCTCATGATGATTGTGTACTACGGCCTGCCTTCCGCCGGGGTGAAGGGCATTACGCCGTTCATTGCCGTCGTGGTGGGTTTGATCCTGTACAACGGCTCGGTCCTGGCCGAAGTGTTCCGTGCCGGCATCGAGTCGCTGCCCAAGGGGCAGCGCGAGGCCGGGCTGGCCGTGGGCCTGAGCAAGGGCCAGGTGCAGCGGATCATCCTGCTGCCCCAGGCCGTCCGCTCCATGCTGCCCGTCATCATTTCGCAGCTGGTGGTCATCCTCAAGGACACCGCGCTGGGCTTCCTGATCACGTACAACGAGGTCCTGTACTATGCCGACTTCCTCGGTTCCCAGGGCCAATACGGCTCCCCCGTGGTCCCGGCGCTCATGGTCACGGCCGTCATCTACGTGGGCCTGTGCCTGATTCTCTCCGGCATTGCCAAGCTGGTGGAGTCCAGGATGTCCTCCCGCGTCAAGGTGGTCAAGACCCGCGTGGGCCTGGCAGGCTAACCCCTCCAACTGTGTGTCAGAAGTTGCATCGCGAAATCGTTTTCTACGCGGTTTTCGTGCAGCTTCTGGCACACAGTTGGGGTTTCAGGGGCGACGGCGGCGCTTGGGCTTGGGTGTCAGCCGAGCCAGCGGGTCAGGGCGGCCAGGCACTCCCGGATCGCATCCGCATCCACGTGCTCGTTGTCGCTGTGGGCCAGGAGGGGATCGCCCGGGCCGAAATTCACGGCCGGGATGCCCATCTCGCTCAGCCGCGCCACATCCGTCCAGCCGTACTTGGGCAGGGGTTCGCGGCCCACGGCCGCCACGAAGGACGCTGCCGCGGGGGCGTTGAGGCCGGGCCGGGCTCCCGCCGAGGAATCCGTGCACACCAGCTCAAAGCCGGACAGCAGCGCCCGGACATGGGCCTCGGCCTGCGCGGGCGACTTGTCCGGGGCGAAGCGGTAGTTGATCTCCACCACGCACTGGTCCGGAATCACGTTTCCGGCCGTGCCGCCGTGGATCTTCACCGCATTGAGGGATTCGCGGTAGTCCAGCCCGTCAACCGTGACAGTGGCCGGCTCATACTCTGCAAGCCGTGCCAGGATGGGGGCGGCCTTGTGGATGGCGTTCTCCCCCATCCACGCACGGGCCGAATGGGCCGCCAGGCCGTTGGTGGTGGCCTCAAAGCGGATGGTGCCGTTGCAGCCCCCCTCCACCGTGCCGTTGGTGGGTTCGAGCAAAATGCCGAAGTCGGCGTCCAGCAATTCGCGGTTCTCGCGGACCAGCCGCCCCAGCCCGCTCTTGACGGCCGCCACTTCCTCATTGTCATAGAAGATGAAGGTGACGTCCTTGCTGGGCTCGGGCACCGTGGCCGCAATGGCCAGCTGGACGGCCACGCCGCCCTTCATGTCCGTGGCCCCGCGACCGTACAGTACTTCCCCGTCCCATGAGACAGGCACTGTCCCGCGCGAGCCGGGCACTGTGGGCAGCGGCACCGTGTCCAGGTGCCCGGCCAGGATGATCCTCTCGGCCCGGCCCAGCATGGTCCGGGCGACGACGGCGTCCCCGTTGCGGGTGACCTCCAGCCGGCCCAGCCCGCGCAGGGCGGACTCCACGGCATCGGCCAGTGCGGCCTCTTTGCCCGAGATACTCTCGATGTCCATCACGGCAGCGGTCAAAAGTGCCACATCGGCAAAGAGGTCAAGTGCGGGGCGGTCTGCGGGGGCGTCGTCGTCGTAAGTCACCGCCCAAGTTTACCGGGCGCGGTATTGGCGGCGGCGCAGGGTGGCGAGAACTTTTCGATCCGGGCCGGCAAGTCGATAGACTGCATGCATGACGCAGAACCCAGCAACGCCCGCCGAACGCACCGCCCACGGACACGGCCTGGCGTCCATTGCCGATGACGGCTCAGTCCTCGATGTGTGGTTCCCCAGCCCCGCGCTGGGCACCTCCGTCAACTCGCTTGGCACTGTCCGCGAAGCCGGACCGGAGCTGACGGCGCTTGCCGTTGCCGGGCGCGACGACGACCGCGGCGTCACGCCCACCGTGGTCTTCGCCCAAATCGACCTTGATGAAGCGCCGGCCGACGCCGTCGATACCTACCTGCGCCTGCACCTGCTCTCCCACCGCCTGGTGGCCCCGAACACCATCAACCTGGACGGGATCTTCGGCAAGCTCAACAACGTGGTGTGGACCAATTTCGGCCCCGCCCCCGTGGAGGGCTTTGAACTCACCCGGGCCAGGCTGCGCCGCCGCGGTCCGGTCGCGGTGTATGGCGTGGACAAGTTCCCGCGCATGGTGGACTACGTGGTCCCCTCCGGTGTCCGCATTGCCGACGCCGACCGCGTCCGCCTCGGCGCCCACCTGGCCGACGGCACCACCGTCATGCACGAAGGCTTCGTCAACTACAATGCCGGCACGCTGGGAGCCTCCATGGTGGAAGGCCGCATTTCCGCCGGCGTGGTGGTGGGCGAAGGCACCGACGTGGGCGGCGGCGCCTCCATCATGGGCACCCTCTCCGGCGGCGGCAAGGAGCGGATCACCCTGGGCGAGCGGGTGCTCCTGGGCGCCAATTCCGGCGTCGGCATCAGCATTGGCGACGACTCCGTGGTGGAGGCCGGCCTCTACGTCACGGCCGGAACCCGGGTGCGTGTCCAGGGCCCCAAGAACGACGACGGCGAAGACACCGCCGTCATCGTCAAGGCCAGCGAGCTTTCCGGCAAGGCCAACCTGCTCTTCCGCCGCAATTCCAGCACGGGCGAGGTGGAGGTGCTCCCCCGGCACGGCTCCACAGTCTCCCTCAACGACTCGCTGCACAGCAATTAGGGCCGCTTGCGCAACACCAAGCGACGCCGGCGCGGCCGGGCATTTGCGGTACTGCTGACCGTCACACTGGTCGCCGCCGGCCTGCTGGTGGGCGGCGGCATCTGGGTGGTAAGCTACCTGCGCGGCGCCCTGGCTCCCGGGCTCAGCGTGGGCTGCACGGCCACGGTGGGCGGCACGCCCTACACGCTGGCCGTTCACCAGACGGGCTACGCGGCGCTGATCTCCGACATCTCCATTCAACGCGGCATGCCGGCGCGGGCCGCCTCGATTGCGCTGGCTACCGCCCTGCAGGAGTCCAAGCTGCGCAACATTGACTACGGCGACCTGGATTCCGTGGGACTGTTCCAGCAGCGGCCGTCCCAGGACTGGGGCACGGTGGCGCAAATCATGGACCCCGTCTACTCCACGAACGCGTTTTACAGCGCCCTGGACAAGGTGCCCGGCTACGCTGACATGCCCTTGAACGAAGCCGCCCAAATCGTCCAGCGCTCCGCCTTTCCGCACGCCTACGCCCAACACGAGAGCCTGTCCCGCGCCTTTGCCTCCGCCTTGACGGGCCAGTCGCCCGGGGCGCTGAGCTGCACACTTCCCCCGGCCACGGCAGCGGGCTCCCCCACCGCCGTTGAGGCGGCGCTGAAGCAGGCGCTGGGCACCCTGCCGGTGGCCACCACGCCCGGGCAGTCCGCCACCACCCTCGAGGTGGCGGCATCCGGCAGCATGGGGTGGGCCGTGGCGCACTGGGCCGTTGCCAATGCCTCCCAGTTTGGCCTGACCCATGTCAGCTGCGGCGGGCTGGCCTGGGACCGCAACACGAACGACGCCGGCACAAACGTTGGGTGGAAGGGCACCGGGAACGCCGGGGGCACGGTGGTCATCACGATGGCCGCGGCCGGTTCCTAGACAAGCAGCTCCACGACGGGCTGGACGTAGCTGAGGAAGTTTTGCTGGTCGTCGAGCAGGTGCTCGCTCATGATGAGCCTGTCGGGTTCAATGAACCAGGCCCTCTGTTCGGCCAGCGGCATCTCCACAATGGTCAGGGTGAAGTCGCGGGCGCTGCGTCCCAGTTCCATTTCCCGGTTCTGCACCAGGTCAGCCAGGATCTTGTGCCCGCCCAGGGTCTCACGTTCAGCCGCCATGAGCGAATAGGCCCGGCTTTGTTCCCTGGACCAGGTCAGGGCCGCCCCGAAGTGGGCCTGAACCACCCGTTGCAGCGCAGGCATCGCATTGAACTCGGGGAACGACGGCGGAGTCATGGCCGGCTCCGTGCCGTCCGGCTGCACCAACAGGGTGTCCCACCAGGCTTCCCACTGCCCGCGCAGCGCCTTTTCGCCGCCCACATGGGCCGTGAGCCTGCTGTGGTCGGCCGCGCGGACGTGCGGTGCCACGTGGGACAGGGAGGGGCTGCCGGCCCCCG
>Ga0134128_10012342_pt1 | contig 10191 bp, 20 predicted proteins | sample KB31754_FD_96462 | JGI IMG/M metagenome (GOLD analysis project Ga0134128, IMG submission 96462) | Terrestrial soil microbial communities with excess Nitrogen fertilizer from Kellogg Biological Station, Michigan, USA - KB3-175-4 | ecosystem: Environmental > Terrestrial > Soil > Unclassified ...
CACGGCTCAGATCCTTAACGTGAGAGAAATTTTTTAGAGGCGTTTGGGGCACCTAAGATAGAATGTACGCTTTGTTATCCGAATTGTGCGCCCTGTGAGCGATTCGGATATAAGAACCGGTTAATCTTCCCGAAGCCGGACCGGATTTTGGGGCGAATCTTTTGTTCGCTACACGACTAGGAGAAAACACCTGATGGCTGGTGCCACCAAAACAAACAAACCCGAAGGTGCAGGCGGCGCAAAGGTGCAACGCATTCGCATCCGCCTGAAGTCGTACGACCATCGTTTGCTCGACAAGTCGGCCGAGCAGATTGTGGACACAGCCAAGCGCACCGGCGCTGCCGTGCTGGGTCCCGTACCGTTGCCGACTAGAAAGCGCGTCTATTGCGTGCTGCGTTCTCCTCACGTCGACAAAAAATCGCGTGAACATTTCGAAGTGCGCATTCATAAGCGTTTGATCGATATCAACGATCCCACCCCGACCACAGCCGATGCGCTCATGCGCCTCGACCTGCCCGCCGGCGTGGACATCGAGGTCAAGCTCTAAAAAGCTCGACTGCGAATGTCTGTCCTGGTCACTCAAAGATCGGCACTGCCTGTGATACCAAGCTGTACCCAGCAACGGTGCCGGAAAAGAGAAAAGACGGTTGACCTCCGTCATTTGGAGAGAAGGTAATGCAAAAAGTAGTTGGATTAATGGGACGAAAAATCGGCATGACGCAAGTCTTCGATAAAGAAGGCGCGGCAGTGCCTGTCACCGTCATTGAGCTCGGCGACAACATCGTCACCAACAAACTGACCGCAGATAAGCATGGCTACGTCGCCATTCAAATCGGCGGTTTTGTCGTTAAAGAGAAGAAGCTCAACAAGCCTGAGTTCGGCGGTTTGAAAAAACAAAACCTGCCGCCTCTCAAGCCGCTCAAAGAATATCGCCTCGACGATCACGGCAGCCTGCCCAACGTCGGCGAGCCTTTGAAAGCGGACGATCATATTAAAGAAGGCATGCTGGTCGATGTCCAGGGACGTTCGATCGGTAAAGGATTTCAAGGCACGATCAAGCGTTTCCATGCCGGTCGCGGACCGATGAGCCACGGCTCGAAGTTCCACCGCTCCATGGGCTCGATTGGTGCCGGCACCACTCCCGGTCGCGTTTTCAAAGGCGTGATTATGCCGGGACAGATGGGCAATGAAACCGCCACCACCACACACCTGACAGTGGTGAAAGTGGATGCGCAGAAGAAGATCGTTCTCATTAAGGGCGCTGTGCCCGGTTGCGACGGCGGCATGGTCACAATCAGACCATCCATCACCAAATGGAACCCGCCGAAACCCACGAAGAAGTAGAGGCGAAATCTAATTAGGTTTCGCCTTTGCGGCGTATGCACTAGCTCAGGCACAGCAAACGATAAGTAAGGATTTTGAAAATGACTTCCGTCCAACTCAAAGATTTAAAAGGAAAGGCCGTCGGCGAAGCCAGCTTCGACGATGAGGTATTCGGCATCGAGCCCAATATCCATGTGATGCATTCGGCATTGCACCGCCAACTCGTAAACGCCCGCCGCGGCACAGCCTCCACCAAGACGCGCTCTGAAGTGCGCGGGGGCGGTCGCAAGCCCTGGCGTCAAAAAGGGACTGGACGCGCTCGCGCCGGTTCTACCCGCTCGCCATTGTGGGCAGGCGGCGGCGTCACCTTCGGACCGCAACCTCGCGATTATTCGCAGAGCCTGCCGAAGAAAGTGCGTCAATTGGCTTTGCGCTCGGCATTGGCCGCTCGCCGCGATCAGTTCGTCGTGCTGAAGAATTTCGACGGACTCTTCAAAAACCCGCCCAGCGAAGGACACAAAGGTCCTTTCGAGCAACCGAAGACCAAGCAGGTCGCCTCTGCTCTCAAAGATCTGGGACTGGCTGAAAAATCTGTTCTGCTCGTTCTCGATAGCGGAGTGCCCGGTGCCCAGCAGATCGAGCGCGCTGCGCGCAACCTCGACAATGTTTGCGTCTGCCACGCCAGCAACCTCAACGTCAAGCAATTGATCGGTTGCGAAGCCGTGCTCACAAGCGAGCGCACGCTCGTGCTGCTCAACAATCGTTTTAAAGGCCATGCAGCGGCTACTGAAGCCAAGCCGGCCAAGGCCGCCAAGAAAGCTGAATCCTCTAAAAAGGCGGCAGAAAAAGCCGAAAAGGCACCGGCAAAGGCCAAGTCCACAACGACTAAATCTTCGGATAAAGCGGATTCTTCCGCCCAGTCCGAGAAGAAGTCCAAGTAAGTAGGGGAGCGCAAGAATCATCATGAACGGTCGCCAATCACACGTAATTCTTCGGCCAATCATCAACGAGAAGAGCGTCCTTCTTGCCGAACAGCAGAAGTACACCTTCGAAGTGGCCAAAGATGCCAACAAAACGGAGATTGCTCAAGCTCTCCAACATATCCTCAACGAGCTCTATCCCAAGAGCAAATCGAAAGTGGTGAAGGTCAACACCTCCGCCATTCGCGCTCGCTTCCGTCGCTCCAAGCGCCACGGAAGACAGCCGGTGGACAGCAAGAAGGCGATCGTCACCATCGAAGGTGAAGCGCTCGAGCTATTCAACGCCTAGTAGGAAAGACGAAAAGAGATCCAAAACTTGTACCGGCGGGTGAGCCCGCTAATGCGAAAAATAAGCAGTAAGGTACGCAATATCGTGAAGGTAACGGAAAAATGCCTCTGAGAAAAGTAAATCCCACATCGCCTGGTCGTCGCGGCATGACCATGAACGACTTCTCGGATATCACCAAATCCAAACCCGAGAAGAGCCTGGTACGCTCGCTGCGTAAAACCGGCGGCCGCAACAACCAGGGCCGCTTGACGGTGCGCCACATCGGCGGCGGTCACAAGCGCAATTACCGCATTGTCGACTTCAAACGCGACAAGTTCAACATTCCATGCGTCGTTAAGGCGATCGAATACGATCCCAACCGCAACGCGCGCATCATGCTTCTGCAATATGCAGACGGCGAGAAGCGCTACAGCCTGGCTCCGATCAACATTCAAGTAGGCGCCACGCTGATGTCTGGTCCGACTGCAGAAGTGAAAGACGGCAACGCTCTTCCGCTTCGCGTGGTGCCGCTGGGTACTATCGTCCACAACGTGGAAATGTATCCCGGTCGCGGCGGTCAGCTCGGCCGCGCTGCCGGCACCCAGATTCAAGTGTTGGCGAAAGAAGGCAAAATGTGCACGCTGCGTTTGCCCTCGGGCGAAATGCGCATGGTACACATCGATTGCATGGCCACTGTCGGTCAGTTGAGCAACCCGGACGCTAAGAACGTGTCGATCGGCAAAGCCGGACGCACTCGCTGGATGGGCGTCAAACCGACCAACCGCGGTGTGGTCATGAATGCTGTCGATCACCCGCACGGCGGCGGCGAAGGCAAATCGCCAATCGGCGGCAAGCCGCAGACTCCCTGGGGCAAGCCGGCAATGGGTTACAAGACTCGCCGCGGCAAGCACAAAATTTCTTCCAAGTACATCGTCAAGCGTCGTAAGTAGTAGGAGTGCCTAAATGAGTCGTTCGCTTAAAAAAGGTCCGTTTGTTCATCACTCGCTCAGCAAAAAGATCGAAGAGATGAACAGAAAAGGCGAAAAGAAGGTCATCAAGGCCTGGTCTCGCGCGTCGATGATCATTCCCGACATGATCGGCCACACAATCGCCATCTATAACGGCAAAAAACACGTTCCTGTATACATCACAGAGCAAATGATCGGGCACCGTCTCGGAGAATTCGCTCCCACCCGCCTGTTCAAAGGACATGCCGGTGGCGACAAAACAGCTAAGAGGGCACCAGCGTAATCATGCACACCAGAGCACAAGCGAAATGGATAAGAATGTCGCCGCTTAAAGTGCGACGCGTTATGAACCTCGTCCGCGGCAAGACCGTCGGCGAAGCCATGACTCAGCTCAAGTTCATGCCCCATGCGGCGGCACGCGAAATTGAGAAAGTGCTGTGGTCGGCCAGATCCAATTTGGTCAATCACCAGCAAAACCCTGTCTCCGAGAAGGATGTGGAAACCTTCCGCATCAGCAAATTATTTGCCGATCAAGGTCCGACCCTGAAGCGTTTCCAACCGCACGCCAGAGGCCGCGCCTTCCCGATCAAGAAGAAAATGTCGCACATCACCATCGAATTAGACGATCTGACATAAGAGGACAAAATGGGTCAAAAAGTAAATCCACACGGTTTTCGTCTCGGCATCCATAAAGGATGGTCGTCTAACTGGTTTGTGTCCACGAAAGACCTGCCGTCGTTGATCGAAGAGGATCATCGCATTCGCAACTTCCTCAAAAAGGAATTGCAAAATGCCGGACTCTCCCGTGCTGACATCGGACGCAAAGCCGACCACATCCAGATCGACATTTACACCGCTCGTCCTGGGGTGGTTGTCGGTAAGGGTGGCGAAGGCATCGAGCGCTTGCATGCCAAAGTGAAGAGCATGATCAACCGCCCGGGCATCGACATCAAGATCAACATTCTGGAGATCAACCGTGTCGATCTCGAATCGAATCTGGTCGCCGATTCCATTGCCCAGCAATTGGAAAAGCGCGTCGCTTTCCGCCGGGCCATGAAGCAAGCCGTGCAGCGCTGTATGCGTGCCGGCGCCGTCGGTGTGAAGATCATGGTTGCTGGTCGCCTCGGCGGTGCCGAAATTGCCCGCACCGAGTGGACCAAAGAAGGACGTATCCCGCTGCAGACCTTGCGCGCCGACATCGACTACGGTACCGCTGAAGCGCACACAATGATGGGCTTAATCGGCATCAAAGTGTGGATCTTCAGAGGCGAGCTCGAGCCCGGTGTCTGGTCACCGCCCAACGTCAAAGCAGCCAGCGAAAGACCTCAAGACGCAGCCAACCGCGCTGAGCGTCAGGGTCGGGAAAGAACCGGTCGCAGACCGAAAAGGAACGGTTAATTGCCATGTTAATGCCTAAAAGAAGTAAGTTCCGTAAGCATCAGCGCGGCCGCATGAACGGCACGGAAACCCGCGGTGCATCCGTGCAGTTCGGTGACTTCGGGCTGCAAGTGCTCGAGCCGGCCTGGATTACCTCCAGACAAATCGAGTCTGCTCGTAAAGCGATGAGCCGTTCGGTTCGCCGCGGCGGACAAATGTGGATTCGCGTTTTCCCGGATAAATCGGTGTCCAAGAAGCCGGCCGAAACTCGTATGGGATCCGGCAAAGGCAACCCCGAATGGTGGGTGGCTGTGGTCAAGCCCGGCCGCGTGCTGTTCGAGCTGTCCGGTGTCGAGCGCAATGAAGCCCGCAAATCCATGGCGTTGGCCGCTCAAAAGCTGCCGGTCAAGTGCCGTGTTGTGGAGAAACATGCTGGAGGTGCCCAATGAGAGTGCACGAGATAAAAGAACTGGCCCTCGAAGATTTCGCCGGACACATAAGCGACACTCGCAAACAGATAGTTGAGCTGCGCTTCCAAATGGCCGCCCGCAAGCTGGACAACCCCGGCAAAATGGCCGAAGCCAAACGCCGCCTGGCTCGCCTGCTCACCGTCCAGGCCGAAAAGCAAAACAAAAACTACAAGCCGACCCCCAAGAAAAACCCAACCAAAACCAAGTGATGTAGCGGCGGGCGGGAGCCTGCTATGACTCGGCACCAAGCTGGGAGTCGGAATTAAAAAGGAACGAAAAGGTAAAAGCCAATGCCTAAGAAGGAACTAATCGGAAAGGTCGTGTCCAACAAAATGGACAAGACAGTGGTGGTCGCGGTAGAAGCCTACCGGCCCCACACCAAGTACGAAAAACAAATCATCAGAACCAACAAGTTCAAAGCGCATGATGCTGAGAACAAGTGCGAAATTGGTGATCGCGTGCGCATTCAAGAGTGCCGCCCGCTTTCCAAAGACAAGCACTTCACGGTAGTGGCCAATCTGGGCAAAGAGAAGGACGCCACCGTCCCCACTGAGGAGATTCAAGCATGATCCAGCCACAAACAAGACTCACTTGCGCCGACAACACTGGCGCGCGCGAGCTGCTGTGCATCCGTGTCATGGGCGGCTCCAACAAAAGATATGCCACCGTCGGTGATGTAATCACGGCCGCCGTCAAAGACGCGCTGCCCAACATGCCGGTGAAGAAATCCGAAGTCGTCAAAGCTGTGGTCGTTCGCGTGCGCAACAACGTGAAGCGCCAGGATGGCACCACCATCCGCTTCGACGACAATGCCGCCGTCATCATTCAAAAGGACGGCAACCCGAAAGGGACTCGTGTGTTCGGTCCAATTGCTCGCGAGCTCAGGGACAAGAACTTCGCCAAAATCATGTCGCTCGCGCCGGAGGTCGTCTAGAAATGGCTGTCGCGCATAAAAAAGAAACTCGATATACCAAATCGCCGATTTCCCGCAAGGTGAAGCGCGGCGGCCGCCGGGTGGTCTCGGAGGCGCTGGTCAAGCATGGCGTCACCAACCTGGTGCCTAATGTGCACGTCAAGCGCGGTGATACCGTGATCCTGATTAGCGGTCCGAAGAAGGACGGCAAATACGAGGCGGATCTTAAGAAGCGCCTGGACGAGCGTAATGCTTACAAAGGACAGATCGGCAAAGTGCTGTCTGTTTCGCCTGAAGAAGGAAAAATCACCGTCGAAGGCGTCAACATGATCACTCGCCATCAGAAGCAGCGCGGCGTCGGACAACAAGCCGGCATGATGCGCAAAGAAGGTCCGCTGTTTGCTTCCCGCGTCATGCTCTACTGCAATGCTTGCAAAAAGCCCACACGCGTCAAGCACAAGATTGAAAACGGCAAGAAGAGCCGCGTTTGCCGCCACTGCGCAGAAGGATTCTAAGAAATCTACCGGGACGACAAAGACCGTCCCAACTGGAGAATAAACGATGAAGCTGAAAGAGAAATACACCAAAAACGCCGTACCGGCTCTTACCAAAGAGTTCGGCTACCAGAACGTCATGCAAGTGCCGCGTCTGGAAAAGGTCGTGGTCAACATGGGCTTGGGCGAAGCTACCGCCAACGCCAAAGCGATCGATAGCGGCGTCAAAGACTTGAGCACGATTACCGGACAAAAGCCGGTGGTCAACCGCGCCCGCAAATCAATCGCCACCTTCAAGGTCCGCAAAGGACAGCCGGTTGGCGCATCAGTGACTCTGCGCGGCGAGCGCATGTTCGACTTCCTTTCGAAGTTGATCAATATTGCGCTGCCCCGTATCCGCGACTTCCGCGGCGTGTCTCCGAAATCGTTTGACGGACGCGGCAACTTCTCGATCGGCGTCAAAGAGCAGATTATTTTCCCGGAAATCAATTACGAGTCGGTAGACGCTATTCGCGGCATGGATATCTCCATCGTCACGACGGCACCTTCCGATCAAGAAGCACGCGCGTTGCTTTCGCATCTGGGAATGCCGTTCAAAAAGTAACCCTCAACGAGCCAAAGAATCTTAAGTAGATAAGGAGAATTCATTCGTGGCCAAAACATCCATGATTGACAAAGAGAACAAGCGGAGAGTGCGTGCCGAACGCGGCAAGTATCCGGCGGTTCGCTTGCACAATCGCTGCCGAATTTGCGGCAGACCCAGAGGGTATTACCGTGACTTCGGCCTTTGTCGCTGCTGCTTGCGCAAAATGGCTCATCAAGGTCTTATCCCTGGTCTCACTAAGTCGAGTTGGTAGGAGTAGTAAATAAACATGCCCGTCACAGATCCAATTTCCGACATGTTCACACGCATCCGCAACGGTGCGCGCACGTCAGCGCCATCGGTGGAGATGCCCGCGTCGAAGCTGAAGCTGAAGGTGGCCGAAGTGCTGCGCAATGAAGGCTTCATCTCCTCCTTCGAGACGAAGGCGTTGGGTAGCCCCGAGCAAAAGCTGAGAATCGTGCTCAAGTACGGACCCAAAGGTGAGCAAGTCATCCAGGGACTGAAGCGCGTTTCGCGTCCCGGATTGAGAATCTATCGCCCCGCCAAAAAAGTGCCCCGTGTCTACGGCGGCCTGGGCGTGGCTATCGTCAGCACCAGCCAGGGACTGATGACCGACCGTCAAGCTCGCAAGAGCAACCTGGGCGGCGAAGTCCTGGCGTACATTTGGTAAATAAGAGGAGCACATCATGTCTCGTATCGGCAAAGCACCGATTACCGTGCCCGGAGGCGTTACCGTCACCATCAATGGTGCCGACGTCAAGGTCAAGGGACCGAAAGGCGAGTTGTCCCGACACCTGCGCCCGGAAATCACCATCAAGCAGGAAGACGGCAAGCTGGTAGTCGGACGCAAATCCGACGATCGCTATGTGCGCAGCCTGCACGGCTTGAGCCGCACGCTGGTGGCCAATATGGTCAAAGGCGTCACCGACGGCTTCACCCGTAACCTGGAAATCGTCGGAGTCGGCTATCGTGCCGCCGTCGAGGGCAAGAAGCTGATCATGCAATTGGGCTACAGCCATCCGGTGGAAATTCCTTTCCCCCAGGGCATTGATATCGCCGTGGACAAGAAAGCGACAACCATCACCATCACCGGTGCCGACAAACAAGCACTGGGCGACCTGGCTGCCGACATTCGCGGCCGCCGTCCGCCGGAAGTTTATAAAGGCAAAGGCATCAAGTATCAAGGTGAGCACATCCGTCGCAAAGCCGGTAAAGCCGCTACTAAGAAGAAATAGACCCATTAACCATGGGGCGCCGTCAAAGAACGTCGCCTAGCCAGATAGAGGAAAAGCAAATGATCAAGAAGCAAGACAAAAACGTAGCGAGAGTGAAGCGCCACCAGCGCATTCGCCGCCAGCTCGTCGGCACCAATGAGCGCCCACGCCTGTGTGTGTTTCGCTCCAACAAGCACATCTATTGCCAGATTATCGATGACACCACTGCCCAGACTCTGGTGGCAGCCAGCACTCTTGATCCTGAGCTGAAAAAGGTCAGCAAAACATGGGATCGCGAAGCAGCGAAAGCGGTAGGCAGCTTGATTGCCGATCGTGCTAAGAAAAAAGGAATTGAAGCGGTTGTTTTCGACCGCGGCGGATACATCTATCACGGTCGGGTTGCCGCGGTGGCAGATGCTGCCCGCGAAAAAGGTTTGAACTTCTAGTTGGAGAAACGAGGATAAATGGACAAGGACGATAAAACGGTTCCAGTTGGCGAGGAAGGCGCGGCCGAAGGCCAACGCAAGGGTCGCCGCACATCATCGCGCGAATCCAACCGGCGCGCTATGGACGACCGCCCTCGCGAGCAATCCGACTGGGAAGAGAAGATCATTCAAGTGCGCCGCGTGACCAAAGTGGTCAAAGGCGGCAAGAAGCTCAGCTTCCGCGCTGTCGTTGCCGTCGGCAACGGCAAGGGTCAAGTCGGCATCGGTGTCGGCAAGGCTGCTGAAGTTATCGGCGCCATCCAGAAGGGTGTGGTCGATGCCAAAAAGAGCATGATCACCGTGCCGATGGTGGGCAGCACCATCCCGCACATGATCATCGGAGAGCAAGGCTCCAGCCGCGTTATGCTCAAGCCCGCCACCAAAGGTACGGGCCTCATCGCCGGCGGTGCCAGCCGGATGATCCTCGAGCTTGCCGGCGTCGGCGACGTGCTGGCTAAGTCTCTCGGTTCGCGTGCTCCACTAAACGTGGCTCGCGGCACCATCGATGGACTCAGGCGTTTGCGGACCTTTGAAGATGCAGCGCGCCTGCGCGGCATCAACGTCCGCCAGATGCTTTCGTAATTCGTTCGTTCATTCATAAAAAGGGAATTTGTAGACATGGCGACGAAAACCGCAAAATCAGCCGGCGGCAATATCAAAATCACATTGACTGCCGGACTGGCCCACAAAATGGAGACGCACCGCAAAGTGGTGCGCGCTCTGGGATTGGGCAAGTACGGCAGCTCGAAAGTGCACGTCAATTCGCCGATCATTCAGGGCATGGTCCGCAAGGTATCGCACCTGGTCACCGTCGAGCCGACCACCGACGCGCCGCAAGGCCGCAGCCGCGCTCAAGCAGCGAAAACAAAAACCAAATAACAAAACCAAAAACCTGTACCGGCGAGCGAAAGCCCGCCATCGGCGGCGCTATGCATAAATGCCGTCGTCGGAGCCAAGAAGCCGAGTCCACCTTTGTGGGCGTAAGGCGAAGGAGAAAAAATGGCCACTGAAGAGAAGAAACACATGATCACCCTTGAGGATCTCGCTCCCGAGTACGGCGCCAAGCGCCGCAAGAAGAGAGTCGGTCGCGGACGC
>Ga0134128_10012347_pt1 | contig 10188 bp, 10 predicted proteins | sample KB31754_FD_96462 | JGI IMG/M metagenome (GOLD analysis project Ga0134128, IMG submission 96462) | Terrestrial soil microbial communities with excess Nitrogen fertilizer from Kellogg Biological Station, Michigan, USA - KB3-175-4 | ecosystem: Environmental > Terrestrial > Soil > Unclassified ...
CCTACGCGGCGGTGATCAGGTCTGGCTCGCAGATGGGGCAGGCGCGGCTCGGCGTCGAGCCTGAGCCGTCCCCGTCCAGCGGCACCTCGAAGGCCTCCGCCTTGCCGTCGAGTAGCGGACAGTCGCCGCGATGGAGGTAACTGCCGTCCGGCACGGCCCAAAGCCCATCGCGTCGAACCGTGCGCACCACGGCCACCCTGCCGCTGCGTCCGGTCGCCTCCGGCCGCCGCCGCGCCGCGATCAAGACCGCACCTGCGACGATCAGCGCCGCTCCCGGGATCGTGGCGGAGGCCAGATAGGGCAACTGCTGCGCCTCGGTGGGCTGCCCGGAGACCTGGTACCAGCCGACGATCTCCAGCCCGGCCCCCACGGCGGCCACCACCCAGCCGACATCGACACCGGGACCAAAGCGGACAACCACCGGCACCCCTCAACAAATTGGCCCAACCGCGCCATGATGGTATGGCAGAACCGTGTCGTGCGGGAGAGGCGGTAATCATGAGGCTCCTCGTCCGTATCCTCATCCCTTTGGCGGGTGTGGCGCTATTAGCCGGGTGCGGCAGTTCCGGTAGCAGCTCGTCCGCTTCGTCCTCCGCTTCCACCGGCGCGTCCGCCGCAGGCGGCCAGAGCGCCGACACCGCCGCGGTGACCCAGGTCTGGCAGTCCTTCTTCTCCAAGGACACCCCGATCAGCCAGAAGGAAACCCTGCTGCAGAACGGCACCACGACCATGAAACCGGCGCTGCAGGCCTTCGCCGCCGATCCGCGGGTCGGGCAGGCCAGCGCGACTGTGCAGAAGGTCACCTTCCCCGACGCGAACGACGCGGACGTGACCTATCAGATCGCGCTCAACGGCACGGTGATGATGGGCGGTATGGCCGGCAAGGCGATCAAGCAGAACGGTCAGTGGCTGGTCGCCGACAGCACGTTGTGCGGCCTGTTGCAGCTCGCCGCGGCCCAAGGGGGAGGCAGCTCCGGAGCGATTCCGGGCTGTTCATAGCACTTCATCGCGCAGCAATGCTGATCCTCGTCTAGCGACGGCTTCCGCGTCCTCCGTTCGGGGTCCTCCGTTCGGGTGAGTGGCCGGGAACCGTCGCCAGCCTGGCCGAACGCGGCCAGAGCCGGTCCCGGTTGTCCCTCGATCGAATGGTTGATCGTGGCAGTCCCCCTCCCCACGCTGCCCAGTCCGGCAGACTGGCCTCACCTGCTGTTCCGGGTGGGGCGAGTGGTCCGGCTCCGAATGCGCGGCTCCGTCCGCGCCGCCGACCGGAAGCTGACGAGACGTGCGTACGGTCGGGAGCCGAGCGGCGGGCACTTGGAGAGGACGCCACTACCCGTGTCATGGAAGCCCGACGCGCCGTCTGCGGCGTTGCCCGACCACGCTGTATTGCCTGATCACCCCGCCTTGCCTGATCACCCTGTCTTGCCTGGCCACGCCGTCCCGCGTCAGTCGACCCCGCAGGACTTCGCCGGTCTTCTAGGCGCGACCGTCCGTGACGGCGCCGCTTTGGACAGCACAGCCCTAGACACGGCGTTAGACAACCCAGCCTCAGACAACCCAGCCTCAGACAACCCAGCCTTAGACGAGACTGCCGCGAGTAATCCCATGCTGAAGAACACCGCACTGCGCGAGCCCGGCTTCGACGAGTTCGGGGACGAGCTGACCGATGCGCTGCTGCAACCCGGTGGCGATTATCCGTCCGGCGAACGGGTCGGCGCGCTGCTAGCCGCGGCCTTCGGCGCCGCACCCGGCGCGGTGGCGCTGGTGCGCGATCACGATCACCGGGTCGACTTCCTCAACCGCGCCTTCCGGGACGCCTTCGGCCTCTCGGACGGCGTCTGCGGTCCGCTGGCTGGGCTGGTCCCGCAATTCGAGCAGCTGGGACTGCTAGACGCGCTTGACCATGTCTACGCCACCGGCACCGTCTATACCGCGCCCGAGGTGCGCGTTAACGGATATGGCGCCGCCAAGCGGCCCGCCGTCCTTCGGGTGACGTGCTCGCCGGTGCATCAACCCGAGGGCGGCTCGGTTACCGGTGCACTCCTCAACATCATCGACTGCACTGACCAGGCCGCTGCCGTAGATCGGCTGCGCGCGGGGGAGCGGCGGCATCGGTATGCGGCGGTCGCCCTACAGCGTTCGCTGTTACCGCAGCGACTGTCTCAACCAGACGACCTGCGTATCGCGGGCGTTTATCTGCCGGGTGCGGCAGACCACCAGCTTGAGTACGCGCCGGACTTCTGGCGGCGCGGCAACGAACCCGGCGAATACCAGGTCGGCGGCGACTGGTACGACGTGATCCCGCTCGGCGGCGGACGCACCGCCTTCGTCATGGGCGACGTGATGGGCCGCGGGGTGCATGCCGCCGCGGTGATGGGCCAGCTGCGCGCCGCGGTGCGCGCTTACGCCGCGGCCAATCTGCCGCCAGGCGAGCTGCTGCTGCATCTTGACCGGCACGCGGCTGAACTCGAAGGCGTCGCCTACGCCGAGGGCTCGGCGACCGCGGGCGCCTGCGATTTCGGCGCGTTGGCGACTGCCGTCTACGCGGTCTACGACCCCGACGATCATGTGCTCACCTACGCCAGCGCCGGCCACCCGGCACCACTTCTGCGCTTGCCGGATGGCGCGGTCGTCGAACTCGACGCCGCCGGGGGCCCGCCGCTCGGCACCGGCGAATGGACCTGGCAGGAGGCCTGCATCGCGGTCCCGCCGGGCTCCTACCTGGCGCTCTTCACCGATGGATTGATCGAGCGGCGCGGTATCGACCTTGACGGCCAGCTCAGCCGGCTGCGCAAGATCCTGGCCGGCGCGCCGCAACTGGCCGCCCCGCGCTCGGCCGAACAGCACGCGCCGCGCCGGATCGGTCCGGTGGACCTGGTCCGCGACGAGTTGCTGGCCGGGATGGACCTGGCCGCCGACCATGACGACGACGTGGCGCTGCTGGTCGTGCATGTGCCGCGCTGGCAGGGAGAACGGGCCGAGCTGTTCCGCTCCGCCGGAATCGACCTGGTCGGCGGCACCGAGATCGCGGCGCACGCCCGTGCCTTCGCCTCCGGGGTGCTACGCAGCTGGCACGTGGGCGAGGACCTGTGTGACACCGGTGTGCTCGCGGTGAGCGAACTGGTGGCCAACGCGGCGATCCATGGCAGGCCGCCGGTGCGGCTCCGGCTGCGCCGCACCGACCGCAGGCTGATCGTGGACGTCTCGGACGGCGACGATCACCTGCCGCGGCGGCGGCTGGCCAATGACACCGACGAGGACGGTCGCGGGATCGGCATCGTCGCGGCGCTCGCATCCTCCTGGGGCGCGCGGCAACTGGACACCGGGAAGTCGGTGTGGTGCGAGTTCGCACTGCCGTCGGCCGCCATCAGCCCAGTCAGATGAGAATCCGCTCAGGTAAGAACCCAGTCAGATAAAACCAGTCCGACGAGCGACGCATGGTTTAGGTCAGCCAGTGAGTACATGATCCACGTGAAACAACGTCATCTGACGCGGTGTCAGCCCCAGGCCGGCTAGCTGAAGATCAGGTGCGCGACCTCGTACACCAGCGCCCCACACAGCGCGGCGGCCGGGATCGTCATGCACCAGGCGTACACGATGTTCTTCGCCACGCCCCAGCGCACCGCGTTCCTCCGCTTGGTCGCCCCCGCGCCCATGATCGAGCCGGTGATGATGTGCGTCGTTGAGACCGGCGCGGGATAGATGAACGCGGTGAAGTAGAGCACCAGTGAAGCCACTGTCTCGGCCGCGAAGCCGCGTGGCGGGTCCAGTTCGATGATGCGGCGCCCCAGCGTGCGCATGATCCGCCAGCCACCCGCGTACGTGCCCAGCGAGATGGACAGCGCCGCGCTCAGCAGCACCCACCACGGCACCGCGCTGCTATCGGTCGCGTGACCGCCGGCGATCAGCGCGAGCATCACCACGCCCATGGTCTTCTGCGCGTCCTGGATGCCGTGGCCGAGCGCCATCCCGGCGGCCGACACGGTCTGCGCCATGCGGAAGCCGCGGGTCACCGGGCCGGGACGGCCGCGCCGGAACGCCCACAGGATGCCGATCATCACGGCGAAGGTCAGCAGGAAGCCGACCACCGGCGAGATCAGCATCGGCAGCACGACCTTGCTCCAGACCCCGTTCCAGTGCACGCTCAGCCCGGCCGCGAGGCCCACGCCCACCATGCCGCCGATCAGCGCGTGTGAACTGGAAGAGGGCAGGCCGAAGTACCAGGTGATCAGGTTCCACACGATCGCGCCGGCCAGCAGCGCGAAGACCACCACCAGGCCGCTGGTGCCGCGCGCCGGAGTGCCGATGATGCCCTTGACGATGGACTTGGTCACCCCGCCGCCGAGCTGGAGGCCGACGTAGGCGCCGACCAGGTTCATGATCCCCGCCATCACCAGCGCGACGCGCGGGGTCAGCGCCCGTGTCGACACCGAGGTGGCGATCGCGTTGGCGGAGTCGTGAAACCCGTTGGTGTAAGCGAAGCCGAGGGCGACCACGATGACCGCGATCAGGCCGAGCGTCTGCACGGTCTCAGGACTCCTTGACCGTGATCGTCTCGATCGCGTTGGCCACGTGCTCGAAGTTGTCCGCCGCGGTCTCCAGGTTCTCCACGATCTCCCGCAGCTTCATCACCGTGATCGCGTCGTACTCGCCGGAGAACAGGTGCGCGAGCAGCTTGCGGTAGACCTGGTCGGCCTGGTTCTCCAGTCGGTTGACCTCGATCCAGTACTCGGTCAGGTTCTTCATCGAGCGCAGCCGCGGCATCGCCTCGGCGGTCAGATCGGCCGCCCGCACCAGCACGTCCACCTGGTCGGCCACCCCCGGCGGCAGCGACTCCACCTGGTAGAGCGTGGCCAGGTCGACCGCCGCCTCCATGGCATCCATCACATCGTCGAGCCGGCCGGCGAGTTGATAAATGTCCTCCCGGTCGAAAGGCGTGATGAACGAGGAGTTCAACTGGCGGTAGATCGCGTGGGTAACTTCATCGCCAGCATGCTCCGCATCGCGCATCCGCTCGGCGATGACCACTCGCCCGGACTTGTCGGTGCCGAGCAGTTCGGTCAGGAGCGCGGCTCCGACGACCAGGTTGTCCGCGGCCTTCGCGAACAGGTCGTAGAAGCTCGGCTCCTTCGGGGTCAGACGCAGGCGCACAGGGGACTCCGGGCAGGGTGTGGGACGGGCTCTTCCCGCCCCGGAAGCCGGTAGGCGCGCATACCCCCGAAAATCGCGGGTCGCCGGACCGGCTGGAGCGGTGGTCCAGGAACTGCTCGGTTCCGTGACCACAAGGATGCTAGACGCTCCGGAGCCGTGATGCGCCCTGCGCGCCCATCCGCGCGCCGCTTGAGCGCTGAGTCGTGGTCTTCTGGTACCGCTGCGTGATCAAAACGCGTTGATCAGGCGGTCGCGAGCTATGTCAAACCGGTGCTAAACCGGCGAAATCGCGCAACCTGCCAATCCGGCTGTGCCGGAAAACGGGAACCGGAGCTTCAGCAAGACCTGGCCGGCTCGGGCGGGCGCAGGCCGAGCGCGGCGTCGATGTCCGCGCGGGAAAGCGGCTTGTCACTGCGCTGCGCCGCGATGATCAGCTCGGCGTAGAGCTCGATCTCGTCCAGCGCCACCCGGTCGTGCACAGAGGCGGCGCGCAGCGGCCGACCGTGGCCGTGGGTGTGCGCCGATTCGCGGCGCGGCGCCGGATCGTGCAGGGAAGCGGGGGTGTGCTGCGCCGTACGCAATCCGGTCACCTCCTTACCGTCATGGGTCATGGCGATCGCCGCGAGACGGAGTCCCCTGCGGTCTTCCGCTGACCCTTGCCAGCTTAGAGACGGGCCTCAGCGGCGGCCATGGCCCGGAAGGGTCATACCCGGCAGTAGCCCACCTAGTTCGGTAAGGCCGTCCGTGTGGCCTTGGCAGGTGGTGCCGGGGTACCCCCGCACGGTAAAGCCGAAGCTAAGCGCGCGGAGGCCACCTGCGTGGGACTGCCTCAGGAGCGCCGGTGAGTCGCGGACGCGCTCGGCGAGGCGACCGCCAGCTGCGCCGCGGACGGGGTGGACACGGTCACCGGCTGGTCGAAATCGAACAGGTCGGTGGTCGCGGCGATCTCGACCTCGCCCTTCTGCGGCGCCTCCGCCGGGAACGCGAAGTGCGCCACAACCCGGCGCACTTCGCCCGCGGAGTCGACGTACGCGTCGAAGGGCACGGACTTGTTCGAGAAGGCATGCGACGCGGCGAGCAGTTCGTCCTTGATCGGGCTCTGCGCCTCGTTCGCCGAAGCGGTCAGGTCCAGCGTCCCCGTGTAGTGCGTCACCTTGGTGTCACGCACGGTTTCCTGCCCTACGTAGTGGATCGCGTCGCTGTTCACGCCGCGCAGCAGCGCGAAGTCGAGGACCGGGCTGGTGTATCCGGCGCTGATCAGATCGCCGTCAGGCAGCCTGGTCGCGTCGACCATCTTCCACTTGGTGTCGCCCCCGGACAGGCGCAGGTACAGCGTGCTCGGCGTGATGATCTCGTCGAGCGGGGTCTGGCTCTGCGGGGTCTGCAGCAGGATCGCGCCGACCTGATGATCGAAGTCGAACTCACCCGAACCAGTGAACTGCCGGCTCGCCCCACCGACCGACATGGTGACCGAGGTGGCCACCTTGGCGCTGTGGATCTTCGCCGAGTCGGAGGCCGCGTTGCGCACCGCGGCGACCGGGTCGGCGGCGACGTTCGACGCGGGCGCGGAGCAGCCCGAAGCAGCCGCGGTCACCGCCCCGGCGCTCAGCGCGAGCAGGCTGAGCCGAAGCGCCGCCGAGCGCCCCCATCCGTTTGCCGCCGCTGCGTTCACTCTGGCCACCTCGGGTACTGGATTCATCATGTAGACCGAACGGATGATCCGTTTCCGGATTCGTCCTCCCCAACGACCCGGATGGAGGATGGTTACGGAACAACCGGTCGCGACCAGGAGGGTGCTGACGGATGCGCGTATTCGTTGCGGGAGCGACCGGAGCGCTCGGGACCGCGGCGGTTCGGCGGCTCGTTTCGAGCGGTCACGAGGTCACCGGCATAGCGCGCGGCAGCGACAAACGCAGAACCCTGCACACGCTCGGCGCCAACGCGGTCGAAGTAGATCTCTTCGATGCGAAATCGATGCGCTTGGCCATCGAAGGACACGATGTCGTGTGCAATCTGGCGACGCACATCCCGACCGGTACGGCAGTCATGCGCCGCTCGTCGTGGCGAGAGAACGATCGCATCCGCGCCGAGGGCAGCGCCGTCGTGGCGAAGGCCGCCGCTGAATGCGGAGCGCTGCGGCTGATCCAGGAGGCTGTCGCGTTCGTGTACGCCGACGCCGGCCAGGACTGGATCACCGAACAGTCGCCGCTCGACCCGACGCCGATGATCCGCTCGTCGGTTACCGCGAGCGAGAACGCGATGAGCTTCGCGGACCAGTACCGGTTCGCCGTGGTGCTGCGTTTCGGCACGTTCTACGGCGACGATGCGCTCACCCATTGGCAACTCGATCGGGTGCGCAAGGGGAAGCCGGTACTCGTCGGCGATCCGGAGGCTTACATCTCGCCGATCACGGTCGAGGATGCCGCCGGTGCCGTGGTCGCCGCCCTGGCCGCCCCGAGCGGCATCTACAACGTGGCCGGCCAGCCCGTGCGGCTGAGCGAGTGGGCGCGGGCGCTGGCGACGGCCGCCGGAGTGGACGGCTCGGCGCGCTTCGTCTCCGGTCTGACCCGCAAGTTCCTTGGCCCCGGTGCCGAAGTCGCCGCTCGCTCGCTGCGAATCTCGTCAGATGCCTTCCACGCCGCCACCGGTTGGCGCGCCCGCACCGACCTGGCAGAGGGCTTCGCTCCAGCCGTCAAGCTCGTGCATTGAGGTCTTAAGACGTATCGAGGTCTTAGGACGTAACGCCGGCCGGACCCGTCGTGCTCTGGCCAACCGGCCACTGCGGTACCTGCGCGTAGGGACGTACCGCACCGATGTAGCCGCCGAAGTCGTCCACAGGGTCGAAGCGGATCGTCGCGCCGGTGTGCGGCGCGTCGATCATCGCGCCGCCGCCGACGTAGATGCCCACGTGGTGAATCGTCGCCGGGTCGTTCACGTTGTTCGCGAAAAAGACCAGGTCCCCGGGCTGCAACTGGCTGCGTGGCACATGCGGCCCCGCGTACCACTGGTCGGCGGCGACGCGCGGAATCTTCACGCCGACGCTCGCGTACGCGGCCTGAGTCAGGCCGGAGCAGTCGAACTCGCCGTGTTCTGCGACGGTGCCGGTGCCGCCCCACAGGTACGGGGTGCCGAGCCGATCGTAGGCGAAGGCGATCGCCCGGACCGCGACGTTGCTCGCCGCGACGGTGCCGGCCGGCGCGCTGAACGCCTTCTCCAGGATGCGGATGTTCTTGACATAGTTCTGCGTCTCGGCGATCGAGGGCACGCCGCCGGCCGCGAGCACCGCGCCCGGTCCGGCGTTGTACGCCGCCAGCATGTTGTTGACCTGGTCACCGGGCGTCTTCGCGACCTGCCGGGCCAGCGCGCAGTCATACCGGGCCGCGGCCGGGATGGCGTCGGCCGGATTGAAAACATCCTGCTTGCCGTCGCCGTCGTGCGGGGAGGACCAGTTGGGCCAGGTGCCGGGCATGAACTGGGCGATGCCTTGCGCGCCGGCGGGCGAGACCGCCTTGGGGTCGAACGCGCTCTCCTGATACAGCTGAGCGGCCAGCAGTGGCGCGCTCATCTGGGCGCACGTCGTACCGGCGCTCTCGATCATCGACGCATAGGCGGCGGGTACTGTACCGGTCGCCAACGAGGCCTGCGCCGCCTGAAGCTCCGAACCGCTGATACCGACCGCGACCATCGCCACGGCACCGACGATCAAGAAGGGAACCAGCAACGTTCCTGTCAGGATCCAGATCCACCGGCGTCCTGGCATCGCGGCTCTCCTCCCCTCCTCATCGCACCGCTAAGCGCCCAGGTCAATCAGGCTGGCGCGTCCAGAGTACGGGCGCGGCGGCGAGCCCTATGATAGGTGCGGTGGTGATGAGGCGTCAGTCTTCGCACTTCAGAACCACGCGCTCCTGTTCGAGTTCACAAAACACCCCCATACTGGCAACACTGGACGACAACGACCGACCCAAGGACCGGGGGTGCAGCGTGCTGACTCTCCTTACGACATTGCCCGCCCACGCCGAATGGCACACACTGCTGCCGGCGGCCAGTGGCGGCGGAAGCATCAATACGATCATCGGCGGAATCGCGCCGGACTGGGGCCCCTTCGGAAAGGTCGGCCAACAGGCGCGGGTGATGATCGAGGTCATCATGGCCGCGGCGATCCTGCTCTGCCTCGGCATCGCGATCTGGGGCGCGGCAAAGCAGCGCATCGGCGCGACCGCGCTGCGCGACTCGTTCAGCGCAGAGCAGGGCAAGGGCCTGATCGTGGCCGGCCTGACCGGCGTCTTCATCATCGGCTCGCTCGGCACCCTGTTCACCATCGTCTACGGCATGGCGATCTGACTCGTGACTGAGGCGGCCCGCTCGGGATGTTCCGAACCCGGCCCAAGGCCCGGTCCGGGGTCCCAACGGCTGACGCGCGGTGCGTCTTTGGCGTGTACGGCGGTTCAACCGGTGCCGGTACCAGTGACACTGGTTTCCATATCCAGTAGGGGTGAGGCCTGATGGCCCGCCCCTGGAGCCGAGCCGATCGAGGGTCATACGCATTGGACACTGCGCAGAGCACGCCTGAAGCGCGCACGCGTGTCAAGTTGCCGCCCGACCCCTACCAGGACGACGAGCCGAGGCCTGGCCGCGGCCGCCGACCGCTCGTCCTGCTGGCCGCATTGGTGGCCCTGGTCGCGGCCATCACGATCGTCAATCGCAGCACCCATCACTCCGGCGGCTCACCGACCTCGGGGCAGTCCGCCGCGGGCTCCGGCTCCTCGAACCAGGCGGCGAGCCCGACCGGCCCGGTGACCTCCCAGTTCGACAACAGCGGCCTACCCGGTAACACCGCCGACGGCGTGCCGATCGGATACCCGCACTCCGGCAAGGGCGCCGAGTCGGCCGCAGCTAACTACGTGGTCGCGTACACGTCCTCGACGATGGTGAACTCGGCGGCGCGGCACCGGCTAATCGACGCGATCGCGGACCCGGCCATAGCGTCCGACCTGCAAAGCCAGCTCGACACTGCCTACTCGCAGGTCGACAGCAGCC
>Ga0134128_10012348_pt1 | contig 10188 bp, 11 predicted proteins | sample KB31754_FD_96462 | JGI IMG/M metagenome (GOLD analysis project Ga0134128, IMG submission 96462) | Terrestrial soil microbial communities with excess Nitrogen fertilizer from Kellogg Biological Station, Michigan, USA - KB3-175-4 | ecosystem: Environmental > Terrestrial > Soil > Unclassified ...
AATGGCGAGGAGTCCCATGCCGAGGCTGAGGCTCTTGCGGGTGGTGGACGTCTTCGTTGCATTCATGATGGTTCTCCATGCCTTGAAAGCGGATGGTCTCCGCTTGCTTCCCTTGCCGCCGCCTGGGCCATTCGTGCTCCATGCCGCCGGGCGGTGCGGGCTGTCAGGGAGTACTTCGGAGCATCCCCGCCGCCGGATTGGGACGTGTCCGGGGAACTTTAATGTGCGCCTTGCCCCCGGGGTCCCCGGGCCGCCGGGTGCGGCTACGGAAGATCCGGGAGTCGCCAAAGAAAAGCGTTGAATACCCCAATCCGCGGGGTGTCGTGTTCCGAATCACACCTGACGCCCCGGGAATCGGGCCGTCACTTGATGAGGAGGAATCTCTTATGCACAAGAAATCTGCTTTCCTGATTGCACCGGTATTGGCGCTTGCCGCCATGTCGCTCTCCGGCGCCGGCGCCATGGCCGCCGACAACGGAACCACCACCTGGCAGGCCAACCTTGGCGCCATCAACGGCAGCAACGCCACCGGCAGTGTCATGATCTCCCTGACCGGGGACCAGGCAACGGTCACCGAGAATGTCAGCGGGCTGGCGGCCACCTTCAACGGCGCGCCCTACCCGCACGTGCAGCACATCCACATCGGCGGCCAAGGCGTGTGCCCCACTCCGGCCGCCGACACCAACAAGGACGGGGTCATCAGCACCACCGAGGGCGGCCCGTCCTACGGAAAGATCGGCACCACCCTTTCCACCAGCGGCGACACCAGTGACAAGGCTGCCCTGGACCTGAAGGTGGCCGGCATGGGCGCCTCCTACAGCTATCAGCGCTCATTCACCATGAACGCGGCAACCATCGCCGCGCTCAAGGCCGGGACCGGCGTCGTGGTGGTCCACGGCTTGGACCCGGCCACCCTGACGGCCGCCGCACAGAAGGAAAAGAGCGATCTGGTGCCTTCCCTGCCCCTGGCCGCCACGTCACCGGCCCTGTGCGGCTCCATTGTTGCATCCCAGATGGGTGCGATGCCCGGCGGGGCCCCCGGCACGGGCCTGGCCCAGACGGCGGCGCTGGCCAGCACCGCAACGTCGCCCGAGCTGGGGCTGTTCGCGGGGGCAGGCACATTGGTGCTGGCCGCGGGCGCCTTTGTGGCCTTGCGCCGCAAGAAGACCGCGTCGAACTGACGGGGCCTGAATCACCATGAAGGACAAGACCAGCCACCGCGGGCGCCTTGCCGCATCCGCGGCGGCCGGCCTCCTGCTCGCCGGCGTTCTGCTCGGCACCACGGCGTGTGCCCCCCAAAGTCCCGGAGTCGCGGCAGCTGCGCCGTCCACGGCGCTTGCGGCGCCGGCCCGCCCCAGCGCAACCCCGCGCCCGACGTCGTCCGTGTCGCCTTCCGCGGCCCCGGCCACGGCACCTGCCAGGCCGGCCGGGCCGACCGTTGTGGGCCCCATCCTTCCGGCTTCCATTCCGGTCAGGCTGCAGGTGCCCGAAATCGGCATCAACACTTTGCTGGTGCCCCTGGGGCAGGCTGCCGACGGCAGCATGGACGTGCCCGGCGGCCAGCCCGGAGACCCCGGGGGATGGTACAAATACTCGCCTACGCCCGGGCAGCTGGGTCCCGCCGTCATCCTGGGCCACGTCAACAACCTCGCCTCGCCTGAAGGCCTGTTTTACCGGCTCCATGAAATGAGGCGGGGCCAACGGTTCTCCGTGACGCGTGCGGACCACAGCGTCGCAGTCTTCCAGGTGGACAAGCTCGCGGAGGTCAAAAAGGCCACCTTCCCCACCTTGGCCGTCTATGGCAACACCAACCGCGCCGAAATCCGCCTCATCACCTGCGGCGGGTTCAACCAAACCACCGGTGAATGGACCGAAAACACCGTCGTCTACGGCCACCTGGTCTCCAGCCACACCCCGTAGCCCGCCAGCGACCGGAACCCGGCGGAAAAATTCCTTGGATTGGACGATCATGAAAACTCAACGACAACTCACCGCCGCCGCGGCCCTGGCAGCCATGCTGGTCCTGGGCGGCTGCAGCACCACCCCGTCTGCCGGCACCACCCCGGCCGCGCCTGCCCCGGCCGCGCCTGCCCCGGCGGCCGGCACCCCCATGCCGGCCATGACCGGCTCGGGGAATGCCATGAGCGGCATGATTCACCTCGAATCGGGACACTGCCGCAATGCCGCCCCGGTGGCGGCCGGGTCCATGGTCACCGTGATGAACATGGACACCGCCGCCTACACAGTCACCTCCGACGACGGCCACAGCTTCAGCGTCAAGGTTGCCGCCGGCGCCACGGCAACCTTCAAGGCACCCGGTGAACCGGGCAGCTACCCGTTCCACGGCGACGCCACGGCCGGCATGCACGGTGTCCTGACCGTCCGCTAGCCGGCAATGAATGATGGGAAGAAAAGGCAGGGAAATGAACAAGCAGCTAACAATCACGGGCCTGGCCGTGGGGGCAATCCTGTTGGGCGGGTGCGCAGCAGGCACTGCCGCATCCCCCTCCGTGCAGTCCGCCGCAACGCAGGCAGCAACGCAGGGTCCCGCAGCGGGCGGGAAGACGGCCGGTGCGGGGACGGCCAGCGGGAAGCCGGCCGGAACGCCGCCGGAGGCCGCCGCCATGGTCTGTTCCGCGGAGGCCAGGGGCAACGTCGCCAAGATCCTCGGGCTCCCCTCGCCACCAAAGGCGAGCTGGTCGTGGAACGGCAGCGTTTATGCCTGCCACTATGCCTTGTCGGACGGAACCTTGACGATGTCCGTCCAGGTGTACCCCGCGGCCACGGCAGCACAGGCAGGCGCCGCGGCGCTGGCGGGGTCGCTTGACGCCAAGCCCATCCAGGGCTTGTCCAACCTCGGATTGCCCGGTTACCAGTCGGAGGCGGGCGCCGTGGTCTTCGCCAAGGACAACATGGTGCTGCAAGTGGACGCCACCACGATGCCGGCCACTGCCGGCATCAACCACGTCCGGCGCCCCGCCTTCGCCTACCAGATGGCCACCACCATCCTGGCCTGCTGGAGCGAACACTAGCGATCAATGGTGGTGGCCGGAGTGCTTCAACTGTTCGAGGTTGGAGGGCAGGGGGCCGCCGGGACCGTGGGAGCCGTGCCCGGAGTGCGGGACGGCCAGCTGCCCGGCAGTGGAGGCGGCCAACCCCAAAGTGGCAACGGAGGCCACCAGGATCGACGCCGCAAACATCGTGCCGACAACTCCCAGGGGTGACGGCTTCCACCCGGCACCGGGCCCTGACGGCGTCCGGGCCGCCTTATTGCGCTGCCAGCCCATGAGGGCAAGAACGGACAGCTCAAGCACCAGCAGCGATGCCACGGTCACGTCCAGGAACCTGGATTCCTCGGGCACGCGCCAGAGGCCAATGAGGACGCCGGCCAGGTGGACGGACGCCGCCACGCCAACGGCCCGGACTGCCAGGCCGGGCAGCGGCAGGTGCCCGGCCCGAAAGGTGGCAACGGCGTAAAGCAAGGCCGTCCCCGCCCAGCCGGCGGACCCGATCGCGGCCGCCCAGCCCCACCACGCCGCCAGCCCGGCCGTGCCGTTCAGGCCGGCGGCCAGGCTGGAGGAGGCGGCGCTGCCCAGCGCGGCCATGCCCACGGCGGCGATGCCGACGCAGAGGCTGGCAAGCTCGCCGCCGGACCCGGTGGAGGCCCGGCGGCGGGAAACCTGCCCGGCGGGGGCGTGGGCAGTGCGCAGGGCGGTCATGGCTAGGCGGTCCGGGCGGCGGCGGTGCGGTCCTGGGACAGGCCGACCGTCAACAGCACCAGTGCGCTGGCCAGGTGCAGGACGTTGTCCGCGCCGTTGAGTGCGATGATGTTCAATGCGGACGAGGTCAGGAAAAGGCCCACGATGCCAACGAGCAGGTACACCGCGCCCACGGTTGAATTGGCGGTCTTGGCCGCGGACACGGAACCCAGCCCGGCAAGCAGCAGGGCCGCGCCGATGGCCAGGTGAATGATGTTGTGCAGCGGGTTGACCTCGAAGACGATCAGGTTCCGTCCCTCCGTGGCAAAAAACCCGACCCCGCTGGTGACAAGGAACCCGACCACGCCCACCAACAGGTAGACGGCTCCAAAAATTGTGGCGAGCAGGCGGTTCGGTGATGTGCGCATGGCTTTCAATCCTTTTTCCAAGGGCGGAGTTGCGTCTCCGCGCCGGCTGTCACGGGAACTGGACTGTTCCCGTGACGGTCGTTCGTAGGCATCCCGGTCTTGGATTGGCGCCGCGTGAAAGTGTGGCTGGTTTCCCTGCGCGGAGCGGGCGTGGGCGCCCGCTCCGCGCAGGGATCAATGGGAGGTCTCGGTGAAGAACCATTCGATGTGTTCGCGCAGCAGGCGGGCAGCCAGCTCCCCGTCGCGGGCGGTGACGGCGTCGAGGATGCCGTGGTGTTGGGTGCGCAGGGCCTGGCCGACGGGCTGCCACTGCTCGTCGGTCGTGACGGAGTGGCGGACGTAGTCCATGATGGACAGGCGCAGGGACTCCATCATGGCGGAGACGACGGCATTGCCGGCGAGAGTGCTCAGCAGCACGTGGAACTGCGAGTCGAGGTCGTGGAAGGCCTCGCGGTCCAGTGCGGGATCGTCCATCCGGGCGAGCAGCTCCGCGGCGCGGGCCAGGGACGGTTCGTCGAGGGGACGCTCCGTCGCTGCGGCGGCGGCCCAGGTTTCCAGCAGGATGCGGGCCTGGACGATGTCGGCGACGGGCAGGTGCCGGCTGGCCACGTGCAGGCGCAGCGTCGAGGACAGTCCGGCCGCGGGGTCGGAGATGAGAATGGTCCCTGAATTCGGACCCGACCCGGTCGCGGTGCGCACCAGGCCCATGACGTCCAGGATGCGGATGGCGTCGCGCACCGAGGCGCGTGAGATGCCGTGCTTTTCGGAGAGGGTGCGCTCGCCCGGGAGGCGGTCGCCGATGTTCAGCTCCCCTGACCGCAGCTCGGCCTCGATGCTGGCCAGCACGGCCTCGTACGCGCGCGGGCCCGCGGCCCGATCCGTTGTCCCTGTCACGGATCCATCCTGCCACGGGCCTGCGGGCTTCAAGGCATTACGCCCGCGGCAGCATCCAGCCCAGCACGGGCGTTGACTGGAGGTAGACCAGGATGCACAGCACGGCGAGCATGCCCACGCTCCAGCCGATCACCTTGCGCAGGAGGACCGACTCCTGGCCGTCCATGCCCACGGCCGTGGCGGCGATGGCGAGATTTTGCGGGCTGATCAGCTTGCCGACGACGCCGCCGGAGGAGTTGGCCGCCACGAGCAGGTGGGGGTCGATGCCGGCCTTGATGCCGGCGGCCTGCTGCAGCTTCGCGAACAGTGCGTTGGAGGAGGTGTCCGAGCCGGTGACGGCAGTGCCCATCCAGCCCAGCACGGGGGAAAGGAAGGCAAAGAAGCCGCCCGTGCTGGCCAGCCAGGTGCCGATCGCCACGGTCTGCCCGGAGAGGTTCATGACGTACGCCAGCGCGAGGACCAGCATGATGGTCGCCCCCGCCCAGCGCATGTTGTACATGGTGTGGTGAATCGCGGCCACGGCCTGGCGCATGGTGATGGGGAACCGGCCCCCGCCGTCAAAGGCGGCATACACGGCGGCAACGATCAGGCCCGTGATCAGCAGCAGCGTGCCGGGGCTGGAAAGCCACTGGAAGTTGTACACGGTCGAGGAGACGGGCTTGCCGGCGGCGTCCACGATAGCGCCGTGCAGCACCGGCCACGGCACGTGGACGTTCGTTGTGGCCAGCCAGGCGGGAATGTTGACGCCGAGCTTCCAGAGGTTTGCGATGCCGAAAACCACGATGACCAGCAGGTAGGGGAACAGCGCCAGCCACACCCGGGCGCCGGTGAGCTTCGCGGGGTCCCCGGCCGGCGCCGCGCTGCCTTGCGTGGCTTCGCCGCCTGCGGAAACCGGACCGCCGGGGCGGGCGGACCCCGCGGCCGGGGCGGAACCACCAGCCAGGGCGCCGGCCAGGGCGCCCACAGTGAGGCGTTCGCGGGCCGCGTCGTGGCCCCTGGACTTCCACACGCGCAGGAACAGATACGCCCCGGCCAGGCCCACGAGGGACGCGACGATGTCGGTCAGCTCGTAGGAGAAGTAGTTGGAACACAGGAACTGGGCGATGCCGAAGCACAGGCCGGTAACGAGGGCGACGGGCCAGCACTCGCGCAGGCCGCGCACGCCGTCGAGGATGACCAGCAGGATCAGCGGCACGATCACGGCGAGGACCGGCGCCTGGCGCCCGACGATGGCGCCGATGTGGCCCGCGTCCAGGCCGGTCAGCCCGGCGGCGGTGGTGATCGGGATGGCGATGGCGCCGAAGGCGACGGGGGCGGTGTTGGCCACGAGCACGGTGGCGGCCGCCCGCAGGGGTGACAGGCCAAGGGCGATGAGCATCGTGGCCGTGATCGCCACGGGCGCGCCGAATCCGGCCAGGGCTTCGAGCAGGCCGCCAAAGCAGAAGGCGACGAGGATGGCCTGGACGCGGACGTCGCGGCCGCCGATCACGTCGAAGATGCCGCGCAGGTCCTCGAAGCGGCCGCTGATGACGGTGACGCGGTAGAGCCACACGGCCATGATGACGATCCACAGCACCGGGAACGCGCCAAACACGGCGCCCTGCGACGCTGACAGCGCGGCCAGGCCAATCGGCATGTGATAGCCCAGCACGGCGACCGCCACGGCCGCCAGCAGGGACCAGGCGCCGGCCACGTGGGCCTTGGTCTTCACGACGGCCAGAAGGACGACGAACGTTATGAGCGGTAGCAGCGCCATGAGAGCCGAGATGGCCACGCTGCCCGCAACCGGGTCGGTGGCGGGGGTGAAATGGTCCACGGAAATCCCCTTGCTTGATGTCTTAACCGATGAGGTCGTGGTCCGACCACTGTGGTCCGACCACAAAAGTGTAGCCTGAATTTTGCCCTTGTGGCCAACCTCACGTTTAGCGAATTTTTTGCTGGACTTTGGGTCCCCCGCCTAGTATGGTCAGACCACACTGGTGTGTTGTCGCCCCGAAGGATGGTCTTATGAAAATTGCGCTCTTCGCCACCTGCATTGTGGATGCGATGTATCCGCGCACGGCCCGGGCCACGGTGGCCGTCCTGGAACGGCTGGGCCACGAAGTGGTCTTTCCCCCCGGGCAGGCATGTTGCGGGCAGATGCACGTGAACTCCGGCTACTTTAAGGAAGCGCTGCCGGTGGTGGCGAACCATGTGAGGGCCTTCGACACCGACGACTACGACGTCGCCGTGGCGCCGTCCGGTTCCTGCGTCGCCAGCGTCAAGCACCAGCACGAACTGGTGGCCCGGCGCTGCGGTGACGCCGCGCTGGAAGCCAGGGCCGCCGTCGTCGGTGCCAAGACCTACGAGCTCTCCCAGCTGCTGACCGACGTCCTGGGCGTGACGGACGCGGCCAGGCAGCTTGGCTCGCACTTCCCGCACAAGGTCACCTACCACCCCAGCTGCCACGGCATGCGCCTGCTCAAGCTGGGAGACCGCCAGCTGAAGCTGCTCGCGAGCGTGGCCGGCATTGAGCTGGTGGAGCTGCCCGAGGCGGACCAGTGCTGCGGCTTTGGGGGCACGTTCTCGCTGAAGAACGCCGACGTTTCCGGTGCCATGATGGAGGACAAGGCCGCGAACATCTGCGGCACGGGCGCGGAGCTGTGCACGGGCGGGGACGCCAGCTGCCTGATGCACATTGGCGGCGGGCTCTCCCGGCAGGGCAGCAAGGTCGGCACCCTGCACTTCGCGGAGATCCTGGCCAGCACGCTGGACAACCCGGTCCCGGTGGCCGGCGACGTCCAGCTGGCAGGGGGACGGCGATGAGCGGCACCTTCCTCGGCATGCCCGCCCTGCCCGTGTACGGGCACGGCAACCTCAACGCGACCGAACCGTTTCCCAAGGCCGCCCACCGGGAACTGGGCAACGCGCAGCTGCGCGCCAATCTGGGCCACGCCACCCACACCATCCGGGACAAGCGCCTGAAGGTGGTGGCCGAGCTTCCCGACTGGGAGGACATGCGCGATTCCGGCAGCGCCATCAAGAACGCCACCATGGCGCAGCTGCCGGCGCTGTTGGAGCAGTTTGAGGCCAACTTCACGGCCCGCGGCGGCACCATCCACTGGGCCCGCGACGCCCAGGAGGCCAATGAGATTGTCACTTCGCTGGTCCGTGCCACCGGCGAAACCGAGGTGGTCAAGGTCAAGTCCATGGCCACGCAGGAAATCGGCCTCAACGAATACCTTGAGGAACAAGGCATTGCCGCGTTTGAGACGGACCTGGCCGAGCTCATTGTGCAGCTCGACCACGACAAGCCCAGCCACATCCTGGTGCCGGCCATCCACAAGAACCGCAGCCAGATCCGCGAGATCTTCCTGCGCGAAATGGAGGACGTGGACCCGGCGCTGACGGACGAGCCCGCCCGCCTGGCCGAGGCCGCGCGCAGGCACCTGCGCAAAAAGTTCCTGACCGCCAAGGTGGCCGTCTCCGGCGCCAACTTCGGCCTGGCGGACACCGGCACGCTCACGGTGGTGGAATCCGAGGGCAACGGCCGCATGTGCCTGACCCTGCCGGACACGCTCATCACGGTCATGGGCATTGAAAAGCTGCTCCCGTCCTGGAGCGACCTGGAGGTGTTCATGCAACTGCTGCCGCGCTCCTCCACGGGCGAGCGCATGAACCCGTACACCTCCCTGTGGACGGGCGTCACCCCGGGCGACGGCCCGCAAAACGTGCACCTCGTCCTGCTGGACAACGGCCGCACCGCCGCGCTCGCCGACGAAATGGGCCGCACGGCGCTGAACTGCATCCGCTGCTCCGCCTGCATGAACGTGTGCCCGGTCTACGAACGCACGGGCGGCCACGCCTACGGCTCCACCTACCCGGGCCCCATCGGCGCCATATTGTCCCCGCTCATGACCGGCATCAAGAGCGAGGAAAACAACTCGCTGCCCTACGCCTCCTCCCTGTGCGGGGCCTGCTTTGACGCATGCCCGGTGAAGATCAACATCCCCGAGATCCTGGTGCACCTGCGCGGGGAGGACGTCGACTCCAGGCGGGCCACGATCAAGGTTCCCACCCAGATGGACCTGATGATGAAGGGCGCCGAGTGGGCCTTCTCCGACGGCGCGCACCTGGGCCTGCTGGAAAAGGGCCTGCCGCTGGGCAGGCTCGCCGCCGGACGGGACAAGGTCATCAAGAAGCTGCCCGGCCTGGCCGGGAAGTGGACCCGGTCCCGCGACCTTCCCGCCCCGCCCGGCCAGTCCTTCCGCCAGTGGTGGGCCAGGGACCACAAGGCGCCGGACGGCGTCGTGCCCGGAACCGGCACCACCAACGGAACAGGCACCGGCAGCCCCACCGAATCTGAAGGAGGCCAGGCATGAGCGCCCGCGAGGACATTCTGAACAGGATCGGGGCCGCACTGCGCGACGCCCCGGCCGTGCCGGACATCCCGCGCAACTACCGCCGCGTGTCGGTCATGACGGCGGAGCAGCGCCTGGAGCAGCTCGTGGACCGGCTGGTGGACTACAAGGCCAGCGTGTTCGTGGTCCCCGCCGCCGAGGCCGCCGGGAAGCTGGCCGAACTGCTCGCCGGGACCGCCTCCGTCGTGGTCCCGCACGGGCTGCCGCAGGAGTGGCTTTCGGCGCTGCCGCCCGCCGGGACGGACGACGCCGGGTCCCCGGCCGTGGCGGTCGACTCGTCGCAGCGGCGCCTCACCGTGGCCGAGCTGGATGCGGTGGACGCCGTGGTCACGGCGGCCGCCGTGGCCGTCTCCGAGACGGGCACCATCATGCTCGACGGCAGCCCCTCGCAGGGCCGGCGGATCATCTCACTGGTCCCGGACAGGCACGTCTGCGTGCTCCGCGCCGCGGACATCGTGGAGGTGCTGCCCGAAGCCGTCGCCCGGCTGGAAGCCACCGCCCCCCAGACCTGGATCAGCGGCCCCAGCGCCACGAGCGACATCGAACTTGAACGGGTCGAAGGCGTCCACGGCCCCCGGACACTGGACGTGCTCATCCTGCAGTGACGGGGACTGGCGCCGATTGTGACGGGCGGAACGGCGCATGAGACTGTCCCGCGTTGGGGATGCCCGGGACTTCAATAGACTCGCACCATGAGTGCGACGCCTGCCAATGCCGTGACCCTTCGCTTCCTTGCAGCACCCACCGACGTCGGGCACAGCGGCTCCG
>Ga0134128_10012349_pt1 | contig 10188 bp, 6 predicted proteins | sample KB31754_FD_96462 | JGI IMG/M metagenome (GOLD analysis project Ga0134128, IMG submission 96462) | Terrestrial soil microbial communities with excess Nitrogen fertilizer from Kellogg Biological Station, Michigan, USA - KB3-175-4 | ecosystem: Environmental > Terrestrial > Soil > Unclassified ...
AACGAACACTTCTGAAGTCCATCGCATTAGGTCTTTCAATCGTCGCTCTTTTTCTGATCTTCGACAATCGCAACGTGGTGGTGCGCGTAACAAAAGCGCAGGCGCCACCGGAGAAGACCGTCGAACAGGTGCAGAAAAACATCAAGGTTCTCAACGGCATGCCGGAATCGCAACTAATTCCGGTCATGAATTTCTTTGCCGCTTCGATGGGACGACGATGCAATTATTGTCATGTCAATAATCAGGGCCAGTGGGACTACGCCTCAGACGCCAAGCCGGAGAAGGCCAGCGCACGTGAAATGGTCAAGCTGGTCATGGATATCAATAAGACGACTGATCGATTGAAGCTCGATCCGGTGTCTTGTTACACGTGCCATCGCGGCCGCACGTCTCCACAATCGATCCCAGCGCTCCCGCTGGCGCTGCCGTCTCCACCGCCGAATGCCGGTGGCCCTGGTGGGCCAACTTCAGGCGCGTCACCGCAGGCATCACCCAGCCCCACGCCTGTATTACCTTCAGCAGACGAAGTCTTCAGCAAGTACGCAGCGGCGCTCGGCGGCCAGGCTACGATTGACAAACTGAAATCCCGAACAGCGAAAGGGACCGTCACACAAGCAAACGGAAACTCCTTTCAGTTTGAACTGACGCAAGCTGCGCCTGACAAGTTCTATTTGTTGGTGACGACACCGCAGGGAACGATAGAACGCGGTTTCAACGGTCAAGTGGGTTGGGAGAAAACCGCCCGCGGAGTGAGAGAGGTAACCGGCACGGAGCTGGTGAGTTTCAAGGCGGCAAACGGTCTGTTTACTCTTCTGAAGCTTAAAGAGCAATTCAGCAGAGCGCCGAGGGTCCGCAAAGATAAGCTTGGCGATCGCGATGTCTATATCGTCGACGGTACGACCACTGAGAACCGGCGCATGCGACTTTATTTCGATGCTGCGTCAGGGTTGTTGCTGCGACGCACAACGACGATGCCCACGATGGTGGGCATCATTCCTGACCAAATCGATTTAGAGGATTATCGCGAAGCCGAGGGATTGAAATTTCCTTTCACAGCTCGCGCGGCAATACTTGAAGTTGGAAATCCCACTTCGACGCGAACGTTCACTGAATTAAAACTGAATGCGCCTGTCGATGATTCGAAATTCAATATGCCCCCGGCGCCTAAGCCCGCGGGACCATAAGAAGATTTGTCTGCATCTTTCCGATCGTGAACAGTCACAAGGTCGCCAGAGAACAAAAGTGTAAAAATCCCGCCCACGGCAGTGGGCGGATTCGTTCAAGTCCTTTCTATAAACAACGCATCTCTTAAATTCGATTAATCCCGCCCCACGGCAGTGGGCGGATACTTCAGGTCCTTACTATTTATCCTGTTCGATGAATAGTGTGGACTTGAACGATCCGCCAACTGCTGTGGGCGGGATTTAGGACCCTTTTGCAAAAACCATAGTCACAAGAAGTATTTGGTTCCGTACCACGCAAACGGGTGTTCAATGTGCAGGCAAAACAGGCCTTCGACTTGTTTCGGACTGATCTGATGCTTTCTGCAGTCATCGACAAAGATATCGTCAGTACGAGCGTAATGATTCACACCCTCGCTATACCTTATTTGCTCAAAAACCGGGCGGTGCACAATCTGCGTAAAACCCCACGGTCCGTTCTCCCTACGCAAATTTGGCTCATTAGCAAGTTGAGCAAAATCATGCAATCCGTCCGCGCGTCCCGCTAACAAAGCATCAGTTTGTGCAGGGAATAAGCGACGACGTTGACCATAGAATAAATGTTGTTCCTGTCCCCGCACTTGCTGCAGCACCCTAGCAGCAGAGCCAGTCGCGAACAGGCAGTCGGCATCTGTCAACCAGATCCATTCACCACGGCTCGCCTCGAACGCTCGATTGATCATCGCGCCCTTATTGGTGTGCAAATCTGCGCCGACCGCTATTTCGCGTACGCGAATGTGCGGAAAGCCGCGCGCTACGGCTGCCAAGAGTTCGTGTGTACCATCCGGACTTTCCGGATTCACTATCAGCACTTCAAAAGCGCTGGAAGGCAGATCCTGATGGCACCAATTGCGCAGTGCCAGCCTGAGCCGTTGAACAAAGCGAAAGCAAGTCATGATCACAGACAGCCGGCACACTGCCAGCAGCGGATGCAGACTCAGATTCTGAAACAGGACGGTCTCCGCGTTCTTTGCCTTGAGCGTCAGGGTTCCATTCAGCAAGTCCTCAACACTGCGGACTTTTGCATCCCACCAACTGCGATTCATCAATTGGCCGTCTACCCGAAACGCCCAGCAACCCACATCTGCATCAATCTCCAACTGAAGGTGCCGAGGGCTGTTCGAGGTATCGAGTCTGGCCAGAAAATCCTTATAAGGACCAAAACTCAATCCTGCGGCTTCGGCCTTTCCGCTTACCGTGGCCTCAATGACAAATTTGCGCAGCGCCGGCGATTTGAGGTCGCCCCATCCCTTCCATTTCAAAGCTGACCACTCACCGCCGTTGCTAATCCGAACTCCGTCATGCTGCCAAAGCCACGGGCCTCCTTCTGTTACCTGCCAACTGCCCTGCGCCGTGGTGTCGGCAGCAAGAGCTTGCTCGAACATGGCGGTAAGACTTTCGTTGTTACTCACTATTTCAGCCATAGAAACAGTTGACGATTTTTGAGGACTTCGGAGGCTTAAGGCAAATCGGACAAAGGAGAACGCCAACGCTCCACCGGTACACCCTCTTCGAAACCATAGAAGCGCAGATCTGAGCAGGTCAGCATCTTCGTCAGCATTATGATCTGCCCGGTGTGCATCGAAACGGGAAGCGGAACCTCAACTGTTTCAACGGGTGCACCCACAGCGATTTTATTGCTTCAGCATCGACATCCAGAATTGCGTCACAACTACTGGCCTTGCATTTTTACGCTAGAACAGTTTGCTGCCGATTTTTGCATTGGCGAGAGGAGTTACTATGGTCGCCTCTCCGCTGTCGGCCTTGGGATACTGCACGCCCAGACAGAGAAATTCCGATACTGTTGCTCCCACTTGCCTTGGCGCAAAATTCAAAACTCCGAGGATAAGTTTGCCAACCAACTCCTCCTGACTATGTTTAGTAAACCGGCCCACTGACGTTCTGACGCCAAACTTCCCAAAGTCCGCTTTAATCACATAGGCTGGTTTTGGCGGCCCCTCGGCTGGTTCAATTGAAAGAACACGGCCAAGCCGTATGTCGAGCTTATCGAAGATCTCTTCTTTCGAGACGATGGGTTTGGTTTCCTCAGCCATGACTAACTCCTCAACTTTTGTGCGAACGCTATAAACATCTCTCCATGTTTTTCAGGATAAAGAGATCTCACAGCCAAATCAGCTTGAGCTGCAAGTTGGATATCGGCCGTGCGAAGATTTTCTATCCCTAAATCGTAAACTGCAATTTGCGGCAGCATGCAAAACGGGCGAATCTGCACCTCCTGAAAACCTGCTGCTGTCAATAACTCGTGCATTCTTTCGAGGCTGGGAGAGTTTTGACGAATGAGATCCTTCTGCCTTTCATTGTAAATAGATAAATATGACAGATGACTACAATCCATGTCCCAGGTGGAAATCGCCACATGGCCTCCCGGTAAAAGAGCGTCGAACACCTGGTCCAGTGTCGACTGTTGATCCTCACGAGGAACGTGTGAAAATGTACCCATCATACAAATGATCAGATTAAACCGGGCTGACTTGAATGGCAGGTGTCGTGCGTCAGCGATAACGTATTTTGGGAACTCCGGGTCTTCCATCTTCGTCATCGCATACTTGATTGCTTTGGGCTCGAGATCCAACCCGTATGATTTCGCACCGAGCCACCTCATCAACGTCGGGTAGCGCCCGGTGGCGGAGCCGATATCGAGGGTAACAGCCGGAATTGAATCGCCTAGCAGATACAGAAGATTGACAGTCTCGAGAAACTTCTTTGTCTCGTCTTCGGGTAAGGCGTAGTCGTATTTTAAAAACAACTCTTGATCGTAGTTGAGGCGGGTTCCAGTAATTCCGCGACAAAACCGCTCGTTGGCTCTGAGCTCTTGAATTATATGAGCCACGCGCTCGCGTTCACTGGGTCGAATCAGGACTTCTGCCGTTCTCGCCTGCATGACGCTTTTAAGCTCGTCTGCCAGATCGTGTTTCGGCGCGTTAGGACCAATCAGGCCGATAGTCAGACCAGCAAAATCAGAGCGCATCTGGTCAACGGGTTGTTGAGATTGTTCGGCAATAGAAATCAATCTTTCCAGACGATCCCAAATGTCTCTATAGCTAATATCCCACGAGGCCAGTAGCTGGAAGTGACTGATCGCACCATCCCACTGGTTGATCTCTTCGTAAGAATTACCGAGGTTGTAAAGCACTTGCTTCGTATCACTGTCGATTTGCTGTTGGCGTGCTCGGCGATAGCACGCCGCCGTCGCTGTAGAAAGCTTCTCGGCGGAAAAGGAGGCGGCGCAATTTATCATGGCCTTTGAGGTAAAGGCTGAATCTCGCGCTGCTTGTTGAAAGTGAAATATCGCGTCGCGATGTCGCTCCTCCTTTTGGGCCACGATTCCGAGTTCGTAATGCGCCCAATAGTTGTTCTCGGAGAATGTAAGCGCATTGCGCAATAACTGATTGCACGTCTTATCAAACAAGTTTGAAGCCTCGCCGTTGTGCCCCTCCTTTATTGTTTGTAAACGCAAGTAGCCATATTCGTAGATACCGTATTGAGAATAGAGCTTTACCAGCCTTTCCAACACTGACCTAAGCTCAACTGAATTAGTCGAATCCAACGCATGCTCGAATACTGACATTTCCCTCTGCGGCGCAACGCTGCAAGCGTTTTCGAGAAACCGGACAATGTGATCACCAGAAGCAATACAGAGACGGGCCGCATCGTCTGACGAAGCTACCGACCAAACTTCTCCACTGGTTTCGAGTTTGCCGAGCGGTATACCGGTGTAATTGATCAGGTAGACCCAGCCGTCAAAGCTGCCACAAACCAGGAGTCCTCCATCGGCTGACATCGAAACACCACATACCGGCCTTTCACATCCCAACACCTTCAATTCATCGGTGGTGTCGTGCTTGAGATCGATCCTGAGTAACTTTCCCTGTCTCAAGCCCGCGGCTAGTGTTTCCACATCTTCAGCCAAAGCAATGTTGTAGGCCCCGTTAGTGCAATCGTAGCGCTTGCTTTCTTGCCAGTTTTCGTCAAGCACAATGATGGCGGAATCGTAGGCGCAGAGATAAGCAGCTTGACCGTCTTTGGCGAGTTTAATTCCGTACAGGCCGCTGGGTGAATGTGAATCGTAAACAGATCTCAGACGATAAGTGCAACAGTCTTTAACAAACTTATAAGATTTTCCATTCCAGCAATTCGCAGCCAACGTGGTTCCATCGTGCGAAAAGCTTAGTGACCAGACTGGCGAGTTCAGTTTCTCAGCGAGAAGCAGATCGCCTTGTGAGTTGAATATGTAAACATTTCCATCAGCAGGATTTTTGCACGCTGTGCCAACGGCGATTGCGGTGCCATAAGGAGAAATAGCCGTACTCCATCCCTCGTGATCGAGTGAGGATCTTTTCCAAAGCTCCGTGCCCTCAGAATTCAATAGGTAAAGACTTTTTCCGACTGTTGTGGCCGCGATCGTAGAGCAATTTGCCGTCGCCGCAATCGAGATCACGGCATCATCACATCGAAATTGCCAGCGCTCTTTAAGGCAACCACTCCGGTGCAACATATGTTTACTTTGAGGAGGTAAGCAGTATAAAGGCAGGTTGGAGGCTTACGAAGCTCCTTCAACCAGAATCATTCGAGTAGTTGCGATCCGTTGTCGCAAATTTTTCGCTTCCTCGTATTCTTTGGAATTCCACCATTGCCTGGCTTTTTCAGCGCTTTCAAACTCAACGATGACAAAACGCTCTGGTTTCCAGTCGCCCTCCAGCACTGTTATCGCACCACCACGCACCAGGTACTTGCCGCCGTAAGCGGAAATCGCCGGCGCCGCCATTACTTTATACTTTTCAAACTCGCTTTGATCTTTAACGTCGATCTGCACTACCAGGTACGCCGCCATTTAGTCCTCCAGTAAAGTTGATTCGCAATCACGCAAGCTGCTCGTTGACAATCATTGTTTCTTTAGTGGCCGGCTGATCACGATAAACCAGCTCGAGCACTGGCGAGGTCATGAACGTTGTAACTATCGCCATCAATACCATCATTGAAAATAGCGCCGGTGAAATAACTCCGATATCGAACCCTATATTCAGGATCACCAATTCCATTAACCCGCGGGTGTTCATGAGAATTCCCAGCGAACCCGCCTCTCGCCAAGTCATGCCTGAAATACGCGATGAGAGCATTGAACCGCCGAGCTTACCAGCAGTGGCGACAATGATGATCAGAGCACAGTAAAACCACATCTCGGCGCCACTGATCAATTCAATCCTCGTTCGCAAACCAGTTGCAGTGAAGAAAAGCGGCAGGAGCAGAATGACCGGCAGACCTTCAAGTTTTTCAGTGAGATCGCGAACAAAGTTACGCTCCTTAGGCATGATGACGCCGACGAGAAAAGCCCCGAAGAGTGTGTGAATTCCCAGCCATTCAGTTATCGAGGCGGAGGCCAGAACGAGAAGCAGTACGAATGCGATCATATTCTGCGTGAATTTTTCTTGTAGCCGATATTGGATTTCGAGTCGCGCCAGCAAACGTCTGAGGCCGAAAATCATTATCAGCGCGAAAGCGATGATGAGTATTAAGTTTACCAGGATAGAGCCGTGCTGCGCGGATGTACGCACCAGGACCACGATAAACGCGAGAATGATCCATGCCGTCACGTCGTCAACTGCCGCGCAGACGATCGCGACTGTTCCCAGTTTCGTCCCAAGCAAACGACGTTCGGCAAGAATACGAGCCAGCACCGGGAACGCGGTAACACTCATCGCTGCGCCCATGAACAGTCCAAAGCCGGCAAACGTTACGCTCTCGTCCGACAGCCGGGGATAGAGATAAAGTGCAAGTAACGTCCCGAGAAAAAACGGTAATACGATGCTGACGTGACTGGTGAGGACGGCAGTATGGCCCAACGTTCGCAATAACTTCACATCCACTTTGAGTCCGACCAGAAAGATGAATACCAACAATCCCACCTGGCCCAATGCGTTGAGGAACCCCAAACTTTCCGGCGGAAAAAGAGCAGCCATTGTTGGCGGCGACAACCAGCCGAGAAACGAAGGTCCAAGCAGGATTCCGGCGACCATTTCACCCACAACCTGGGGCTGATTGATACGCTTGAACAACAATCCGACGAGTCGTGCAATAAGAAGGATCGTCCCCAGCTGTATTAGTAATAGACTCAGCTTCAGCATTGGTACCTTAACGAATTGCTTTGAAAGCAACCGGGGCACATCCTGCACATCCTGCTAGCCGCAACTCACCGTTCAACTGAACTTGCCCCGGCATTGCTTTGCTCAGCCCCGCTGTAAACTCGATTGCGTTCTTTCCATTACAAGTGGATCTGGCTTCAAATCCGGATTCCTGACCAGCTCTGATTGTTGTTCCGCTAATTTGCCCCTCAACAGTTGTCGCTGCTCGATTGTTTAGTCGAACCAGCAAGTACCTTCCCGATTGTGAAATGTTCAAGGCCGGCTGGTTTAGAGTTGTGAGCAGCTCCGCGCATGGCGAACTGCTAAGAGCGGCCGCATCTATTTCGACATTCCACGCACCGCCGATATACGATTGAGGTTGTAGGTGTTGGCCCAGGTATAGGACGAGGGCCACTCCAACGAGTGGCGTACCCACCATCAACACGTAAATTCGGACGTTTCTCATTCGGTGTTTGAGAATGCCGGTCTTTGCTCGAGGGGATGAGCTTGCGACTAGGTACCCGCACTCAGAAAGGCTCGCGCTTCTTCGTCTGAAAGTTGTTCCACTTCAGTCAACAGTAGATCCAGCTCGCCATTGTCTGTGTCCTTCAGTTTCAAAGAGGTAATTTCCAATGCAAGCAGCGCGATAGTCGGCGACTCAAAGATACAGCGCAACGGCATTTCCACTTCGAACACTAAGCGCACACGCGAAACAGTCTGAGTCGCAAGCAATGAGTGCCCACCTAACTCGAAAAAGTTGTCGTTAATACCCACCTGCTGTAATCCGAGAACACTGGTCCATATCTCCGCCAGGCTTTGTTCTACAGGCGTGCGAGGCGCCACAAACACATGCTCCAGGGCCGGACGCTGTTGATCGGGGGCCGGTAGAGATCGCCTGTCCACCTTGCCACTTGGTGTCAGCGGCAATGAGTCAAGAAACACAAAAATCGATGGAATCATGTACGCCGGAAGCGTTTCACCCAGGAAGCGGATCAATTCCGTAGTTGAAGGCGGTGGATCGCGATCGGAAATAAGATACGCAACCAACCGCTTGTCTGCCTGACCGCGGACAACGACTACGGCCTCTTGCACAGACGGATGTCGTCGCAATGTTGCTTCAATCTCGCCCGGTTCTATGCGAAATCCTCTGACCTTCACTTGATTGTCAATGCGGCCGAGAAACTCGATATTACCGTCCGCCAGATAGCGAGCAAGATCCCCGGTCCGATAAAGCCGCGCTCCCGGTTGATTGCTTAAGTGATCGGGGATAAATCGATCGGCGGTCATATCCGGACGATTCAGATATCCACGAGCAAGGCAAACTCCACCGATATATAACTGGCCTGGCACGCCGACGGGAACCTGCTGTAGATGTTCATCTAAGAGATGCATCTGTGTGTTGGCAATCGGGCGGCCGATTGGTGGAAACGTGGGCCAGTCGTCAGGAGAAAATGGTAAAGCAAATTCTGTAACGATATGACTCTCGCTTGGCCCATACTGATTATGCAGAGCACAGTTTTTCAGTCGTCGGAAAAGTTTGAGGAGCGGCTGAGTTATTTGCAGTTGTTCGCCGGCCGCAATTACATGTTTCAGAGTCTTTGGAAGCGTTCGATCAACAGGCGCTTCGGCAAGTTGTTGCAGCGCAACCGGTGGAAGAAACAATCTCTCGACGCCATTCGCGGAAAGATTTTCGATCAGTTGATTGACGTCTCTTCGATCTGCTTCAGTGATGAGGACCAAACTCCCGCCCGAACCCCACGTGCTGAACATCTCCTGGCAGGAAACGTCGAAACTAAACGAATGAAACTGGGCCGTCTTCGCTTCTTCGGCAAGTTTGGAATCCTTGATTTGCCAGAGAATGAGATTCGCAACAGCACGATGACTCAGGGCAACGCCCTTGGGAATGCCGGTTGAACCTGAAGTGTAAATAACATAAACCAGATTGTCCGGACTTACCTCAGGAGGTTGGTACTTGTCCTGAGTTTCCGCCTCCCAGTCTTTATCCAGATAAACTACTTGTGCCACGCCTTCGGGCATCTGCTCCGCGAGCCACGATTGAGTCAACACCACGCGCACATCCGCATCACGTATCATCAGTTTGATTCTTTCCTGCGGATAAGCGGGATCCAGCGGCACGTAGGTGGCTCCCGCCTTGAGCACGCCCAGCATACCGGCTGTCATCTCCAACGAGCGTTGCACACAGATCCCTACTCGCTCTTCAATGCCGACGCCAAGTTGTTGCAGGCGCCGCGCTATCTGATTCGAGCGTTCATCCAGTTCTGCGTAGGTCCATTGCTGCTCGCCGGCTATCACCGCTATTCGTTTTGGCGTGCGCTGTGCTTGAGCCGCAAACAATTCATGCAAACAAGCTCCGACCTCGCGATACTCAAAATTTGTTTCATTCCACTGCCGCAGTTGGAGTTCCTCGTTGTCACTGAGCAGCGGCAACTGTGTTATGGATCGCTCCGGATCAGCCAGGATGGCATCCAACAGGCGCCGGTAGTGTCCTTCCATGCGCGCGATCGTGACCGCTTCAAACAAATCGGTGTTGTATTCAAAGCCACCTATTAACTGCTCACCCATTTCCGACATCATCAGCGCGAGATCAAACTTTGCGCTACCCGTATTGAGCTCCGGCATTTCTCGCAATGCCTTCTCGACTGCTTCCTTGTCACTGCCTACAGTCGCTAACGTCGGATTATTTTGGAGGCTGAAGAATACTTGAAACAGCGGGTTGTGACTCAAGCTGCGTTCCGGTTGTAACTCCTCCACCAGCTTCTCAAACGGCAGATCCTGATGTTCGTATGCTCCGAGGGTCACTTCACGCA
>Ga0134128_10012350_pt1 | contig 10187 bp, 10 predicted proteins | sample KB31754_FD_96462 | JGI IMG/M metagenome (GOLD analysis project Ga0134128, IMG submission 96462) | Terrestrial soil microbial communities with excess Nitrogen fertilizer from Kellogg Biological Station, Michigan, USA - KB3-175-4 | ecosystem: Environmental > Terrestrial > Soil > Unclassified ...
CCGCTTCGCGCGCTGACAGTCCGCGAACGGGAGATCGCCGGGTGGGCCGCGGACGGCTTGAGTAACCGTCAGATCGCCGGTCAGCTGCGGCTTTCGGAGCGGACCGTGGAAAACCATCTCGGCCGCATCTACGCCAAGCTCGGCGTCGCGGGCCGCGCCGAACTGGGCGACGCGCTGCGCCGGATGTCCTGCGCTTCAGACAGCCGATAGCCGATAGTCGGGTGAAGATTGGCTGTTGCCGATTTCGCTGGTGAAGATGGCCCGAGTGAAGACTGCCGGTTGATGTGAGAGCTGGGCGCTGATGACGCGGAGCACGCAAGCCGAGGCGGGCCACGAGAGCGCCCTGTCGTCGGCCTTGGTGACTCGGATGCAGGCCCGGCGGCGCGATGAGGAGCATCGGGCCGCCACGCCGCTGGAGTTGTTCTTCGACCTGTCGTTCGTGGTGGCGGTGGCGCAGGCCGGACAGCAGTTGGTGCACGCGGTGGCCGATGGGCGGCCCTGGCACGGTGTCAGCGGCTATCTGCTGGTGTTCTTCGCGATCTGGTGGGCGTGGGTGAACTTCAGCTGGTTCGGCTCGGCCTATGACAACGACGATGTGCTGTACCGGCTGGCCACACTGGTGCAGATCGCCGGAGTGCTCGTGCTGGCCGCCGGGGTGCCGCGCGCGTTCCAGCGCAATGACTTCGCCGTGGCGGTGCTCGGGTACGTCATCATGCGGGTCGCACAAACCGCGCAGTGGCTTCGCGCCGCCCGCGGCGAGACCGGCGCGGCGCGAAAGGCGGCGCGGGCATACGCAGCCGGACTGGTCCTGGTGCAGTTCGGCTGGGTCCTGCTGATCTTGGCGCCCCATGAGGTTTGGGTGTGGGGTTTCGGGCCGCTGGGGGTCGCCGACATGGCGGTGCCGGCGATCGCGGAGCGCATCCACCACACGTCCTGGCACCCGCGTCACATCGCGGAGCGCTATGGCCTGTTCACGATCATCACGCTCGGGGAAAGCGTCTCAGCGGCCACGATCGCGGTGCAGACCGCGCTCGACGACCACGCGCAGGTCGGTGCGCTGCTGCCGATCGCGGCCGGCGGGCTGATCATCGTGTTCGCGGCGTACTGGATCTATTTCGCGGTGCCGATTCACGACTATGTGCGCTCGAATCAGCAGGCTTTCGGGTGGGGCTACGGCCACTATCTGATCTTCGGATCGGCCGCCGCGATCGGCGCGGGGCTCGCGGTAGCCGTGCAGCAGGTCACCCATCATTCGCGGATCTCCGCGAACACAGCCGCGTTCGCGGTGACCATCCCGACCGCGCTGTATCTGGCGACGGTGTGGCTGGTGCATCTGCGCCATTTCAAGAGCGGGCTGCTGCGTCAGGCGGTACTGCCGTGCGGCGCCCTGCTGGTGCTGGCCGTCTCGTTCGCCGGCCGTTGGGCGGTGCTCACGGCCGGCCTCGTTGCTGCCGCGACGGTCGCGGTCGGCGTCATACTGGCTGCACGCGCCCAGCTGAGGAGGACAGATGCGCCATGAGGTGACGGAAGCCGATTCGGCGATCGCGCTGGGTAGCGGCGATGTACCGGTGCTCGCGACGCCGCGGCTGATCGCGTGGATGGAGGCGCGAACCGTGCAGGAGGCGCAGCCGTTGCTCGGCGAGGATCAGACGAGCGTCGGCACCGCCATCCGCATCGAGCACCTTCGCGCGACGCCGATCGGTGGCGTGGTCGAGGTCACCGCGACGCCTCCGATCGAAACGACCGCCGGCAGGCTGACGTTCACTGTGCTTGCCGTGGACGGTTCCGGACGCATCGTCGCGCAGGGCGAGATCGAACGCGCCGTCGTGGACCGCGACCGCTTCCTCGCGGGTCTTTCGGCTGCGCATACGGCCGCTGACGCGGGTCCAGGCCCGGACGCCAGCCACTGAATTCGCCGAGACCGCACCGGTGCGGCCGCCAGCCTGGCAGCATGTCCGCCATGCAGATCAGCGATTCCTCATTGGCAGAAGCCGGCCGGACCTATTTCAGCGCGGACGACGCCAAAACCTGGACGAGCCTGTTGCGACCCGCCTTTCACCTGCGCGCCCTCGACACCGATGATTCAGGTGACTCAGTGGCGGCCTACCTCGGCGGCGAGCCGCTGCTGCCCAAGGATGTCGAGTGGCCCGTGTGGGAAGGGCACGGCCCGCTGAGCTTCGTCGGCGCGGTCGACTGCGGCGAGGTGCCGGCCGGGGAGCTGGACATCCCGCTGCCGGAGTCTGGGCAGTTGCTGTTCTTCTACTTCGATGGACTCGGCGGCAGCTCGGTCGCTTACACGGACCCGGACAGCGTCGTCAACGGCACGCGGGTGATCTACGTCCCGGCGCAGGCCGAGATCGCCCCGCGCTCCGCGCCCGAGGGCGCCGCGCCGTACCCCCGTCTCCTGCTGGCCGGGGAGGTGATCGCGACCGCGCCGGACAACGAGAACGCCGCCCTGATCGCCGCGTTCGGCGACCCGAACGACCCGGCCGGCTACTGCGACTATCCGACTACTGATACCGATCCAAACGGGACCGGGTTCTGGGAGGCGCTGAACGCGTGCCGGCGCGACCATCTGCCGCACCACCAGGTCGGGGGCTACGCGCTGCCGGTGCAGGGCGCCGTGGAACGCGAGGGCGCGCAGGTCGTGCATCCGGGCGAAGACGAGGCCGCTGTTGCCGCGAGCAGGCAGCTTGCCACGCAGTTGGTGCTGCTCGCGCAGGTCGACAGCGACTCGCGCAGCGGCATGAACTGGAGCGACGCCGGACGGCTCTACTGGATGATCACCCGGGATGACCTTGCCGCCGGGCGGTTCGACAAGGCCACGTTCACCTGGCAGACCGAATAGGTCCGCAGGAGCTTGTCGCACGGGTCAGCGATCGCCCAGGCTGTGAACGAGCGTGCCGCCGACGATGGCGTGGGTGTGGCGGCCTGGGTGGGTCTGCCGCTGCAACTGCTCCCACCGGGCTGGAGCGGCGAGACCGCGCGCGTGCTCTTCGACGATCTCAACCGCGTCCTCAGCGCACCCGCGCGCGAGCACGCCACGAAGGTCATTCACAGCGAAGGCTGATGCGCCGAGGTATTATCCGAACAGAATCGGGATCGTCAACGCGCCGGTGGCTGGGTAGCGCGTCACTTCGACGTACCCGATGGAGACGCGTTGTCCTACCGCCGTCTTGTTCGTGCTGCCGGCCTTGGTTTCTTTCCTCTCGGCCTGTTGGCCCGGCTGCCCTACGCGATGTCGTCGCTTGCGACGCTCATCCTTGTCCAGACCGTCACCGGCAGCTATGCGTTCGCGGGCCTCGCCGCCGCGGCGCAAGGGCTCGCCGGCGCGGTCGGTGCGCCCGTCGTCGGCTCGCTCGCCGACCGGTATGGCCACCGCCGCATCACGGTGATCAGCACGGTCGCCAATATCGTCGCCTTGCTCTGCCTGATCGCGGCGAGCCGGTCCTCCTATCGAACCGAGATGCTCGCCGCCGCGGCCTTGGTCGGATTGAGCCAGCCCCCGATCGGCGCCCTGGTGCGCGTGTACTGGTCGCGGCTGGACCAGAGCCACGCGCTGCCCTCGCACTTGCCCGCCGCGATGGCGTACGAGGCGGCCGCCGACGAGACCAGTTTCGTCGTGGGGCCGACGCTCGTCGGGCTGCTGGCTCCCCTCGCGACCTCGCTCGGGCCGGTCGCGCCGATCGTGGCGAGCGTCGCGCTGCTCCTGCTGACGGCGCTGCCCTTCGCGATCCGCTACACCGATCGGCATCCAGCGGCGCGGCGATCATCGCAAGGAGACACGACGGCCCTGCTTCCGCGTCGGGCGCTGCTCGCCATGTTCTTCGCCATGGCCGCGATGGGCGCCGTCTTCGGCGCCGTACAGACCGGCGTGACGGCATACGCACACAGCATTGGCCGCCCCGGTGCCGCCGGACTGATCTACGCCGTCTTCGGTGCCGGGAGCGCGCTGGCTGGGGCGGCTTGCGCTTGGCTGCCTCGCGGTTTCGCGGTGCGTCACCGCTACCTGGCGTTCGCCGCGACGCTCCTGGTCGGCATGCTTGCGCTGTTCGTCGGTGGCCGGCTGCACGCGGTCGTGCCTGCGGTGGCGGTCGCGAGTATCACCGTGGCGCCATACATGATCACGTTGTATACGCTCACCGAACGGCTCGCGCCACCTGAGCGCACCGCGTCCGCGATAACCATCCTGTGCGCGGGCGGCCCGCTCGGCACGGCGTGCGGCCAGGCGCTGGCCGGATTTCTCGCTCAGGGCGGCGGCAGCGGCGATGCGTTTCTGCTCGCGCCGATCGCGGCCGCCGTGGCGCTGATGCTCGCCGTGGCGTTGACCGCGGTGGACCGGGGCCGCGGCAGGTGGCTCGCTCCTGAGTGACAACCCACGGTGATGTGCTCGGGTTCTCAGGGAACTGATCAATGCCGCGAGCCGCCTCGGGCGCATGATTAGGCCGAAAGCGGTAACCCGCCGGGCCGTGTATCTCCGCAGTGAGTTGAAGGCAGCGCGGCCGGACTCCGGCGCCGCCGCAGGCTACCGCGTGGCGCGCGGGCAGATCGTCGCCCGTGTGCTGGTCCAGGTGCTGTTGCTGGGTGCGCTGATGGCCGGTCTCGGCTGGCTGGTCACGCATTCGTTGATTCACGTGTGGCCGTTCAGCGCCGAAGACTCTGTTGATCGCACGCTGGCCGCGCACCGTGATTCCGCGGTTGACGACGTGACCAGCGTGCTGTCGACGGTGGCTGATACGACGTGCACGATCCTGCTTGCCGTTGCCGCGATCATCGTCACCTGGCGCGTTTCGGGCCATTGGCGCGCTCCCGCGTTCATCGCGCTGGCGTTGGCGATCGAGGTCGGCATCTTTCTGGTGACGACCTTGCTGGTGCATCGGACCCGGCCTGGCGTCGTCGAGCTGGATCAGTCCCCTCCCACGTCGAGTTTCCCGTCTGGGCATACCGCTGCGGCGGTGGTGCTGTACGGCGCCGTCGCTTGGTTGATCGCGCGCGGAACCGGCCGCCGGCAGGCCTGGCTCCTGCTGCTGGTGCCTGCTGCCGTGGCTTTTGCGCGCCTGTACCGCGGCATGCACCACCCCAGCGACGTCGTCGCCGGGTTTCTGCTCGGCGCGTGCTGCCTGGTGATCGCCGCGCGCGCGGTCCTCGGAGGGCGACGATGACGAACGCTGACCAGGCGGCGGAGGCCGCGCCGACGACGAGCGCTTCGCGGACGAACGCCGCTGCGTCGAAAACCGTGTTGATCGTGAACGCGGCGAAGGCGGACACCGGTGCCGCCGCCGAACTGCACGAGCGCGTGGCCCGCGCGTTCGCCGAGACCGGTCAGCCAAAGCCCCGGATGATGATGACGACGCCGGACGACGGCGGCATCGAAGTCGCCAGAGCGGCGGTCGAATCCGGCGCCGACCTGGTGGTGGCGTGCGGCGGGGACGGCACGGTGAACGCGGTCGCCCAGGCGCTGTGCGGAACCGATGTCGCGCTCGGCGTCCTGCCGCTGGGCACCGGCAACCTGCTGGCCGGCCAGCTCGGTATTCCCAGCGCGCTCGACGACGCGATCGCGGCGCTGCTGCACGGATCGGACCGGCGGATCGATCTGGGAGTCGTGGACGGCCGGGTCTTCGTCGGGATGGCGGGTCTGGGGCTCGACGCCGCGATGATCGCCGACGCCTCCGAACGCCTAAAGGCGCGCGTGGGCTGGCCCGCGTATGCGCCCTCGATCCTGCGGCATCTGCGCGACCGCGGCGAACGCGTGACGCTGCGGGTGGACGGACGCCGGGTGCGGCACCGCCGCGTCAAAGCTCTGATTGTTGGAAACCACGGCCGGCTGCACGGTGGCATCGACTTGATGCCAGACGCCGCGCCGGACGACGGCGTGCTCGACGTGGTCGTCCTGGAGCCGTACGGCCGCCTGTCCGGCTGGCTTGAGGTGCTGCTTCGGCTACTGATACGGCGCGACGGCCCGCACATCAGCCGTTACCGCGTGCGGCAGGTAGAGGCCCGCGTGCGCCACGCCGTGCCGCTGGAGCTGGACGGCGATCCGTACCGCGTGGCGAACGTTCTGTCGGTACAGGTGAAGCCCGGCGCTTTGCTGGTGCGAACGCCAGAACCGCAGCAGCAGTCTTCTGATTCGCTGCGAGAGGCGGGAGCTCGTCCATGAGCACTGCAACGAAGGTCGCGCAGACCCGGCTGATGTCCGGCGACGAACTGTCCGCGGACGACGCATGGGTCACCCTGCGGCGCACCGGACTGGGCTCGATCCTGCGTGACTCGTTCATTCGCTTCCGGTACGCCGACGGATTCAGCCATGCTCGCGCCCTGGCCTTCCAGGTCTGCCTCAGCATCATCCCCGCCGTCATCGCGATCGTCGGACTTTCGGCCACGCTGCACCGAGGCGGGGGCGGCCAGGTGCTCGAAGGCGTTCTTGAGCGGATCACGCCCGGAGCCAGTGAGCAGATTGTGCGCAACGCCTTGGAGACCGGCCGGGCTCGGGGGCAGGACGACGCGCTGGCGCTCTGGCTCGGTCTGGCTCTCGCGCTGGTGTCCATGGCGACGGCGATGGGTCAGATCGAGCGCGGAGCGAACCGCATCTACGGGGTCGAACGCGACCGGCCGTCGGTGCGCAAGTATGGCAATGCTCTGCTTCTGGTGCTGATGGCGGGCTTGCCCATGGCCGCGGGGATGATCGTGGTGGCGGCGGGCGGTCCGCTCGGCGACGCGCTCGCGCAGGTGTACCACTGGTCGTCCGGTCCGCGCCTGGTCTGGCAAATCGCGCGCTGGCCGTTCGGCATCCTGCTGGCCCTCGCGTCGGCCACCGCGATCTTCCGCCGCGCCCCGCGCCGCCGCCAGCCGTCGCTGAGCTGGCTGGCGGTCGGCGCCGGATTGAGCCTGGCGCTGTGGGCCGCGCTGACCGCGCTGCTGAGCTGGTACGTGGGCGGCAGCAGCACGCTGGGCGCGACCTACGGGCCGCTGACCGCCATCATCGCCTTGATGGCGTGGGCGAATCTGACCTCGATCGCGCTGCTGCTCGGGCTCGCCGTGGCGGCGCAGCTGGAAGCCTGCCGAAGCGGTTCGCGGCGGCCGGCGACCGACGATCCGGGCACCTGACCGGCGCGATGCCGGATGCTTGAGCTGCGTTCTCGAGCGCGCAAGCGTCAACTGCTGCGCAGGACGTCCCGGATGAATACCGGCTTGAGGTGCTTCTCGGGTAGCGCGTCCGGCAGTTGCTCCCGATCGAGGAGGTCGGCAACCTCACCCTGACCACCGGCTCCTTCCCGGTCACCTCCATCTGGTCCAACCAAGACATCGGCTGCGCCATCGCCGACTGATGACTGATTCCCGCGGTCCGTGCGCGCCGGCGGCTGACAGCGCGCACGGACCACGCGCGAGTCGGCGACCTTGCCAACCGCGAGTGTCTGCCGTACTTTCCTGAGCGCGAAGTCTCTTCGCGACACGGCCGTTATGAGGGTGGCGGCCATATACGCCCCCTTGTTCGCATTTCCGGCCGTGGAGGATTCGCGTGACCTCTTTCCCCGTGCTCCGCCCAACTCACCTGCGCAGAAGAACCCTGATCTTCGGGGTGGGCGCCGCGCTCGCGCTCGGGACGGGCGCCGCCATCGTCGCGCCCGACGCCCTCGCCACCCCGAAGCCGGCCGCGAGCCAGCCGAGCGTGCCGGGAACCTGCACGCCGCTGTCCGCGAGCCTGACCGCCAGCAACGAGCAGTTCTCCTCCAGCGCCGAGGCCGCCGCGCCGGACACCGCGCGCATCCAGTCCGCGCTCAAATCCTGCGCGGGCAGCGGAAAAGCCGTCGAGCTGAAGGCGAACGGCGGCAAGAACGCGTTCCTGTCCGGTCCGCTGAGCATCGGCAGCAACGAGGTGCTGCTCGTGGACGCCGGTGTCACGCTGTACGCCTCGCGTAAGCCGTCCGACTATCAGATCTCCGGCGGCAACAAGTGCGGCACCATCACCTCCAGCAGCAGCGACGGCTGCAAGTCGTTCATCAGCCTCTCCGGTTCCGGCGCGGGCCTGATGGGCACCCGCAGCTCCTCGGGCAGCCAGGGCATCGTGGACGGTCGCGGCGGGCAGGACATGCTCGGCACCAGCACCACCTGGTGGGCGCTGGCCGCCTCCGCCAAGTCCAGCGGCAACCAGAACAACCCCAAGCTGGTGCAGAGCAACGGCGCGAGCAACCTGACGCTCTATGACGTCGACCTGATCAACTCGCCGATGTACCACGTGCTGCTCAAGGGCGGCAGCGGCGCGACCGTGTGGGGCGTGCGGATCAAGACCCCGTCCAACTCCCGCAACACCGACGGCATCGATCCCGAGGACATCAGCAACGTCACGATCAACGACGCGTACATCCAGGACGGCGACGACTGCATCTCGGTCAAATCCGACGCGGGCACGGCGGCCAGCCACATCACGGTGGAGAACACGCACTGCTGGGGTACGCACGGCCTGTCCATCGGCAGCCAGACGGCCGGCGGCGTCAACAACGTCACGTTCCTGAATGACACCCTCGCCGGCACCGACACCGGCGGGATCACCAGCTCCAGCAACAACGGCGTGCGGGTCAAGAGCGCCGCGGACCGCGGCGGTCTGGTCACCAGCGTGGTTTATCAGAACATCTGCATGACCGGCGTCAAGGATCTGATCGTCATCGACCCGAACTACAGCGGCGGCGGCAGCGGCTCCTCGATCCCGAACTTCGCCGACATCACCCTCAACGGCATCGTCTCCGTACACTCCGCGTCCAGCGCCCAGTCCACGCTCAACGGCTACAACTCGAGCCACCCGGCCGGCCTGAAGCTGGAGAACATCAAGCTCGACGTCACCAAGACCACGGCCCAGTACGCGAACATCGGGCTCTACAAATCCAACATCACCGCCTCCGGCACCGGCGTGAAGGTCAGCAACATCTCCGGCAGCGGCAGCGTCCCGAGCTGCTCCTTCCCGAGCTTCCCCGCGCTCTGACCGCTTCGCTCTGATCCATGGCCTGCGGGTCGGCGCGTTCGTAGCGCCGACCCACAGCCCGATGGGTACGGTGCGTTAGCTCTCCTGTTAGTGGTGGTGGCCGCGTCGGCCGAGTGTCTGCACAGGGGTTGCACCGGGCCGGGTCCACTGCGGTACTGGCCGGCTGGTCGGCCCCCAGACCGCGTTCCCGTCCGCGTCCGAACGCCAGTACCAGCACGGATCTTGCCCCTCGGGCCAGCCCTCGGGGTTGTCCTGCCAGGCCTCGCCGCGGCCGTAGGGCGTGATGTCGAGCAGGAACAGCGACCCGTTGACCGGCTCGTTGCCGCGGCCAGTCGTGGAGTAGGTGAGGAATACGCGCTCGCCGTCGCGCAGGAAGCTGGCGAGGTAACCCATCTCGCCGCCGACCGGCTCATCCAGGTCGCGCACTGAGTACCAGGGCTCGGTATAGCCCATGAAGTCGACGAAGGGCGCTACCTCGTCCCACGCTCCCGTCGTCAGGATGGCGAGCGAGACGCCGCGGGCGTTGAGGTAGACGGAGTCCTTCAGGTTCCAGGCCGTGGTGGTGCAACCCTCGCACTGGCCCTGGTGCGGCGCGCCGTCGTACCACATGTGTTTGTAGACCACGAGTTCGTCGCGGCCCTGGAACAGGTGAAGGAACGGGACAGCGCCGTCGGGCCCGACGACCTTCACCGTCCCGTCGAACTCCACCATCGGCAGCCGGCGGCGGGCTGCCGCGATCGCGTCGCCCTCGCGGGTGTGAGCCTTCTCCCGCAGCAGAAGTTCATCACGGGCGGCCTGCCAGGTGGCCAGGTCGGCGATGGGCGGGCGGCCGGGCTGCGCGCCGGCCGGGTCACTCGGCGTGGTCGTCGTCATCGGGTCTCCTCTGCGGTGTCTCGCGCCGGGCAGCGTCGTGCGACGCCCAGACGTTCACCATTACAGACTCGCGGCGCGGGCAAAACTCATCGGGAGCGCGGGGCGAAGGGCGGAAGTGGAAGAAAAGCCGCAGTCCAAAAAGCAGTTGCCTGAGCGTCGCTAACTCGCCACGATGACGCTTATGGATCTATAGGCGCTGCCACGCAACCACAGTTGATCTGTCGCGCGATCGATCCCGGAGCCTGACGACTCGGCTCGACGTATCGGTCGCGCCCTTGTGTGCACCGTCTGACCCAGGGGCGTCGCGGCCTGCCCGCCGGCGCTCCGCTGAACCCTGAAA
>Ga0134128_10012352_pt1 | contig 10187 bp, 10 predicted proteins | sample KB31754_FD_96462 | JGI IMG/M metagenome (GOLD analysis project Ga0134128, IMG submission 96462) | Terrestrial soil microbial communities with excess Nitrogen fertilizer from Kellogg Biological Station, Michigan, USA - KB3-175-4 | ecosystem: Environmental > Terrestrial > Soil > Unclassified ...
AGATCCGGGTGCGTCACATCGGCGAAGCGGATTTTGCCGGACCACAGATCGCGCACCACATCCATCACCGGCGGCGCCGCCGCAACGGCGCGATCATACGCGGCGCGCCTTTCGCGATACGCTTCGGCGTCCTTGCCGGTGACTTCGACGTGGCTCGTGATCAGCCATAGGTGATTTTCGTCGTCGACCGGCGTGAAGCTGAAATAAATTTCAGACCAGCCGCCAATGCCGTCCATACCGGCGAGCGGCGGCACGATCACGCGCGTCAGGTTCGGCGCGTAGTGCAGCGTCCGGCGCACCTTGCCGGCCTTGCGCGTGCCGAAGCGGAGCATGCCCCAGTCGGTTTCTTCCGCCGTGATGATCGGCAGATCGACCGCCATTTTGGCGTGCGAGCCGCCCGGCTGATGGGTGTAGGCGACATGGACCTCGTCCATGCTGTTCTCAAAGCTCTGCAAGTAGTTGCAGGGCACTCATGCTGGTCAAAAGCGACGAGGAACTCGCGCAGGTGCGCTACGCCGCGCACGCCGCCGAGGAGGCCTGCAAGGTCATCGCCGAAATAACGACGCCCGGAATCGGCGAAGAGGTCGTTTTCGCCGAGGCGACACGCGAGATGCTGCGCCAGGGCATCGGCGTCCGCTATCCGACGATCGTGATGAATTCCGGTCCGCACACGCTGTCATGGGGACCGCCGCGCTGGACCACGAGCGGCGAAGCGCCGCGTATCCTGCAGCGCGGCGATCTGCTGCAAATGGAGCTGATGCCGATGTGCGGCAATCAGGAAATCCAGGTGCAGATGACCGTGGCGCTCGATCCCCTCGACGACACCAGCAGGAAATGCGAGAGCGTTGCATTGAAGTCTTACGACGCCGGCCTCAAGGCGCTCAAGCCGGGCATCACCTTCGCCGATCTTCTGGCCGCAATGGAGGAGCCGCACCGCGCGGCCGGCTGCTGGGGCTACACGCCGCTGGTGCATTCGCTCGGCCCGCACTTTCTCGCCGGTCGCACCCAGGTCAATATCGACCAGGCCAATCTCAACGTCACCTTCGTCGGGCCGAACGCGGCGCGCCAGCGCAAGGCCGTGATCGAGCCCGGCATGGTGTTCGCCTTCGAGCCGAACGCCTGCATCGGCAATCACCGGGTCAATATCGGCGGTACCGTCGTCGTCACCGCGACCGGCTGCCAAGAGCTTAACCACATTCCCTCGACCGTGACGCACAAACAGTAGCCTTACGGCTGCAATTTCGGCCTCTGAGGCCCGCGACAAAGCGCCCGCCGCATCGGCATTTTTGCGATGCCGGTTGCGTAAAAATGCGCGGCTTTCTACAAATGCGGGGAACTGAACCTGACTTCAGGTGGGAGGGTAAAAATGCGCGTACTGATCAAGTCTTGGTTGTTGGGCACGACGGCGCTGGCGCTGCTGGCAGCGGCCGCAGACGCCCCGGCCACGGCGCAGCAAAAGACCATCAAGATCGGATTTATCTCGACATTCAGCGGTCCGGCTGCAGCGATCGGCAAGGACATGCGCAACTCGTTCGAGCTCGGCCTGGATCACGTCGGCCGCAAGCTCGGCGGCTTGCCGGTCGAGGTCATCTACGAGGACGATCAAATCAAGCCGGATGTCGGCGTGCAGAAAACCAAGAAGCTGATCGAATCCGACCACGTCGATTTCATCGTCGGCTATATCTGGTCGAACGTGGCGGTGGCTTCGCTCAAGCCGCTGGTCGATTCCAAGACCATCACGGTGGTGACCAATGCGGGCGCCTCCGAGCTCGCCGGATCGATGTGCTCGCCCTACGTGTTCTCGAGCTCCTGGCAGAACGACCAGACGCCGGCCGCGATCGGTACCTATATGAACGAGAAGGGCGTCAAGACCGCGTTTCTGATGGGTCCGAATTACATCGCCGGCAAGGACATGCTGCACGGTGTGCAGTCGACCTTCAAAGGCAAGATCGTCGGCCAGGAGCTCACGCGCTGGCCCGACCAGCTCGATTTCTCCGCAGAATTGTCCAAGGCCCGCGAGGCCAAGCCTGACGCGGTCTTCGCCTTCTATCCGGGCGGCGCCGGCATTCAGTTCGTCACCCAATATGCGCAAAGCGGGCTGAAAGGACAGATCCCGCTCTACACCGCCTTCACCATCGACGACCTGTCGCTGCCGCGACTGAAAGACCTCGCTATCGGCGTGCCGGGCGCGCAGAACTGGGTCAACGACCTGCCCAACGACGCCAACAAGAAGTTCGTCGCCGACTACAAAGCAAAGTACAAATCATCGCCGTCATTCTACGGCGCCGATACTTATGACGCCGTCGCGCTGCTCAACAGCGCGGTCACCGCCGTCCACGGCGACCTGTCAAATAAGGAAGGCATGCGCAAGGAGATGGAAAAGGCCGACATCAAGTCGGTGCGCGGCGACTTCAAGTTCGGCAACAACCACATCCCGATCCAGAATTTCTATCTGCAGGATGCCGGCAAGAACGCCGACGGCAGCTATTCGCTGCACACCGTCTCGCTCATCGTCAAGAACGACCAGGACAAATACCACACGCAGTGCCCGATGAAGTGATCAAGGGTGTCATGCCCCGCGCAGGCGGGGCATCCAGTAATCGCGGCCGCCCAAGGTCAATTCCGAACACGGCGCTGAACCTGCGGTGATTACTGGATCATCCGCTTGCGCGGATGATGACAATGTGCGGCACGCGCCAAGGGTGACGGTAACGTGCTCTACTTCATCGAGCAGTGTCTTAACGGCGTGCAGCTCGGAATGCTGCTGTTTCTGCTCGCGGCGGGGCTGACACTGATCTTCGGCATCATGGATCTGGTCAATCTGGCGCACGGCTCGCTCTACATGCTGGGCGCCTATTTCGCCGCGACCTTTGCGGCCGTTACCGGAAGCTTCGTGCTCGGCGCCCTGCTGGCGCTGCTTGCTACCGCGGCCGCCGGCATGGTGCTGGAGGTCATCGCCATCCGGCCGCTCTACGGCCGGCCGCATCTCGACCATGTGCTCGGCACATTCGGCCTGTTGTTGTTCTTCAACGAGCTGGTTCGGCTTGTCTGGGGACCGGCCGGCATGACGCTGTCGCTGCCAAGCGAGATGTTGCGGGCCATCCAGATTCTGCCGGGCCTGTATTACCCGCTGTACCGGCTCGTCATCATCCTCGTCGCACTCGCGGTCGCCGCCCTGCTCTATCTCGTGGTGATGCGCACCCGGCTCGGCATGCTGATCCGCGCCGGCGCCTCAAACCGCGAGATGGTCGGCGCGCTCGGCATCAACATCAAGCTGCTCTACACGCTGGTTTTCGGGCTCGGCGCCGCGCTCGCCGGCTTCGCCGGCCTGATGCAGGCGCCGATTCTGACGGTGCAGATCGGCATGGGCGAGAACATCCTGATCCTCGCTTTCGTGGTCATCGTCATCGGCGGCATCGGCTCGATCCGCGGCGCCTTTGTGGCCGCAATCATCGTCGGGCTGATCGACACGCTCGGCCGCGCCTTCTTGCCGGACATCTTGCGCGCCGTACTCAGCACCAACGCCGCGCTGACGCTGGCGCCCGCACTGTCGTCAATGTCAATCTACATGCTGATGGCGGCGATCCTGGTCATCCGGCCGGAAGGGCTGTTCCCGGCGGCGAGCCGATGAAAAGGGCGCGCGAATTATTCCGCAAATCCGGCGCCGCGTCCATGATCGATCCGCGCACCGGCCTGACTGCGGCGCTGCTGATCGTGCTGGCGCTGGTGCCGCTCTACGCGGTGATGACCGGCAATTCATTCGCGCTGACTTTATTCACCCGCATCGTCATCATGGCGATCGCCGCGGTGAGCCTCGACCTGATCATGGGTTACGGCGGCATGGTGAGTTTCGGCCACGCCGCCTATCTCGGCATCGGCGGTTATGCAGTCGGCATTCTATGGAAGGAAGGCCTCGGCTCCGGCTTCGTGCAATGGCCAGCCGCGATTGCGGTCTCGGCGCTGTTCGCGCTCGTAGTCGGCGCGCTCAGCCTGCGCACGCGCGGCGTCTATTTCATCATGATCACGCTCGCCTTCGCGCAGATGGTCTATTACGTGGCGCAAGGGCTCGACCGTTATGGTGGCGACGACGGCCTCACCATCGGCCAGCGCAGCAGCTTCTCAGGCCTGCTCGATCTCAACAACAATACGGTCTTCTACTATCTCTGCATCGCCGCGCTGATCGGCAGCGTCTATCTGGTATCGCGCATCGTCAATTCGCGGTTCGGCCTCGTCATCCAGGGCGCCCGCTCGAACGAGCGGCGCATGCGCGCCATCGGCGTTCCGGTGTTCCGTTACAGGCTCGTCTGCTTCGTCATCGCCGGTGCGTTGTGCGGGCTTTCCGGGGCGCTCCTTGCCAACCAGACAAATTTCATCAGCCCGGCGATCATGTTCTGGACACGCTCCGGCGATCTCATGGTCATGGTGATCCTGGGCGGACTCGGCACGCCATTCGGCCCGGTGATCGGTGCTGTCGCTTACCTGCTGCTCGAGGAGGCGCTGTCGCGCGTCACTGAATATTCCGGGCTGTTCCTCGGCCCGGCGCTGCTCCTGGTCGCCATCTATCTGCGTGGCGGCATCGAAGGCCTCTTCCGCAAGGAGCGGCCATGAGCCCGCCGCTCTTGCGGGTCGAAGGCTTGTCCAAGCGCTTCGGCGGCGTGGTCGCAGCCGACACTATCGGGCTCGATCTCATGCGCGGCGAATTTCACGCCGTGATCGGGCCGAACGGCGCCGGCAAGAGCACGCTGGTTGCGCTGCTCTGCGGCGAGATTGCACCCGAAGGCGGCAGCATCCGCTTCGACGGCAGCGACATTACGCGCCTTCCAGCGGACCGCCGGAGCCGGCTCGGACTCGCGCGCTCGTTTCAGATTACATCGCTGTTTCCGGATTTCACCGCGCTCGACAATGTTGCGCTCGCGGTCCAGGCCCGCGCCGGCCACTCGTTTCATTTCTGGAAAGATGCGCGCCGCGATCCGGCCTTGCGCGACCCGGCGCTTACAGCGCTCGCCGCCGTCGGGCTTGCGGCGCGGGCCGATTACCGCGTCGACCGTTTGAGCCACGGCGAGCACCGCCAGCTCGAGATTGCGGTGGCGCTCGCCAGCAAGCCGCGGCTTCTCCTGCTCGACGAGCCGATGGCCGGCCTCGGCCCCGACGAAACCGCGCGCATAACGGCGCTCCTGCGCAATCTCAAGGGCACCATCACCATCCTGTTGATCGAGCACGATATGGAAACGGTGTTCGCGCTCGCCGATCGCATCACTGTTCTGGTCTATGGCCGCGTCATCGCCTCGGGCGATCCGGCGGCGATCAGGGCCGATGCGGCGGTGCGCGACGCCTATCTCGGCGAGAGGACGCGCGCGCCGATGCCTGAACACAACACCAAAGAAAACCTGCTCGAACTCTCCGGCATCGAAACCAGCTATGGCTTGAGCCGCGTGTTGTTCGGCATTTCGTTTGCGATCGCGCCCGGCGAAATGGTGTCGCTGATGGGCCGCAACGGCATGGGCAAAACCACGACCGTGCGCTCGATCATGGGGCTGACGCGCGCCGGCGCCGGATCGATCCGCTTCGCCGGCCAGGAAATACGCGACTTGCCCGCCTACCGCGTCGCCAAACTCGGCATCGGGCTTGTGCCCGAGGGCCGGCAGGTGTTCGCCAATCTCACCGCGCGCGAAAATCTCGTCGCCACGGCAGCCAATCGCCGTGGCGCGCCCGAGCCATGGACGCTGGACAAGGTGCTGGCGCTGTTTCCGCGGCTCGCCGCTCGCGCCGGCAGCATGGCGAACCTGCTCTCCGGCGGCGAGCAACAGATGCTCGCCATCGGCCGCGCGCTGATGACCAACCCGCGGCTTCTCATTCTCGACGAGGCGACCGAAGGACTGGCGCCGCTCATTCGCGACGAGATCTGGCGCTGCCTGCGGGCGCTGCGCGCCGCCGGCCAGTCCATTCTGGTCATCGACAAGAATGTCGCCGCGCTCACCCGGATCGCCGATCGGCACATTATTATCGAGCGCGGCCGCGTGGTGTGGACCGGCACCTCGGCCGACCTCGCCGCTTCAGCCGACGTGCAGCACAGGTATCTCGGTGTGTGACGGCGCGGAAATTTGCCCGGCTCGAATTTGAAATCACCGAGGGGGTCCTGATCGACGATTTCACCGGGCGCTGTCGATCCTGCGGCGCCTCAAGGCGCTCGGCGTGCGCATCGCCATGGACGATTTCGGCACGGGATATTCGTCGCTGCGTATCTGCAATCGTTTCCGTTCGACAAGCTCAAGATCGACCAGGCCTTTGTTGCCAATCTCGAGCGCAATCCGCAGTCGGCATCGATCATTCGCGCCGTCATCGGCCTCGGCCACGGCTTCGATCTGCCCGTCGTCGCCGAAGGCGTCGAAACAGCCGCGCAGCTGGCCTTTCTGACGCACGAAGCGTGCAACGAAGTCCAGGGCTACTTTATCGGCCGTCCGGCACCGATCGACCGCTACGCGGGGCTGATCGGGCGAGCGGCACCGTTGGAGGCGATAGCAGGTTGATCAGCCGCGCTCACAGGCTTCACGAATGCGATCGAGGAGGGCATTGCCAAGAAACGGCTTTTCGACGATCGGGACGCTTGCGGCGGCGGCGCGCGCGCTCAAAGCCGCGCTCGGCTGGCTGATGATGAGAATCGCCGGCGCAGTGATATTGCGGCTCCGGAGCGCCGTGATCGTCTCCAGTCCGCTTAACCCGGGCATCTTCTGGTCGACCACGAAGCAATCGCAGTCGCCGAGATTGCCGGCCCGCAGCAGAGCCCCACCGCTGCCGTAAGTGGGAACCTGAAATCCTTCCAGTTCCAGGGAGAATTTCAGCGAATTGCACACCGCCGGATCATCATCGACGACCGCGACAATCGGACTTTCGCGCCTTGGTGCGGATTGTCCCGTCATCGCTATGGTCGCCGCCCTGCTCTGGCCATTGTAACAAAACTTGTGGCGTCTCGGGCCGGCCCGCATTGATTTGGCTCAATTGTCGGGCAGGAAGCGAAAAAAATACGGGGCAATCGCCCATCGGCCGGAATTTTTCGCCGCGCGATTGATTCTTATCAAAGCCAGCGTGTGAACGGCGGCCAAAGTGCACCCGCACGAGCCAAGCGTGGAAGAACAAGGCGAGGGACCAAGGCGGATATGGGTCAATTGCTATTCAGGTGCCCCAAGACCGGCAAGGAATTTGACAGCGGCTTCCAAGCCGGCTCATCGGAAGTAAAGCTTCTGCCCGCCGGCGCCAAGTTTCGGGTTCGCTGTGAACTCTGCGGCGACCTGCACGATGTCAAATTCGCCGACGGCAAGGTCAAGGACAAAGCTTCCCCGCGCCGGCGCTGATGTCTTCGGCTCGGCTCAGCCATGCTCGAGCATGCCGGCAATCAGCGCCATGCGCACCAGCTCGGACAGGCTACCGGCCTGCATCTTGTTCATGAGATTGGCCCGGTAAATTTCAACCGTACGAGGGCTGATGCCCAGATCATAGGCGATCTGCTTGTTGGCCCGACCGGAAACCAGCCCGGACAGCACGTCGCGCTCCCGCGGGGACAACACCGCGAGCCGTGCTTCGATCTCGGCGCGCTCGCCGTGCCGCCGCTTCTCGCCATCGCGATGGGCCAGCGCCGAGCGCACGCTCGACAACAGCACGTCATCGTCGAACGGCTTCTCCAGAAAGTCCGCCGCCCCGAATTTCATCGCCTCGACCGCCAACGGTACGTCGCCGTGTCCCGTAATGACGATGACGGGAACGTTGACATCGAGCTCCTTGAGTCGCCGCAACAGCTCGATACCGCTCATACCGGGCATGCGAACGTCGGTGATGACGCAGCTCCAGCCAAGCTTCGGGGCAAGATCGAGGAAGACCGCGGCGGACGCATAAGTCTGCACCTCAAGCTCGGCGGCCTGCAGCAGGAATGCCAGCGACTGGCGGCTCGCCTCGTCGTCGTCGATCACATGCACCACGAGCTTCTCAGACGGCATCGCCGACCTCCTCCTTGGCCACGGCGGGCAACGTGAACGAAAACACCGTTCCGCCTCCGCTGTTCGGGTGCGGCGCGATGGTGCCGCCGTGCGCTTCGATGATGGTGCGCGAGATCGACAGGCCCACTCCCATGCCCTGCGCCTTGCTGGTGACGAACGGCTGGAACAGCTGCGCGGCGATCTCAGGCGCAATCCCGGCACCGCTGTCGGCGACGCTGATCGCCACCATATTGTCGGCTGCACGGGCCGTCGCGATCACAAGGTCGCGCCTGTCGCAACCTTCCATCGCCTCGATGGCATTGCGGATGAGATTGAGCAGGACCTGTTGGATTTGCACCTTATCGGCCAGTACAAAGTCGACGCCAGGCTCCAGGTCGAAGCGCACGCGCACGCCTCTGTCCTTGGCACCGACGAGTGCCAGCGCGCTTGCCTCCTCGACCAGCTTCTTGACGTCTTCGACGCGGCGCTCGCTCTCGCCACGGGCAACAAAATCGCGCAAGCGGCGGATGATCTGTCCGGCGCGCAGCGCCTGTTCGGCGGCCTTGTCCATGGCGTCGCGAACCATGCCGACGCGCTCGTCGGTGCTGTTCTCCAGGAGTCGGCGCGAACCCTTCATGTAATTTGAGATCGCCGACAGGGGTTGGTTAAGTTCGTGCGCCAGCGCCGAGGCCATCTCGCCCATCGCGGTGAGCCTTGACACATGGACCAGTTCGGACTGCAGCTCCTGCAGACGTGCCTCGGTCTGCTGGCGCTCGGTGAGATCGCGGATGAAGCCGGTGAAAAAGTGCTGCGCGCCGGACCGCATCTCGCCGACCGCCAGTTCCATAGGAAAGGTCGAGCCATCCTTGCGCTGCCCGACCACGACGCGGCCAATGCCGATGATGCGGCGCTCGCCGGTTTGCATGTAACGGGCAAGGTAACCGTCGTGCTCCCCGCGATAAGGCGCCGGCATCAGCATCTTGACGTTCTGACCCACGACTTCCGAGCCCCCATAACCGAACAGCCGCTCGGCCGCCAAACTGAAAGATTGCATGACGCCGCGGTCGTCGATCACGATCATGGCGTCCGGAACGGTGTCGAGAATCGAATGCACATGCGCCGCGCGCGCGTCCGCCGCATCGGCGTTGGCGGACGCCAAATGCCAGGCGCGGCGCAGCAATTCACCGCGCCATGATGCGCCAATTCCGACCACCACGAAGACCAAGATATTCAACTGATTAGCCGGCGTGAATGTGCCGTATTCGAGGACGAAAAGCACGCCGAACAGCATCCCCAGGACGGTCGCAAAGATGCCCGGTCCCCACCCGCCAAAGGCCGACCCGATCAAAACCGCCGGAATGAAAAACAGATAACCGGCCTGACCCCCGAGGAGCGATTCGAAACCGTATCGGAGTACTGCTGCGACCAAGACTGCGAGAGCCGTAAGACCATAAGAAACCATTAGGTTTCGCCACGCCGGCGAAGCGGTGTTCCCGCTCGGACGAGATCGAACCGAATTTGCGGCAATTTCAGCCATGATTTTCGCCGGTCATCGCAACAGGCTGGTGACAACTGCCTGATTTTACTGCGCCAAACGCCGGCCTCGAGCTACGGGAAAGCCCTTAGGGGCATTATCTGAATTTTCCCTTCAACGGCCGAGGGTTACCCATACCTCCCTAAGCTCTTGGAGGTAAAGGCCCCATGCTCACGCAAACCACAGGTCGCAGTGAAGCCCCGAGCCATCCGACCATGTTCGCGCGTAGCGTTCCACCCGCGCCGCAGACCGCCTACAAGGGCGCACCCGCGTCCGATCCGCTGACGCAGCAGATTCAGCTCATGGGCGCCACCATGACATTCTCGCGTAACGCAGAGATCTTCGGTGAAAACGAACCTGCCGATTATCTCTACAAGGTCATCAGTGGTGCGGTACGGACCTACAAGATTCTCAGCGACGGCCGCCGCCAGATCGGCGGCTTCTATCTGCCGGGCGATGTGTTCGGGCTCGAATTTGCCGACGAGCATTCGCTTGCGGCGGAAGCCATCACCGACATCAAAGTGCTGGTGATAAAGCGCAGTGCTCTTGCGGCGCTCGCCGACCGTAATGCCGGCACCGCCCGCGAGCTCTATGCGCTGACGGCATGCGAACTGCGCCGCGCGCAAGCCCGCATCCTGTTGCTGGTCAAGAGTGCTCAGGAGCGCGTGGCAAGCTTTCTCCTCGAG
>Ga0134128_10012357_pt1 | contig 10184 bp, 9 predicted proteins | sample KB31754_FD_96462 | JGI IMG/M metagenome (GOLD analysis project Ga0134128, IMG submission 96462) | Terrestrial soil microbial communities with excess Nitrogen fertilizer from Kellogg Biological Station, Michigan, USA - KB3-175-4 | ecosystem: Environmental > Terrestrial > Soil > Unclassified ...
ACTAATTACTGCGATCGGCACGGTACTTGCTGCCCTGATTGCGCGCTGGACACATTGATTGGAGGAGGTTCGTCATGGCATTGGACACGCCTACTAGAGTGGCGGTCGGAGTAGGTGGCGCTACAATCATCGCCGCTTTGCTGCCTATAGCGCTGCCTCAGCACCTTTCGCTTGCTGTGCGGGTGGCATTGATGACTCCAGGCTTGGTGGGAGCTGGCTGGGGATTGGGGCCAATCTTTTACGCTCTGTATTCGAGAATTATGAGTTTAAGCGAAACGCCCCCTGAGGCGGTTGATTGTCAAAGTGCGGATACCGCTCCTATTGGTACGCTGCCCGTTGCTACAATTGGGATGAAGGTGACAAGACCCGCACAGTCGCTACGTGACGCTGCCCGGCTCGCGTATGAGGTTGTCGAAGGAACGATGGCCGAAAAATATATCTGCGGTTTGAACAAGACACCCGAAAAGCGGCTTTCGTATTTTGAGTTTGAACTCTTAAATGCTGAACTAAAAACGTTTGGGAAAAAGCTTCCGTCTTCTGTCTCTAGGGAAATACCAGCAGACATACTTGCAACCTTGCATCCCGTCGAAGGAAAAAATGAATTGCACGAGCTATTTGATACGGAGGCCGTACACTATGTGGACGTAACCGTAGATGGGGATGATTTGCGCCGCTATCTGGATGAGCTTGGGGGCCGTGTCGTGGGCTTAAAGGGGTTAGGGGAACCAGCCCAGGGTGGCGGATAAGGGTGCGCCATGGAGCACCCGAAGGGTGAGAGCGGGCGCCAGACCGCCACCTCCCCCCACAAAAAATCTCATTTCTGCTGTCGGCTCGACTCATGCCCGCTCGTCCTTGAGCTAGGTTGAAGCAACAAGGGAGACAGAGAGATGCGTGTGATCGTGTTCGTGAAGGCCACTAGGGACAGCGAAAAGGGCGCTTTGCCAGATCCCAAAATGTTCGAGGCCATGGGCAAATTCAACGACGCGTTGATCAAGGCCGGGGTCATGCGTTTTGCCGATGGCGAACCGATCGCCCATGGGCTGAAGCCCACCTCGCAGGCCAAGCGCGTCGCCTTCGACGGGGCGGGCCGCCTGGTCATCGACGGGCCTTTCACCGAGACCAAGGAATTGGTTGCCGGCTTCTGGGTCTGGGAGGTCAAGGACATGGACGAGGCGGTCGCCTGGGCGAAGCGCTGTCCCAATCCCATGCCGGGACCAAGCGAGATTGAAATCCGGCCATTCTATGAGATGGCGGATTTTGAAAAGATGGGGATGGGCGCCAACAGCTAAAAACGCGAAGGGCGTCGCATCTGCGACGCCCTTGCGCTGCTTCGGGATTGAACAACCGCCGGTTAAAGCGGCGTGTCCGGGAAGTTCAGGGTGCGCCAGAAATGGGCCGATGGGCTGTTGTCATTGCCCAGGCCCTCCGGCGGGTTCTTGAAGTGACGGCCCACGATATCCATGAACGGGTCCATCTTTATTTTCTTGCTGGAGTCAAAGGCATAAAGATCGTTCACGGTGACCGCGCGCGGGGCGTCGTACCATTTATGGTTGCGGGCGTATTTGTAAGCGGCCTCGATATGCGGCGGCGGCACATAGTCCACGCCAAAGGTATGCCGGTAGAGATCGGGATAGATGTAGCCGGCCTTCTCGTCGGGATAGAAACGCAGCGCCTGGTGATAGCGGATGGCAAAGGCGGTGCGTTCCGGCACATAAGGCGCGTACATCTGCGCGCCCCACCAGCCATGATCCGTCTTGACCAGCGCCTGCACCGTATCGTGCAGGAAGCAGGCCAGGATGACCTCTTCGTCGGCGCCGCTTTGCATCGCCTTGTTGGCGCTTTGCAGGCAATGCTGGTTGGTGTTGAACCGGTGGATGTAGAAATCGGTCAAGGTAGGCTTGGCCGGCAGCGGCGTCAGGCGCGTCACATTGCCCTTCGTGTTGATGAAGTTGCCGCCTGTGCCGCGCCGATAGGGGCGGGTCGTGATCTGCGCCTCGATTTCGGCGACCGTGGGGGGCGCCACATTTTTCATGCTGTCCGACTCCGCGTGCATGTCCGCGGTCTCGCCGGGTTTGCCCAACCCGAGTTTCTGGCCCATCGCGTCTTCCAAGGCGTCTGCGCGCGCCTCGTGCGTCATGGCGGCAACCGCAGCGGCTCCGCCCAAGCTGTTGATGAATGCTCTACGGTCAAAGGATGGCAGCATCGCGATTTTCTCCCCGGGTGGTGCGGTAAGCCAATGTTCGCGGCATATTTAAGTGTGGGAAGGGTACTCCCGAATCGCGAGGGGTGTCTAGGTCGCCACAATTCGCAAAAGAGGGTCCCGAACCTTCAGTCCGGGACCCGAAGACTCGCGGAAGGCCTTGTCAGGTCAGCGCGAATTCAGGTTGGGCGGGGGCGGGAACGTCATTTGCGACGCCGGGAATCGTCTCCACGGAAACTTCGATTTCCAGTGGAAAATCCTGGAACAGCACCAGCCGGTCGGGGGCGCCATCAAAGGCGACACCGTCATGGTAGAACCCCATCGGTCCCTGATAGGCGCCGGCGCGATCGCGCTTTGGGATGTCGCGATCGCGGCTTCGCCGACACCCCATTGCTGCTGCAAGCCGGCCGGAATTCCCGACACCACCAGTCGCGCGCCGGGCAGCAGGCACACCGCTGTCTCCGGATCGTGACGCGAGACCAGGCCGATGGTGCCGTGAACGCCAATTCGTGCCGTCTTCAACTGGTCGCCGACTGCCGCGTCACGACGCGCGGCGGACTCCAAAGAGTAGTCGCACATGATCAAGGACCTTTGCTCAAAGTGACCGCCCAATCGCGGCCACCATTCGAATTTAACACCGCCCCGGCAATCGCCGGACGCAAGAATTGTTTCGTCGCATCGAGAATGTAATTTTCGATTTCATTGCGGCGCATGGTGACGACGCGAGACTGCTGCGGCTGCTTTGGCGCAAAGCTCAAAAAAGCCGCGCGTATCCCCGTAAAATTCGAGCGCACCGCTTTCGCAGATGCGATTTATTCATGGACCGTTTGTTAATTCGTGATCGGAAGAAAAGGCTGGAAGGAAAGTGTGATCGCCGACCCGCTTACGCCTCACGAAATTTTCCGCGCCGTTGGCGCGAATTTGGTGAGCGAGGCATGCAGGAACGCCTGATCGACGAACGCCGCGATGCCGCCCGGCTTCAGGGTCGAGACGGCGCCGGTGATGTTTCCCATCTCGGCGCAATCCTGCGGCGGCAGTCCGCGGAGATAGCCGTTGAGGAAGCCGGCATTGAAACTGTCGCCCGCGCCGATCACGTCCACCGGCGTCACCGGCAGGGCGGGAATGTCGGTGCGATGGACGCCTTGCTGCACGATCGCGCCCTTGGCGCCGCGCTTGACCACGATCAGTTTCACTTTGGGGGACAGGACCGCCAGCGCCTCATCGATGGAATTCCGCTTGGCGATCCGCAGCAGCTCACGCTCGTTGGGCAACAGCACGTCCACCAAGGGCAGAAGGGCATCCAGTCCCTCCCAGCGATCGTCAGGATCGTCATTGGTGTCGAGTGAGATGGTGAGGCCTCTGGCCTTTATCGCCTTGAACATCTCCGGCAGGTCGGGCCGCAACGCCTTCAGCAGGAACAGCGACGAAAGATGGAAATGCTGGGCCGAGCAGAGATAGTCGAGGTCCAGATGATGGCGCCCCAGTTCGGCCGTGGTGCCCAGATAGCTCAGGATATGGCGCACCATGCCATGGTTGACCACCACAGTGATGCCAGAGCCCGCGCCGCTCTCGCTGGTGTGGACTTCGGAAAGGTCCACGCCCTGCTCGCGGAGATAATCGAGCGCCTTGATGCCGAACATGTCCCGGGCCGCCAGCGAGGCGAAGCCGACTTTCACACCCAGCGCGGCGCAATTATGCGCCATGATCGCCGCCGAACTCCCCAACGTGATGTTGCATGACGATGCCAGGAGTTCGCGCTCCGCGGGCATGGTCTCGGCAATGCCGTCGAGAACAAGGTCGAGATTGAGCTCGCCCGCGATGGTGACGTCGAACCGCTTTTTCAAGAATTCCCCCGTGCCCGATAGGAACGAAATGATAGCACCATTTTCGGGTCCGCCAACAAGGGATGGCCCACGCTTTACATCGGAGTGTTTCTTACGGGAAGCGGCACGTTGCAGGCATCGATCGCGCCGGCCGGCCGCACGAACCAGTTATTGCGGCGGTCGCGCCGCGCTTCGACATAGGCCGAGAAAGAGGGCGTGCCGGGCTTGAGATATTCCAGCTTGAGGCGCTGAGTTGGCGGCAACTCCGAGGCCAGGCGGATGGACTTGATCTTCGTGTACTGCGACGGGCTTTGATAGAAGCCCATATAGGCGCCTTGCGCGCCGCCGCCGCGGGGCAATGACGACAGCAATTCGATGCCCTGGACCACGCGGCCCACCAGAGTGATGTTGCGGTCGAGCTGGCGCGGCGCCTGGCCAGTGACGGCATAGAGTTCGACCCCGGAACCGGAATCCGGCGCATTGTCGCGGCCCGCGCCCACGCTGCCATAACAGTGCAGCAGCCACTCCGACTTGCCGTCGCTGCCGGCCGCGAAAGCGCCGTCGAAACCCGTGATGGGGGCATAGGTGTCGTGATCGGGCAGGCGCGCCAGGCTTTGCGACAAAGGCCGCTCGAACTCCGCATAGCCCTTGAGTTTGGCTTCGGTGGCCTGTTTCGCCTTGTCCGGCTGTGACAATTGCACGACATAATTGTCCTGCGCGCGCACGATGGCGCTGTTGTCGAAATAGCGCGCCGCCGCCAGGCGCTTGATGTTCGCCACCGTCTTGGGCGCGAAGCCGGGCGCCAACAGGATCACCACCCGGCCGTTGGGAAGGTCCATGTAAAGTGTGCTGGCGGGATCGAGCGGCGCCCACGCGCTAGCTGGAGCCTTGGCCAGCACGTCGTCCGGCGACGGATAGCTTGCCGCACCGCCCAGCAGCAGCGGCGCCAGCAACGCGGCGAGCGGAAACGAAAAGCGCGTCTTGGCGGAGGGGGTCAACAATCAATATCCGACAGCCGCGCCCGCCTCGACGCGCCCATCATTGGCGCCATAGAGCATGCGCTTGCCATTCTTGCTGCCGATCACAATGCCTTCCGCTTCGCCCCAGGGATCGTCATCAGCGAATTTGTAGCCGTCGGCGGTCAGCTCTTTTTGCACGCCGGGCGCGAGCGCACCCTTCTCAAGATAGACCAGGTCCGGCATCCACTGCTGATGGATGCGGGGATAATTGATCGCCGCCTGGATGTCCATGTGGTGGTCGATCACATTCATGATCGCTTCCAGGGTGATGGTGATGATGCGCGAGCCGTCCGGGCTTCCCACCACCATGAAAATTTTTCCGTCCTTGGTGACGATGGTGGGACTCATGGAGGAAAGCGGACGCTTGCCAGGCTCGATAGCATTATTTTTCCCTTGAATAAGCCCGAACAGATTGGGCGCGCCCACCTTCGAAGTGAAATCGTCCATTTCGTCATTCAAAAAGAAACCGGTATCGCCAGCGATCACATTGGCGCCGAAATTGTTGTTGATGGTGTAGGTGATCCCGACCGCGTTGCCATCCTTGTCCACCACCGAATAATGGGTGGTCTGGTGGTTCTCATGCGGCGCAGTGCCGATCTTCACCTCGACCGAGGGCGTGGCCTTGACCGGATCGATATGGCCACGGATGTCGGCGGCGTGCTTGGCCGAAAGCAGGAAGTCCACCGGGTTCTTGATGAAATCGGGATCGCCCAGCGAGAAATTGCGGTCCACATAGGCGTGACGCATCGCCTCGACCAGGAGATGCACGCTCTTGGCGGAATGGGGCGGCATCTTGTCCATCGGATAGGCCGCGACGATGTTCATGATCTCGCACATGGTGACGCCGCCGGACGAGGGTGGCGGCGCCGAGATGATCTGATAGCCGCGATAGGAACAGGTGATGGGCGCGGTCTCCTCCACGTTATAGCTGGCGAAATCCTTCATGGTGAGAAGCCCGCCATTGGCCTTGGAGGCGGCGACCACACGCTCGGCAATATCGCCCTTGTAGAAGACGTCAGGACCCTTGGCCGAGATTTCCTTCAAGGTGGCGGCAAGCTCTCTCTGCACCAGCTTCTCGCCCTTCTGATAGGGCTTGCCGTGATTGAGGAAGATGGCTGCGACATTGGGCTGTTTGGAGAAATATTCCGTGCCCCAATGCAGCAGGTCCACGTCGCCCTGTTTGAGAATCATGCCGTCCTCCGCCAGCTTGATGGCGGGCGCCATGAGTTGTGCGCGGCTCATGGTGCCATATTCGGTGCGCAGCTTCTCGAAGCCCATCACGCTGCCCGGCACGCCCACGGCCTTGTAGCCGAACAGGCTGAGGTTGGGGATCACATTGCCTTTGGCATCGAGATACATGTTCTCGCTGGCGCTGCCGGGCGCCTTCTCGCGGAAGTCCACGAACGTATTCTTGCCGTTGGCAAGATGGATGGTGGCGAACCCGCCGCCGCCGATATTGCCGCAGCAGGGATGCACCACTGCCAGCGCATAGCCGATCGCCACTGCCGCATCGATGGCGTTGCCGCCGGCCTTCAGGATGTCGGCGCCCACCTGGCTGGCGTAATGCTCCGAGCTAACCGCCATGCCGTGCTCGGCTTCCACCGGCGGCGGCGAATTGGCCGGCGGGGCGATGCCGGTGAAATCGGCATTGGCGAGCGTCGGCGTCAGAAGAAAGGTTGTGCCGATCAGAACGGCCAGAAAGCGGCGCATGGACTTGATTGGTTGACCCCCTCCGCCCTTCGCATCGCAAGCGCTGCTACGGGCACCTCCCCCGCCAGCATGCTGCGCATGCGCAGGGGAGGAAGGTCCCCGCCAAGACGCTCTCATAATCAATTTCCTACAGCCGCTCCGGCCGTCGCGCGGTCGTCATTGGCGCCATAAAGCACGCGCTTGCCGTCCCTGGTGCCGATGATGATGGCTTCATCCGAACCCCAGGTGCGGTTTTCGGTGAAATTATAGCCATCGGCCTCCAATTCCTTCTGCACCGCGGGAGTGATCGCGCCGGGCTCGACATAAACGGTGTCGGGCAGCCACTGGTGATGGATGCGCGGCGTGTCCACCGCGGCCTGGACGTCCATATTGTGGTCGATCACGTTCAAGATGGATTCCAGCGTGATGGTGATGATGCGCGAGCCGCCCGGGCTGCCCGTCACCATGACGACCTTGCCGTTCTTGGTGACGAGCGTCGGCGCCATGGAAGAGAGCGGCCGCTTGCCGGGCTGGATCGAGTTGTTGTCGCCCTGCACCAGGCCGAACATGTTGGGCGCGCCCACCTTCGACGTGAAATCGTCCATTTCGTCGTTGAGGAAGAAGCCGGTATCGCCGGCGATCACCTGGGCGCCGAAGCCGCCATTGATGGTGTAGGTGACCGAAACGGCGTTGCCCATCTTGTCCACCACCGAATAATGGGTGGTCTCGGTGCTTTCATGGGGTTCGACGCCGATCTTCACTTCGGACGAAGGCGTCGCTTTCACCGGATCGATCTTGGCGCGGATGTCGGCGGCATGCTTGGCCGAGAGCAGATAAGCAATCGGGTTCTTCACGAAGGCGGGATCGCCCAGCGAGAAATTGCGGTCCACATAGGCATGCCGCATCGCTTCCACCATGTAATGCACGCTCTTGGCGGAATGGACCGGCATCTTGTTCATGGGGTAGGCGGAGAGAATGTTGAGAATCTCGCACATCGAGGCGCCGCCAGACGAGGGCGGCGGCGATGAGATGATGCGATAGCCGCGATAGCTGCAGGTAAGCGGCGCGCTTTCGGTGGTGGTGTAATCGGCGAAATCCTTCATGGTGAGGATGCCGCCATTGGCCTTGGAGGCGGCGACCACGCGCTCGGCGATGTCGCCCTTGTAGAAGACATCCGGGCCTTGCGCCGAGATTTCCTTCAGGGTGGCGGCCAGTTGCTTTTGTTCCAGCCTTTCGCCCGCCTTGTAGGGTTCGCCATTGTTGAGGAAAATCGCCGCGACATTGGGCTGCTTGGCGAAGGCCTTGGCGGCGTTGACATAGCCGCGCGCATCACCCTCCTGCAGCACATAGCCTTCATCGGCCAGCTTGATGGCCGGCGCCATCACCTGGGCGCGGGTCATGGTGCCGTATTCCTTCAGCATCCGCTCCATGCCCATCACGGTGCCCGGTACGCCGATCGCCAGATAGCCATGGATGGAGAGGCCGGGGATCACATTGCCGTTGGCGTCCTGGTACATGGTGGACTTGGCTGCTCCCGGCGCTTTCTCGCGGAAGTTGATGAAAGTGTCCTTGCCGTTGGCGAGATGGATGGTGGCAAAGCCGCCGCCGCCGATATTGCCGCAGCAGGGATGCACCACGGCGAGCGCATAGCCCACCGCCACCGCCGCATCGATCGCGTTGCCGCCCGCCGCCAGGATCTCCGCGCCGGCCTTGGAGGCATCGCGCTGCGAGCTTACCGCCATGCCGTCGGGCGCTTCCACCGGCGGCGGGAATTTCTGGGATACATTGGCGCCGTTGAATTCGGCCACATTGGAATTGGCGGATTGCTGGCCAAAACTGGCGGAAGACGCCAGCAGAAGCGAAATACCCGTCAAAGCACTCAAGACCCGGCGCATGCGCTTTTTCCCCTCAGGTTGTTTATGACTTTTGAATCTAGCGGCGGCTTGGGACGAACACCAGACTTGCCTGGGCCCTACGTCAATTTGCCCAACGAAGAAAAAGGGCTTTTTGGCCCGCCTTTTCAGACCAGGGTCTGCTTGGCGTGTCCGGGCCGCCATGCCAAATTTCGTGAAAGCTTCCAGAGCATTGCATGAGCGACGTCCAGTTGCCTGATCCCGACATTGCCGAACTGACAAGGTTGCTGCGCGAGGCGCGCCGCGGCGTGGTCTTTACCGGTGCGGGCATCTCGACGGAATCCGGGATTCCCGATTTCCGCTCGCCCGGCGGCATCTGGACCAAGATGATGCCGGTGCAATTCCAGGATTACATCGCCGATGCCGAGGCGCGGCGCGTGTCATGGGAACGCCGCTTCGAGATGGAAGGGACCTGGAACGCCGTAAAACCGAATGAAGGCCATTTGGCGGTGGCCGAACTGATCCGGCTGGGCCATGTCCGCGCCGTGATCACCCAGAACATCGACAATCTGCACCAGGCGGGCGGTGTGCCTGACGATCGCGTGATCGAGCTTCACGGCAACACAAGCTATGCCAAATGCCTCACCTGCAACATGCGGGTGGAGATCGCCGACATCCGTCTTCATTTCGACGATCATGGCGAGGCGCCCGATTGCAAATTCTGCGGCGGCATTATCAAGACGGCCACCATTTCCTTCGGCCAGGCGATGCCGGAAGACGAGATGGCACGGGCGCAAGAGGTGAGCCTCGACGCCGATCTGTTCCTGGTGGCCGGTTCCTCGCTGGTGGTCTATCCGGCGGCGGCATTTCCGCTTTTGGCCAAGCGGGCGGGCGCCAAGCTGGTGATCCTCAATCGCGAGGAAACCGAGCAAGACCCCTATGCGGACTTGGTTTTGCACCGGGAAATCGGGCCGACTTTGACCGCCGCCCTTCAGGCTTTATAACCTTCGGGACTCTCCCCATATTGATGGAAACCGCCCATCCCAGTCTTGGAGTTTTGCCCTTGCGCCGCGCCGACGAAGAAGAACCCAAAGAAAAAGACGACGAAAAGTCCAAGTCGCCCGATCCGCAATCCTCCGAGATCGCCAAGGCCCTGTTCAAGTCGCGCACCGTCCTGGTGTTCGGCGAAGTGGACATGAAGATGGCCGAGCGGGTCACCGCCCAGCTTCTCGCCTATGCCGAAAGCGACGGCGACATCAGGGTGATCGTCAATTCGCCGGGCGGCCATGTCGAATCGGGCGACACCATCCACGATATGATCCGCTTTGTCGGCAATCGGGTAAAGATGATCGGCACTGGCTGGGTGGCCAGCGCCGGTGCTCACATCTTTCTGGGCGCCAAGCGCGAGAACCGTTACTGTCTGCCTTTCACCCGCTTCCTGCTGCACCAGCCCTTGGGCGGGGTGCGCGGCCAGGCCTCGGACATCACCATCGAGGCGGAAGAAATCCTCAAGATGCGGGCGCGGCTGATCAAGGAGATTTCGGTCGAAACCGGTCAGCCCTATGAGAAAGTGGTCGCCGATACCGAACGCAATTTCTGG
>Ga0134128_10012358_pt1 | contig 10183 bp, 4 predicted proteins | sample KB31754_FD_96462 | JGI IMG/M metagenome (GOLD analysis project Ga0134128, IMG submission 96462) | Terrestrial soil microbial communities with excess Nitrogen fertilizer from Kellogg Biological Station, Michigan, USA - KB3-175-4 | ecosystem: Environmental > Terrestrial > Soil > Unclassified ...
AGGCTCCGCGGGCGGCGGCTATTACGACGTCCACGAGCTTCACAATATGCGGCACCGGCTGACCATTCTCGCCTACGAGATGAACGGGGCGCCGGTCAGCGTGCTTCATGGCGCGCCGTTGCGGCTGCGCTGCGAGAACGAATTAGGCTTCAAGATGTTGAAGTGGATCGCGGCGATCGAGCTTGTTCGAGACTTCGCCGATCTGGGGGCGGGTCAAGGCGGCTATAACGAAGATCACGAATTCTATGGTTATCGCATGCCGATTTAAGGCATGCGGCATGGCGCGGCGTCCAGCGCGTTAGTCGAGGTGCGCGTCCTCGCGCCCAAATGTACACGCCGAAGCGAAGATCAAAACGGAGAAATTCACATGAACGTGGCGCCTCCTACAATGCCTCTCGATCCTGCATTGGATAATGAGTGCATCAACACTCTGCGTTTCCTTTCCGTTGACGCCGTGCAAAAGGCCGACAGCGGCCACCCGGGGCTGCCGATGGGCGCCGCGGCGATGGCCTACGTCCTGTGGACCCGGTTCCTCAAATATAGCCCGACCAATCCGGGGTGGTTTGATCGCGACCGTTTCGTGCTGTCACCCGGGCATGGTTCGATGCTGCTGTACAGCTTGCTTCACCTCACCGGCTACAATCTTCCGCTCGAACAGATCAAACATTTTCGGGAGTGGGGAAGCATGACGCCGGGGCATCCCGAGCGTGGCGTTACGCCTGGGGTCGAGACAACCACCGGACCGCTCGGTCAAGGCTTTGGCAACGGCGTCGGTCTCGCAATGGCCGAAGCCCACTTGGCGGCGTGTTTCAACCGGCCCGGCACGGAGATCGTCAATCATTTCACGTATGGGATCGTCAGCGATGGCGATCTGATGGAGGGCGTGGTCTCGGAGGCCGCGTCCCTTGCCGGGCATCTCAAGCTCGGCAAGCTGATCTACCTCTATGACGATAACCGTGTGACGCTGTCGGCTGGGACCGACATCACGTTCACTGAGGATCGCGCGCGCCGCTTTGAGGCTTATGGCTGGCACGTCCAATCGGTCGCGGACGGCAACGATCTGGCGGCGATCGAGGCGGCGCTACGCACGGCTCGGGCGGAAACGCAGCGCCCATCCCTCATTCTGGCGCGGACCCATATAGGGTATGGCGCGCCCGACAAGCAGGACAGCTTTGAAGCGCATGGATCGCCGTTGGGCGTCGACGAAGTGCGGCTAGCGAAGCAGAATCTGTGCTGGCCGACTGAGCCGTTATTTTACATTCCCGAGAAGGCAGTCGCACACTTTCGCAAGGCAATCGAGCGCGGAAAGTCGGCCGAGACGGAGTGGAGCGATAGGTTCACAGCATACAGCTGCGCGTTTCCGGATCTGGCCAAAACGTTTGAGCTGATCATGCACGGCGAATTGCCGAATGGATGGGATAGGGATATTCCGGCCTTCTCCGCGGATGAAAAGGGCATGGCGACGCGCGTCGCTGGGGGGAAAGTGATGAATGCGGTGGCGTCTCGGTTGCCCGCACTAATCGGCGGTTCTGCGGATTTGAATCCATCGACCTATACCGCGCTTTCGGCGCTCGGAGACTTCGAGCCCGCCGGAGTAACCGTACCCGACAAGCAGGGCGCCGTGGAGGGCGTCTGGAGTTACGCCGGCCGCAATATCTATTTCGGCGTACGCGAGCACGGCATGGGGGCAATCCTGAATGGTTTGGCGGCGCATGGCGGCACCGTGCCGTTCGGCGCGACATTTTTGATTTTCTCCGACTACATGCGGCCGTCGATCCGCCTCGCGGCGATGATGAAGTTGCATGTGATCTATGTTTTCACTCACGACAGCATCGCCTTGGGGCAGGACGGATCCACCCATCAACCGGTGGAGCAGCTCGCCGGCCTGCGCGCGGTTCCTGGCCTTACGGTCATCCGTCCGGGCGATGCCAATGAAACGGCCGTCGCGTGGCAGGTTGCGCTGGAAGCCGGCGACCATCCCGTCGCATTGGTTCTGACCCGTCAGAATGTGCCAACCCTTGATCGCAGCCAGTGTGCTGCGGCAGATGGCGTGCGCCAAGGTGCATACGTTCTGGTCGATGCCCCGGACAGCAGACCGGAGGTTATTCTGATTGCAACCGGTTCGGAAGTTGGGCTGGTCATGGCAGCTCGACAAATTCTGCAAGAGCGAAACGTTGTCGCGCGCGTTGTCTCCATGCCGAGTTGGGATCTGTTCGATGCGCAGCCGCAAAGTTATCGTGATCAGGTATTATTGCCCGCAGTCCGCGCGCGGCTTGCCGTCGAGGCGGGCGCGTCGCAGGGCTGGCATCGCTATGTCGGCGATCGCGGTGATGTGCTGGGCGTGGACCGCTATGGCGCCTCGGCTCCGGGCGACGTCGTGATGCGTGAATATGGCTTTACCGCCGACAATGTGTGTGAAAGGGCCATGGCGCTGTTGGGGTAGGAACGTATCTGGACGCTCATCGAGCAGATGCAGATAAATACCTCCTGGGTTTGTCTCGTCAGTATCTGCGCCTGAGCCCTAATACACTGGGTTCGCCGAGATGCATCGGCGAGACGAAGCGCACGGCTCGAAGTGGCTCTGGGTTTTGGTGGCGCGTTACAACCATCGCGTGGTGGCTGTGGCGCAGCTCTTTAGGGCGACGGCGCCCGGATCGCCCTTAAGGGTCTCGAATCGCGTCGCTTTATCGTCGCGCCAAAATCGCAGGTCGAAGACGTTTTTGCCGACACGAAGATCTCTGATCGTAAGTTTTGGCAGCCACTCAGGCAGAACGGGATCGATGTAGAGCTTGCCGGCCGGCGCGTCAGGCTGAAAGCCGATAATCATCTGAAGCATGGCAAAGCACGATCCAGCCGCCCAGGCCTGCGGCACGTTGGCGCCGAGGTACTGGACAGGAAAGGTGGTCGGATCGCGCTGCATGCCGGAATAGAGCTCCGGCATCTGGTGGCACATGAAATAGCTGGCCGCGCCGCTGATGTCGCGGGCGACGCGAGCCGCCTCTTCTACGAATCCATAGCGACGAAAGCCCAGTGCGATGATGCTATTGTCGTGCGGCCATACGGCGCCGTTCTGGTAGGAATTGGGATTGTAGGAGGGGTTGTCGGCCGAAAGTGTGCGGATGCCCCAGCCGCTCCACATGTCCGGTTTCATCAGCCGCTTAACGACCTTGGCGGCGCGATCGGGAGGCACGATGCCCGACCACAGGCATTGGCCGGGATTGGAGGCGACGCTCAACACTTGCTTTTTGTCGCCATCGAGGCAGAAAGCGTAGAAGCCAGCCTCTTCATCCCAGAACGCGTCGTTGAAGCGGACGAATAAGGCTTCGGCTTTTTCCCGCAGGGTCTGGGCCGGGGCTGATTTGCCCAGCGCCTCGTAGATCTGAGCCATACGCAGCCAGGCGTCGTATACGTAACCCTGAATTTCCACGAGCGCGATCGGCGTTTTGACGATTGATCCGTCGGTATTGACCAGCGCCAGACCTGAATCCTTCCAACCCTGATTGTAAGCGCCAGCCTTGGATCGGGTCTGATACTCCTGGAAGCCATCGCCGTCCCGGTCGCCGTATTTGTCGATCCAAGTCAGGCATTTCTCTGCGACAGGCATGTACCGAGCCAGCAAATCGGGATCGCCGGTGCAGCGCCAGACGTTATGCAGCACGATCAAATAAAGGATGGTAGCGTCGGCCGTTCCGTAATAGGGCGTGTGCGGAATAAGCTTGAAGTGCGCCAACTCGCCGCGACGCAATTCATGCATGATCTTGCCGGGTTCCGCGTCGCGATAGTCGTCGCGACTCTGGGCTTGATGACGGCTCAGCACCTCCAACGCGCCGCGGGCGAAACCAGGATGCACCATGGCGTTCTGCAGCGACACGGTAAGGCTGTCGCGACCGAAAAGGGCCAAGAACCACGGCACCCCAGCTGCCGGCACGAACTCCAAATGGTCTGTGCCCTCGATGGGAAGCCGCAAGGCGGCCATATCCTCGAGCGACTGGTGGTAGAAGCGGTAGAACTCCTCATTGCTCGTCTCGATCTTAAGCGATGTGTCCTGCCACTGACCGAGGTTGCGACGCGCGCCGGCGCCGCCCGTCTGAGCGATGCAATGATCCGGGGCGTGATCGATGGTCTCCCCATCGCCGACCGCATAGAGCAGACACGAGTGCCATGCCTCGCCAGGCTCGAGCTCGAGTTCGAAACTGATTCGGCCATTGGCGTAGACCGGTTTTGAATCCGATTTGTGCGCCGTGACGGTAACCCGGCGCTCGAAATCCTTGTTCACATAGGCGATCGTGAGACGTGCGGCGTCCTGCGACCATGCCGATGTGATGCGGCCTCGCCTGACGATACTGCCGGATTTCACTTCGAAGATGTCGGCAAAATCGCTGCGTACCGCGATCTCGAGATTGAACTGCACCTTGTCCATACCGTGATTGATAAGATCGATGTCCTCGTGGACTCCGCCGCCGATGGAACGGCTGATCGACAGGCCGAGGGTATGCTCCGGGATCTCGCCGATTTCAGTATGGATGCTCGGATTGGTGAGGAAGATGCGATTGGCGTAATAGGCGATGTTTCCGCTGTTCAAGAGCTGCCACGGCTCACCGTCGGCGAAGACCAGCCATGACGAGACGACCCGGGTATCGGAGTGATAGAAGCCCTTGTCCGTCGGCCAGCGGATCTGACCGTCTGGGTCGGTGATTAGAACCCCGTAACCTTGGTTGATTGCCAGCCTTGGCGGTCCGACAGTTATTTCTAGGGCCATTGATTGTTTCCGCGCGAGCCGTTGACGACTGCTTAACGTCGAGCTCCCGCGATGCCGTCTTCAAACAAGCCAACGGGGCTTAAGGCTCTCATTCGCGGATCCGACAAGCCGCGTCTCAGGTCGCGGTCGCGCGATTCGGCAAACGACGGGGACCTACCCGAGGAGCGCGCATAGTCTGCGAGCCGCCGGTAGAGCATCAGATAGTTTTCTGCCATACGTTCAACCGTGAAACGATCTTCGAAACGCTTGCGGATGTTCAGGCGGTCAAGCGTGCTCACTCGGTGCAAGGCTTCGAGCGCCTCATCGAGGCACTGGACAATGAACCCCGTGACGCCCGGCTCCACAATTTCAGGAACTGAGCCGTTGCACCAGGCGATCACCGGTGTGCCTGCGGACATGGCCTCGATCATCACCAAGCCGAAGGGCTCGGGCCAGTCGATAGGAAAGAGCAGGGCGAGCGCGCCGGCCAGGAGTTCGCTCTTTCGGGCGTCGTCGATCTCGCCGAGGAATTCGATCAAGGGATGGTCTAACCACGGCTTGACCGCGGCGTCGAAATACTCTTGATCGACCGTGTCGACCTTGGCCGCCAGTTTGAGTGGGATGCCGGCGCGGAGGGCGATCTCGATGGCGCGATCTGGTCTCTTCTCGGGCGAGATACGGCCCAGGAAAGCAAGGTATTTGCCGGGGTCCGCCGAATAGGGAATGAGCGCGTCAGGCATACCGTGAGGGACGGTCGCCAACCAGTTTGCGTCAAGGATTGGTCGGCGCTGCGCGTCGGAGACCGATACCAATGGCATGTCGTTGAATGCGCGATACACCGGATGCATATCCGGCAGATCGAGCCGTCCATGTAGCGTGGTTAAGGACTTCCAGGCGAGATCCTGGACTAGCGGGAACTGATAGAGATCCACATGAAAGTGGATCACATCAAAATTTTCAGCCAGCCTGCGCACCCGGTCCAGCATGAGCAACAGGGATGGCGCGTGATTCTGCACACCTGCTCGGCGCAATCCCGTCGGACAGCATGGCGCAAGCGTAGCCGAGGTTGACGAATCCGCGCTGGCGAACAAAGTCACTTCGTGTCCCTGGCGTACGAGTTCTTCGGTGAGCCAGGAGCATACCCGCTCCGTGCCACCATAGGTGCGAGGGGGAACAGACTCCGCGAGCGGCGCAACCTGGGCAATTCTCAATGTCATCGACAGCCGCGCTCCATAACTCGTTCCGCAAGCTTTCACTATGAGTACGAGAATGTGCAAACGAATGATTCCTGCGCAAGCGCCGTTCCGCGTGCGCGGCGCGCCGACAGCCGCTGGAGGCGCGATTTGGCAGGATATCGCGTGATATGTGAGGTATGTCAGCCTCGGAAACTACGCAGGAACTAGACCGATCGAAGACGTTTGCTGCTAGAGCGATCGGCTAAGCGCGCGAGGGGCTCCGTAGTTTCCGAGCCTATCGATAGAAGTCGCTCGCCGTCTATCGTGAGTCCACAATTAGCCGCGACTGGAACAGTTTGTCGGCAGTCGTTATGGCGCTTTGAGCTGTCTCTGCAAGCGAGCTCTGCAAGCGAGAACGGTGCCGACGCGACGAGACGCCATCTCAGGTCAAGGAGAATGCGCCGTGAACAAGCTGAAGCAGCTCGAAGCTTGCGGCCAATCGCCGTGGCTCGACTATCTCAAGCGCAGCCTGATCGAGAAAGGCGAGTTGCGCGAGCTCATCGAGCGCGACGGATTGAAGGGCGTCACCTCGAATCCTTCGATTTTCGAGAAGGCGATTGGCGAGACCGAAGAATATGCCGAAGCCCTGAATCAGTTCCAAGCGCAGTCAGACCACAGCATCTCGGCAATCTACGAGCATCTCGCGATCGCCGACATCCGTGCTGCCGCCGATGTGCTGCGTCCGGTCTACGAGCAGACCCACGGCCGGGACGGCTATATCAGCCTGGAATGCTCGCCCTACCTGGCCAACGACACCGAAGCTACGGTGGCTGAAGCGCAGCGGCTGTGGGCGGCCGTGGACCGGCCCAACCTGATGGTGAAGGTGCCAGCCACTCCGGCCGGCATCCCTGCGATCCGCCATCTGATCAGTCGCGGACTAAACATCAATATCACTTTGCTCTTTGCCGTGAGCGTCTACGAGCAAGTGGTCGAAGCATACCTCGCAGGGCTCGAAGATCTGAATCGGTCCGGGGGCGATGTGTCGAAGATCGGCAGCGTCGCCAGCATATTTGTCAGCCGCATCGATGTCGCGACCGACAGGCGCTTGGGCAAGCTCGGTGACGAAGAGCTGGCGAAGCGGTTGCGCGGGAAAGCGGGCATCGCCAACGCGAAGATCGCATACGCTCGCTATCAGGCATTGTTCTCCGGCCCGCGCTGGCAGCACTTGGCGGAAGCCGGCGCAAAGACGCAGCGTTTGCTCTGGGCGTCCACCAGCACCAAAAATCCGGCCTACAAGGATACGATGTATGTCGAGGCGCTGATCGGTCGCGACACGGTCGACACCATCCCGCCCGCGACCATGGACGCTTTCCGCGATCACGGAGCGGTGATTCCCGACGCCATTGAACAGGATGTCTCGGACGCGCGCGCTCTCCTCGCCGAGTTGGAGAAAAACGGCCTCTCGCTAAAGGACGTTACTGATGAGCTAGTCAACGACGGTGTCCAGCAGTTCGCGGAAGCATTCGACGAGCTGTTCGGCGCCATTGCAAAACGCCGCCGCAAGCCGCGCGAGGGCGAGCGCGCTCTTCTGGAGATCGCGCCGGGCTCGCCGGAGATGAAGGCTGCTGTCGACGCGGAGATGGAAGGCTGGCGCAAGGACGGGCGCATTCGGCGGCTCTGGGCCGGGGACAAGTCCCTGTGGACGGGGAGTGACGAGGACAAGTGGGTCGGTTGGCTGCACATTGTCGAGCAGGAATTGGCTGATTTGACCGCACTGCGTGACTTTGGCGAAAGGGTGAAGCAGGACGCTTTCACGGATGTGGTTCTCCTGGGGATGGGCGGATCGAGCTTGGGGCCGGAGGTGTTGGGTGAAACCTTCGGGCGGCAAGCGGGTTCGCCGCGCTTTCATATGCTCGACAGCACCGACCCCGCCCAGATCACGGCGATCGAGCAGGCGATCGACCTTGGCAAGACGCTGTTCATCGTTTCCTCCAAATCCGGCAGCACGCTGGAACCCAATATTTTCCTGGACTATTTCCTCGACTGCGTCGGCTCGCTGCGAGGCAAGAACAAGGCGGGTGAGCACTTCGTCGCCGTAACCGATCCGGGATCCTCGCTGGAGCAACGCGCCACGCAACTCGGCTTTGCCCATATCTTCCATGGCACCCTCTCGATCGGCGGCCGTTACTCCGTGCTTTCGAAGTTCGGCCTGGCGCCCGCGGCGGCCATGGGCCTTGACGTCAGACGCCTGCTTGAGACGGCGCAGACAATGGAGCGATCCTGCGGCGCCGATGTCCCGCCTTCGGAAAACCCGGGTGTGCACCTCGGGGTCGCCATGGGTGTCGCGGCAACCCGCTTCGGACGCGACAAGGTGACGATCATCGCCTCACCAGGAATCGCCGATTTCGGCGCCTGGCTGGAGCAGCTTCTGGCGGAGAGCACAGGCAAGCAGGGACGCGGGCTGATTCCGCTGGCCGGCGAGCCGCTCACCGTGCCCGAAGGCTACGGCAGCGATCGGTTTTTCGCCTATCTGGAGCTGGAGGGGCGGGTCGACTCGTCGCAGCGCCAAGCGGTGGAAGCGCTGGAACGGGCCGGCCACCCGGTCGCGAAAATCAGCGTGAAGGATGTCTGGCACATCGGCCAGGAATTCTTCCGTTGGGAGATCGCCACCGCCGTCGCAGGGTCGATCATCGGTATCGACCCGTTCAACCAGCCGGATGTCGAAGCGAGCAAGGACAAGACGCGCGCTCTGACCGATGCCTATGAGAAATCGCGTCGCCTGCCCGAAGAGACGCCGGTGTTTCGCGAGAATGGCGTGGCTCTTTACGCGGATCCACGCAATGCGGCCGAGCTTGGCCGGCACAACACGCTGGCCGGCTATCTGAAAAGTCATTTCGGCCGCGTGAAGGCCGGCGCGAAAGCCGGCGACTACGTTGCATTGCTCGCCTATGTCGAGCGCAATGCGGCGCACACGCGAGCGCTGACCGAGATGCGCACGCGCATCCGCGACAAAACGCGTGCCGCGACCTGCCTCGGCTTCGGACCGCGCTTCCAGCATTCGACCGGTCAAGCCTACAAAGGCGGCCCGAATTCCGGCGTGTTCCTGCAGGTCACCTGCGACGATCCGGCCGACATCGACGTACCCGGCCATTCCTACAGCTTTGGGATCGTCAAGGCCGCACAGGCCAGCGGTGACCTCGCGGTGCTCGTGGAACGCGACCGTCGTGCATTGCGCGTTCATCTCAAGCATGTCGATGCAGGCCTTGAGGAGCTGTCGCACGCAATCGACGCGGCGCTTGAATAGCGTCTTGTCAGAAGGAGTAACGCAAAATGCAGATCGGCATCATTGGATTGGGCCGTATGGGCGGCAACATCTCTCGCCGCCTGATGAAGGCGGGGCACCATTGCGTGGTGTTCGACACCAACGCCAAGCCGCGCGACGCGCTGGCCAAGGAGGGTGCCACGGCCGTCGGCTCGCTGGAGGCCCTGGTGAAGGCGCTCGGGGAAAAGCCGCGTGCGGTTTGGGTGATGCTGCCTGCTGGCGAGATCACCGAAAAAGCGGTCGAAAATCTGGGCGGCCTGCTAGAGCAGGGCGACATCGTCATCGATGGCGGCAATTCCTTCTATAAAGACGACATCCGTCGCGCCAAGAAACTGGCCGAGAAGCACATTCGCTACATCGACTGCGGCACGTCCGGCGGCGTCTGGGGCATCGAGCGCGGCTACTGCCTCATGATTGGCGGTCCGAAGGAGGCCGTCGATCATCTCGATCCGATTTTCGCGGCGCTCGCCCCCGGCCTGGGCGATATTCCGCGCACGCCCGGCCGCGAGAAGGCCGCATCCCGCGCCGAGCGTGGCTACATTCACGCTGGGCCGTCCGGCGCCGGGCATTTCGTCAAGATGGTGCATAACGGCATCGAATACGGATTGATGCAGGCCTACGCGGAAGGCTTCGACATTCTGCGCAACAAGGACTCGAAGGATCTGCCGGAGGATGAGCGCTTCGTTCTGAACATGCCGGATATCGCGGAGGTCTGGCGGCGCGGCAGCGTCATCTCGTCCTGGCTGCTCGATCTCGGCGCCGCCGCTTTGGTGAAGGATCCGCAGTTGAATAAGTTCTCCGGCTACGTCCAGGATTCCGGCGAGGGTCGCTGGACCGTCGAGGCCGCGATCGAGGAGGCGGTCCCGGCCGACGTGCTGTCCACCGCGCTTTACGCCCGCTTCCGTTCACGCCAGGAGCACAACTTCGGAGAAAAGATGCTTTCGGCGA
>Ga0134128_10012359_pt1 | contig 10181 bp, 15 predicted proteins | sample KB31754_FD_96462 | JGI IMG/M metagenome (GOLD analysis project Ga0134128, IMG submission 96462) | Terrestrial soil microbial communities with excess Nitrogen fertilizer from Kellogg Biological Station, Michigan, USA - KB3-175-4 | ecosystem: Environmental > Terrestrial > Soil > Unclassified ...
GCGCCTGGAGCCGCGGCGCGAGCTTGACGGTCGGCTGGCGCTTCGCCGTCTCGGCCACGCCCTCGCCGCGCCGATGGAACACGCCGTTGTCGAGGTCTACAAGCGAGCGGCGAGGGCCGGGCAGCCATGAGGCGGCCAGAATCGCGCTCGGCCTGCTGCCGGTGTAGAGGCCGAGCAGAAGGAACCGGGCCAAGTGCCGCAGCGGGCGCTTGGCGGTCGGCTGGCCCTCTTGCGTCTCGCGCGTGCGCCAGCAAACCCAAAACAGCCGCGCCGCCTCGTCGCGGGTGAGCCATCGCTGGCGCGCCTCGCCTTTCGGCGGCAGCACAACGCGGACAAGGCCCCGGTGTAGGCCTTCCTTGGCGTGATGGCCGATCGGGCGCTCCCGAGCAATGAGCCGAAATGCTCGCCGATGACGGTCTTGCCGGACCCCTGTTTGCCGCGCAGCACCAGGGCGACGCCGATGCGTTCGCGGGGGCGCTGGATTATGTGCGCAAAGAACGCGAAGACCCATGCGAAAAGGTCTTCCTTGCCGTCGCAGATGTTGTTCAACAGGTGATCGCGAAACACCTTGTAACCGTTTGGCTTAGGCGTCGGCGTCACCGAAAATCCGCGCCATAGATTGAGGTATGCAGGCGTTCCTGGTCGATTTTCCGGGTCGGGGTAGAACTCGACGCCCTCATAGCTTCGCCGGCCGCGATCGTTGAGCCATGCGCGGCCCCAGGTGACGGTTTTTACCTTTCCGTCGGCGGCGCGGAGTTCGGTGAACCTATTGCCGAACCATGTGAGGAATGCTTCGGGGGTGATGATTTGCTTGCGGTCGGCGATAGGCCCGGTCGAGCGCTCCTTGATGACGAGGGCGCGCGACCCCATGATGACGAGGGAGAATTCTTGATTGATCGCTTCGACGTTATAGTCGTGGTCATTAGGCGGCCGCGCCGCGTGCGACCCCGTCGCGGGATCGTCGGCGAGTGGTTCGCCCTTGATCGTCGCCGCGTCCATCGCCGCGCGGATGCGATCCTCGGCGGCGCCTATCTCCTCGGCGATGTCGTCGCTCAAGGGCGAGGAATTTGTGTAGGCGGCGCGGATCGCGGTGATCCCGGGCCCTGCGTTTTCGTCGGCTTCGACGGTGTTGTCGGGGGCGGTGGCCGATTCCTCGGTCATGCTGCGCCGCTCCGAGTTGCCGGCGGCGAGCCGATGGCCTTGACAGTCCCGAAGGCGGTGCGCGTCACGGCAGCGACCGCGCGGCAGTGAATGCTGACGACGTGCGGCTCGCGGCGATAGGCGGCCTCGGCGATGGATCGCCAATAGGAAGCCGCGAGGTCGGCGAGTTCCTCGATCGCATCTAGGCGCGCGTCGTCGACGGCGACTTGGAGGTCCTGGGGATCGCGCTGATTGGCGCTCGCTGTCACGGCTTGCCCGTCAATTCGCCGCCGCCGATCAGCGAGCCGTTGTCGGGGTCGGTCGGACGGGCGCCCCGCGCGGCGCCGCCGTCCGCGGTAGGGAAGGTGCGGTGCTTGAGGCAGAAGGCGCGAACCGCTTCGGCCGTGTAGAGCCGCTTGACGCCTTGCGGCGTTTCGATTTCAATGAATTCGGGACCGATGCCTTGGCTCTCCCAAGCCTCGATCACCGCGACCGAAGTGTCGAGGAAAGTCGACAGCCATTCCTTGGTGAAAGTTGGATTGTCGTTCATGATCGGCGAGCCTAAGCGAGCCTCTGCGCTCTCGCACGCGGCATAAGGGTGAAGAATCCAAAATAGTCAGCGGCGTTTTTCGGCCTTTCCGTTAAATCCGCTCGCCGTCGCCGAAGAGGAAACGGGCGAGATCGCTTTTGAAGCTCGCCAGCGCCATCAGCAGGCGTGGCGCTGCGCGCTCGCCGTCGCGCAAGCTTTCCGATATCGCCTCTTCGAGAACCTCGAATTTCACCCACGCTTGGAAGGGGAGCGCGGCGGGCGTGGCGAGCAGCAGCAGCTCCGCGATTTCCAGGGCCGCGTCGCAACGATTGGTCATTACATCGTCGTCGATCGTGCCGAGATCGCGCATAGCGGCCTTGGCGGCTAGATGGTTGTAGCGCCTGCGCTCGAAGAGATCGCGGTCGACGGCGAAGACCGGACGGCCGCCCGGCTCGCAGGCGAGCAACTGTTTCACGGCGCTCGACCGCATGAGGGCGTCGAGCGCGAGCGAGGCCGGAGCCGGGGCGCCTTCGGCGGCGGTCCCTGAATCGAACGACGAATTGTCGCTTGCGTCGTGATGGAAACCGGCTGACGCTTCGGCGAAGCCGCCGGCGGCGGTCGAGTCATCGGCCGCAAAATTGCGGGCGTCGGCGGGGGCGAAAATGTTTGATTTCATCGGAAGGCGCTCCTTTTGGGGTTGAGGCGGGTCTGACGCTGGGCGAGCAGGCGCAGCCGGGCGTCGCGCGCAGCGAGCCGATCGGCGCGGCGGGCGGCGTCGGATTTGTGGGTTTCGAGATCCTCGACGGTTTCGCTCGCCTCGCCGTCGAATGCGAAGGGCGTCGCGGCCCAGGCGAGGCGCTGGTCGAGGGCGAGCGTCGCGCCGAGCGAGGGCTCGGCGTCGCCGCCGGCCTCTGCGGGGTCGTCGTCTTCGCGGTCCATGCTGGCCAGGTCGAGGGCGTCGAGCGCGTCGATGGCGAATTGCGCGAGATCGGCGAGGCGGCGGCGCAGCCGCGCCGGCGAATTGTCGCGCCTCATCGCGAAACCTCGTCGAGCGCCGGCATGTCGACGATGGTCTGCGCCAGGTCTGCGGCCATGCCCTCAAGCCCGAAGGCGTCGCTGGCGAGCAGCGCCGCGGCCATCGCGCGCAGGCCGGCGAAGGTCCGCGGCTGCATTTCCATGAGCGCGGCCTGCGCGACAGCCGTCGCGCGGACGGCGCGGTTGAAGGCAAGTTCGCCCTCTTCGGTTTCGTCGCTGGTGTGCGCCTGCTGGGCCGCATGCAGGCCGTCGACGCGCTCGACCTGGCGAAAGAGCGCCACGTCGTCGCCGTCGGCCTTGGCGGCGCGCGGGGCGAGCAAGAAGCCGCCGGCGGCGGCGAGGGATGCGAGAGCTCTGCGGCGATTGGGCAACGCTCGGGCGTCTGCCGACAGCGTGGTGCTGGGCATTGGACTTGCTCCGTTCATCGCTTTATGCGATACCTCAGGCATACATATAACCCTGAGGCTAGTCAATACCTCAGGTATACACATACCCCTGAGGCACGGCTTGACCATCACCAGCGAACAGGTGCGAGCGGCGCGGGCGCTACTGCGCTGGGAGCAGAAAGACCTTGCCGAGGCGTCCAAAGTCTCACTTCCGGCGATCAAAAGGATGGAGACCGTTCGCGGCCCTCTCGCGGCTCAAGCGCGTTCGATAGAGGCAATCATCGCGGCTTTTGGCACCGCTGGCGTGATTTTCGTTGAGGAAAACGGCGAAGGGCCGGGCGTGCGGCTGAGGAAGACCCATGGACGCGATGGCGCTTGAAGAATTTTGCAGACAGCTAGAAGCGAGAATAGACCGCATAAGCAAGAAACCGGATCGCGAAATAAGTCTAGATACCATGGAGATCAAGGAGCTAATAAAATTCTGCGATGACACAAAAAAACACCTCGTCGGTCCGTTCGGAAACATTCGTGTGAAAATTGGTGAACTCCGAGAATACGCGAAGAACGCTGCTAGGAACAGGGACATCTCCCATTTGTACATCGGATTATCTGGCGTGCGAAGGGCGGTACGTATTCAGTTCATGAAGCTGCCGGATTGAACGTCGGCTCTGCTTACGGAGCTCGCTGACATCCATCTTTGACGAGCGCACCGATGCTCGCTATCGCTCGATGCACGCCGCCCTTGAATCGGCTGGCGTGATCTTCGTCGAGGAAAATGGCGAAGGGCCGGGCGTGCGGCTGCGGAAGGAAAAAACCGGCCATTCCCGACGCAAGCCATGGCCTCTAGCCAAGGCAACATCGGGTCTGCCTACGACGCCCTTTGGCCGGCGCTTTACAAGTTGCTCGATATATTTCAGCGGTATGGGGCCAAGCGGCTTGAGATCAGCGTGTTTTTGCGACATTCGCGTTGATGGAACTATGTGTTTCCCATATATGTTTACCGCATAGCAATCGCCCGGTGGCACATGCACACGGTATGTGAACTTCCATCGTTTCGCCGAGACGCCGAAGATGCCGGCATGTCGGCGGGCGAGATTGACGACCTTATCGAGTTTCTCAGCTTTTCGCCGATGGCCGGGGATGAGATAGCGGGAACGGGCGGATGCCGGAAGGTCCGCGTCGCTGGGCGCGGGAAGGGGAAGAGTGGCGGATATAGGACCATCACGTTCTTTACGGGGTCCAATATTCCCTTATTCCTGGTCACAGTGTTTTCGAAGGGTGAGAAGGCGAACCTTTCGAAAGCGGATCGAAATTTTCTTGCGGACCTGACCAGAGTCCTGGTTGAGGAAAGCCGCAAGAAGGTAGTTAGACTTGGAAAGGCCGCACCATGAAGAGCGCACGCGACAAGATTGCCGCCGGGCTTCGTGAGGCTATCGCCGTCACTCGCGGCGAGCTTGCGCCCGCGCGTCTGCACCTTCCGGCCGAACTCGACGTGAAGAGCATCCGCCGCAAGACGGGTCTGTCCCAAGAGAACTTCGCCCATTTCTACGGATTTACTCTGGAGCAGATTCGCGGATGGGAGCAGAACAGAAACCGCCCGATCGGCGGTGTTCGCGCGTACCTGCTCATGATCGATTCCGACCATGAAGGCGTTGCGAAAATTCTTGAGACAACCCGAAAGCGCGTTGCTTAAGGCGTGTTGGTTCATCATCTCGTCTATTCGCGATCTGACAACGGGACGTCGCCGCGGCCGAGTGGGCGTAGCGTGCGAAAGCGCGGCTGCTCGTCATCGCCGTGTTCTGAGGAGGCGACGATGAGCTATCGCTACGTCGAGTGCGGGCTCGATTACGTTTACCTTGAAGACGGCTACGCCGCGCATGACACGCCCTACGGCAAAGGCGCGTCGATCGAGCGCGTCGATGAGCTCCACGCCGCGATCGGGAGCTTGATCGTCTTGCCCCCGGCCCCGTTGCGCGGCGGCGAGTTGCGCTTTCTCCGGGTCGAAATGGAGCTGACGCAACGCGGCCTCGCCGACATTCTCGGCGCGACCGAGCAGACGCTGCGGCTATGGGAGAAGCACCGCGGCAAGGCCATTCCCGGCCCGGCCCGGCCGACCGGCTGCTGCGCGCGCTCTACCTCGAATTCGTCAACGGCAAGAGTTCGGTCCGCCGCATGGTCGATCGCTTGGCCGAGCTCGACCAGGGGCGACGGCCGATCGCGCGCATGCGCGAAACGAAGGACGGCTGGAGGGCCGAAGACGGCCCGACCTCGGCGGCGGCGTAGCGGGTGGGCGCGTTGGGGGGCGGCTACGTGACCTTTCGTTCGGAAACAGGGGAAATGCCGAAGGCAAAGCCGCCGCAAAAACCAACCGCTCCAGGGGCCGTCTGGGCCGAGGCGCCGCCTCGAAGCCGAGCGCCAGCCATGACGGATAAGCCGCCGGGCGACGCCGACGGGTCGGCCAGGCGCGCGGCTCCGGCGTGGCCGTTCACGAAAACCGAAAACTTTCGCAAGGATTTCGCAGCCTTCGGCTTAGCGCAGGATGGCAGATCGACATGGGATGATCTCGCGCCCCAGTTGGAGCAAATCGGGCGCTTCTATTATGAGCTTGTTCGCCTGGAAGGCATCGAGGACGTGCGAATCCGCCTCGAAACGCTTCGCAACGCGACCCGCGCGGCCGCCCGGGCTTGGACCGATCTGCCGAAGCTTTTGATGGATTACAGCCTGGGCTATTTGCCGATCGATCCCGCCTATTCGCCGCCGTGGTCGGGATGGAAGGGGCCGGCCGATCAAGGCGAGGAGGTGGAGGCGCTACTGACGACGGTATGGGGCGAGGCGTGGGCAGCTTATGCCAAGAGGTATGAGGCGTGGCAGGAAACCAACGACGCCGCCGGCGCCGGCGCCATGGAGCGCATGGAGGCGGCGCACGCGGAACTCGCCGCCGCGCAATTCACCTGCGAGCATCCCGCATCGAGCGGCCAGCGCGAGACATGCCCGCGTTGTCGGGCGGCGGAGCGGGAGGCCGCGCGGGCCTCGATGCAGTTCGCGCTTGATGCGGCGCCGGGGCAGCCCGAACCCTACGAGATCGTCGCGGCGGAGGCGCGGCGCTTAGGTGATCTGGCGAAGCTGATCGACCTCGTTTCGGCTAACTTTGAGAGCGACTGGCCGACAAGAACGAACCGCAGCGAGATCGAGACGGCGAGCGCTCAATCGAGGGCGCCGAACAGCGGCCGGCGAAAGGCGACCACTGATCAACCGGCGAGGGTTTACGCCGTGAAGGCCATGGTTGGTTTGATAGATTTCTTCTTTGAGATCGACGGGCTCCGCGAAATTCTGTTGGCCCCGAACTCATTTTGGAGTCTTCTCTCGGCTTTTGAAAGCTTTGCGATCAACGAGAATCGCACGCCCGATCAGTGGAAAAGTGCGCTGAACACTGTTGTTCGCGACGAGGTGGTCGATCGCTTGCGCAAGCGCGGAGTGGCCGACGCCGACATACCGCCAAAATTGGCCGGCCGGCCGCCTAGCCGGCGCTCCGTTTCGCGAAAAGATCGGAAAACCCCCTAAACTATTTCGCGTTCTCTCCCCTTTTTGCTGTGGCCTTTTCGTCTCCGGTCCATAGAAAAAGAGGTCTCCGAAACGGAGACTTCCGATGGCCCAGATTGACTTTCGCCGCGATTGCTTCGTCTCGACGCCGCGGGCGCCGGCTGAAGCGGGCATGACGGCGGCCAAGTTTCAGCGGGCGCTCCGCGCCGGTTTGCGAGCTCCCGTCTATCAATTTCCCCGCCTCGGGGAGCGCGGCTCGACGATCGATCTCTATCTGCGTTCCGACCTTCGCCGGCTGGCCGAGGGGGCGCTGCCATGAGCGACCGTCACGTCATCATGTTGGCCGGCCGGGTCACCGGCGACCCGTTTCCGCTCGGCGACGGCGGCTCGTTTGTCACCATCAGTGTTCCCGTCGGCGCCGGCTCGCGCTTGTGGGGCGCCTACCGGTCGCTGGGCCATGACATTGGCCACGCCCTGGCCGACGGCGACCGCATCGCCGTTATCGGGCGCGTCAATCCCGATCGCCGAAGTCCGGACGGTCTGCAAGGCCCGATCGAGGTCGACGCCGTGCTCGGCCTGGGCGCAGCGGGCGACATTTTCGGCGACCGCTGAGGCGCCCACAACCTTCTGGCCAACCTTACGACAGGACCGCACATGCTCTCTGGCGCCTTCTCCAGCAAATCCGCCCTTCCCGCGCCCGTTGCCGCCGCTCAGCGCAAAACTGCGGCCAGTGCGGCGGCCGCCTTGTTCGCCCTATGCGCCAAAGCCGCGACGGCTCACGCGCAGATCGACGCCGGGCGGGCGAAGCTCGCCGAGGTCGAGCGCGAGCGCGCCGAGGTCGCGCCGCCCACGACCGACGACGCGGCCATCGACGCGCGTCTGCGGCGCCGGGAACACCTGACGATGAAGGCGGAGGGCCATCGCGCGGCCATCGTCGCCGACGAAGAGAACGCGCGCGTTTGCGACGCTGCGGTCGCCGAGGCGACTGCGGCGCTCCGCAAGGCCTATGACGAGATCGGCAAGCCGCCTGCTGACACGCCCGCCGACTTGCCGCGCCTGAAGGCGGAGGCCGAGAAGACGACGCGGGCGGCGCAGACGGCGCGCGAGGCGTTCGACGGCGCGACGCGCGAAGCGGCTCCGGCGCTGGCGGCGTGCAAGGCCATGCTGGATCACGGCGCCCCCGCCGACGACGCCCTGCGCATCCTGGAGGCCGAAGCGTTGGCGCGCGCCAGGATCGCGGCGGCCGAGACGGAATACGAGGCGGCGGACGAAGCCGCCGACGCCGCGCGCCGCCGCGTGGACGCGCTGGAGGCGCGGTTGGAACGCGAACGCCGCTCGGCGAAATTCAAGGCGGACCGCGAACGGCTGGAATCGCAGCACGCCGGACTGGCGGCCGCGGTTGACGGTTTCAACCAAGTGGGCGCTCAGATGGGCGGCCTCGTTGCGGCCGGCGGCGTCTATGTCAAGGCCTCGGGCAATAACGCGTGGCTGACGCTGGCGCCGAAATTTGTGGAATCGGCCTTCATTCCGCTCCTCGGCGACAAGGACGGCCGCGCCTTCGTCACAGACAACTGGCGACACGATTACTCGCGGTTCGAAACGCCGAAACTCCTGCAACCCTTGCTGGAGGGACTGAAGGCCCGGGGCGCAGAATGGGCTGTCTGCCGACGCGCCGCGCTTGAGGCCTTCGATGCCGAATATCAGCGCCTCGGTAATCGCCTATTGGAGCCCGCCGCGTTCATCTACCTTTGGTTGATCGAGCGCGAAGCCGCCTTCGCCGCCGCCGGCGACCTCGCACGCGGCGTGGCCAAGCCCGCATGGCCGCTCCAGTCCGCGGGGGGCGGCGACTTCGCGCCGTGGCGCAGGCTTTGCCTGCCGTCGCTGCGCCCCGGCGGTGCGGCGTTGTGGGAACCGCACTGGCCCGCCGCGCGGCTGCTCGAATTGACCAAGACCGCAAAGGCGGCCTGAGCATGACCGGCGACCCGCCCGACACCTCGACGCTCGACCGCATGGTCATCGCCGGCATGGTGACGCGCCGCGGCGCGCCGGCGGCGCAGGACGGCGCGCCGCGCGAGCTGGCGCTGAGGGTCGCCCACGGCGGCGGCTGGGTGGAGTGGACCGTCCTGCTTTCGAGCCCGCAAACGGAGGCGGAGGCGGCCGACCTCATCGAAGGCGACATGGCCGCCTTCGCCGGGCCGGCGCCCCGCTCGGCGGCGCTCGTCGGGCCGGAAGCCCGGCGGCTGCGCGCCGATCGTGCGCTCAATCTGCGGCCGCCCTCGGCCGAAGCCGCCGCGTCGCCGGTCGCCGAACCGCCGGTCGCCACGCGCGAAGCCTTTGAGGCGATGTTGGAAGAGGTCCAGCGCCTGGCGATCACCCTGGGCGCCGCCGCCGAACGCGGCCGGATCATCGCGATCATGAGCGCTCCGGAAGCTGACGGCCGCTTCGCCTTCGCCTGGCGGCTCGCCGAATCCGGCCTCGACGTCGAGGCCGCGCGCCAGGCGTTGCTCATCAACAAAATCGAAGCCGCTGCGCCCGCCGTCGACGCCGGCGCGGCGCTGACGCATTAGGAAGATCGATGGTTGACGATCGATACCTTAGCCTCTTCGCCGCGAAACTGGTCGGGTTGCCGCTGGCGATGCCGGAGGAAGCCGCGGACGCTGCGTTCATGTCGCTGACGCCCGCAAATCTCTCGGCGCTCGCGCCTCTCCAGTCCACCGCTGGCGCCGCGCTTCCGTATGACCTCGACCGGGGCGTGGCGACGATTTCCATCGTCGGGCAGACCGTCGACCGGCCAACCTGGATCAGCGATGTCCTGGGGCTTTCCTCCTATCGGCGCGTCTCGACGGCGCTGCGGGCCGCCATCGCCGACCCCCAGGTGCGCGGAGTCATTCTCGATTTCGACAGCCCCGGCGGCGACTTTTCCGGCGCGGCCGAGCTCGCCGCCGAGGTGCGGCAGGCGTCGGCGAGAAAGCCGGTTGTCGCCCATGTCGACGCGCTCGCCGCCTCGGCGGCCTATGTGGTCGCCGCCGGCGCGCAGCGCATTATTGTCACGCCGTCGGCGACCGTCGGCTCGATCGGCGTCGTTTGGTTGCACCTCGACCGCTCCGCCGCCATGGCGAAGAGCGGCGTCAAACCGACGATCCTGCATGCGGGCGCCGCCAAGGCCGACGGCAATTCCCTGCACCCGCTCGCCCCGGAAGCCGAAAAGCGCATCCGCGCGCGGCTCGGCGATTCGTATCAGGTGCTTTTGAACAGCATCGGCGCGCACCGGCCGAAGCTCGGCGCGGCGGGCGCGCGCGCGACGGAAGCGGCGCTGTATCTCGGCGAGAAAGCCGTCGCCGCCGGCCTCGCCGACGCGGTTGGCGACCGCGCCCTGGCGCGCTCGTATCTGTTCTCACCGCCGGCGTCGTCGCCGCCGGCGGCCTTGGCCCGGCCGTCGCCGGCTTCCGTCTCTGCGCCCTCGCTTGCTCAAGGAGCCACGACCATGCCTGCCGTCGCCTTCGGATTGCCTGCGCTGCCTTCGGGCTATTTTTATTCCTCCGCCGCCCTCA
>Ga0134128_10012360_pt1 | contig 10180 bp, 13 predicted proteins | sample KB31754_FD_96462 | JGI IMG/M metagenome (GOLD analysis project Ga0134128, IMG submission 96462) | Terrestrial soil microbial communities with excess Nitrogen fertilizer from Kellogg Biological Station, Michigan, USA - KB3-175-4 | ecosystem: Environmental > Terrestrial > Soil > Unclassified ...
AAGGCCGCTGACATTTAATACATCCGGCTCGGATGATTCATTGACCCAAACTGAATCGTCACGCGGATCAAACGGTTTGCGCGAGTGGTTTCCCGCGGCGAGCTAAACAGTTCCAGCCGTTCGAGTACGACTTTGTGAATGGAATCGACGGCTCCGGGCAGAATCTTGTAAGGAGCGATCTCATTCGGATCTCTGGACAAGGCCGCTTCCAGGCCCCGCCGCCAGGCCACCCGGATATCTGTATTTACATGAACAACTGTCATGCCCGCCTCAATTGCCGACTGGAGATCCCGCCTGTTTGTTCCGGAGCCGCCGTGAAGAGTCATAAATACGCCGGCCGCCTTCTTGATCTCTCGGATAAGATCGATATTCAGGCGCTTTTCGCGCTGCCCGGCGAGCATGCTCTTGAGTAGTCCGTGCATGTTGCCGACCGCCGGTGATAGTACGTCTGCTCGTGTTTCCTGGACGAATTGACGGGCCTCTTCCGGAGTTGTAAGCGTCAGATCCCCGGGCACCTGATCGCGAATCTCAGAACCAGAGCCAATGTATCCAATTTCTCCTTCGACGATGATGTCCGGATTTATGGTTTTGAGAGACTCAACTGCCTGTTTCGTTTCTGCGACGTTCTGCTCAACCGGCAGTTCGGATCGGTCAAAGACAATGGAATCGAAACCGGCGCGGGAGCCTCCTCGGCGCTGCTCAGAGAATGCGTGTGGTCCGCGTTCAGATAGATCGGCTGAGAGTGTTCTTCACGTGTACTTCTGACCAGAGCAGCGGCCTGCCGAGTGCCCATGAATTTTCGCTCGCTCTCCGAAAGGCCGATGGCCACAGGAACCCCCCTTTCGCGAGCCGCACTGACAACGGCCTTCAATGCAGCGAGATCCGAAATGTTGAAATGACCGATCGCCGTACCGCTTTGATCCGCCTCGGTTAAAATCTCACGGAAGGTCTTCATATTGTCCTTTCCACTGACTACAATTGTTAGCTCTTTTGCCTGCTTGTGAATCGGTAGGCTTTAGGCGTGGATCGAAGCCGACGTCGGATCGATGCCAACTTTTGGGCCAAGTGGATTCACGGATGCAACGGCGTTTCCCGTTACCAATCCGCCGGACATCGTTGAACTCGAATTCTTTCAATGGGTTGCGATCTCACTCTAGGTAATCCTTGGGCCGGCCGGAAAGCGCGCAGCTCTCATGTTCCCGAAACGCGCTTATGGACACGACTACGCGGGCGATTGGACTAGCAAAAACGGAGGTTTCGTGGATACTGCCAATTGCTTGGTGCGAGTGGCATTGATCATGTTTGAGCAGTTTGCGCGACCCGCGGTTGTGGACACATCGCAAAGGATTAGTCGAACGGGCGCGTTCTAATTGTTTTTCTTGCAAATTTCGAGCAAACCAAGGTGTGCGAGAATCACGTGACGGCTAAGAGCCGAGCACCATGAAAAAAAGATTCGAATTACCTGCTGAATTACGGCCATCGCTGGACATTTTAATCGTGGAGAATGATCCGGCTTCAGCCCGCTTGACCCAAGAGGCCTTTCGGCAGGCTGGGATGACGGAAGGCATTCATTCGGTGCGCGATGGCGATGAAGCCCTTGCCTTTCTGCGGCACGAACAAGAGTACGCCAACCACCCCTTCCCGGACATGATCTTTCTTGATCTTCACTTGCCAAAGAAATCCGGCCTAGAGGTCCTGGCAGAGCTCAAATCAAATCCCAAGCTGACACCCATCCCGGTAGTCGTGGTATCCGGTTCAAACGATCCAGACGAGATTCGCGCAGCCTATGAGCTTCACGCGAGTTGTTACATCCGAAAGCCAGACGACTTAGACGAGTTTCTTCGATTCACCCAAGTTTGCTTCGAGTTCTGGGGGTCATTAGTAACGTTTCCGCCAAAGCCTCAAACTCGGTCTGCAGCACACTAACATCCGTATTCGCCGCCATGAATTCACTCGTTAGCCGCTTTCGGCGCGCGTATTCCACAACATAGTGGCGCCCGCTCAAGGCGTGTGATCTCGGCATGGCTTGGACGGCTTACGGAAACACTTCCTGTTCAAGCACGATCACACGTGCCCATTACTGTCACGACGGCTTGTGGCCGACGGACTATTCGCCACGTTTTGTTGCGAATATTTTTACGACGGCTATGTTGGGCAGAAATTCTTGTGATATTGAGTGTCGTTGTTTCAGGTAAGCCGATTCGCCTAAACGAGAGCCGACTTTATTGCGGGTGTCCTCTCAACCCTTTGAGGGGTAGATTTCCTGAGTGCCAAAGATTAGTTCCGTGATGTCCCGATCCCATCTAGAATCGCCGTTTTTCGTCAAATGGTGTTTATTCCTCTACCCTTCCGGACCTAAGATTTATTCCGTAGCAAGTGGCAGGACGTCGCCAATTCGCGCATAGCATATGCAGATCGGGGGTGTTGCCGCTATCCGGTCACATTCGCTGAAGGCTTGCATTCGAGTCACTGAGATCCCAAGCGGTAGGGGCAGTTTAAGTGAAACCCCTGACTACTCCCAACGCAAGGTCACAACACGGTCGATGGGGGTCGCTCGACACGCAGGGATATACGTCGCCAACAGAGCGACCGCGCTCAGCACAACGGCTGCCAGGACGACAATGCCCGGTTCTGCTGGTCTGACTCCATAGAGCAGGTTCTTCATCAAGGGTGTGAGTGCCAGGGTAGCCAGAACGCCAAAGAAGGCGCCCACTAGCGCCAGCCGCATGCCATCGCGCAGAATCATCCTTCTCACTTCTGCCGGGCGTGCCCCGACCGCTATACGTATACCAATCTCCTGAGTTCTATGCTGCACGGCGTACGCCATGACGCCATATATGCCGATCGCTGCTAATACCAGAGCTACTCCGGCAAAGATGCTTAGCAGGAGCGTATTGAACCGGTTGCGCGCGGTAGATTCTGCTACCACTTCGGTCATCGCCCTCACGTGTGCTATGGGCAACCCGCCACTCGCTATCCTGAGTTCTCTTTGTATGCGTGCTGCAAGTGGGACCAGCGGATTAGCAGAAAACTGAGTTACCCAATCCGAAAAATAAACATAGGGTAGGGGCGATGCATGCGTCGCCCTGGACTACGGCTGGCCCCGCGGCAGATTGCGCGAGCCCGGCCGGTCGTGGTCTGGGCGATTACGAGGAACGCATTGGTCCGGATAGCTGTTTTTTTTGACGAGAACACAAGCAGCCCAGTGTCAATCCACCTTCATCGATTGTGATAAGGTCCCCATGCTTCTCCTAGTTCCTGCGCCAATTTTGTCGCGGGCGGCGTGGCAGGACGAGACGCGATCCCGGCTCTACTCCCTGATAAAATTCGACGCACCACCGCGCCTAACATGATGATTCCTGCAATACAACTCAGACGTGCAGCCAAGCTCACAGTCACTTCCTTCAGCCTTCTCAAGCCTGTAGACGAAACTAAGACTCTAGTGTTTCAGAGCAAACACTCAGCTGCGCTTGCGACTCAAATTTGCCGGCAAAGAGGCGGCTATATTTGTTTGACTCGCGCGTCGAGGCAGAAGGCCACTTAATGCCCGGTAGATCTGCCGTGATTGTCCATTCGGGGCTTATGGTTCGCCTGATGTATCCTCACCGAGGGCTCACTTCTGCGCCGAAGGCTGCACATCAAAAGTTCACAATTCGGATAGCGGCCGCTACAACGAAGCCCCGGCCGCTATGCGGAAACTGGGTTTGTTTACTCGTGGGTAACGGGTCATCACTGGTGATCTGAGAATCAACCCGCGGCCAAGGCCGATTACGTGACCCTGGGTGACAAGGGAGGTCTATTTCTCCGAATGGCGGCGCCGGACGCGGACTCAACATAGCCGATTAACCGGCCAAGCGAAGCAAAGCGCGCAAAACGGGGTAATAGGATCAGTGAGGCGGAAAAGGGCTTTGCTTGCGATTGCCTAATAAAGAGCGTGACCGCTGAATTCCTGGCACGAAACGACCGGGTATTTTGTCTCTGGTCCGTTTTATTCGGAGCGCAACATGAGGCCGACGCGCACCGATTTGCATGGCAAAAATAGATTGCCGGGTCCCAGACGTGGGGCAGCGTTGAGACGACTGCCGGCGAGCTCGCTAGCAGTGATGCGTGAATAACGCGAGCAAAATAATGATCGGAATCGGTACACCGAGCAAATAAAGTAGGATCGACCGCATCGTTGATCTCCTCCAGGTGAAGTATTGCCCAAGTCGGGGGTCCGCGCTCACAGGGCAGGCATATGGTCTCGCTGCCTGCCGCCGATCGTTGCGGCATAACTCGCACAAAAGGCCCCAATCAACAGAGACAGAAAGGTCCAGAGCAGGAGGCGCCCTGTCGCTTTGCGCTCCGACTCGGTAGCCTGTCGCGCTTGTGTAATGACATCGGAAACCCGTTGGGCCGCATCGTTCTGGCTCAGTCCCGTTCTGGCACTGACTAGCTGGGCCAAATAGTTTTGATCGGCCGCCGCAGTTTCTTTGTGCCGCAGCGCATCTGCCAAAATGCTCGCCGCCTCGCTACGCGCCGCGTTATCTTCTCCGGCAGCCGCTGCCCCATTCGACGCCGCAGCGCTCCCGCTCGGAGCTGGACGGAATAGTAGGTCCACAAAATAGGCGTTTTCGGTACTGGCCGTTTCTCCACTCCTAGCGGCGATTCCGACCATGGCTGTGGCGGCTGGACCTAAGAAAGCGGCCGTGATGACCACGGCGACTGCCCACGCGAGAAATCCATGAGCTGTATCGCGGAAATACACCTCGTGGCTATGGATCGCGACCCATTTCGTGCGCAATCGGCCGGCGATGTACCCACCCATGCCGGACGCTGCGATTTGAATCACAATCAGCCAAATGATTGCCGGTGTTCCGACCGCTGATGCAGCTGCCGCATGCGACCACGGCGACACAGACAGCAGTCCGAATCCCGCGCCTAGCGCGAGGAGGGTGAGTGACAACGCCGCCGCGACGAACGCACCTGCTATCACGGCAGCCCAGGACACTCCCGACGAATGGGCTTCTCGATTCGTCGAGGCCTCACCGTAACCTGAGTAAGCGCCCGAAGATTTAGCCTGTTCCAACGAGAACGTTAACCTCCGAGTAGATCTGTGACGCCAGCCAGAACATCCGAGCAACTGTTTGCCCGCGCCACGGTTACATCGCTAAATTTGACTCGCCAGACCAGTCTTTATTTCCTACTTTCCTCGGAACGCGTTGACTTCTCGCTTAGGTTTGTTCCCCGTCCCCACGCTCAACCGGACATTGCCGGAGCGAAAGGGTTTTCAAAGATATATTCGCTCGTCCCTTTGGCGGTGCCACCATCGTAACAACTCGGGCGAGAACGGGTCCAATCTTTCGGAGGATTGTGTATGGAAAAGGAACAGGTGACGGGCAAGGTCGACGAAGTGAAAGGCAAGACCAAACAGGCGATCGCCGGCGTTACCGGTAACCAGAACCTTCACAATGAAGGGATTGTCGACGAAGCCAAAGGCAAGGTCAAGCAGACCTACGGCAATCTGAAGGACACGATCAAGAGCGCCGATCGTGAGGCCGGAACGGACATCAAGGACAAGTAGGATTCAAGCGCTCACACCTTTGGTCTGCTGTGCAGACGCGACCGAATGCACAGAGTACGTATCTTGGAATTCGGCGAGCCAGCCTACTTATCTGGCGATAGAGCAGGCGTGGGGACCCCAGCTGATCTGGCAAGTCGGCGCGAGAAATTTTTCTCTTCACTTGCTTTGTCTGTAGCTGGCCCAAATCTTCGATTTGGGCATTCTCGCCAAGAGCTACTCGCGGACTCGCGCGGCAAGGAGAACAAGCACCTGAATCCGAAGCATAAATGCGTTAGCAGTAGAAATGATCAGGTTTGGCGGCGGAGAGTTGGTCCATGGTTCGGAAAAGCACATCAACCGTATGGACCTTAAATGGTCAGGTAACGCGCCGACTGCCTTTGGGGCAGCGGGTTGAGCGAGAAGGTCGTCCGAGTTGAAAGAGATGCTGTGCGGACACATTTTTGGCCACAGCTCCTGCAAATGTTCTGGCGGGCCTTTCCGCCGACGGCACTTTGCGCTCTGCCGTGCCCCGATTGCGTCTATTAGTAGTCGATATGTCCTCACAAATACCCGCCGCTCACCCGCAAGCCGTCGTTTGCGATCTCGATGGCACACTGCTGGATAGCAACGCTCAGCACGCTGAGGCCTGGCAAAAGGCTTTCGAGCACTTCGGCATTTCAACAACTTTCGAACAGGTGCTCCATCAAATCGGAAAGGGCGGCGATAACCTGGTCCCCGTTTTTGTGCCCGAGCCCGACCGAGCTCGCCTGCAAAAACCAATCGAGGAGTATCGGAAAGAGCTTTTCCGCCAGGAGTACCTTCCCCACATCAAAGCGTTTCCCGGCGCCCGCGAGCTGTTACTCAAAATGAAAACGGCTGGTATGCGTGTCGCCCTTGCGTCTTCTTCAAACAAAGACGACCTGAAAAAATTTCAAGAGATCGCGGGCATTATGGGACTTATCGATGAAGAAACATCTTCCGATGACACCGAGCATTCCAAACCCGCTCCGGATATCTTTAAGGCGACTCTCGCGCGCCTGAAGCTTCCCCCGGAGCGTGTCCTCGCTCTCGGCGACACACCTTGGGATGTCGAGGCCGCTCGGAAGGCCAGCGTCAAAACCGTTGCCGTGACAAGCGGCGGCTGGAGCGAACATGACCTTCGCGAGGCAGGCGCGATCGAGGTCTATCCCTCCGTTGCCGAACTATCGCACAATCTCAACCGCTCCGCCTTTCTCAGACGCCACGCTGGGACTCGATAGTGCACAGATCCTAAGCACGTTGGTTTGGATCGCGGCAAGAGACACGTTCGGTCGGAAATGGTTAGGTCTGACCGGTTGCCTTCCGCAAGGGAGTGGGGCCGCTGAGTAGGGTCTTGACGATGTCGCCGAGCTTCTTCGCATCCGCCAGTTGCCGGAACCGCGCCTCGCTCTCCATCAACTTCGTTCGAATGCGCTTGCTTTCGGTGATGTCGCGGGCGATCTTCGAAGCACAGACGATCACGCCTTCCAGATTTTTCACTGCTGAGATCGTCAGCGAGATGTCGAGTAGCGACCCGTCTTTTCGCCGTCGCACCGTCTCGAAGTGGCCAACGCGTTCGTCTCTCCTGAGTCGCACCAAGATATCGGGCTCTTCCTCTTGTCGGTCCTCCGGGATCAAAAGGCTGGCCACCGTCTGCCCGATCGCTTCTTCGGCCGTATAGCCAAATAGGCGTTGTGCGCTCTGGTTCCAACTGGTGATAACGCCGTCGAGGTCCTTGCTGATGATGGCGTCGGGAGGGTTTTCGTGCGAACCGACAATGTCAACTCAAATAACATCAGCTACGCCCGACTTCACTACGAGTTGCTTCAGAACGGCAAAAAGGGCCGTCTGTGTAGACGGCCCTGAGCATTTATCGCGTGCGGATCGCGGCGATCAGGTTGTGCTCGCCCCTCGCGTGATGGGTCTATCGGTTTTCGCATAGTCGGCGGACGCCTCGCCGCTCGAAGAGATGTCATCCGCCCCAGTCTCTTTGAGCAAATCCTTCGCTTTGCCTACCCAATCACTGTTGTCGCAGTGGACGGAGAGGAGAATACCTCCTTCCTTGATTCGACCCTCGTAGCGTTTGGCTTCGTACTCGGGAATGCCCATCCCGACAAGTGCGCCGACAATGCCGCCCACGACGCCGCCTGATCCGATGCCGGCTAAGGTCCCCATTATGGGACCCGCCGCGATGAGCGGGCCGACGCCGGGAATCGCCAAGGCGCCGATGCCCGCCAGAAGACCCAGCGTTCCGCCGATTGCACCACCCGTAATGGCGCCCGCAGTAGTGCCCTCCGGCGCCTTGGTCTCCTTTTTATGAGCGAAATCTTTCGTTCCCATATTGTCCTGCAGCAGCACCGAAATGTCCTCGTTGCGAAAGCCCGATGCGAGCAACCGGTCAACTGCGTTTTCGGCCCTTTCACGCGAGGCATAGATACCGTAGACAGACGTATTCTTTCCTGCCATTAAAGTTCTCCTTTATCGTTTCGAAATTCAGATTATTGTCGGGACTCTTGCTTCACCGTCACTTCATTCGTGACGTTACCGTCGCCGGCGTATTTGCGTGCGTGCTCTTCTATGGTGCGCTTTTCCTCATCAGAGCGGACCGGACCGCGAAGCGTAACCTTGCCGTTATTAGCAATGATCTTTACATTGTGGCCATAGGTGGATAACGACTTGTCACGCACTATGTCCCGTCGGATGTGGCGCATCATTTCCCGATCGGACATGTTGTTTTTCGCTTGATCGGCCGTGGGCCGTGAAGAGTCGCGATCCTGCTTATTAGTCGCACTGTTGTCGGGAGCGCGGTTCTGCGCTGCTTGTATGGCTCCCGGCACCCATAGGGCTCCCGAAAGCGCCAACGCACATAGCGCACTCCTGAATCGTGGAATCATATTTCTCCTTGTGTCAGATGGAGCACGGTAGTGGCCAATCCGCGATCGCAATCGCATGCCGATTAAGCTCTGTGCTAACCGATTGAATTTGCGGAGACATTTCCCTGTGCTAGGAATCCCCCGCATGAGTAAAACCTGGGTTGGCCGCGAGTAATTTCTTCCTGGGAAGGCCGTTAACACAACGTTCCGCAAACGACAGGCACCATAACTCCCGGACGGAGTCGCACCGACGCTGTTCCGCCGAAGAGTTGAGGAAATGATTCAGAGAGTATGGCGACTACGCCTGCGGCTCTGGGCTTTTCTGGCTTGCTGGTTGTGGTGTTTGGCGCCAGCCATGCCGCCGTCCTCGGCGGGAACAGCGCGACCACTTGAAGCCGGAGTAGCGGATGGTGGCCAATGTAGGATACGGCAAATCCGAGTAATCCTGAACAATAGCCCCAATTAATAATGCTGGATCAGCTTTCGCGTCGCGAGCCCCGGCTATAGTAATCGCTCGCTTCTTCCTATTTGGCTGCCGCTACCTATTTGCCTCCCGCTACTTAGCGGTGCAACTTTCAAAACCCGGAACATAACGGCAAAGAAGTGCCTTTTACATCAGAAGCTGTATCAAGCAGACTCGGAAATCGTTAGGCCCGACCGGTTGATTTACTTAAAGGGGGTATACCGCTGAGTAAAGTTTTGACGATGTCGCCGAGCTTCATAAATTCGTCGTATCCGGACGGTTTATGAAAATACCCGTTTGCGCCAAGATTTCTCATCTGCTCGCGATCCTGCATCGAATCGGATGTAGAGACAACGAGGACAAGAGCATGCGCACATCTGCGGCTCAAGCGCATGTGCTTCAGTACATCGCCGCCCTGCTTTTTCGGCAGATTGATGTCCAGAATAACGAGGGCCGGACAGGGCATGTCCGCCTGGGCATCGGCCCGATCGAAGAACCGTATGGCCTGTTCGCCGTCCATGGCGACATGGAGCGTGAGCGACAGCCGGGTGGCCCCTATCGCCTCCTGGATCAGAAACACGTCCGATTCATTGTCATCGACAATCAGTACGTGCGAGTAAGGAGCGGCGGGCGCTTGTTCAGACGGGGAGGGCGAAGCGGAATGTTGATCCTCGTCCGGGTTCGGATTCGACCCAGATACGCCCCTGATACCGGTCCACGATTCGCTGACAAATGGCCAATCCAATGCCGGTTCCTGCGTATTCATTGCTACTATGCAGACGCTTGAACAGCCCAAAAATGCTCTCCTTATAATCGGGATCGATGCCCATGCCGTTATCGGCCACCGAGAAAACCCAATGCTCCTTCTGCCGCTCCGCTTCGACGTGCACGGCGGGCGGGCGTTCCGGGCTGCGGTACTTTATCGCATTCCCAATGACATTTTGAAACAGCTGCTGCAGATGTGTCCCGTTCACCGGCAGCGATGGCAGAGGGCTATTGGTTACTTGTGCGCCGGTCTCCATGATTGCACCCGAAAGGTTTGCCAGCGCCGTTTTCAATGCCTCATTCGCATTGGTAACCTTCGGGGGTTCATCAAATTTTGTCGCCTGCGTATACGTCAGAAGATCACGTACAAGGGCTTCCATGCGCGTGGCGCCGTTTCGCAGGAAGCTCATGAATTTCAGAGCCTCTCCGTCGAGGCTGTGGGCATGGCGCTTCATCAAAAGCTCGCTGTAAATTTTGATGCTGCGCAACGGTTCTTGCAGATCATGGCTTGCTGAAAAA
>Ga0134128_10012361_pt1 | contig 10179 bp, 12 predicted proteins | sample KB31754_FD_96462 | JGI IMG/M metagenome (GOLD analysis project Ga0134128, IMG submission 96462) | Terrestrial soil microbial communities with excess Nitrogen fertilizer from Kellogg Biological Station, Michigan, USA - KB3-175-4 | ecosystem: Environmental > Terrestrial > Soil > Unclassified ...
ATTGAAGCGACGGCTGGACCAGAAGGCGGTCGACGAACTCGTCACCGGGCCTTCGATCGAGAAGAGCATCGCTCCCTTGCGCAGCTTCGTCGCCGAGCCGATGCGCTTCGGCCGGATGTTTTTGGCCGGCGACGCCGCCCATATCGTGCCGCCGACCGGCGCCAAGGGACTGAACCTCGCCGCCAGCGACGTGCATTATCTGTCGGGCGCATTCCGGGAGTATTACGACGAGAAATCCTCCGCCGGCATCGACAATTATTCGGCGATCGCGCTGGCGCGGGTCTGGAAGGCGGTGCGCTTCTCGTGGTGGATGACGTCGATGCTGCACAAATTCCCCGACCAGGGCGAGTTCGGCGCGCGGATCCAGCTCGCCGAGCTCAACTACCTCGTCAGTTCCAAGGCGGCTTCGACCTCGCTGTCGGAGAATTATGTCGGCTTGCCGTTCTAGACACTGGATCGTCATTGCGAGCGAAGCGAAGCAATCCAGAGTCTCGCAATGAGACTGGATTGCTTCGTCGCGGAGCCTGTCATCGGGCGCGCGTTCGCGCGACCCGTTGGCTCCTCGCAATGACGGTGGATCGTACCCGCCCGTTTTAAACAACCGCCGAAATATCGTTTAAAACTTTGTAGGCGGTGCAATCATCGTTCGGCTCGCGTTCAATGGCGCAAATTCCTGATACCAGCGAACGAGCGCCGCATGACCACTCCCGATATTCCCACGGGCTTCGAGCCACTGACGCGGCGTAGCCCACTCACCGAACCTTGGCAGCCGCTCTATGCGAAGACAACCGGCGAGGCCGTGATTATCGGCTTGTGGTCGGCGCGACCGCATACCAACGGCCGCGGGCTGATCCACGGCGGACTGATCGCGGCGCTGGCCGACGCCGCAATGGGCTATAGCTGCGCGCATCGGATGGGCAACACCTCGTCGCTGGTGACAATCGGGCTCGCGGTGGATTTTGTCGGCTCGGCCAAAGTCGGCCAATGGCTCGCGATCGAGAGCTGCGTCATCAAGACCGGCAGCACGATCTGCTTCGTGCAATGCCTCGTCACCGCCGACGACGCCGTGATCGCGCGCGCCAACGCGACGTTTCGCGTGGTGCCCAAAGCGTAGCTACCCAAAATGCCAGGCATCGGTCTCGGTCACGAGATCGATGAAGGCGCGGACTTTTGCCGACAACAGCCGCGAGGTCGGGTAGACGATGTGGATCGGCAGCGCCGGCTGTTCGAATTTCGCCAGCACGATTTTCAGCCGCCCGCGCTTGAGCGCTTCCGCGGCCTGGTAGGCCATCACCCTGGTCAGGCCGCCGCCCTGTCCGGCATATTGGATCGCGGCGTCGGCACTGTTGGTGGCAAAGCGCGGCGTGGAGGCGGCGCGGACCTCGCGGCCGTCCTCGACAAAGCGCCAGTCCGGCGCGGCGCCGAACTGAATCGTGTCGTGCGAGGCGATCGCCTGCGGCGTCTTCGGCTCGCCACGCCGCTTGAGGTAGGCATTGGAGGCGACCACGATCCGCCGCATCTCGCCGACGTGGCGCGCGACCAGCGTCGAATCCGGCAGATGCCCGATCCGGACCGCGAGGTCGACGCCGTCTTCCACCAGATTGATCATGCGATCCGACAGCCGCAATTCGGCTGATACCTCCGGATAGCGCGCCAGATAGCGCGACAGGACCGGACTGACGTGGAGCCGGCCGAACCCGATCGGCGCCGACACCACCAGCCGTCCGCTCGGCCTTGTGCGCTCGCCTTCGGCCGAGCTTTCGGCCTCCTCGACATCGGCGAGGATGCGCCGGACACGCTCCAGATAGCGGCTGCCGACATCGGTCAGGGCGACCTTGCGCGTGGTCCGCTGCAACAGCCGCGCGCCGAGGCGCTGTTCCAGTGCCGCGATCAGCCGCGTCACCCCCGAGGGCGACAGGCCGAGCTTGCGGGCCGCCGGCGCAAAGCCCTGCAAATCCGCGACCGCGACAAAGGCCTGCATGGCGTCGAGCCGGTCCATGGCATTATTTCATACAGAGCAATAATGAAGTGTCAATCCGGAGGATTGCTTAAATTCCGCAGAAGGCCATGTTAGGTCGCGAACAGGGGCGTGTCGTGCCCCGAGCCATTGGAGGACACTCCATGTCAGATACACATCCCTATTCCAGCGACGTCGCGTTCACCCCGGCGGTGAAGGCGGTGCAGACCCGCAAGGGATCGCGCCACGCCTACGCCCATGTCGAGGAAAACGGCGGGTGGCGCACCGAGGTCGATGAAAATCTCACGGCATTCCTCGCGCACGCCAACAGTTTTTATCTCGCGACCGTCAACGCGGAGGGGCAGCCGTACATCCAGCATCGCGGCGGGCCGAGGGGATTCGTCAAGGTGCTGGACAAGAACACGCTGGCGTTCGCCGACTACAGCGGTAACCGGCAATACATCACGCAAGGCAATCTGTCGGAAAACCCCAAGGCGCACATGTTCCTGATGGACTATATGCATCGTCGCCGGATCAAGATCTGGGGCGAGGCCCGCGTGGTCGAAGACGACCCGGCGCTGACGCGATCGCTGATGCCACAGGGCTACAAGGCGCGGCCCGAGCAAGTGATCCTGTTCAAGATCGAGGCCTGGGACACGAACTGCAACCAGCACATTCCGCAGAAATTCGACGGCCCTGATGTCGCGCAGGCGCTGGCGGTGCGCGAGGGGCGGATCGCCGAACTGGAGGCCGAACTCGCGGCCTTGAAGGGCGAGCCGGCCGACGCACGTTAAGCTTCGCGGCGCTCCCCGGATGCAGTGCCTTAAGCGCGTTCACGCGCGTCTTCGACGCGCTATGGCGTCGCGCTTGCGACGTAGTGCACTGCCGATCCGGGGTCTACGCTGCGCGAGTGGCTCCCGGTTCTGCGAAGCGGCACTTCGCTCCCGGGACACGAACATCTTCCGTGGTTCAAGCCGCTTGGCGCTGCGCGGTCCAGGCGAAATCGGGATAATAGTGCAGCATCATCCGGTCGACATATTCAGCGAGATTGTCGAACCGCTCGGTCTCGTCGCGCAATTTCGAGTCGAAGAATGGCGTCAGAATTCCGGCCAGTGCCCCGAACGCGGTGGCGTCGACGCCACAGGGTTTTTCGCCCATCAAATACGGCCTGTCCCCGAGCTGAACGGACAGCGCAAACAGCGAGCGGATCGCAAGGTCGATATCATCGTCCGGCGCATGGCGGCCGAGGCCGCTCAAGAGATAGTTCTCCGCGACACGGAATTGCGCGTCCTCGCGCAGCTTGTCACGCAGATGCTCGGGCGCGCCGTCGAAGAAATGGATCGGTCCCCTGGCGAAATTGTCAGGATCGACCCAGCGCGAGCCGACCAGCGCCCAATAGACGTGGTGCTCGATCATCCGCTCGAACGCCCAGGCCTGGGCACGCTGGCGCAGATCGAGCCCGGCGTCGAAATCGAAGCCATATTTGCGCTCGATATGGGCGCGGATGAAGGTGGAATCGGCGATGTTCTCGCCGCTATCGTCGATATAGGGCAGCTGTCCCTTGGGAGAGGCCGGCGGCATCGCTCGCTCCTTGCGGTAGGCCAGCCCCGCCATCTTCAGCTGGACCTCGGTCTTGGTCACAAAGGAGCTGATCTCGGGCAGGCCGAAGCCGGCGCCAAAGCCATAAAGAGTAATCATGCAAATCTCCCGGTCGCTGATAATGTCAAACCCTAGCGGCCCCCTGCTGCCACCATGCTGTCAGCATGGCGCAACTCGCCGGCGAAACGAGCGCCCCGCCAGGCGCGGCGCAGCACACCCCGCGCCCAGCGGGCCAGCTGGCGCTGCGCAAAGGCCGAGGCGGCATCGAGGGCTTGCAGGGCCAGCGCCAGGACGGTCCAGCGTAGATCGCCGGCGTCGCAGTTGAATGAGGAGAGGTGCGCCAGTACAAAGGTGCGGGCATGGCAGAGCGGGCCAAAACCTTGCCGGCCGGCGGGGACGTGAAGAACGGTCATGGGAAAATTCCCTTCGGTTGAAATGTTGTCCCCGGTATAGCCGCCACCTGCTGCCAACATGCTGTCAGCATCCCGCGCGGCATCTGAGAATTTGGCACTTTGAAAAACGAGAACTCGCATGAGACGCGCCGATCGGCTGTTTCAGATCATCCAGGTGCTCCGCCGCACCGGCAAACCGTTGACCGCGGACGCCATCGCCGCCGAGCTGGAAACCTCGAAGCGCACGATCTATCGCGACATCGCCACCCTGATCGGGCAGCGGGTGCCGATCCGCGGCGAGGCCGGCATGGGCTACATCCTGGAAAAGGGATTTGATCTGCCGCCCTTGATGCTGACGCCTGACGAGATCGAGGCCGCCGTGCTTGGCGCGCAATGGGTGTCGACCCACGCCGACCCGACGCTGTCACGCGCCGCGCAGGACCTGATCGCCAAGATCGCCGACACCGTTCCCGAACGCCTGCGCCCCTTCGTGCTGGAGCCGGCCAGCCGCGCTCGGCCGAGTTGGCAGCGCGAACCCGACAGGATCGACATGGCGCGGACCCGGACCCAGATTCACGAAGGCAAGAAGATCACGCTGCGCTACCGCGACGAACATGGCCGCGACAGCGAGCGCACGATCTGGCCGATCGCGATCGGCTATCACGAGGCGGTGCGGATTCTCGCGGCCTGGTGCGAATTGCGGAAGGACTTTCGAAGTTTCCGCACCGACCGGGTGATCGCCGCCGATTACCTCGACGACCCGTATCCGGAGCGTCGCGCCGCGCTACGCGCAAAATGGCGCCGCAGCATGGTCTGGGAACACCCGGCGGATACCTGAAGCGCTCTCGGCTGTGCTAACACAGCGGCATGGAACACAGCGCCCCCGCCATCGCCGAACAAAACCCTTGCCAGGCCTGCGGGGCCTGCTGTGCCTATTCGCCGAACTGGCCGCGCTTCACGACTGAAGACGACGCGGCGCTCGATCTGATCCCGGCAAAGTTCGTCAATGAACGGCTGTCCGGCATGCGCTGCGACGGCGACCGCTGTTCGGCACTGACGGGAAAAGTCGGGGTGGCGACGTCATGCGGCGTCTATGCAATGCGGCCTGAAGTCTGCCGCACCTGCATGCCCGGCGATGTCGAATGCGGCATGGCGCGCAAACGGCATGGGCTGCCGGTGTTGGGGTAACGCGTCGTCCGGCCTTGAGCCGGAACCCATACGCCGTGTCGCCTCATTGGGGCAATGAGGCAAATGCGTTCTGCAGCAATCGGCGCCAGGGATTATGGGTGCCGGCGTTCGCCGGGACGACGAAAGGGATTTTAGGCCGTCACGGCCTCGGCGAAATCCTCGTCCGCCTCATCCTCGATCGGCGAGAAGGTGGAGAGCGGCTTGGTCGACAGCGTGATCGGCTTGCGGTGGCCGTAGGCGGATGACGGCGCGGACCGCGCGGCCGGTTCCCGGGACAGCCCGTACAGCGTGGAGCCGACGCGGCCGCCCAACTGGATCAGTTCGCGTTCGCTGCAGCTTGCCGCGATCGAGAGCGCCAGCGAATACAGATGGCTGCGGCGGTAGCAGAACAGCGCCAGCATGGCCCGGACTTCGGAAGAGACGCTCTCGACCAGTTTCGGCAGGCCATTTTCGTTGGCGCGATACATCTCGCCCAGCAATTCGTCCCGGACCGGGCAGAAATCGTTCTCAAAGGCTTCGCGGCTCGAAAACATTGCGTTTTCCCCCTGTCGCGAGGATGCAATGCAATTCTCTAACGAAAGGTTAACCACTGACATCGGTAGTCGTACGGGGGGATTGAATCGACATCGCGAATCGGAATCGGCGCTAGCCGCCGTTGGCGGCGATGAAAATCGAGAGCCCGAAGCCGGTCAGATGGTGCAGCGCCTGATCGACGCCGATCAGGGTCCAGAACCAGGGGTGTTCCAGATTGACGTCGAAGGTGGAGGAACAAAGGCCCTTGGCGCGATCGACCGTGATATGGATCGCGAAGTCGATCAGGGCCAGAAACCAGAACCGTGGCGCGATGATCAGGATCAGCACGAGCGCAACCGCAAGATGCACGAGGCAATGCGCCAGCAACGGCAACGCCCATCCGGTCTTCTGATCCTTGCCGAGCGCCATCCAGGATGTTTGCAGGACGAAATCGGCGATGACGTGCTTGAAGGTCAGAACGAGCATCCATCCGACCAGCGCGCCTACCGGGACCGAGGATGACAGGGAGGGGAACAACAAAGCTGACGCCCTTTGCTGGGACTGACTGGAAGCCGCACACCGAAAATTTTGGATCTAGGACGTCAGCGCAATATCTTCTCCAATCCGGGCCATTCGGCCGGGACCTCATTTATGACATCTCCGGGGACGGAATGCACGTCTCGGGAACCGGAAAATCCGCGACTGTGGCCGAACGGCGATAGCTGAGTATATTGAAAGCCATGCGAGGCGTCCGCGCCACATCACGACCCATCTTTCGCAGGGCCAAAATTATCGTTCGTTTTTAGATATTTACGATCCTGTCCGGCCGAGACTTGAGGGCGCGGTGTCGGCCAATGCCCGCGCCCTGATCTCGGCGATCCGGCGCTTGAGCGCCGTCTGCCGCGGATCCGGCAGGATGGCGGCGCGCGCTTCCGCGATGGCCCCGGTGAGATCGGCCAGCGGCAGGACGCCGTCGAAGGTCGGCTTCACCAGCCCGTCGATGATCGCGTGCCAGTCGGCCAGCCCGTGACGATAGAGGCTGCCATAGCCCTGGATCATGTCCGCGGTTCGGATGATCGCAGGCGCAGCCTGCGGTTGTTTGGTCAGGGCGCGGTCGATCATGTGCAGCCAGCGCTCGACCCACACCCGCTCCTTGGCGTAGCGTATCGAAAACAGCCGCCAGCGCTTCAGCCCCGCCTCGATCTTCAGGCGGCGAACGCCGAAGCGGCTCGCGGCGCTGTAGCGGATCGAGATCGGGGCATGGGTCCAGCCCGCCCATTCCAGCACATCGAGCACCGGCTCTGCGGCCAGCGCCGGAAGCGCGCCGATCAACTCGTCGATCCGGAATCTCTTGCGGTCGCCATCGGCTGACGCGAGAGCCGCGACCGCCGCCGTCTGATGTTCAGCGAGTTTCAATTGCGCGATCCGGATCGGGTCCTCGTAAGCCATGCGCATGACCATCAGCCGCGCAATGTCGGTGAGGTCGGCGGTATCGATTCCGGGCCGGCCGACAAAACGCTTGAGACGATCGACATAGAGCTGCGCGTAGCTCGGGCCCTGATAGTCGATCAGCCGCGCGATGGCCTCGGTGACCACCGGCGCCGCGACTGCGGGGAGATTTTCCGGTAGCGAAGGCGCAGGCTCGTCGTCGTCGCCGATGACGTCGGCGAGCAGATAACGAAGCGATGAAAGGACGCTGGCCATCCCTGACATCCCCTTGGCGTCAAGCCGGCTTCGGCTCGGCCGCGGCTGGCGCGGTCAGCTCCGCCAGCCGCTGCTCCGCCTTGGCGAGATTCTGGAACAACCGGGCGCTGGAGATCCGAAGGAAGTAGAATCCGAACTCCGGATTCTGCACGTAGAGTTCCTCGACCTTGCGGTAGCTGACGCTCAGGATCAGTCCGGCTTCGATGCATTCCAGCGACTGGGTCCGCACGTTCTCCGGCGACAGCATGCCGAGTTCGCCGACGATGGCGCCGACCGGCAGCTCGATGCCGGATTCGACCAGCCGATAGCGGCCGCTGACGATGTAGAACATGTCCTCGGCCTTCTCGTCCTTGTAGAACAGGATTTCGCCCGAATTGCAGTTGCGCTCGGTCATGAACGGCTTCAGCCAGTCCATCGACAGGTCGCTGTTGACCGATCGCTTCACGTCACGCACCAGCTGCAGCATCTGGTGCAGCCGATAGGAATTCATCACCAGCAACACGCAGTGCAACAGGCCGGTCGGGTAGTTGTGGGTCGGAATCGAGGAGATGATCAGCACGATATTGGTGAGGATGCCGAATACCCTGAGCGGGATCATGGTCCGCATCGTGGTGGTCGCCACCACGAAGACCGAAGCAAACAGGGTGCCCGCCGCGCCGGCATGCTCTGCAAGATGTGAAGTATCCATCGGGGCCAACCAATTTTGAGGCAATCGAGCCGGGACTGGTCCGGCGCCGACTATCATAATGTTCGTGCCGGCTTTTGATATACGGGGAAAAAGCGACGTTTTGTCTTGAATTCCAGCCATTGCCGGCCAAAACGACGCTTTGGCGCCCTGTCCGGATCGTTCGATCGCACGGTCTATTCCCGCCCTTTAGACCAAAGCCTTAGCCGGTGGCCTTTTCTCGCCCCGGCCGATAACTCTGTTACCCGGCGGTCGTTGACGGCCTCCCCCCGCTTGGGCACTTTGCAAGGGACCGGCCGCGCCCGGCATGGCCGCAAGCCCGTTTTCCGTTCACCGACAGACCCATTTTCGATGTCAAAGCCGCTCGAGTTCCCCGCCCTGGCGCAATTTGTGACCGCAACCGCCGGCCGCAACATGACCAAGGCCGCCTACGTCGCCGTGGTGACCGGCGTCGTCCTGATGATCCTGCTCAGCATCGAGCCGGCCTACAACGCGCTGCATTCCTGGGTCGACCTGCTGCTGTTCGCCTGCCTGGTTTTCTTCATCTTCGAGTGGGTGGTGCGGCTGCGTCAGGCCGTTCTCGGACATCGGGTGGTGGCCTATCTGCTCTCGATCCGCGGCATGGTCGACGCCGCCGGCGCGATCGCGGTGCCCGCCGCGCTGGCGCTCGGCACCAGCCCCAAGACCGCGTGGCTGCTCGGTGTGCTCTGGCTGCTCAAGGTGATCCCGGGCATCCCGGGCCTGCGGCAATTGCGCCGGGTGCTGGTGCAGGAATCCGGACCGCTGCTGAGCGTGCTGGTGATCTTCCTGATGGTGCTGTTCCTGGCTTCGGTCACCGTCTATTTCCTCGAGCGCGACGTCCAGCCGGCGACCTTCGGCAACATCCCCTCGGCATTGTGGTGGGCGGTCGCGACCCTGACCACGACGGGCTATGGCGACGTGGTGCCGATCACACCGCTCGGCCGGATGGTGGCGGCGTTCGTGATGATCTGCGGCTTGGGCGTGTTCGGCCTCTGGACCGGTATTCTGGCGACCGGTTTTGCCGCCGAGATCCGCCGCGACAATTTCCTGAAAACCTGGGAATCCGTCAGCAAGGTGCCGTTCTTCGCAGCCCTTGGCCCGGCGGCGATCGCCGACGTCACGCATATGCTGCGCACCATGGACCTGCCGGCGCGCACCACCATCATCCGCAAGGGCACCAGCGGCGACTGCATGTATTTCATCGCCACCGGCGAGGTCGAGGTCGACCTGCCCGGAAAGAAGGTCGCGCTCGGCGAGGGCGCGTTCTTCGGCGAGATGGCGCTGCTCGGCAATCATCTGCGTTCCGCCAACATCACGACCACGCGGGTCTCGAAGCTATTGGTGCTCGACCTCGTCGATTTCCGCGTGCTGATGGCGCGGCATCCCGATCTGTCCGAGACCATCGACGCCGAGGCCAAGCGGCGCGAGCTGGAAAACAAGTAATGGAGACGACAATGTCCGACGCCGCCGAGACCGCCAGCCCGCCGGTCTTCGAACTCGACGGCGCGCGCGCCACCATCCGCCTCAACCGCCCCAAACATCTCAATCGCTTGCAGCCCGACGATCTCGATACGCTGATGCGTCAGTTCGACCGCATCGAGGCCGATCCCGCGATCCGGGTGCTGGTGTTGACCGGCACCGGCAGAGCCTTCAGCGCCGGATACGATCTCAACTCGGTGGCCGAGCGCGCCACCAGCAAGGTCGAACAGAACAGCGCGGGGTCGGCGTTCGAGGTCGTCGCCGACCGGCTGGAGGATCTTGGCGTTCCCACCATCTGCCGGCTCAACGGCGGCGTCTATGGCGGCTCGACCGATCTGGCGCTGGCCTGCGATTTCCGCATCGGCATTGATAGCTGCGAGATGTTCATGCCGGCGGCGCGGCTCGGCCTGCATTATTACAAGAGCGGCATCGGCCGTTACGTGACGCGGCTCGGCCTCAACAATGCGAAAAAGCTGTTCCTGACCGCGCAGAAGATCGACGCCAAGGAAATGCTGCGGATCGGCTATCTCACCGCGACCGTGATGTCGATCGAGCAACTCGACGAGGAAGTGGAAAAGCTCGCGACGATCCTCGCCGGCAACGCGCCGGTCGCGATGCGCGGCATGAAGCACACCATCAAC
>Ga0134128_10012363_pt1 | contig 10179 bp, 10 predicted proteins | sample KB31754_FD_96462 | JGI IMG/M metagenome (GOLD analysis project Ga0134128, IMG submission 96462) | Terrestrial soil microbial communities with excess Nitrogen fertilizer from Kellogg Biological Station, Michigan, USA - KB3-175-4 | ecosystem: Environmental > Terrestrial > Soil > Unclassified ...
CTACAAGGTCTGGTTGGAGTTCAACGACGGACGCAAGGGCGTCGTCGATCTCGCGGACGAGCTGCATGGCGAAGAGCTCGAGCCGCTGCGCGATCGCGAGCGCTTCTCGCAGTTCTATCTGGATTACGGACTTGCGTCGATCGCCTGGCTCGAGGGCCAGGATTTCACACCGGAGTTCCTCTACGACAAGCTGACGCCGATGCACTGACGGCGAGAACGCCGCTCCCGCGTGCCATGCGCTCGGGATGCGGCACCCGACGGATCGACTGCAACCTTTCGCACGACACAAAAACGAGCAACAGGAGACGCCCGCCATGCTGAGTTTCGACGACGATTTCACCGCGCCCGCCTCGCCCAAGGCTTCGCCCAGGCCGGCGGCCGTGCTCGCCTCGGCGGGTCCCGCGGCGATGCCGCGCGCACCGGCGAAGCGCGCCGTGCAACACGACGCCGAGCACCGCGCGGAACAGGCGAGCTTCAGCCGGGTGCGCGTCGAAGACAAGCGCGTCATCAACGGGCAGGCCGACGTCAACCAGCTCGTGCCGTTCAAGTACAAGTGGGCGTGGGACAAGTATCTCGCGGGCTGCGCGAACCACTGGATGCCGCAGGAAATCAACATGCAGCGCGACATCGAGCTCTGGAAGAATCCCGCCGGGCTCACCGACGACGAGCGGCTGATCATCAAGCGCAACCTCGGCTTCTTCGTGACCGCCGACAGCCTCGCCGCAAACAACATCGTGCTCGGCACGTACCGCCACATCACCGCGCCGGAATGCCGCCAGTACCTGCTGCGCCAGGCGTTCGAGGAAGCGATCCATACGCACGCGTACCAGTACATCGTCGAGAGCCTGGGCCTCAACGAGGCGGAGGTCTTCAACGCGTATCACGAAGTGAAGTCGATCCGCGACAAGGACGAGTTTTTGTTGCCTTTCATCGAAACGCTGACCAATCCGACGTTCAAGACCGGAACGCCGGAAGCCGACCGGCAACTGCTGAAGAGCCTGATCGTCTTCTCCTGCATCATGGAGGGATTGTTCTTCTACGTCGGCTTCGTGCAGATCCTCGCGATGGGACGCCAGAACAAGATGACGGGCGCCTCCGAGCAATACCAGTACATCCTGCGCGACGAATCGATGCACTGCAATTTCGGCATCGATCTCGTCAACACGATCAAGCTCGAAAACCCGCACCTGTGGACGCCCGAGTTCCGCGACGAGATCCGGGCGCTGATGAAGAAAGGCGTCGACCTCGAGTACGCGTACGCCGAGGACACGATGCCGCGCGGCGTGCTGGGACTGAATGCGCCGATGTTCAAGGAATACCTGCGCTTCATCGCCAATCGCCGCTGCCAGCAGATCGGCGTCGACCCGCTCTTCGACAAGGCCGACAACCCGTTTCCGTGGATGGCGGAAATGATCGACCTCAAGAAGGAGAAGAACTTCTTCGAGACGCGCGTCACCGAGTATCAGACCGGCGGTGCGCTGAGCTGGGACTGAGCCCACGGATCCCGTGGGCGCCGTCACGGGATCCTAATCGCTGCGATCGGTCGCAGCGCGCGGTTCGTGGCCGCGGTCGTTCGCGGCCTCGTGCGCGGATTGCGCGCTGTCCGTCGTCGCGCGATTCGAGACCGCCGAGCGCCGCGCATAGAGTCGGCGCTCGAACACGCGGCCAAACGTGACCAGGTTGCCGAGCAAGCCGGCGATCGTCGACACCTGGTTGACCGTGCGCACGGCTTCCAGCGCGAATTGCTGGATGACGACGCGTTCGCTGATCTCTTCGCCCTCGCGGATCGCGGAGAGACGATGCAGGACGTAGAGGCCGAGCGCCGCGGCGATCACGAACAGGAACTGATAGCGTGTGAAGCTCAAGACGGTCGTCTCGCCGGCAACGCCGGACCATGCCCAGCGCGCGACGACCGAGAGCCCGGCGGCCTCGAACCAGTGCGCGAGTGCGCCGCCGATCAACGGCGCGATGCCACCCGTCACCGACGCGACGAGGCTCGTGGCCGCCAGGTACGACGTCCCCTGCCCCTGCGGCGCGAGCTTGAGCCCGAGGTTGCCGGTGGCGAGGCCGATACCGCCGGCGGCAGCGCCCATCGCGATATGTACGGCGTAGAGCAGCGGCAGCGCGAAATCGGCAACGCCTGGGAGCGCGGCAAACGCAATGCCAAGCATGCAGAGGAAGTACAGCGGAAGCGCGACCCGCAGCACCGCCTTGTTCGAGAGTCGATCCGACAATCGTCCCCAGATGTAGAGCACGAACGCGTTGGCCACCTGGCTCGTGACCCACAGCGTCGTGACGGTGCCGAGCGAAAGCTGCATCTGCTGGATCAGGTACACGGCGAGGAACGGCGCTGCGAGATTCGTCGCCGCATTCCACGCGAGGATGTAGCGGAGCACGCTGCGGAAATTCGGATCGTGGAACGGCGCGGCGATCTTCGCGATGACCGATGTGTGCGGACCCGCCTGCGTCATCTGCGGCTCGGGCACGCGCGTCAGGAACCATGCGCTGACGAAGCCGGCGAGACCGGCGATGCCGAAGCTCACCGAGTACGCATGCAGCTTCTCGGCGTACGGCCAATGGTCGATGAAAAGGCCCGCGGCGAGCGTGCCGATGCAGCCGCTGGCGGTTCCCCAGAACAGACGCTTCGCGAAGAAGCCGCCGAGGCCTTCGCGCGGCAGCAGCTGATGCAGCCACGAGTTGAGGGCGCACCCAGCGAGGGAGCCCAGGACCGTGATCACGAGCTGTGCGACGAGCAGCAACGTGATCGCTCCCCGACCCGTGGCGACGACGAGTGGAACGATCGCGAGCAGCAGAATCAGAAAGCGCGCGATGGTCACGGAAATGACGGCGATCTTGCGTCGCTGCCGCAGACGCTCGATCAACGCGATCGCGGGAAGCTGGGCGGCCTGGCCGATGAACGGGATCGCCGCCAGCATGCCGATCGCGAACGGTCCGGCACCAAGTGCGAGCGCGAACCCGACCAGGATCACGCCGCCATACAGCGAGCCGGTGACGCTGGCCCAGGCTGCATCGCGGACGAGCGCGCGCTGGCCGCGGCGCAAGTCCGCGTCGCCGATGGTCGGGTCGGGGCGAAGCCTCATGCGATCAGTATGAGAGCCCACCGGGTCTTCTTGGTTCGCGCCGGGCCGGACATCGCGCGCGAATGTCGTCAAGTGTCGTGCGGAAGGGACACCGGGCGCTCGCTCAGGCGATCGAGCGGGCTGACGACGCAACGGCCACCGCGTTTCAGCACGTGCGTGTAGACCATCGTCGTGCTCACATCCGAATGACCGAGCAACTCCTGCACGGTGCGAATGTCGCTGCCGGCCTCGAGCAGATGCGTCGCGAACGAATGACGCAGCGTATGCGGCGATGCGGGCTTGGCGATGTCGGCCGCGCGCAGCGCCTCCCGCATCGCTCGCTGGAATGACTGGTCGCTCATGTGATGGCGACGTATGCTGCCGGTCCTCGGGTCGATCGAGCGGCGGTCCGCAGGAAACACGTACTGCCAGCACCACTCGCGCGACGCACTGGTATGTTTGCGTCCGAGTGCCGCGGGCAGCCAGACGTTACCGAATCCGTCGCGGAGGTCGATTCGGTGAAGGTGTGCGGTGTCGTGCAGATGGCACCGAAGCGGCCTGACGAGGCGACCGGGAAGAACGGTCACGCGATCCTTGGCGCCCTTGCCGTCGCGCACGAGGATCTCGCGCCGGTCGAGGTCCAGATCCTTCACGCGCAGCCGGACGCCTTCCATGATGCGCAGCCCGCTGCCGTAGAGCAGTTCTCCGAAGAGGCGATGGGTGCCGCGGAGCGACCCGAGAAGCAGCGCGACCTCGTCGCGCGTTAGGACGACGGGAAGACGAATGGCCGCATTCGCGCGCGCGACGCCGTCGAGAAGCGGCAGGTCGCAATCAAGGACCTCGCGGTAGAGGAACAGCAGCGCGCTCTGCGCCTGGTTCTGTGTGGAGGCGGCGACGTTCAAATCGGTCGCCAGGTGCGTCAGGAAGGCGACGACCGCCTGATGGCCAAGACCCGACGGATGGCGGTTGCCGTGGAAATGGATGAAGCGTCGAGTCCAGTCCACATAAGCCTGTTCCGTGCGCAGGCTGTAGTGCCTGAAGCGGATGCGGGCGCGAACGAGGTCGAGAAGGCGTGGCGCGGGGTGGGCTTGCGTTACTGGCGAATAGGACGTGCTATCCGATACCATGCCGTTGATTCTCGGGCCGTTCTCGCGACCGCAACATCGGCCATTCGAGGGATTGACGGCCTCGTTCCCGTCATTTTCGACGACATCCATTGCGGCATTTGGGAGGAAATATGATTAATTGTGGTTTTAGGTTCTCGACATTTCGTTAGGCCGCAAGGAAGAACAGTGGACATGTTTACTGCAATCGTGAAACAGCAGATCGCCTGGGCCGAGGGTCGCGGCTTAGCGCCGGACGCACGGGCGTATTTGCCGACCTTTGGCGAAAATCTGTTCGCGCCGCTTTCCTCGTCCACGGAACGGGACTTCCGCGGCGGCGCAGGCTGTGAGCTCGAAGACCGCGTTGATGAACCGGCGAAAATGCGGGCGCTTTACTCATCGTCAGCGCTGATTTGCAATGTTTTCGACTATTGGCGAAATGTGGATCCCGGATCCATTGGTCGTTCTCTTGGCATCGGGACTACCCTCGCAGACGTTCGGTTCGAAGCGCAACTCTCGTCGGGTCTCCGCGGAACACCACCAACACTGGACTTATTGCTCATCGCAGATGACACACTGGCCTTCGGCGTCGAATCGAAGTTCACTGAGCCATTCCAAGGGCGTCAAAAGCGCGCGCCATTTGTCGAGACTTACTTCAAGGGAAAGGCCGGCTTGTGGGCTTCGCTCAACCTGCCGAAATGTCAGCAACTCGCGGAGCGGCTTAACCGAGGCGAGATTGCGTTTGAATACCTCGATGTCGCGCAACTCCTTAAGCACACGCTTGGCGTCCGTCGGAAATTCAAGAACGGGCAGCTTATCTTTCTATGGTTCGACTCAAAGAGGTCAGAATCCGAAGTGCTTTCGCGCGAGATTGGTGTCTTTTCACAGTGCGTCGATCCCGCTTTGGATTTTCGTGCCGTCACGCATCAGGAAGTCTTTGCGCGGCTCAAACAAGAAGCATCGGCCGACTCCCGTCACATGGACTACTTGCGTGCCCGGTACTTTGCGGCCTAACCCTACGGTCAACCGGACGCGCCGGCACGTGCCTTCTCGTCCGCGAGCGTCGGCGCGGCGCGCCGGTTACCTTTAACGTTAGGCCGCTACAACGATGACCGAGCCGACCGCCACGCCAACCATTGTCCGGCGAACCGTCGTCATCTTCGACATTTGCTCGTCGACTGCCATTCTCGAGGACCTCGTTCGTACCGAGAACGTAATCCGGTGGCAGACCGTACTGGGTCTATTGAAACGATTTCTTTGGACTGAAGGGGGAAACAGGTCCTTTCAAATGTATAAATTCACGGGCGACGGCTGGATTCTGCTTTTCGACGACGCCCACGTCGATGGTGATTGGCTGATTGGTCTCATGAAACGACTGTGCGTGGAATACGAGCGCCTCTTTAATGACAACGTAGTAGACGTCCTCAGCTCCATGCCTAGCGTTATTGGGATTACATTCGGGGTCGACGAGGGCAGTCTGGTCGAAATCACAATGAACAAACTGAGGGAATACGTCGGCCGTCCGCTCAACGTCGCTGCGCGATTGCAATCCGCGATAAAACAGTTCGACGCCTACCCGGCGGGCACGGCACTATTTTCCAGTAACGCTTTCTCTCGGTTGAAGCCTCGCATCGCGAGCGAGCCCGTGGAGTGCAAACTGCCCAACGTACTCGGGGGTGAGCGTTATCGGGTTCGAAAAGTCGTTGTAGACCACCCAGCGGCCTAACCCTACGGTCAACCGGACGCGCCGGCACATGCTTTCACCTTGGCGAGCGTCTCGTCGGCGCGCCGGTTACCTTCAACGTTGGGCGTCATTAGCGCTGCCGTAGCCCCACATGCCGAATGATTGGTCACGCGAAGAGGTGGAGGCGACGGTCGCCGACTACCTCGCCATGCTGAGCGCCGAATTGGCGGGCGTTCCTTACAACAAGACGGTGCACCGGCGTGAACTCGTAAAGGTCCTCCATAACCGGTCGGAACAGGCCATCGAGTTCAAGCATGCGAACATCAGCGCGATCCTGATTGACCTCGGTTTCCCTTACATCGCGGGCTACAAGCCCCGCTCGAACTATCAGCAGTTACTTTACGACGTGGTCTCCGATCGCCTTGCCGGGAGCCCGCTATTGTTAAACGTTGCTGCAGCAGACGCAGACCTTCCGATCGTCGTGCCTGAGGTGGATGACATTCTCTCGGTCCTGATCTCACCACCTACTCCGTCCGAGCCCGACCGCGCAGCGCGGCAACAATCGCACGTTCGGCGACGATCCTTTTCCACGAACTACCTGGAACGAGAGGCGCGCAATCGCTCTCTCGGCTCAGCCGGCGAAGAGTTCGTGCTTAACTTTGAGCGAGCGAGACTGCTCATCGCAGGAAGGGAAGCGCTTGCTGGAAGAATCGAGCACACGTCCCGCGTTCGCGGCGACGGAGAAGGGTTCGACATTCTGTCTTTCGAAGAGTCCGGAAAGGAGCGTCTGATTGAGGTGAAGACGACGAAGTATGGACGCGAAACTCCCTTCTTTGTTTCGAGCAACGAGCTCGCGGTATCAGACTCCCGCGCAGACCAATATCACCTATATCGCCTTTTCGGATTCCGCGTCGCGCCTCGGCTCTTCACGCTGGCCGGAGCCCTTGGCAGCACCTGTCGACTATCTGCGTCGTCATACTTGGCAACCGTCCGATGACGCCCAACCCTACGGTCAACCGGACCCGCCGGTTCATACTTTGACCTTCGGTCTACGTCCGAGCGGCGGGCCGGTTACCTTGAACGTTAGGGCGCACCAAGGGCGATACGGGCCAATGCCGAGAATTGCGTCAGTTATCGCCACACTTGGAGTGCTCGTGCTCGCGAGTTGCGTGACGCCATTACATGGGCCCAAGCCGACTTATGCCGTTCGCCCGGTCAGCGATTCGGGCGGCTGGACGATCTCAACTAAAGGCGGTGGTCCGCTCTTGGAAACGCGTTTTGCTGGAACCGCCTACGAGATACGCGCTTCCATTGCATTTGACGAAGACGCCTCGTATACCTCTCAGGTGAAACTACGGCCTGCCCACCCACTGCGTCTTAATATTTGCGGATTCAACCTGCGCGCGGGCTCGATGGAGCGAATCTCGTTTGACACAAGTCCAATTGTGATCTACGAAAACCGCATCACTTTAGTTGGTCGCTCCCTTCCTTCTCATCAGGAGCTTCCCGAGTCGCAACGTATCTGCGATCGGTGGGAATTCGATGCGCGCGTAAACGACAACTGGCCGGGTTTCAAGTTTCAGTTGCAACTCGGTACGTTTTCAAGCCAAGGCAGCGTAATACATGTCCCGCTCCTTGACGTCGACGTAGCGTACGACCGCATGTTCGAATGCGTTGGCGTCAACTGCCCCATCATGCACTAATCTAATCGATGTTTCGTTTTCTTCGTTCGTCGTCTCGATGCGCCCTAACGCTTCGGTCAACCGGACGCGCCGGCACATGTTTTCTCGCTCGCGAGCGTCGGCGCGGCGCGCCGGTTACCTTGCACGTTAGGCCGCAAATACTTGCCGCTTCACAGCGATTTGCTACAGTGGCTAGGTGAAGGTGACCGCCTATTTCGCGGCAATCCGCGCTCGCCCCGATCGGGCAGTGATTCGCGACGAATGGATTGAACGAGCTATCCGCACTCCGATTCACGAGCAGGTCCAAGCCGACGGTCGGATTCGGCGTTGGACTGAGGTGCAGGAAATGAAGAATCGGTACTTGCGCGTCGTCTTACTGGCTGACGGCGAGACTGTCCACAACGCGTTCTTCGACCGACGGTTCACACCATGAGAATTCGCTATTTCGCAGCTACGGACACTCTTCTGATCGAATTTCGCGACGCTCCCATTGCGGAAACACGTGACCTCGATGAGAACACCGTTCTGGACGTGGATGCAGCTGGCAATATCTGCGCAATCACAATAGAGCACGCGTCGCAGCGAGCAGACATCCCGCGGTTTTCCTACGAGCAGATTGCGGCCTAACCTTACGGTCAACCGGACGCGCCGGCACATGACTTCTCGTTCGCGAGCATCGGCGCGGCGCGCCGGTTACCTTGTACGTTAGAGGCGGCTCGTGACGCAGATGGGGTACCGCATGCGTTTGAACCCTACGTCGCTTAAATGCGTCGCGGTGCTCATTCTGTTGACTGTCACGGTACTTGCGGCGGCACAACAACCGTCACGGATTCCGCGAATCGGATACGTATTGCCGACCGCTCCTACATGGGCTCAAGCGTCGCTCTCCCAAACGGTACACGGCTTTATCTTGGGCATGCGCGATCATGGCTACGAGGAAGGTCGTGATTTTTTGATGGAAACGCGATCGGCGCTTGGGCATCCTGAAAGGATGGCGGATCTAACCGCTGAACTCGTCCGACTCGATGTGGACCTGCTTCTTGTTCCCGTTTGCGGCGCACCGTTGAATGCCGCGCGTAAGGCGACCACATCGACTCCGATTGTAGTTGCCACCTGCAATGACGACATGGTCGAAACTGGCATTGTCAAGAGCCTGCGGCACCCGGGTGGCAACATCACCGGCCTGTCAAAGCTGACTCCGGAACTCGCTTCGAAGCGCTTATCCCTATTGAAGCAGACCGTGCCGTTGATTTCTCGCGTTGCCGTGCTTTGGAACCCTGCTTACTCGGACTTCAAGGCCGATTGGCGTGAGCTCAACGTCGCAGCCGTACGTCTGGACGTCAAGCTGGAATCGTTCGAGTTTCGCGACGCCGACGACCTCGAAACGGCGTTTGCCGCGATTCGCGGCGCGCACGTCGACGCTTTGATCACGTTTTCCGATTTGCTCACGTATGTGCACGCCGAACGACTCGCTGCACTGGCGGCTTCTGCTCACTTACCCGCGATGTATGCGTTCAGGGAGATCCCCGATGCTGGTGGTTTAATGTCCTACGGGCCCAACATCCCAGACATGTGGCGCCAATCGGCGGACTACGTAGTGAAAATCCTGAACGGCACCAAACCGGCTGACCTTGCAATTGAACAACCCAGGCGCTTCGAGCTAGTCGTCAACCTCAAGACCGCGAAGGCACTTATGCTGACGGTTCCCGAATCGTTGTTGGTTCAGGCAGACGACGTCATTCGGTGATTTCGACTTATGTACCCAAGCCACCCTGTTGTGCTCGTATCGATCAATCAGCTCTATGCCGCCTAACCTTACGGTCAACCGGACGCGCCGGTTCATACCTTCTCTCTCTGGCGAGCGTCAGCGCGGCGCGCCGGTTACCTCCAACGTTAGGGCGCAAGCAGCCCATGGACCATTTCCGTATCACCCAGACTGCGGCGGGCTTCCACGTTGAGGGGTTTCCCGACGCGTCGAAGGTGATTCGCATTAGCGGGCCGAAAGGTCGGCGACTTTCCGATTTGGCCCTTCACAAGTCCGATCTCGACTTTGCAACTCACTGCCTCGACGCCATTAACAAGGTTCAGGACGACCCGGCCGTCCTCCGCCAAGCTCTGTGGCGTTCCGCCGTAACGCACTACATGAAATGCGCTTTGGCGACCCCGGCGTTCGCTTCCAGCTTGATGCGCAGGATATTTACAAGGGCGATGCAGACGCATTGCTAGCATTCGATTACTTCAAACATCTCCGCAACAAACACCTTTTGCATGACGAAAACGCGTACGCACAGGGACTACCAGGTGCCATCCTTAATCAGCGAGGCCGCCCTTACAAGATCGCGAAGATAGTGTGCCTAAGCGCGATCGCAGAAACGTTAGTTCAAGGCAACTACTCGAATCTGCATCTGCTCGTTGACATCGCCGGAAAGTGGGTAGGACGACAGTTCGACGAATTGTGTGACCTGTTGACCGCAGAACTGGAACCGCTTTCGTATGAAGACCTCGACGCTCGCGAGGCGATGATCTACACCGTGCCTGCATTGGACGAGTTCAAGGTTGCTAGAAATGCGCCCTAACCTTACGGTCAACCGGACGCGCCGGTTCATGCCTTCTTGCTCGCGAGCGTCAGC
>Ga0134128_10012364_pt1 | contig 10179 bp, 10 predicted proteins | sample KB31754_FD_96462 | JGI IMG/M metagenome (GOLD analysis project Ga0134128, IMG submission 96462) | Terrestrial soil microbial communities with excess Nitrogen fertilizer from Kellogg Biological Station, Michigan, USA - KB3-175-4 | ecosystem: Environmental > Terrestrial > Soil > Unclassified ...
ATGTTGGCGATCGATTGTCTGTCGGCCCGCATCCCGAGGCAGGAATGCAGCACGACCACCGCCGGGAACGGCCCGCTGCCTTTGGGCTTGCTCAGGTAACCCTGGATAGCGGTCGTTCCTCCCGGCGCACCGGCGCTGGCGAATTTCACCAGCTCATCGGCCATCGCCGGCGCTGTGCTGGCGGTCAAGCCGAGCGCCAGCACCGCCGCAACGGCGAAACACTTGCTGACGAAATTGCGCATGCGCTCCGCCCTGCTGAACTCTGCGGAACGTCAGGCCTTTTTCCTGCCTGTCGCCTTCACCGGCGCCGTTTTCACCGGCACCGCCTTGGCGGTTGCCGCGGCGGCTCTGGCCCGTTTTGGCTTTGCCACGGCCTCTGCCGCCGCCCTGTTCCAGAATTCAATATCCCGGCCATGCGGCCGTCCATCCTGCTCCCACAGATAGTAGGCGCGTTCGCGAATCGCGTGTTCGGTGCTAGCGCTCGTGCGGCTGGCTGGCATGGTCGTCTTCCTCGGCGAATTTCGGAATGGAAGTTGTAGCCCGCGCCGAGGTAACCGACGGTTAACCGGGAACAGCCGAGCCTGCCGCCGTTGGCGCACCAGCGATAAAGGTCATTGTTATTGCCCGGCATCGCGGAACTACCTGCCACCAGTGCAAGTTATTGTCGGGGGCTTCCCGAAGAGAGGACTTACCTACATGAACAAATTCGCGACGCGAATGGCTTTACTCGCGCTGACCGGCGCCATGGCTGTGGCCGGGCCGGCACTGGCGGCACCGCCATCCGGCCCCGGCAACGGCCCTGGCTCGATGGTCAACTGCAAGGACCCGGCCAACGCCAACAATCCGATGTGCCTGCGCATGCACAAGGGTGGCCCGAACGGCCACAACGGTCCCGGCAGCAATGGCCCCGGCAGCAACAACGGCCCGGGTAACAATAACGGTCCGGGCAACGGCAATGGCCCGTCTAACGGCAATAACAATGGTCCCGGCAATAACAACGGGCCGGGTAACAACAATGGTCCCGGACACGGCCCCGGCATGGGTGGTCCTGGCCCTGGCATGGGCATGGGTATGGGTCCCGGCATGGGCCTCGGTCATTCCAACCGCTGGGATCGTCACGACCGTGACCAGTTCCGCGGCTTCTTCCGCAGCTTCAACTTCGCCTTCGGCGTGCCCGATTTTGCCATCCGTCCCGGCGTGCGTGTACCGCGCTCCTTCCACCTGCGCCCGCTGCCGCCGCAGATCTTCCGCTACTATCCGTACTATCGCGGCTATCTGTACTTCGAGACCCGCGATGGTTCGATCGTCATCGTCGATCCGCGCACATACCGCATCGTCGACATCATCTAGTCGAAGCGGAAACGCTCGAATTCTGGAACCCGGCAGCCTCGGCCGCCGGGTTTTTATCGCCGTATTAACGTTCACTCTTGCGGTCGCCAACGGTCTGCCGCAATCTCGCGGGGACAGAACCGGCGCACGGCCCGGCACTCCTGAGGAAACCCCAAGAATGTCAAAAGTACTTTTCGTCGGTGGTACCGGCCAGATTTCGCTTCCCTGCGTCGAGAAGGCGGTCGCCGCCGGCGACGAGGTTACGGTGTTCAACCGCGGCAAGACCGATGTAGCGCTGCCGGCCGGCGTCACCACCATCGTCGGCGACATGAAGGATCCCGCCGCCTACCACGCGCTGGCCAAAAACCGCTACGACGTCGTCTGCCAGTTCATGGTGTTCACCCCCGGCCAGATGGCGGAGGACATCAGGACCTTCACCGGCCACACCGGCCAGTACATCTTCATCTCCTCGGCCTCGGTCTATGAGAAGCCGCCGAGCCACTACATCATCACCGAGAAGACGCCGACGGTGAACCCCTACTGGAAGTACAGCCAGGACAAGATCGCCTGCGAAGCGCTGCTGAAAGCCGACAAGACCCTGCCCTGGACCATCGTCCGCCCTAGCCACACGGTGCGCACCGGCCTCCCCACCACCGTCGGCACCAGCGAAGAACTGGCGCGGCGGCTGCTTGCTGGCCGGCCGGTGATTGTTCAGGGCGATGGCGCAACGCCATGGACCCTGACACGCTCGGTCGATTTCGCCAATCCCTTCATCAAGCTCTTCGGCAAGAAGGACGCGCTCGGCACTGATTTTCATATCACATCCGACCGCGGCTATACCTGGGACGACATCTACGCCGCCATCGCCAAAGGCTTTGGCGTCGAGGCCAGGATCGTCCACGTGCCGTCCGACACCCTGGTCCGCTACAACAAATCGTGGGAAGGCCCGCTGACCGGCGACAAGAGCCGCGCCGCCCTCTTCGACAACGCCAAGGTCAAACGCGTCGCCGGCGATTTCACCTGCTCCGAAAACCTCGCCGAAGTGCTCGAAGAGCCGATCGCCAACACCAGAGCGCGCATGCAGGGCAAGACCTACGCGGACACCGAACTCGACGTGCTGACAGATCGCATCGCCAAGGAACAATCGGCGCTGGGGGCGTAGCCGCAACGCGGCTAGAACGCGCCCGGATAGTTGCCGCCGTCGATCAACAGGTTCTGGCCCGTGATGTAGCCGGCCTGCGCCGAACAGAGGAAGGCGCAGGCCGCCCCGAACTCATCGGGATCGCCGAGGCGCTTGGCCGGGATGCGCGCCGCGCGCATTGTCCTGACCTCGGCTTCGCTGACGCCGCGTTGCCTGGCCTCGAGCGCAATGCCCGCCCGGGCCGTGTCGAAACTGCCCGGCAGCAGGAAGTTGATGGTGACGTTGTCGCCCGCCACCTGCCGCGCCACACCCGCCAGAAACGCCGTGAGCCCTGCCCTCGCGCCTGACGACAGGTCGAGGCCGCCGATCGGCGCCTTCACCGAACTCGACGTGATGTTGACGATGCGGCCGAACTTTTTCGCCTGCATCGGCCCGATCGCCTTCCGGATCAGCTCGATGGCGACGATCATGTTGCCGGTGACGCCCTCGATCATCTTCTCGCGGTCGAGCTCACGAAAATCCCGGAACGGCGGCCCGCCATTGTTGTTGACGAGAATGTCCGGCTCCGGGCACGCCGCGAACAGCGCCGCCTGCCCTGCCGCCGTCCCGATATCGGCGACGACGGGGATTACCTTCGCCCCGGTCACCTTGGCGATCTCGGCGGCGGTCGCCTCGGTCACCGCCCTGTCGCGGCCGTTGACCACCACCTCGCAGCCCGCTTCCGCCAGCCGGAACGCGCAACCCCTGCCGAGCCCGCGGCTTGAGGCGCAGACGATGGCCTTGCGGCCGGCAATGCCGAAATCCATGCGAAACTCCTGCGGCTTGGCCTCACAACGCCGCACCGTAAAGCGCTTCACCGCGTAATTGAAGGTCGCCGGGGGAGGAGATGCAGCCATTCAGCCACGGCCATCGAGATTGGCCACCGAAAAGCGGCCCCGTCTCATCGCTGAAACGGGGCCGCTCCATTCAGCCTGAAACCGCGGCCGCCGCCCGTCCATGAACGCCGCCGCATAATGCCGCGTTGACGGTTTGGAGGCTCGGGGGCATCACTCGCATCCGGCCAAACGCCACACCGCCTGCCCGCCCCGAGGACCAAAAGATGCTGAACGGTTCCGAACTTGCCCTGCTCGCCGGCGTCGTCGCGGTGGGCGTGCTGCACACCATGGTGCCCGATCATTGGGGGCCGATCGCGCTGCTGGCCCGTCAGCGCGGCTGGTCGCGCGGCGAAACGGCGCGTGCGGCGCTGCAGGCCGGTGTCGGGCACGTCCTCACCACGCTGGCTTTCGGCATCGCCGTCTGGCTGATCGGCACCGCGGCCGCCAAGCGCTACGGCACGGTCATCGATGGCGTGGCCAGCGCGGCGCTTGTCGGCTTCGGCCTCTGGATCGCCATCGGCGCCTGGCGCGAAATGCGCGCCGAGGGCGATGGCCATCACGGCCATAGTCACACGCACGGCCACGATCACGGCGGCCACGACCACCCACATCCGCACGATCACGGCGGCCATCATGCGCACGAACCGGCTGGCGCGGATGCCTCGCCCGCCTGGGCGCGCGATCCGCTCTATGCCGCCAGCCGCGGCACGGCAGTCGCCGAACGGCATGTCCACCTGCACCGCCACGGCAACGGCCCCGCCCACCTCCACTGGCACGACCACGCGCCGGCCACGGCGCACGCCATCGCCCTCGACACGATGGTTTCGCCGCCGCTGCATCAGCATCGGCACAAGACCACCGGACGCACCGCCTTGTTGCTGCTGCTCGGCTCGTCGCCGATGGTCGAGGGCATTCCCGCCTTCTTCGCCGCTTCCCGCTACGGCATCGGGCTGATCGCGCTGATGAGCGTGCTCTTCGCCGCCAGCACCATCGCCACCTATGTGGTGCTCTCGGTCTATTCGGCGAGCGGCCTGCAGCGGCTGAACCTCGGCCCCATCGAACGCTACGGCGAAGTCGCCAGCGGCGTCTTCATCGCCCTGATGGGCCTCGTCTTCGGCGTGCTGACGCTTTAGGCGCGGCCAAACGACCCTGCGGGCGCCCGAAACCTCGTCGAGGCTTCCTCTGGGCCTATGTCTGCGAGGCTTCGCTCTTCCCAAACCGCAAGGCCGGATCGCCGGCGAAATCATAGGGGCCGGTGTGGGTAAGCGCGCCCTCGACATCCAGCCAGATTTTGCCGCCGAGCGCCCGCCACAGGCGGCAGAAGCCAAAATCTTCGCTGAGATATTCCCGCGTGTCCGGATCGATCATGCATTCGAACAGCGCGTGGTACTGCCGCTGCGCCTTGCCCGCGACATAGACGTGATCCGAGCCATAGGCGCGATCGGGATTGGCGGCAATCAGCCGCTCGATCACGCTGCGCTTCATCAGCATAAAGCCGGTCGCGCAATAAACCCCGGTGGCGAACGGCCCGCGCCGTTCCAGCTCCGGCGGCTGGCAGAACTTGCCGACATATTGGAGCATCGCCGTTTGCGGCGCCTCCTTCTCCCGCAGCCTCGCCGGCGGATCCCAGAGATAGGCCTTGGCCGGGTACATGCCGGCGACGACATCCTCACCGAACGCCAGCATGCGATGCACCAGTTGCGGCTCAAAGCTCAGGTCCGCATCGATGAACATGAGGTGCGTCGCACTGCTCTCGAGGAACTCTGCGACGATGGTGTTGCGCGCCCGCGTCACCAGCGAGTCGCGGCCCAGCAGGTTGATGCTGACGGAAAACCCGGCGCCCTCCGCATACTGCATGAGCTTGAGCATCGACATCATGTAGCCGGTCGTCACCACCCCGCCGAAACAGGGCGTGCCGACATAGATGTTGGGAGCCTGGGTTGTGTCGCTCATCATGCGTTCGCGCCCGCGGCGCGGGGCTACGCGCTTACCTGCTGGATACGCGATTCGAGATTCGCGGAACAGAATGCCGCCCGAAATAATGCGCGGGCGACCATTCACCCCCTGGCTGACCGCTGCTACGGAGCCGATTGCCCCGCGCCGTAGCGCAGGCCGTCGAGCAGCAGCGCCACCATCGGGCGGGCCTGCTCCGGACCGCCGTGGCTCAGATGCGCGACAGCGTTCAACAGGTCCCCGGCATCGACATCTCCACGGATTTCTCCGCTCGTTGCCGCCGCGTTGAGAAGGCCCCGCAGCGCCGCCCGGTTTTGGCCAAAATAGGCCGCCAGCGAAGCGTAGGCAGGATCTCCCGAATGCAGCGCCGGCGCGAGGCCGCGTTTCGTGGCAATGAAGTCGGTAAATCGCTCGAGCCATTTCGCCAGCGCTTCCCCGGGTGGGTAGGCTGCGGCGAGCGCCGCCGCTGCGTTGGCACAGGCATCGACCTCGCGCTTGAACACGGCAATGACCAGGTCCGAACGCTGCGGAAAGTGCCGATAGAGCGTGCCGACGCCGACGCCGGCTTTTTCGGCAATTTCCCGCACGGGGGCATCCACGCCCGAGGTCGCGAACACCACCTTGGCCGCCTGCAACAGCGCATCGAGGCTGCGCTGCGCGTCGGCACGCACCGGCTTTAACTTCGCGGTCTTGCCAACGCCATCAGCGCCCTCTGCGGCCGCATCCACGCCCACTTCAAAATCTCCCCTTGTCAAAACGGAACACCGTTCCATATAGATGTGGACGGTCGTTCCGTTTTGCAAATTTAGCGCGGCGGGGCGGCCTTGACCACCGAAAATGGAGATTATCATGGCCAACGAACGCATCGCCCTCGTCACCGGCGCCAATCAGGGAGTGGGGTTCCAGCTCGCGAAGGAACTCGTGGCCCATGGTGTCACGACGCTGGTCGGGTCGCGCAATTTCGAACGCGGCGAGGCCGCGGCGAAGGAGATCGGCGCGGGCGCCATCGCGCTCCAGCTCGATGTGACGGATCAGGCCTCGATCGCCGCCGCAGCCGAACGCATCCGCAACGAGCTTGGCCGCCTCGACCTGCTCGTCCAGAATGCCGCGATCTCCAATACCAACAAGGGTAGCCTGTCGCTCGAAGAATACCGCAAGACCAGCCTCGCCAGCAACGTGCCCCTCGATGAAGTCCGCGCGGTATGGGAAAGCAACGTGTTCGGCGTCCTCGCCGTCTATCAGGAGATGCTGCCGCTGCTGCGCCAGTCGCCGGATGCCCGTATCGTCAACGTGTCGAGCGGCGTCGGCTCGCTCGCCCTGAACGCCGACCCGGCCGGCCCTTACCGCAAGTCTTTCGGCCCGGTTTACTCCGCCTCCAAGACCGCGCTCAACGCCATCACGCTGGCCATGATGATCGAGCTCGAAGGGACCGGCATCAAGGTCAACCTCGTCTCCCCCGGCTTCACCAGCACCAACCTCAACGGCTTTGAGGGCACGCAATCCATCGAGGAGGGTTCCCGCGAAGTCGTGCGCGTCGCCCTGCTCGGCCCCGACGGCCCGGCCAACACCTTCACCCGCTGGGAAAACGCCACCATCCCGTGGTGAGCCGCTAGACCTCCGGCGTCGCCGTATGGACAAACCGGTTCGGCCCGTGTTCTTTCTACGTTCTTCGAGGGGGCGCTGGCGTGACCGATAAACTCTACTACGGCGACAATCTGCGCGTGCTGCGCGAGCACGTCGCGGCCGACAGCATCGACCTCGTCTATCTCGATCCGCCCTTCAACTCGAACGCCACCTACAACGTGCTGTTCAAGGCGCCCGACGGCCACCAGAGCCAATCCCAGATCGAAGCCTTCGACGACACCTGGCACTGGACCGACAGCGCCGAGGATGCCTATTGGCAGGTCCTGCGCGGCAGCCATTCCGATGTCGCCAAGATGCTGGAGGCGATGCGCGGCTTCCTCGGCGAGAACGACATGATGGCCTATCTCGCCATGATGGCAATCCGCCTCATCGAATTGCATCGCGTGCTCAAGCCGACCGGCTCGCTCTACCTCCACTGCGACCCAACCGCGAGCCACTACCTCAAGATTCTGCTCGATGCGGTGTTTGGGAAAGACAAATTCAGAAGCGAGGTCGTCTGGAAGCGTTCGAGTGCCCATAGCGACGCGAAGCAAGGTCGAAAGCTTCACGGCCATATCCACGATGTGATTCTATTCTACACCAAAGGGAAGGAGTGGTTTTGGAACGACGTCTTCACCCCGTACGACGAAGCCTACATTGAGCGAGACTACAGTCTCCTCGACGAAAACGGGCGAAGATTTCGTCGCGGCGACTTGACCGCTGCCAAGCCCGGTGGAGACGTACAGTACGACTGGCGCGTGAAAAAGCGTTCTGGAGCCAAGGAGAGGTGGGTCGCCGACTTGGAGCAAGAGCATCTTTCGCCAGTGCCGGGCTGGGACTACCTCGCAGTTCGTCCCTATTCCGGACGCTATTGGGCATACTCCAAGGCAAACATGCGGACCTTTGCTCAGGAGGGGCGGCTGCGGCACACCTTTGATGGAATGCCCGAATACAAGCGCTTCCTAGATGAAATGCCGGGAGTGCCGCTGCAAGACCTATGGACGGATATTCATCCGATCATTGCGGGAACTGACGAGCGGCTCGGCTATCCCACGCAGAAGCCCGTGGCGCTGTTGGAACGCATCATCTCGGCCTCGTCCAACCCCGGCGATCTCGTGCTTGATCCGTTCTGCGGCTGCGGCACCACCATCCACGCGGCGCAAAAGCTCGGGCGGCGCTGGATCGGCATCGACGTCACCCCGCTCGCTATCCGCCTGATCCAGAATCGCCTTCGCGACGCCTTCGGCAAGGCGGCAAAATTCGAAATCATCGGCCTGCCGCAGGACCACGACGGCGCGCAGGCGCTGTTCGATCAGGACCCGCACGCCTTCCAGCTCTGGGCCGTCTCGCTGATCCCCGACGCGCAGAACTGGAAGGGCGGCAAGAAGGGCGCCGACACCGGCGTTGACGGGCAGGTGTATCTGCGCACCGGCAAGTCCGAGAGCCACCGCGCCATGATCTCGGTGAAGGGCGGCAAGAATGTCGGCGTCGCCATGGTCCGCGATTTCGCCCACGTCGTCGATCGCGAAATGGCCCTGCTCGGCCTGTTCCTGACCCTGACGCCACCCACCCGCGACATGGAAACCGAAGCCGTCAAAGCCGGCTACGTCGAAACCGATCAGGGCCGCTTCCGCAAACTCCAGATCCTGACCATCGACGAACTGCTGAACGGCAAACGCCCCGAAATGCCGTTCATCGACTCCACCGCCTTCAAACGCGCCCGCCGCGAAGACAGCGGCGGCACCCAGGGAGAGATGGAACTGTAGGCTTTGGCGAGAGGCCGCCAAGGCCCCTCACCCGCCGCTGCGCGGCGACCTCTCCCCCCAGGGAGAGGTGACAGTTGGCACGGCCTCTCCTCTTTCACCTCTCCCTGGGGGGAGAGGTCGGTCCAAAGGACCGGGTGAGGGGGCCTTTACCATCAATGCCCTGCGGTGCCATCAGGCGGCGGCTGGTTCGGCTTCGCGAAGGGCGCTGATCTGCAGGTATAGATCGGCGGGCGCGATTTCCGGATGATTGTCCGGAAGCAGGTCGAGCGCCATCGCCGATATCTTTGCCAGCAGTTCGTCCAGTGTCGGCGCATCGGCCGCGGCGGGAATTTCATCGCTGTGGCCGGCCCAAACCGATGCTTCGGCATCCCACACGGCGGAAATTGTAAAGATCACGGGCTTGGACATTGGGGCTTCCATCTTGCCGAGTGACATTACCACGATCTTCCTTCGCGAGCGAGATCGCGCAGGGAAGCTGCAATGTATAGTCGGCACCACTCCTGCTGACATTTTCTGACAGCGTGCCTATGTATGGGTTCCGTCGCGGCGATCGGCAAAAGTGCGAAGCGGTTTTGCGGTTCGGTCGCGCGACAACTAAGATCGTGCCACATTGAGGGCACGAGTCCCCATCACCATCGGCACCATCATGGCCTCGCAAGCGAAACCATCCCGGCCCGGCAAGTCCGAATTCTCGATCGACGAGTTCATCGGCGAGATCGAGAAGGCCGAAGCCGAGTCGCTGAAGCGGCTCCCGCAGGAGCGGTTGAAGAACAAGCGCGCCTTGGACAACGCTGCCCGGCGCGCTGCCGAGCAGGAGGCGCGCGGCTTTGGCGCGGATCTTACTGCCCCACAGCCTGAAGCGCCCGAGACCGACTCCATCGTCCCTGCCAAGGCCCAGCTTTCCCATCGCGGCGCCGGCAAGGGCAAACGCTCCGACGCCACGGGTATGTCACTGAAAGCGCCGAAGTCGAAGGCGAACTCGGTGGTCCGCCCGACCAACCTCGAAGGTTTTGCCGAAGGCCAGCAGGCCGGCTTCGGTCACATGCCCTCGCCTGAGAACCGTCCCGGCCGCTCGAACGTCGGAACCGGCATCACCATCCGCAACGCGCAGCCCGCCGTCATCGGCACCGAGGTCGGCAATGTCGGCATCTCGGCCACGGTGAAGGCGCTGGAAGACATCATCCTCCACGGCCGCAAGGAGGTGGAGGGCGCCGAGGCCTGGAAGCCGCACCGCCCCATCCGGCCGCAAAAGTCCGAGGGCGGCATCCCGTTCAAGCTGGTGACGAGCTACCAGCCGGCCGGCGACCAGCCGACCGCCATCGCCGACCTCATCGAAGGCGCCAACAACGGCGAGACCGACCAGGTGCTGCTCGGCGTCACCGGCTCGGGCAAGACCTATACCGCCGCGCAGGTGATCGCGCAGACGCAGCGCCCTGCCCTGATCCTCGCCCCCAACAAGACCCTCGCAGCCCAGCTCTATGGCGAGATGAAG
>Ga0134128_10012365_pt1 | contig 10179 bp, 14 predicted proteins | sample KB31754_FD_96462 | JGI IMG/M metagenome (GOLD analysis project Ga0134128, IMG submission 96462) | Terrestrial soil microbial communities with excess Nitrogen fertilizer from Kellogg Biological Station, Michigan, USA - KB3-175-4 | ecosystem: Environmental > Terrestrial > Soil > Unclassified ...
CGCTGGCCTGGAAAAACGCGCGGAGCGATCGGAGCCTGTCCGCCCACTGGCGGATTTTCCTTGATTTTTTGTTTCTTTTGCATCAAGGCAAAAGAAAAAGCAAAAAGTAAACAAAGAAACCGTTAATATCGTTCAGCTAAGCCCTGCATAGGCGATGTGGCAATCTCATTATTAGAAGCAAAAACCATCATGTTACCCACGTCATTGCGAATCGCCTTCCCTACTCATTTTCGTTTACCAAAACGCTCACAGGTGATGTACTTCTCCCTCTCCTTTTGGAGAGGGTCGGGGAGAGGCTTCTTGCCAGGCGATGTGGCATTATTCCCGGAGTTCACCTTCTCGTTATTAAAGATTTGCTTATCATAATTTTATAATTATCTCAATCTGGATTTTTAAAAAATCTAAAAATTATAGTAAAAGAGCAAACACGAAGCATTTATTTTCTGACAATTAAAAACGTGTTTTTGTTTTGGCATTGTAGCATGAATGTTGTAATATTATAAATTATTTAGTAAATTTGCAGCCCTTCAATTATGCTTGTTCCAACAAAAGATATCGCTTTTACTAAAGATCAAATTAATAAAATAGGTAACACTATTATCTATTTATCAAAGAAGATGGGTGATTTGAATAAAACAAAGATCCTTAAGTTGCTTTTCCTTTTAGAAGAGGCTTCCATAAAAAAATACGGTTATCCTTTCTTTGGTATTGATTTTCAAATCTGGAAACTCGGTCCGGTTGTAAAAGATATTTATATTGATTTAACAGAAGATGCTCCTGAACTTTTATCAGATTATATAAAGAGAGATGAAAATAATCAATCTGTTTTTACGGGTAAAGTTGAATTTAACGATGATGAATTTAGTGATAATGATATTCACCTTTTAGATCTTATTTCTGATTTTGCAAAAGATAAAAGTGCTACCACTTTAGTCAAATATACCCACAGCCCTAATTCTCTTTGGCGTAAGTCTGCAATTCGTTACGGTGTATTGGAATCTCTTGAAGAAGAATTATTGAACAGCACTGAGCATAACATTGATTTCTCATTAATCTTTGAAAACAAACCGGAATTGCTGGAACAGTTTGAAGAAGTAAAAGAGAATCTTGAATTTGTAAGGCATTTAAAATCGTAGAATGTTTCAGCCAAAACAAATTCTCTATTTTAGCGAGTTTTATTTTAAAAACGGCAACACTTCCAAGGCAAAGTATTTACTTATTTTAAGCATCTTAGAAAACAAAACAGTTGTAGCTTCACTTCCCACACGAACCAATAATGCCCCTTCTCTTTTGAATAAAAAACACGGATGTGTAAATATTGATAACCGGTGTTTTAATTGTTATCTGTTCGAACAGGGGAAGCCGGTTTGCGAAAATGGGTTTGCTTTTGATTTACCAACTTATATTTACGGAAATCAGGTAGAGGATTATGAACTTGAAATCATGGAATCAGGTTTATCCAATTAAAGGTGTTGACTATGAAGTAAAGGGTATTCTTACTAATGCGGAATTTACAGCAATTATCCAATGTATTATTAATAGCGCCAGTACAAAAAGAAAAATAAAGAAGCTGTTACAATAATTACCTCAGTTATTCCCTTATTAATTCTCCAATGAATGCTTTTTGCCGTAACTTTTATTCACTCTAACATGCTTTAGAAATCCCAAATTATTAATCCCTTTTTCAAAATTCCTGCCTCGTGTCACGAACCACCTTTAAACCTTAGGACTGTATGAAGAGAGTACGAGGAGTATAGGAAAGGTATTGGGAAAGCCATGGGACGCGAGAGGTATCCACAAAAGAAAAGGCTTAAAGAAAAGCCGGCAAATATTAGATCATATGGATAGCACTGAGCTTGCCGCCAATCTCTTTCATGCCATGCAAACAGAAGAAAAGCTACGAAAGGAAAATACAAAAGGAAAATAAAAAGCCAATAGAATAACTTCAGCCATAAAAGCGGCCGGAAATAATTCATGGAGTTAATCCAAACCTTTCGATGATCTCCCTGCCTTTTTCCGGAAAAAAGGTCAGACCAAATTCCTCATGAAGGTCTTTTGCCCATTTAGAAATAAAAGGGTCATCCGGCTTAAGATTGTGTTTTGTCATATAAGCAATCCTGTTAAAGAAGAGGTCCTCCAGGTATTCGTCAAAATTCTGACTGAAGTCAAGTTCGAAAAAGTGTAAAGGCTCATCGGATGGATTCCAAAATGAATGTACGATCCCGCGGGGTCGTGAAGAAAAACCGCCGGCCTTTATTTCCTGGATTTCATCACCTGCCAGCACACCTAAGGTTCCTTCTAATACACAGGAAAACTCATCCAGGTGATCATGAATGTGGGGTGCCGGCCCCATTTTTTTCGGTGCCAGCACCAGTTCCACACATGAAAAATGATAATTAGTCTGAGAGCTTTTAACCAGCACCCGCATATTGATACCTCTCGGCCCCGGTTCCAGCACATCTTGCGGAGGTTGAATAAATAGAGGCGGCAGTTGCGCGGCGTTACTTACTGTTTCAACGTTGATACATTTTATCATAACGTGTAATTTTTAAGAACAGGTAATGATCTGTCTGTTTAAGGGTGGGTAATTTAATAGTCAGGAAGATACTGAATCATTATGCCGGGTCGATGTGATGCTCCTTCATGATCTTCACAAAAGTTTCTTTATCAGGGCTTCCGTCCGGGGAAGCCTGGTCAATATGTCTGAAAAAATTTTCCAGCCCCGATGGCGTGGTAAACATGACAAGCTTGCCAGTTGTTTCGCCTGTATTTTTAAAACTATGAGGAATGCCTTGAGGGCCATGAGCAAAACCGCCGGCTCCCAATTCGATCCGTTCTCCGTTTAACATGAAAGTAAAAGTTCCTTCCATCACGTGCCAAAACTCGTCCCAGTCATTGTCAATGTGTAAGCCCGCTCCGGCATTCGGTGGAACACTTAACTCAAATACACTATAGGCATCGTCAGTTTGTTCGCCGTCAAGCTTTACGGTAATGGTGTTATCCGATACTACAAGAATTTCTTCCTGTTCGTCAGATACACCGGTAGTTTTTAAAGATTTCGTTTGCATCATTTAATTTTTTTAGGTGATTGAATGGATGCAAATTATACCGGTGCCATGAAAAGCAATATCCCTGAAAATGGTGATTTTTAAGAGGATGATTCAACAGAGGACATAACAGATTGGCGCACCATCTGGGGTGCATTTTTTACACTTAGCTTATGCAGAATATGTTTCCGGTGGCTTTCAACAGTATGCCTGCTGATAAATAATTTAGCTGCAATTTCTTTGGAAGAAGCACCTTGGGATACGAGTTGCATAATTTCCTTTTCACGGGGCGTAAGCGAAGCATGATCTTCCAATGCAAGCGTTAGTTTTTCTCTTTCTGTCTGCGCGATGCTGACAGGAGCCAGCATGTCTAACAATTTACTGCTCTTCCGGCTCTTTTCAACCATAGAAGCATGCCGGTTAAGCTCCGCCTCTTTTTCAACAGTGCAATCGTCAAACAGTATCAGGGCAGCGTCGATATGCCGGTTGGGTGTGACAGAAAGTACAATTACCCTTTGTTGGATCCATATCCATTTACCATTAAAATGCTTCAACCGGTAACAATGTTCGTGCACCGCATTTTCCTTTCCTTCTTTCCAGGGTGAAGCATTGAGGGTGGACGTTTCAGCAAAAAGAATAAAACCCTTCAAATCATCAGGATGCAGGTGCTTTATTACAAATTGCAAATCTCCTTCTATAAAAAGTTTCCTCGGATAACCAAAGACCCTGGTAAAATTATGGCTTAAAAAGGCCGAACCTGATTTACTTCCGCAGCGCGTAAACGCCGCCACGGTGCTTTCTTTAAGATGGAAGCTGTCAACCAGGTCACCACACATGTTTTGATACACTTCATGGTATTGAATAAACCGCTGTAATTCTTCTGTTACCATAACCTATACATTCAAAAAATGAAATAATAGTTCCAATGCCGGAAAAATTTGTAAACCGAAGTCCGGAATAATGGCATGTGATCAAAGTTACGTTTTACAGTAAAACAGCTATTCCTTCTCTGAAATAATTTTTAACCTGGCGTCTTTGTGAAATGCTTCCACCATTCAAAAATTGATTAACGTTACAATTTCTTCAAGATATTTTTTGTCGGTATCATCAAAAAAGTGATACGCTTCACTATCAACATCAAGAACCGCAACTACTTCTCCGTTTCTTTTAACAGGAACCACTATTTCTGACTTTGAGCCACTATTGCAGGCTATGTGACCGGAAAATTTGGCAACATCAGGTACGATAAGTGTTTCGGCACGTAGCCACGCAGTTCCGCAAACGCCTTTGCCTTTTTCGATCCTTGTACAGGCTACAGGTCCCTGGAAAGGTGCCAGTACCAGTTCACGGTTTTTTACCACATAAAAGCCAACCCAAAACCATTGAAATTGTTCTTTAAGCGCCGCCGCTACATTTGCCATATTCGCCACAAGGTCAGTTTCACCCGTCAGTAATCCTTTTATCTGCGGAAGCAGTGATTGATATTCTTCTTCTTTACTTCCTTTCACGATCGTAAGATCTTCAGCCATAAATTTTTCTTACAAAGATAGCGGAACCCCTGAAAGAGAAAAAGTGATTGAGGCCTTTATGGATGTTTCATCCATTGTTTGTCTTATGCCCAATAACTTCTTATTCTTATATTTGTTTAAAAATTATAAAATGAATAATGAATTACTGGTAAAGATGATAACGGATAGCTGGCAGAAACAACTTACTGCCACCAACAAAATATTTGATGATTTATCCGATGAAGAGTTAATGGACGAAGTTTCGCCCGGCAGAAATCGTGCGATCTATTTATTAGGCCATTTAACAGCAGTGCACGATCGCATGTTGCCATTGCTTCGTTTTGAGGAAGCCAGATATCCGGAACTGAAGCCGGTATTTTTAGACTCACCGGATAAAGCTGTTGAAGCAATTCCTTCGGCGTCTCAATTAAGACAACAATGGAACGAAGTGAACGAAACTTTATCAAACCATATCAAAAATCTTCCTGCTGATGATTGGTTTACACGTCATGCAAATATTTCTGAAGAAGATTTTATGAAAGAGCCGCACCGCAACAGGCTGAATGTTTTATTAGACCGCGCCGTTCATCTCAGTAATCATCGGGGACAATTATTATTGTTGAAAAAGAAAATGTAAAGAATCCACACAGTGCCTGATAGTCTTACTTTAATATTTTAAGCCATGCATAAAATTATGGTTCTTTTTGTTCTTTATATCCTGGCCGGTTCAGCTTTTAGCCAGGGTAAAATTGATTATGGAAATAATACAATCGCAGGTAAATATTATAAAGTACGGGGCATCAATATATACACCGAACAATATGGCACCGGCAAACCATTATTACTGATCCATGGCAATGGCGGAAGCATTAAGTCTATGTCAAAAATTATTCCTTACTTCTCTGGCCGGTATAGGGTGATAGCCGCTGACAGCCGTGCCCAGGGTAAATCAACTGACCATGCTGATTCTTTAAGCTTTGAGATGATGGCAGACGATGATGCGGCATTATTAGATCAGATGCACATAGATTCTGCTTATGTAATTGGCTGGAGCGATGGAGGCATCGTTGCCTTACTGCTTGCGATGCGCCACCCTTCAAAAGTAATAAAGCTGGCTTCTACCGGCGCAAACCTGTGGCCCGATTCAACAGCGCTGTTACCTTCACTTTGGAAAGATGAAAGAAAATACTATGATTCGTTACACACAAAAATATGGACTACCCCAAAAGAAAAAAATGACTGGAAAATATTTATGCTTGACTGGCTTCAACCCAACATCCCTTTAACTGCCTTGCGTACTATTCATTGTCCTTCATTGATCATTAGCGGAGACCACGATCTGATCGTTCTGGATCACACGGTTAAAATATATCAAAACATCCCTGACGCCTATTTATGGATTTTGCCTGATTCAGGGCATGGCACCCTGGTAGAGCATACCGGTGAATTTGATAAGAAGGTGAATGAATTTTTTGAAAACCCTTTCCATAAAAGGTAACTACCATTGCCATGTGGCCCATCAACCATCAACCTTCAACCATCAACCATCAACCAGTTAACCAAAAACGCTCACAGGCGATGTGGCAATCTCATTATTAGAAGCAAAAACCATCATTTTACCAGGTCATTCCTGCTACTGTTGGCGTCCGCGCCAACAGTTTCCTTTTTTCCTGCCAACTCCTTTCTTCTTCTTCGTGCTTCTATATAACTTCTCAGGAAGCGCGCCTGAGTTGTTCAAGTTTTCGTTCAATATAAGAGATCTTAGTTGCCTGTTATAAAATTAAAAAATTGTTTCGTGCACGAACATGGCTTAATTCTTAATTCTTAATTCTTAATTCTTAATTCTTAACCTTCGATCCGCATTTGTTCATCATCACGCAAGTACACCTACCTCTTGTTTCACAAACTCTAATTCACTATTGATCTTTACTTCTTCACCTAATAGTACGCCACCGGTTTCAAGTACACCATTAAAGTTCACTCCCCAATCAGCCCGGTTAATTTTACCGGTCACCACAAAGCCGGCTCTTTCACCGCCCCACGGATCTTTTGTTGTTCCGTTAAACTCAACATTCAGCTTCACCGGGTTGGTTACACCTTTAATTGTTAATTCACCATACAAAGCAAAAGTATCACTATGTGTCTTTTCAACTTTTGTTGATTTAAATTTCAGTTCAGGATATTTCTCTACTTCAAAGAAATCTGAATTGCGCAAATGGGCATCACGCTGCTCATTATTGGTCGATATTGAATCCATTTCTGCGACCAGGCTGATTTTTGCGGTGCTGAAATCTTCATCTTCAGTTTCTACTTCTGCCTGAAAGCTTTTCAAGGCGCCTGACACATTGCTGATCATCAGGTGTTTGATCTTAAATTGCAATTCACTGTGCATTGGGTCTAGTAACCATTTTGTCTTTGTCATAATTTATTTTTTTTATTGTTTTAAATTGATAATGCAAAATTATATACCTTTACTTACAAAAGGTAAGCACTATACAAAAGGTAAGTAGTTACCTTTGGGTTACTTAAAAATACAATCTGATGACTACATTAAAAATTAAGAAGGACCCTCCTTCACCAACACAGTGTAAAGCAACCCTGAATGCGATTGCAGATGCACTTTATGTGATTGGTGGAAAATGGAAATTGCGCATCATTGTTGCCTTAAAGGATGGCAATAAAAGATTCAACGAACTTCACCGGGTAATAGAGGGTATTTCGGCTAAAGTTCTTTCCACCGAATTAAAAGATCTGGAGCTGAATGGCTTTGTTAACCGCAATGTATTTACGGGTACGCCTGTGATTGTTGAATATGAATTGTCGGAATACGCTGAAACATTGAATGGGGTATTGCATTCGTTAAGTGAGTGGGGAGCGATGCACCGGGAAAATGTGAGAAAGAGCATGAAAAACAAAGAGCCACTGGAAGCGTAGGTAATGGGTGAACAAAAATTTCACGCTCTTATATGATGGCAGCATTCTACAACTGTCCTCAGGGTGCTATCTACGATGCAGTAAGAATGAGTGGCTAAAAGGCAGTAACGGCATTATCTCTTGTGAAATAATGAGCATTCTGCTATTCTGCATCTCCTTTTGCAGAGATCGCCGGTGAAGCCGGCATGTATAAAATAAAATTGCCGGCATTATTGCAAATATCAAAAATAAGCTTTTACTTTGTATTTAAAAGTACTTTTTATGAACGAGCAACAACAGTCACTGGAAGAATTGCAACACATAAAAAAAATAATGGAAAAGAGCAGCCGCTTTATAAGCCTTAGTGGCTTGAGCGGAATATCTGCCGGAATCGTCGCTATTCTTGGCGCTTTACTTGGCGCCAAAATGATTTCAAATTATGTGAACAATATTGGAATTACCTACCAGGAATTGGTAACCGAACTTATGGTTACGGCTGTAACGGTAGTAATGCTGGCATTGGTATCAGGCTTTGTTTTCACCTACCTGCGAAGTAAAAGAAATGGCGTATCAATTTGGGGCGCCACTACTTACAGACTCGTGATAAATCTTGCCATTCCTCTTGTTGCCGGGGGTTTTCTCCTTTTGCGTTTAGTGCAGTTACAATATACTTCCCTTATAGCGCCGGGTTGTCTTTTATTTTATGGTTTGGCGCTGGTGAATGCTTCAAAATATACCCTCGGCGAGGTCCGGTATCTCGGTTATTGCGAATTGATATTGGCCATTATCAATTTGTGGGTTCCGGCACACGGTCTCATTTTCTGGACTATCGGTTTTGGATTGCTTCACATTATTTACGGTATAATCATGTGGAGAAAATATGAACGCGCTACCTTTTAAACTGCTTTTTTTATGAGCAACCTTATTGAAAATTTAAATAAAATATTTGACAGCAGGGTCCGTATCGGTATCATGAGTGCCTTAATGGTCAACGAAGAAGTAAATTTCAATACACTTAAAGAACTGATAGAACTTACTGACGGCAACCTGGCTTCGCACTTAAAAGCATTGGAAGATGTTAAGTTCATTGTGGTAAGGAAAGGTTTTATCGGAAGAAAAACAAATACAAGTTACCGGGTAACAAAATCAGGTGAAAAAGCATTTAAAAAGCATATTGAAGCTTTGGAAAAAATCATAAAAAACATTTCCTGATTTTTTTTGTATCTATACTTTGAAACTCAAAGCACTTTAAAAAATGAAAAATAAAGATTACACGATCATCAAACGCCTGCTGGCTTTTTTTATAATTTCTTTGCTGATAAGTGGTCTCACAGCAATTCCTGTAAATTCAGAGCTTTCATATTTATTGAGCTTTCTTTCTCCGGGCAGTAAAATATATTATTGGCTTCACGAAGTTTCCGTCGCTTATTCGAACGTTAGCCGGGAATATCCTTTCTTATTCTACGGTTACGACTGGCTTGCATTTGCCCATTTCATCCTGGCAATTCTTTTTATTGGTCCCTGGCAAGATCCGGTCCGGAATATTTGGGTCATAAAGTTTGGGCTTATCGCATGTGTTTTAATTTTTCCATTCGCTTTTATTGCCGGGCATTTCAGGGGTATTCCATTCGGATGGCAACTTATAGATTGCTCTTTCGGCCTGTTCGGCATGATTCCTTTATGGATTTGTTACAGAATAATAACCCGCAGCAGCTTAAAAAAATAAAAGATGTCTATTTATTTAAAATTAACAGGCCGCACTTTTACAATATGGTTGCTTACTGCATCGATAAACGGATTGTTAGCCGGTATTGCCGTCGCAATGATTAATCATGAATATAGTATGGTACCGGAATTTTGTCTCATCATCGGTATTCTTTCCCTGGTATTCTCTGTTCCGGGATTTTTTATTTTCTGGATTGTTTTGCTGGTAAAGGCAGCTAAACAAGAAAGGGGACGCACATTATTTCGTGCAGCGCTTGGCACCGGTTTCATATTGTCAGCAGCGACTGCTGCCTGTAGTTATGGCCTTCTTTTTAATGCAGTAAAAAATTATTCATTTGTATTGATCCTTATAATCGTTTTATCGTTTCTCAGCAGCATTATGATCCATTTTAAAAATTTCAAAAATCTAAAATAAAAAGTCAATGAAACTCAGTTCTTCCAAACTCTTACTCGTCCTTACGGGCGCTTTTATTTTCAACCTCCTTTTCTGGAACGAAAACATCGGTGTGAATGCCGTGATATTTGACGCTTTTGTTTGTACAGGCGTTTTTGTTTTGTATCCTTCGTGCCGCAACAATAAGGCATGCCGCTGGTTGCTGGCAGCGCAAACAATTACGCTCGCTATGATTATTATTCAAAACACCATTTTGAGTAAGGTGGCATTTGCTGTTACCTTGTTGCTATTTGTCTCATTCTCGGAATTTGCGCATCAGTCTGTTTTCTTTGCCGGCTGTTCAATCATTACCAACTATGTTGCCGCAATACCCAACCTTTTTATTGAGCTGGGAAATATAAGTGGTAATGCGGTTCGTATTTCAGGTTGGATACGACGCTTCAGGCTGTTGATCATTCCGCTGGCTATTCTTGCTGTTTTTTTTGGAATATATGCGTCAGCGAACATTGTGTTTTCAAACATGTTAACGGCTGCAGCCGATACGGTCGTAAATTGGTTTTCCAACATTTTTTACTGGTTTTCTTTTGAAAGA
>Ga0134128_10012366_pt1 | contig 10178 bp, 3 predicted proteins | sample KB31754_FD_96462 | JGI IMG/M metagenome (GOLD analysis project Ga0134128, IMG submission 96462) | Terrestrial soil microbial communities with excess Nitrogen fertilizer from Kellogg Biological Station, Michigan, USA - KB3-175-4 | ecosystem: Environmental > Terrestrial > Soil > Unclassified ...
CGCGACCGCCGCGACCGCCTCGCGCAAAGCGTCCGTAGCCTTCCGCAGTGGGAAACGCCAATGCCCGCGTGCGAAAACGCCAAACGTCTCCCTTTGCCGTCGCGCCGCCGTTCACTTCATCAACGCGCCAGAAATAGGTTTTCATCTGATCCAGCGCCGGCAGCGAAAAACTCGCGGTGGTTAGTTTGCCTTTGAACTCGGGTGATTTCGTGGTGGCGTTCGCGACGGCGTTGGAATCCGTTCCCAAATAAATCTCATGCCCGGACGCGGTCGCCGATGCCGTCCACGTCAACGGCGATTCATTTGGCCAATGCTCGTCGTCATTCGCGGGCAGCGGTTTGATGGCGGCCAGCCTGGGATTGACCTCGTCGATGGCAAATCCATTGATGATGATGCTTTGACCGGTTTTTTCCGGTTGAAAATGAATCACCACATCGCGGCCTGCCTTCGCCTCCACTTCCACAAACGCACTGGCCACTTCGTAATCATTGGTCGCGCGATTTGAGGGCGTGAAATTTTTTATTTTTGTGACGCCATCCACTGTCACATCGAATGATGCGGGATCCACGTCACGCAATTCGTTGTGATAGGTCGTAACAGTGTGTTTGCCGGGAGTCAATCCGCTGAGGGCGATGTCGAATCCGCCATTCGCCGGTGTTTTGACCGCGACACCGTCCACGCCCATTGTTGCGCCATAATCCAGCAGGCCCTTGAAGAGGACAGGGGAAAGTGTGCCGTTCGTTTCGGCGCGCAAAGTGACGGTCACGCCGCCAAACGCGCGCGAGCCGGCCGTGCCTTCGCGCCAGGCCCAGTTTTCCCAGTGCGGCGTCAGCAAATCCTTCCGGTTATCCGGCGGGTTCAGATCCACCTTTACTGGTTCGGCGTGGGCCGTGGCTGCCACGCAGGCGCACAGCAATATTGGATAAACGATTTTGTTCATTGAGAGCATTTCAAACGCTTTAGAGCCGCCATAAACAGACGCGCAACTGCCTCGGCTGGTTATGCTTTTCCTGTTATAAAATGTGCCAAACAGTTTTAGAAAATTGCCAAAAGCGACTTCTCGCGAAATCGATTTTACCAAATCTCCAGAACCCTGCCGGTCTTTATCCCGGGCCGTTTCGGTTTGTAAGGCCTCAGGCTATGACTGAGGCCGCACTTTTCATACAAACTACATTTTCAAAGTATCGTTCCGTTAGAAAGACAAGGCCGGGATTTTCGTCCCGGCCTTGGTTGATTGCTTTCGCTTATTCCGGCGTCCGTTTCTTACGGAGCCGGCGGATAAACCATGCGGAAGAAGACGTTGGTTTTCGTCGTGTCCATAGGCAACTGTTCCTGAGTCGTCGAGGTGGATCCAGCCACCGGGAACCAGAAGTTGGAAGCGGTCAGGCCGACCGAGTTGCTCTGTAGCTGCCAGCCGAGGTAATCCGAAGGCCAGCTCAAGGTCATCACGTTTCCGGAAACCGACACGGTGATGTTGGTCGGATTCAGGTTCGGTCCCGCGCTTCCGCCCGTGAGCAGCTTGATGGTGCCGTCCGTGGCGAGATTATCCTGCCACGTGTAAGTGCCCGTGTGAGCCGGATTGTTCGTCGGGAGAATTTCCGATGTGAATCCAGTGACCGGCTTGTTGAACAAGTGGAACACGGTGTTGTTCGGAATGTCCGGTCCGAGGTTCGTGACGATCAACGCGCCACTGACGGTCAACGTGCCGGAGACGGACAATTGGCTGCCGGCCGAGCCGCTGAGTTGCATCAGCGTAGTGCCGTTGAGGGTCGCATTGTTGTTGACCGTGAACGTTCCGCTCGGGGCTCCGGGGGCAATCGTGCCGTTGGCGGTGACCGTCAACGCGCCGGCGATGCTGCCGGTGCCGCCCAACACGCCGTTGCTCACGGTGGTAGAACCGGTGTAGGTGTTGTTGCCGTTGAGCAGCAGTGTGCCGCTGCCGACTTTGACAACTGTCACCGTGTCCTGGCCGTCAACGATCTTGCCGGCGAACGTGGTGTTGGCGCCGTTGGCGCCGATGCTGTAGGTGGTTCCGGGCGCTGCCGCGGAAGGCCCGCTGCGCCCCGCGAGAACGGTGTTCGGACCGCCAGACAGTGCGCCGAGGTCGTAGGTGAGCGTCGCGCCGTTCAGGTTGCTCAAGGTCGAGCTGCCGGTTCCCAAGTCAAAGGTCGCCAGCGTGCTGCCCGTGACGGGGTTGCTGTTGGTCGAATTGTTGAACCGGTAGTTCGCGGTCGTTGCGCCGAACGAGAGCGTGCCGCTGAAGTTCGCGAGGCTGCCGTTGAACACGAAGAAGTTCGTGTTGTTGAACGTCACTGAACCGGAGCCGTCCCACGGGCCGCTGAGGATGTCCGTGGCGGAACCAACGGTATCGAGTGTGAGGGCGGGCCCATTCATGTGCAGGTCATTGGTCAACGTGAAGTTGCCCGCGAATTCGAGGTCGGAATCGTTGTTCAATGTGATGTCGCCAAAGCCGGCGTTCGCGCCAGACAATCGTAATGTTCCGTCACTGACGATGCTGCCTCCGCTGTAGCGATTGTTCCCACCCGACAATTGCAGGGTGCCGGGGCCGGTCTTGGTCAGAGTGCCGACGCCAACAACGTTATTGTTGAGGGTAAACATGTTCGTGGCGGAGGTTACCTGCACGGTGCCGCCGTCAGAATTGAGAACCGTGCCGCGGCTGCCCAATTGGACGTTGGTGGTTCCGATGTAAGCGAGCGTTCCACCGTCCAGGAACAGTGAGTTCTTCATCTGGCCCCCGCCAGCCGCGCCGAGCGAGACGATGGTGTTCCCGCCAGTCGGAAGATTTGTTACGGCCAATGTTCCGCCGTCCACAACGACGTTGCCACTGAAGTCATTCGCGTTCGTGGTCAACAGGGTGAGTGTTCCTGACCCGGTCTTGTAAAGGCCGGTGGGGCCGGTGATTTTTCCAACACCGACGAAGACGTAGTCCTTCACCGAATTGCTGACGACGATGCCAGGCAAAACGGCCGCGTTGTTGGAGTCGGTGAGCGCAGGCTTGTCACCGGCCGGATTCACAACCGTGGCGATATTCACAACGGTCGAGCCGCCGGCGTTATCGCCGAAGAACGTGCCCACGTTCGGCGTGTAGGCTTGACCGACCTTCCAACTGTTGTCTGGAGCGTTCGTGCTCCAGTTCGCGCTGGCCAAGCCGTCCCAGATCATGGCATTGGTCGTGACGCTGACGGTGCCGAAGCCGTTGAAGTTGGTGATTCCCCAGATCAGGCCCGGGCCCGGAACATAGGGTTGGATCATCGGGGTGTAGCCGACGGTATCCACGTGATTGTTCGTTCCGGTTCCGCTCGTGTTGTTCAGGATCGTGAAGACCTGGCCGTTATGGAATGTGGCGGCGCCTGGATTGATGTTCGTAAAGATCAGCATTCCGGTGTCGTTGTTCCAACGGTCGCAGTTGATGACGTCATTGACCTGCGGATTCGCGAAGTCGAAATCGATCCAGATGGTGCTAAACCCAAACGGTGTGGAGGTGGGATCGGCATTGAAGTCAAACCTCATTTGCACATTCATTGAGGAGACGCTGCCCGAGACCGATCGGCCGACACCCATGGTACCGTCGGAACTGATTTGGAGGCGAGTAGCGCCGCTGCCCGAGTCAAGACCGCCACCATTGGGGTCATTGATCGTGCCGTCGCCGAAATACAACCCGTCAATCAACAGTCGGGGTTGATAGAGATTGATGTTGCCGAAGTTGGCAATGGTTGAACCGTTCGGCAGCACCATGTTGGGCGTGGCGGTGGTACCAGCGCCCACGTTGAAAACGCCGCTCTGCTCGTTGGTAATCACGATGCCGGTTCCAAACGATAAGACCTGGCCAGCCGTGGTATTAATCGTGCCCGAGTTATCCAACCAACCGCCCTGGATGGATACAGGCCCGGTGATGGTTCCGCTGAAGGTGACCATGCCGGTGGAGGTCAATCCGCCGTTAACGCTGCCGGAGAAGTTCAACACGGCGTTCGACGCCACGGTCGTTGTGCCAACTGTGCCGGACCCTGTGACTGTGCCTGCCTGGATGTTGAGAGGCCCTTGTCCGGTGGAACCGAAATCCAGCGAACCCGGCCCTTGTTTCACTGTGAGGGCCGTTCCCGCGATGGTTCCGCCGCTGAAGGTATAGGACTTCACCACGTTAGAAATCGTGACACCGACGCCGACTTGTCCAGGAACCACCGAGTCAGGGATCGTGACGTCATTAACGCTGGCACTGTCATTAAAGGTGACGAGGTCGCCCAGATGGAAATTCGTCGCCGTAGCGGTGCCGGCCACCGCCCAGTTAAACGAGGTCGTGTCCCACTGGTTGTTGGCCGCGCCAGTCCAAACCAGGTTGTTGGGGGCGTTGGTGGTGATGTAAATATCCACGGTTTGGTTCGCGGCATTGTTCAGCACATATCCGAAATATCCGGCGCCAAGAGCGGTCACGTCAGCATTCAGGAATGGCGCAGCCTGACCAACGTAGGAAATCACCGGGATTTGGGCCGGGAATGTCGTGACGCCTGTGAGAGACGTTACTTTGATAATGCCAGGAACCAGTCCCGGAGTCAGAAGCGTCCGCACGAAAAAGTTGGTTTTCGAGGGATCCACATTCACCATCAGTTTACCACCCGTGATGGTCAAGTTATCCAGTCGCAAGCCGCGCGGATCGGGAGCGAAATCAGGGAAGTTCCCGCCGTCGTTGGGGAAACCGCAGGTATTTGAAACGATCAGGGTGCCGCCCTGATTGATAGAGATGCTGTTCTGCCGGCCCTGGCTGTCGCGGAAATTCAATCCGCCGTCGCAAATGATGTTGCTGGCGATGACCGTGGCGTTGGTATAAATCGTGATGCGCCCATAGGTGTTGTTTTGCTGGGCCGAGCCGGATGGATTGGTGTCGGCTGTGTACCCGAGCGTAAGGTTCCCGTTGACCTTGAAGGTGCCGCCCAGGTTCACGGCGGTGCCGCTGTTGGTGACGACCAATCGGCCTTCGCAATAGTTGAGATACGCCTGCCCCCCGCCGACAACCCAGTCGATTTTATTGCTGTGTTCCTGGAAGCCGAGGACGGCGGTATTCACGTCCACGGTTCCGGCGCCCATCGTGAAATCACCCTGAACGTTCGGTGATTGATTGGATTTGATCATCGTGCGATCGCGCGCGATGTAGAAGCGGTCGGCCATGATGTTCACGGTGTTGTTGGCGCCGCTGAAATCGATGGTGGATTTGACGTTGCTGTTGGCCTGATTAGTGCCGCCATCGTCGGAAACGGAGAAGATCGACATGCGCCCGCCGTTGGTGCCTCGGAAAACGGCGCCGGACCCAGTTCTTTGAAACTTCACGCCACCAGTATTGCCGCTGGCGCTGCTGGCGCCAATGAGGCAAACGCTGTCCGCGTTGAAGACGTTGGTGAAACCGAGCAGGAAGAGTGTGTTTACCGAACTGCCGTTGCCTTGTTGTTCATTGTTCTGAAGTGTAATTCCGTAGCCGCGCGTAAACTCGTTTGTGTAATTGTCCGGATTGTGATACAGCGCGGTAATGAAGTTCGTGCGCGCTAACAGGACTGAATTCCAGAACTGGCGAGGCAGCCCTGAGTAGCTGTTTACATCCCGGTCGCCGTTGTAACCGGCACTCAAAGCACGGTAGTGCGGATAAATTTGGTAATCCGAAAGCCCCATCCGATCCACATAAGTGACGAGCGTGGCGAGATTTGAAAAGTTCAGGGACGGATTGATGCCGTTGCCGACCAGAACTCCAAAATTCGCGTTCGCATTCGAGACCAACAACGTGCCGCTATTGGTGTTGATGAAGTTCACGGTCATGCTGCTATCGGGGCTGTAACCGAATTCGGCGATATAGTCGCGTTGCAGGCTGAAGCCATTGGTTCCGGTCACCGCCAGGGTCGCATTGGTGCCGAGCTGGATCGTGTAGGCCAAGCCATTGGTCACCGTATCATTAGTGAAGGCCGTTTGTGAGAAACGAATGGAACTGACCGTGACGCTGGTGTCGATGGTGACGTTGGTGATGGCTGCATTTGTCTGCGCGCCGAAATCGCCGAAAACCACCTCGCTGGTTGAGGTCGGAAGATTATTGCCCAGCCAGCTTGCAGCATTTGTGAAGCTGCTGGTCACGCCAAAGCCAGCTGTGCCAAGTCCGCCGCCATTCCAGATGTGCGCCGACTGGAGAACGATGGGGAACGAATTAGTAACGGGTGCACCGTTGGTATCGGTGCCGCCCGCATTGAGAGAGAAAAGATATGTTCCCTCAGGGACGTTCACCGCATTGATCGCGATCACCAGGTTTGTGCTTTGGGCGGTCGACGTCAATGGATTGCCGTTGGTATCCGTCAGAATGGCGGAAGCACCGGTGGGAAGACCGGAAACGTCAAAATTGGCGATGCTGACGCCGTTTAATATGACGGTATTATTCGTGTCCGGCACGTTCGAAACAAGCATGGTCGTGGTGGAGTTTACCGGCACGGTCACGCGAGTCTGTTGGAATTGAAAGCGGATTCCTTGCGCCTGGGCGGATGAAACAGCCAGCGAACCAGCTGCTAGGGTGAGGATTATATGGGCCAGCAACCGGCCCGGGGAGGGTTTATGTGCGGAGTTCATGGGTGTTCTGTCTATTTGGAGTTATGATTACAGCACGGTTTACGGAGTTCAGCCCCGTGAAAGACTGAACTTTTCATTCTGTCAACTGGCAGACGGATTTTTTTCGGGTTCTTTCGATCTAACTACTGACAACTGGCTACTAACAGCGACAATTAACTGGACTCAGTGGTACGGCATGTGGCTTTCCACCCATTCATAGTCGGCGGAATTGCGCATCATAGTGCTCTTCCAAGGAGCGGAGGTTCCGTATTTCACTCCGGCAACCTGATAAACTGTTTTGCCGCCTATTTCCATCCACTTGTGGATTTCTGAATGGCCGTCTGCGAAGGAAAAGCTGCCCGCCTTGTTATGGTAACTCGCTGGAAGATCGCGCCAGTACTCTCCTGTCCTGGGGGCACCAGGGTCGAACGAGTAGGTGGCATCGCCATTGACGGCACTCATGCTGTCCGCTTGCTCGTCAAGAACGACAAAAATGTTGGCCGGGCCAGGTATGGTCAAATCCCCAGGTTTCAGCGCTCCGCTACCAAACGGTGCAGGCGAAGGAGGGCCGTAATAGGTTCTCCCGCCCGGATTGTTTCCCAGAACGGTGGCTGAGTGGCCACCCACAGTGCCGCTCATGGAGACGCTACGCACGCGTTCACCATTGGCGGCAGGGACGGTGTCCCCCGGACATTTGTAGACTTTGGCAGATTTGACGTAGGTCGCCATGGCTGATTGGGTCGTGTCGACCAAAATTGTCGTGTTGGTATTATCGGCATCATTGCCCCACGTCATAAGACCGCCCACCCAGCCTGGATTAGGCATCAAATGGTTATCATTGTCGTCCGGGAACATGAGCCAGCCGAGCGTCAATTGCCGGGTATTGTTCATGCAATAAGTGCCCTGAGCTTTAATCTTGGATTTACTTAGCGCGGGCAGCAACATGGCGGCTAGGATGGCAATGATGGCGATGACAACCAAAAGTTCAATAAGGGTGAATCCGTCAGAGCGCCGCGCGCCGCCGCGAAGGGGAGATGTGCTGAGGTCGGCACATTGCGAAGCGGAGTGTTTTTCGAAAACGAGCATACTTATATTGGGATGGTTCCAAAGGCTAACATGTGCGCCGGAAAAGCGTAATACGAAAACCCACAAATGATTTGCGAAATCTGCCAAACCGACATGCGTTATTTACAACTCGGCCTTGCATCGTTTAAGTACTGGCACATCAGTTTTGTGAAATCACTGGTTTGCCGAACCACAACCTGCTCTCTGCTGGTCTGGATGTGTTTTTTTTCCATTTCCGCGCGCGGTGCAGACGTTTGGGTCTCACCACATGGAAATGACAGCAATCCGGGCACCGTTGGGGAACCGTTTGCCACCATTGCTCGCGCGCAGCAAAAGGTGCGCGATTTACGGGAGGCGGCACGAACTTACGACTATCAGCCATTACACATTATTTTGCGCGACGGAACGTATCTTGTCACGAGAGAAATGATTTTGCGGCCGGAAGATTCCGGCACCGTCACCAATCCCTTTGTCATTTCCGCCGCGCCCGGCGAAAAACCCGTTCTGAGCGGAGGCGTGGAAATTCGCAGTTGGAAACTGGCTTCCCGCGTGCCCGGCTTGCCGACCGCAGCGCTGGGAAAGGTTTGGGTGGCTGACGTGCCGAAAATCGACGGGCAAGTTCTGGAATTCCGCCAGCTTTGGGTGAATGGCTCGAAAGCCGTCCGCGCCCGTGCCCCTAACGGCGAAACCCTCACGCGTCTCGTCGACTGGGGTAAAACCAACCAGACCGCCGTAATACCGGCTTCCGCCCTGGCGGGTATCGAACGTCCCGAGGGGTTGGAGATGATCGTGGACCAGGTTTGGGAAATTGCCGTGTTGCGGGTGAAAAGCATTCGCGTCAAGGGCACGAATGCTTATCTCACCTTCATGCAGCCCGAAAGCCAGCTCGAATTTAACCATCCCTGGCCACCCGTGACCGTGAATACGAAATATCAGGCGCCTTTTTTCCTGGCGAATGCCATTCAATTCCTCGATTCGCCGGGTGAATGGTGTGTGCGCGCCGGGAAAATTTATTATTGGCCGCGCAGTGGTGAAGATTTGGCAACGGTGAGTGTTTTTGCGCCCGCTCTGGAAACGCTGGTTAAGTTTGAGGGCTCAGTCGATGAGCCTGTGGCGAATATCGAATTCGACGGCATCACCTTTGCCCACACCACCTGGCTCCGGCCTTCGCAGCAGGGTCATGTGCCTTTGCAGGCGGGCATGCCGATGCTCGATGCCAAAAAACTTTTCCCCAAAGGCACGCCGTATCATCCCGGGTTGGATAATCTCACGTGGATCGATCGTCCGCCTGGAGCGGTGTCGGTGAACAATGCGCGCAATATTGTCTTCCGAAATTGCACGTTCGAGCATCTTGCGTCCGCGGGCTTGGATGTGCAGAGCGGCACGAGCAACAGCGTGGTGGAAGGTTGTGTGTTCCGCGACATCGGCGGCAACGGCATTCAGCTCGGGAAATATTCGGACACGAACGTCGAAACTCACGTTCCGTATAATCCGACGGATGAACGCGAGCTTTGCGTGAACGATCGCATCTCGAACAATCTCGTCACCGATTGCGCGAATGAAGATTGGGGCGGCGTCGGCATCTCGGTCGGTTACGCGCGCGGTATTCGGATTGAGCATAATGAAGTGTCCAATTGCGGTTACACGGGCATCAGCGTGGGGTGGGGTTGGACGAAAATGACGAATGCCATGAGCGATAACTTCATCCACGCCAATCGCGTGCATCACGTCGGCACGCGCCTGAACGATACGGCGGGCATTTACACGCTTTCGGCGCAACCGGGCACGGTCATCTGCGAGAACTACGTGAACGACATCACGATGAGCCCCTACGTTCCCAATCCGCAGCATTGGTTTTATCTGTATCTCGACGAGGGCTCGTCGTTCATTACCGTGCGGGATAATTGGTGCCCGGCGGAACGCTTTTTGAAAAATGCGAATGGCCCCGGGAACGTCTGGCAAAATAACGGCCCGCAAGTTTCGGAAACAATCCGAGATGCTGCGGGTCTTATTTCCACTGCGCCGTAACGAGACAAACAATTTATGACGACCATTCAAAAGTATTTTTCGCCAATCGTTTTCATTTGCTCGCTGCTTTTGTTTACAGGCTGTAATCGCGATAGCGGTAAAACCGGTTCGCCTGAAGAAATGTTTGGAATAAACCCGACTATGCCGATTCACTTCATTATTCCGGTTGGGTTTCGGGGCAAAATTTCAATTGTTGAAGATAAAACACACGGTCTTGTACCACCCATTGTGGATGGGAAAATTACGATAACAATTCCTCCCGATGGCCATTTGGCTCTTCGGGATTGGAGTCCCTTTTTGTCCGAACATGAAGAGTCAGCTTCATATTCTGATGGAACTACAGTTCCAGATCCTAACATGGTTCCCGCCAACAGCGTTTTTCCAGAAGACAAAGTTGGCTTTCGGGCACTCGGAATGGATTTTGCGGGTAAAGAGTTGCAGGAAAAATCATTAGTTTGGTTTGTCGGCGCTAAGACCGAGTTGAATAGTTTAAA
>Ga0134128_10012367_pt1 | contig 10178 bp, 11 predicted proteins | sample KB31754_FD_96462 | JGI IMG/M metagenome (GOLD analysis project Ga0134128, IMG submission 96462) | Terrestrial soil microbial communities with excess Nitrogen fertilizer from Kellogg Biological Station, Michigan, USA - KB3-175-4 | ecosystem: Environmental > Terrestrial > Soil > Unclassified ...
AGCGGCTGCCGCTGCTCTTCCTCGCCGTTTTCGTTTTCGGCTGGGGCATTGGCAGCCACAATGTGCATCTCGGGGCGCGCACCATGGGCGCGGCGCTGAAAGGCGAGGAAGCGATCACCGCCGCCTCGCAATCGATGGTGCGCTCCTTGGGCGGCGCGGTCGGCACCGCCGCCGCCGGCATCGTCGCCAATCTCGCCGGACTGGGCGAGCGTATCGATAGCGCGACAGTGAACGGCGCGACGCTGGCGATCTATCTCGCGGCGGTGGTGCCGACCGCGCTCGGCGTCGTCTTCATCATGCGCTTTACCCGGCTGGTGGTGCCGCGCCGCGCCCCGGCCTAGCCTGAGCAACGCCTCGGAAGCGTTTGTATTTACAAAAAGTTTAATCGCTCAGAACCGTCGCAAACCACTTGCCAAACGATTTGATTGGCGATAGCTAAGCATCTTCGCTGGCCGAGTGGCATTCCAACCCACGCGAACCACAACAGCGGCCAGAACAGGAGGGCTATCGTGGCGACTATCGGGCTGACGCAAAGCCAGGGCGTGATGCAAAACCGCTGGTGGATTGTCTTTGCGTCGCTGATCGGCAACATCGTCGGTCCCGGGCCGGCGGTCATTTTCACCGTCAATGTTTTCATGGTGCCGGTGACGACCAGCCTTGGCTGGACGCGCGGCATGTTTTCGGCCGGCCTCTTGGCCAGCGCCATCGCCGCGCCGATCATGACCGCAGTCTATGGCAACCTGCTCGACCGCTATGGCATCCGGCGCGTCGCCTTGCCGACTTGCGTCCTCTACGCCCTCGCCCTCAGCAGCTTCGCGCTATTGAGCCCCAGCGCCTATTGGGCGCTCTTCATCATGGTCGCCTGCGCTTCCGGCTTCGGCGCCTGCCTCGGGCCGATCGTCTATTCGAAATCGATCGCCGCCTGGTTCGACAAAGAGCGCGGGCTGGCGTTGGGCATCGCCTGCTGCGGCGTCGGTCTCGGCACTTTGCTGCTGCCCGAGCTCGCCACTTATGTCATCGGCGCCTCCGGCTGGCGTGCGGCCTATATCGCGGTCGGTGTCACCACCTTCATTCTCTCCTTCTCGATGATCGCGATCTTCGTGCGCGAGCCTCCCGGCTATGTCGAGCGCATGCATGCGGTCCGCGCGGCGATCGCCGGGCGCGAGACGAAGGGTTACGGCATCTCCACGCCCGAAGCGCTGAAGACGAAGCAATTCTGGCTACTCGCCGCGATCTTTTTGCTCGAGGGGACGGCCTGCAACGGCATCCTCAGCGGCAATTTCGTCCCGCTGCTGCATGATCGCGGCTACACCCCGCAAGCGGCGGCGGCGCTGCTCGGCGTCTCCGGTCTTGCGGCGATGGCGATGCGCGTCGTGGTCGGGCTCGGCCTCGACCTTATCCATGGCCCGATCTTCTCCGCCATCGTTATGCTGCTCCCGGCGGCGGGCGTCGGGCTCCTGCTCACCCATGCCGGCGCCCCCGCGCCGTTCTTCGTCGCGATCTTCCTCGGCCTCGCGATCGGCGCCGAGATCGACATGCTCGGCTTCTTCGTGAGCCGCTATTTCGGCCGGCGCTCCTTCGGCACGCTTTACGGCCTCGTCTTCGCTGCGTTCACGATCGGCGTCGGCACCGGGCCGGCGATCCTCGGCTTCGGCTACGATCGCTTCAAGAGCTACGATCCGATCCTCTGGCTCTTCCTCGCCTTGCTGCTGTTCTCGGCCGCCTTGTTCCTGCCGCTCGGCACGTATCGCTATCCGAAAGGCAGCGAAAGCGATTCACCCGATGTGCTCGGCGCCAGCCCCGGCTGAGCGATCGAGCGCACGCGTCATCGCGGCAGTAGGAACCAACGCTGGAGGCTCCGGTTCATGAGGAAGCGACCCCGTTTCCTCATGAGGAGCATCCGATGCAAAAAGGCTTCGTCTACGCCGCCGTGACCGCGTTGCTGATCGCGGCCCCTGCCGCGAGCTTCGCCCAAGGCGCACCGACCCGTTCCACCGAGCGTCCCGCCGCCAGCGCGACCGCGAAGAGCTTCCTGACCGACGCCGCCCAGGGCGATGCCGCGGAAATCAAAATGGGCACCTTGGCCGAAAAGAACGGCGCCAGCGCCCAAGCCAAGGATTTCGGCAAGATGCTGGTCACCGACCACACCAAGGCCGGGCAGCAGGTGAAAGCGACCGCGCAGCAGGTTGGCGCCACCGTCGAAGAGCAGCCCAACAGCGAGCAGCAAAAGAATTACGACAAGCTCGCGAAGCTGAAGGGCGCCGAGTTCGATAAGGAATTCGCGCGCATGATGGTCGAGGACCATCAGAAAGACGTCGCGAAATTCCAGAAAGAAGCCGATGCCAAGGACGGCGCGGTCAGTGATCTCGCGAAGCAACAGCTTCCGGTCCTGCAGAAGCATCTGCAGATGGCGCAATCGCTCCAGAGCAAGCAGCAGGCAAGTAAGCCGTAAGTCGGGCGCGAGGCCGCCGCTGTGATCGCGGCGGCCCTCGCCTCATTCCGGAACGGTGAGACCCGAGCCGCCGAACTCGGCGGGAAAATCCTTGAGCTTCGGGAGTCCGTCGCGCATCCGCAGCACTGTCTCGGCATAATTCACATGCACGCCGGGCACGAAGTCGAGCGTCGGCAGCGTCGCTGCGTAGACATCGATGAGGCTGATCGTCGGATGGTTGGTCATGAGATGGCCGCCGCAGCGCGCGCAAAAGCGCCGCTGGCTGAACTTGCTTTTTTGGTAGCTCGCGATCAGCTCCGCGCCGGCGATGATGCCGACCGTTTCCGGCTTCCACAGCGTGAACGCGTTGACTGGCCCCGCCGACCACGATCGGCATGAGCGGCAGTGGCAATAGCCCATGGCAACAGGCGATCCAACCGCTTCGATGGTCACGGCGCCGCAAAAGCAATATCCGAGGTAAGACATCAAGGTTCCTTCGCTGTGGGTCGCGGCTTTTACGCGATGCGGCGGTCAAGCGCCTCTCATATTTTGTGAATGCCGCGACGAGCGCCTCGAACGCGCGTCCTCCACCGACCGCTTAATTCTTCAACGTTGCGAGATAATCGATGAGCGCCTTGCGGTCCTTGGCGTTCTTGAGGCCGGCAAAGAGCATCTTCGTGCCCTTCACCATTGTCTGCGGATCGGTGAGATATTTGTCGAGGACGAGCTTCGTCCAGGTGACGCCCGCCTTCTGCATCGCGTCGGAATAGGGGAAGTCCTTGAGGCTCGCCGCAGGCCGGCCGACGACGCCGGCCAGCGACGGACCGAGCTTGTTGACGCCCGGCTCCGTCGAATGGCAAACCGCGCAATTGTCGTTGAACACTGTCGGCCCGTCATCGGCGCGCGCCAATGACATGGGCACGAGCAAAGCCACAACCGCGAACGCAGCGCCGCGCATCATGATCGCGTGCAGATCCGGGATCAGCCGTTATCGGCGAGAACGGTGAGCTGCGATGGCTTCGACTTGAAGGGCTCGAAGTTCGCGGTGTGGCCGTGCTTGTCGGTCGCGACAATCTTGTAGCCGAAGCTGCCCGTCGGATAGTTCGCCGGAATGGTCCAGCCATAGGTCCAGAAGTACTGAATCGGGTCCTGCGGCGGATGCATGCCGTAATGCGCTGGGAATTTCTGGCCGTCGGGCAGCTCGACGACGAGGCTCTTCAGCTGGTCCTTGTCCATCGGCTTGCCGGTCTTGGTGTCGATGACCTGGATGCGGAAGACGACCTCTTCCTTATGCTTGAACTGATTGTTGAGCACGCAGCCCGGCGCCGTCATGCCTTGCAGCACGCCGCGCACGGTGTCGGCTTGAATAACCATCGCCGGCCCGGCGGCCTGAGCGCCGCCAACATGAATGAAGCCGAGAGCCGCGCCGGCAATGCCGAGCGCCAGAAGCTTGCACGAAGAATTCACGGATCGTCCCCTGATAGATCAGATTTCCCGATACGCCCCTATATTGCGGCGTCCTATCCGACAATGCAACCCGCTGCCTCAAGCAGGCGCTTCGCGCGCGGCGGCGTGCACCTTCGGTGCAGGCAGCGACGACGCCGCGTCGGCGGCGTCCCACATCAAGCGCGGATCGAACGTGAACGACGCCACCATCGTGAACATCGACATCAGCATGAAGGTCATCGCTCCCCATCCGGCTGTCGCGCTGGCGAGCGCCCCGAAATTCACCAGCGGCACGAAGAACACGATGGTGAAGGGATCCGTCTTCGACCAGCGGCCGAGCTCGGCGACGGCGCGGAAGGCTTTGGTCTTGGCGATGAGATGGCGCGGCGAGCGGCGCCAGACCGACAGGACGCACCACGCAATGACAGCGATCTTTCCGACCGGAATGAGAATGCTGGTGCAGAAGATGATGCACCCCAGCGGCCAAAGTCCGTCCTCAAACAGCTCGCGCACGCCGGTGAAGATCGTGTAGTCCTGGCTCATCCCGAGATGAGAGGACACTTCCATCGGAAAGATGTTCGCCGGCAGCACGAAGGCGGCCGCGGCGATCAGCAAAGCGGTGGTCCTGATCATCGCGTCGGGCTTGCGCGCATGCAGCCGCTCGCCACAACGCGGACAGCGCTCGCCCTCGCACGCGGCAGGCCGCACCAGATCGCAGGTGGTGCAGGAAATCGTTTGCGTGCCCGGCTCAGGCTTGCCTTCGTGGCGGATCGCGCGCCAGACCGTCCGGCGATCAAGCGTCGCCCGCGAAAGCATTGTGAGCAGTCCCGTCGCCATGAAGCAGCCGCCGCCGACCTCTATCGAGACATGCGCAGCGTCGAGATTAATGAGCCGGTAATAGCCGACGAAAGAGGCGAGCAGGAAAACATCCGTCATCGCCCACGGATCGAGCCACACCGCCCAGCGGAAGGCCGGGCCGAGCCAGTCGGGCCGACGGTCGGTGAAGCGCAGCACCGCGAGCACGGCCGAGAGCAAGCCGAAACGGATGAAAGGAATCGCGATGACGAGGACGGCGCTGATTCCGGCGAGCAGCACCCATTGATTGCTCCACAGCTTGCCGATGCCGACGAGGATCAGATTGGCGCTCGACATGTTGAAGAGCTCGACCCGGATCAGCGGAAAGACATTGCTCGGAATCAGCAGCAGGAAGGTCGCCAGCGAGCAAGCCAGGGTCGCGGTGATGCTGCGCCCGGCGGTCTTCTCGAGATCGCGGCAGCAGAGGCGGCACACCGCTTTCGACCGCGGCGAGAGCGGCGGCAGATCCTGCAAAGTTCCGCAATCCGGACAAGCGATTGTCATCCCTTGTCCAACAATGACGCAGCGCCGCAGTTCCGCCCTGCGGCGCCGCCGCGCGGGCTTACTTCGTTGCGCTGATCAGCGAGAAGAAAGCGCCCTGAGGATCAATCGCCTGGATGATCCACGCACCGCCCGGGACTTCTTGCGGTCCCATTATCACCTTGCCGCCATGCCGCGTGACGCGATCTTTGGCCGCCGCGACGCTGTCGACGCCGAGATAGTAATTCCAGAACGAGGCCGGAACTTGCGGCGGGCGGTTCATCATGCCGCCGCTCTCGACGCCATTGATGGCGAAAGTCTGATAGACGCCCATCGCGCCCATATCCATCGATCGCGCCTTGGTCCAGCCAAAGACCTTCGCGTAGAAATCCCATTCGCGATCGATATTGCCGGCATAGAGTTCGTGCCAGCCGATGAAACCCGGCGCTCCTGGTGCATGCGGCGTCGGCGTCTCGTCGCTGTTCGGCTTGAAGATGAGGAACACCGCGCCGCCGGGATCGGCCGCGACCGCGAAGCGGCCGACATTCGGGATGTTGGTCGGCTCGCGGGTGATTTTGCCGCCGGCGGCGGGGATGCGCTTGGCATCGGCATCGACATCGTCGACTGCGATATAGCCGGACCAGCACGGCTTCATGCCCATGGCGCCGGCTTCGGGCGGGAGCTTCATCAGCCCGCCGACCATGGTCTGGCCTTGGCTGAAGACGGTGTAGTTGCTGCCGTCCGCCATCGGGAATTCGGCGGCGTTCCAGCCGACGACAGCTTTGTAGAAGTCGCTCGCCGCTTTCGTGTCGTTGGTCATCACGTCGTACCAGATGAACTTTCCGCGCGGTGCCGGCATGGTCGTCACTCCTCCTCTTGTTTGGACCGATGGAACAGCAGCTCGAGATAGCTTCGCAGATGCGCGACACAGTCGCGCGCGATCGCGTTACCGTTTTTCGCCTTGGCAAGAATGAAGGCGCCCTGCAATACCGCTTGCGTATAAAGCGCGAGGCTCTCGGCGCGCCACTCCGCATCGGGCGCATAGAGCGCCTTCGCCGCGGCGGTGTCTTTCGCCACCTCCGCTGCATGGAGGCCGATATAAGTGTCGCAAGCCTGGCGAATCGCGGGCGACGTCGCATAAGCCTCCTGCACCATCGTGCCGAGCAGGCAGGTGAATGCGGGAATAGGACCCTCGATGATCGCAGCGCGGAAATCGATATAGCCGAGCAGCCGATCGAGCGGATCGCTCAGCTGCCGATAGGGCGCTGCCGCGAAGAGACCTTCCGCCATGGCCGAGAAATGCGCCGCTGCCGCGACGGCGAGTTCTTCCTTGCTCTTGAAGTGGTGAAAGAACGCGCCCTTGGTCAGGCCGGCAATGCGGCAGATATCATCGACGCTGGTTGCCGAATAGCCCTGCCCCCGGATCACCTGCATCGCAGCATCGAGGAGACGCGTGCGTGCGCCGGGCCTCGCTATGGCGTTAGCTCTCGTAGCCATACGCGACCATACCAACTGGTCGGTATCTCGTCAATACAAGTTGGTTTTTTATTCGCCGACCGATCATCACGGCCAAGCTGGAGCGCATATGGGTCCGCGAGCGGAGAAGTTTCCTAGAATGCGATCGAGGGAAGAACGGCGCCCCCTGGCTCCTGATAAGAGCCCATGGTCATCAGTGCGGCAGGCCAGCGCGCTGTAAGCCCGCTCTGGAGCAGCCAGCGGAGCAATTCGCTGTTGCGCACGGGCACGAAAAATCCCGGCCCCGCGATCGCCGGCGCGCCGGCGATGAGCGCCTTGAGATCATCGTTCGTCTCGGCCACCGCATAGCCCCGGAAGCCCAGCCCCGTCGAATAGCCGGTGATGCGGCCGCCGCGCTCGACGACGCGTGCCGCGCCGCGCTGGATTTCCGCGACAAGCTCGCTGTTGCGAGCAAAGCCATGCATCGCGCTGCAGAGTTGGTCGCACGATCCGACATCTGCGATTGTGGCAGCACGCACTGTGCAGCCGGCGATCACATCGCGCGGCAAGGCGCCACTGCACAGAACGAGCGGTTCGCGCAAGGCGAAGCCCGCCTTGATATAGAGCGCCAGCGAGCGCAGATGGCTCGGCGACTGAACCAGGCGCACGCGCTCAACACCGCGCGCGGCGGCTTCATCGAGCGCAGCCTGCATCAGCCAGCGTCCGGCGCCCGTCCCTTCCGCCGCCGAATCGACGGTCAGCGGCCCGACGACCGCGACCGGCGTCCCGGGAAAGATGTTGAGGAAAATGCTGCCGACAATCGCGCCATCGCGTTCGGCGACGAAACCAACGGCATTCGTATCCTTGATCTTGTTGCCGATCAGCGCGAGGGAGAATTCGACCGAGGGATGCTCGGAGGGCACGTTATGCGCCGCCGCCACGGTCGAATGCGCGGCATACGCAATGCGGCCGCACGTTTCGACATCGCTTTGCCGGATGCCGCGAATGGCAATACCGCCCCGCCGCGCCGCCATCCGCTCCAAAGATTGCTGCGCCATGATCTCTGATCTCTCCCTCGCTTTTGTGATGAACTCGCGATCATGCTGCAGCAGGAGAGCGATACTGGGCATACCAGAAATCTGGTAGAATGATTGCCGAAAGTGAATGCAGCGCTCAAGCAATCGCGAGAGCAGCTGAACCGGAGGGTGGTAGTGCTTAGCGAACATGCGATCACCAGTGCGCGTAACGGCATCGTTAAAGCCTGCCACGCTGGTCTCGACTCCTTGGCTCTCAGGGCCGAGGTAATGCGTCGCCTCGCGCCGGTGCTGCCGGTCGACGCGTTCTGGTTCGCCACCTCCGATCCGGCGACGCTGCTCTTCACCGGTGCGCTGATCGATGCCATCCCGGAAAAGGCGACGCCGCTCTTTGTCGCCAACGAATTCGCGCAGAGCGATGTGAACAAATGGGCGGAACTCGCCGCTGCGCCGGTACCGGTCGCGAGCCTCAACGGTGCCACGCAAGGACGGCCCGAGCAGAGCGCGCGCTATCGCGATATCTGCCTACCCATCGGGTTGGGTGACGAGTTGCGCGCCGTCCTCCGATCGGATGGCGCGTCCTGGGGATTCATGTGCCTCCATCGCGAGCACGGCAGCGGGAATTTCACAACCGACGAAGCCGCGTTCCTCGCTGAGATCGCGCCGCATATCGCGTCCGGTCTGCGCGCGACCCTGCTCTTTGACCGCGCTGCAGCGGCGGGCGATGTCGACGGCCCCGGCCTGCTATTGCTGGCCGAGGATCTTTCGCTGGTCGCGGCAACGCCGGCCGGCGAGCGCTGGATCGATGAAATTGCCGATCAGCCGCCGCGGCAGGAATTACCGCAGGTGATCTATGCCGCCGTTGCGCGCCTCGTCGCGCTCGAATGCGGTACCGCGCCCGCTGCCGACCTCGCGCCGCGAGCCCGTGTGCAGGCGCGCTCGGGGCAATGGCTGGTCGTTCACGCCTCCCGTCTTTCCACGCACGGCATAGGGGCGCAAACGGCGGTCATCATCGAACCGGCACGACCAAGCGAGCTCGCGCCGCTCTTGCTCCAGGCTTATGGCCTCACGCGTCGCGAGAGCGAGGTGGCCCAACTCGTCTTGCGCGGCATCGCGACCGCCGGGATCGCCATGCGATTGGCGATTTCGGCCTACACCGTGCAGCAGCACCTCAAATCGGTGTTCGACAAGATCCGTGTCGGCAGCCGCCGCGAGCTGGTCGCGCGCATCTTTGCGGAGCAATACAAGCCGCGCATGCGCAACGCCGCTTTCCGGCCGCATTGACGAGAGCGAGCGGCGCGTCGAGCGCCGTCCTGCCGCACGCCGATCGTTATAAGTACCTTTTTTCCCGCCAATAGCGCTCGGCGGCGGGATGGAGCGGCACGCATTGCGGCGTGTCGATCGCCTCTTTCGCCATGCGCTCGACCGGGAGATCGCCCGGCTCTTCCCACGGGATGTTCATATTGCGCGCGGCAAGCCCGGCGCAGATCTGCTCGACGAGCTTGTCGTCGGCGTCCGCGCGCACGAACACCGTCCAGCCGCTGAAATCGATCGAGAGCACATCGGCGGACAGCTTCGGGTAGGCCGATCTCGGCAGCACGGCGCGGCGATAGCCCATCGCCTCGAGCTTCCGCACCGTCGTCTCGCTGAGCGAGAGGATGCGCATGTCGGCATCGAGCGCTTGCGGCACCCAGGAATGCGCCGCCTCATCGAAGAGCGCATCGACCTCGCCATTGATCAGCGCCTTGAAGGTCGGCGTGTGCGGCCAAGGCACCGAGCCTTTCTTCAGCACCTCGCCGCCCCAGGCCGCGATGTCATCGCGCGAGAAGCCGGCCGCCGCGGCGACATCGTCGAACATGTGATGCAGCGTGTGATCGAGCGCGCCGCGCATCATGATTTTGAGCTTCGGCTTTTGTGCGGCGATATCCTCGAAGCGCTCGATGCCGGTCTCGGGGCGCACCGCGAAGACGAACTGGTCCCAGGACGGGATCACCGTCACCGCGCACAACGGAAGCGGCTCCTTGAAGATGCTCTTGCCTTTCACCGCGACCGAAAGCACGCAAGCCGGATTGATGATCGCGAGATCGGCTTCGCGTTTGGCGACCGCGAAGATGCCTTCGGCCGAGCTCACCGCGAACAAGGTCACCGGCTTGCCGCCTGCCGCATTGCGCAGGATCACCTTGGGCTGGAACCATTGCGGCACCGGATGCTCCGGCGTGCCACCGCATAGCTCCGACGCGATCTCCAAGACCAGACGCGAGCGCGTGACATTGGGATTGACGGCGGGCGCGGTGTTGATGGGCATGCGAGTTCCTCCCCTTTACGCTCCACGCTTTTACTCACTTCGTCATTCCCGCGTAAGCGGGAATCCAGGATGCACCGTGCTGTCTACCTGGACCCCCGCTTTCGCGGGGGTGACGACGAGAATATTGGAAGCCACTTTTCGCATGCGCGAAGTGCAAAAAACTCTGGGCTGA
>Ga0134128_10012368_pt1 | contig 10178 bp, 6 predicted proteins | sample KB31754_FD_96462 | JGI IMG/M metagenome (GOLD analysis project Ga0134128, IMG submission 96462) | Terrestrial soil microbial communities with excess Nitrogen fertilizer from Kellogg Biological Station, Michigan, USA - KB3-175-4 | ecosystem: Environmental > Terrestrial > Soil > Unclassified ...
CATCCACCGGCCGCCTCCGCCTTCTCCCAGGTTCCGAATGTGAGAACCGAACCCCTTGCCGGCTCTCCGCAACACAGGACTGACAACTGAAAACTGACAACCGAAAACTCTCATTGGCTAAGGTTCTGCGTGCAGTTGGTCCCGCCCGTCGGATCGAATTTGATCGATCCAAACTGGTCGCTGCAGAACGTGCGGTTGCCCGTCTGTCCCACGGTCTGCGGCTGCGCCAGAATCGTGTACCCGGTCACTCGGTCGCCGCCGTTCGCCGTGTTCTTGGTGCAGTTTCCAATGGAGAACTGATATCCCGATTTCGCTCCGGTCGCCAGCCCCTGGTCCAGCATCTGCGCGCTTGTCGCCGTCGGTGCTCCTGAATGCGGATCGCCGCCCAGTGCCGCCAGCGAGCAGGCGTATCCCAATGAGGGATACGTGTTCTCGTACTGGCTCTCCGCCATATTGATGGCTCGCACCGATTGCTGCGCCGAGAGCTCGTTGGCATACCGCTTCATGTTCCCCATCGTGGGAATGGCAATGAGCATCAGGATCGCGATAATGGCCATCACGATCAGCAGTTCCATCAGCGTGAAGCCGTTGCTCCGCCGTGTATGGCCGCAGTCGCGCCGCCAAAATGAAAACAAATACATACGTGTCATAAACTTGTGAGCCCCTCAAGGAGCAGGCCGTCCCGCCAGCCCATCCGAAAAGAATCCTACAACGTACCGACGCCCTACGGGAAGGAAACGCTCAACGGCAGGAAACAGGCAACAGAGGAACGGGCAACTGGGAAAAAACAAGTAAAGAACCAAAGGACAAGCCGACAGAGGGGCGCCGGGATATGGAAACAGCCGAAGTTTTCTGTTGCCTGTTCCCTAATCCCTGTTGCCTATTCCCTGTTGCCTGCCTTCCCGTGTTACCCTTCGCTGTTCAACACCAGGAGACCCCAAAACCAATGCGAGTACACTTGAATAAATCGTTTTTGCCCACCCTGTTGCTTCTCCTTGCTTCCGCTTCCGTTGCCTTCGCACAGGCCGACTATCCCTTCCGCGATACCAAGCTCCCTGACGATCAGCGAATCAACGATCTGCTCGGCCGTCTCACCCTCCAGGAGAAGGTCGAGCTCATGGCGGAACCGGTCAAGTTCCCGCGCCTCAATCTCGTCTTCTCCGGTCAGGTCGAAGGCCTGCACGGCCTGGCGCTCGGCGGACCCGGCGGCTGGGGACCGCGCGGCCTGCAACCGCTGCCCACCACGACGTTCCCTCAGGAAAAGGGCCTCGGCAGCACCTGGGATCCCGAGCTCATGAAGCAGATCGGCACCCTAGAAGGCACTGAGGCTCGCTACTACTACCAGAACCAGGTCTTCAACCCTGATTTTCAAGACCCGCGCGCCGGCGTTATCGTGCGCGCCCCCAATGTCGACCTCAGTCGCGATCCCCGCTGGGGCCGCACTGAGGAGTCGATGGGAGAAGACCCCTACCTGGTCGGAACCATGACCGTCGGCTTCATTCACGGCCTGCAGGGCCCCGACCCGAAGCACTGGCTCGCGTCGTCGCTCATGAAACATTTCATGGCCAACGAGAACGAGGACACCCGCGCTTTCAGTTCGTCCGATTTTGACGAGCGCCTCTTCCGCGAGTACTACTCCGTACCCTTCCGGATGGGGTTCGAGAAGGGCGGTTCCCGCGCCGTCATGGCCTCTTACAATTCGTGGAACGGCACCCCCATGATGATCAATCCCGTCCTCAAGAACGTGATGATCAAGGAGTGGGGTAACGACGGCCTCATCTGTACCGACGGCGGCGCGCTAGGCCTGCTCATCTCCGCCCACAAGAGTTTCCCCAACAAAGAACAAGGTTCCGCAGCAGCCGTCAAGGCCGGCATCAACAGCTTCCTCGATCGCTATAAGGACGACCTGACCAAGGCCCTCAAGGACGGACTCGTCACGGAAGCAGACATGGACGCCAGCCTGCACAATCTCCTGCGAGTCTTCCTCCGCCTCGGCGAAATGGATCCCAAGGGTGTCGATCCTTACGCCAAAATCGGCGTCGACACCGAAGGCGCCGTTCCCCCGTGGGACCTCGCTTCCAGCCACGAACTCGTCCGCAAGGCCACCGACGAGTCCATCGTTCTGCTCAAGAACGAGCACAACACCCTTCCGCTCGATCGCGCGAAGCTCAAAACCATCGCCATCATCGGCCCGTGGGCTGACACCGTCCTCCTCGACTGGTATAGCGGCACGCCTCCTTATACCGTCAGCATCCTCCAGGGTCTCCGCGAGGCCGCCGGCAAAAACATCAAGGTCCTCTACACCGACGGCTCGAACCCAGCCGAAACCAAAGCCCTCGCGCAGAAGGCCGACGTGGCCATCGTGGTTGTCGGCAACCACCCCGAGTGCGACGCCGGATGGAACAAGTGCCCCGTGCCCTCCAACGGAAAAGAGAGCGTCGATCGCAAAACGATTTCCCTTGAGATGGAAGACCTCGTCAAGCAGGTCTACGCCGCCAATCCGCACACCATCGAAGTCCTGCGCTCCTCATTCCCCTATGCCATTGTCTGGAGCCAGCAGAACGTCCCCGCCATCCTTCACATCACGCACAACAGCCAGGAAGAAGGCCACGGCCTCGCCGACGTCCTTTTCGGCGACTACTCGCCGGCCGGCCGCCTCAACCAGACGTGGCCCACTGGCGACGCGCAGCTCCCGCCGCTGATGGACTACAACATCCGCCACGGCCGCACCTACATGTACTCGAAAGAGAAGCCCCTGTATGCCTTCGGCTACGGCCTCAGCTACACCACCTTCGCCTACCAGGGCCTCACCCTCAGCACCCCGCATGTCAATGCCGACGGCAGCGTTCAGGTCACGGTTAAGGTGAAGAACACCGGCCGCCACGCTAGCGACGAAGTCGTGCAGATGTACGTGCAGCATCTCGACTCCAAGGTCGAGCGGCCGCAGATCGAGCTCGAAGGCTTCCAGCGCGTCCACGTTGCTCCAGGCGCCGTCCAGAGCGTCACGCTCTCGCTCAAGCCGCGCGATCTGGCTTACTGGGACGAATCCGCTCACGACTGGCGGGTCGAAAAGGAACCGGTGCGCATCCTCGCCGGCGGCTCCAGCGACAACCTGCCCGTCCAGGCCACCCTGCAGATCGACACGGCCGGGGAATTCAAGCCTTAGTTCGAATCACCGACTTCGTGTCCCCGGCGAGCCCGCTTCTGGCTCGCTGGGGGGTGCATTCCGGCCAGCGGGAACACGCGACGAATGGCCTTCAGAGCAGCGTTGTCAGGCCGCATTAAACGAACGCCAGAATCGCCCGCCCCAGCGCGCCCGTCAGCGCATCCTGCGCATCCAGCGCGAACTCCCGCGATAATCCGTTCAGCCCCCGCAGGTGATCGGCGAAATCCCACGCCAGATCGCGCGCGCGACAGATGTCCCAGAATGCCAGCAGCCGCCCGGGAGTCCCAGTCGCCTCCGCCATCACCCCCAGCGCATCCGACGCAAGCATAGTCAGCGCGCTCGGCATCACCGTGGACAGCAACGTGTTCACTGCCTCATAATCCGCATGTTCCGGGCCGCCGGGCGCGGGCGTCACATGCAGCGCGGCGCCAGTGTCTACGAGCGCCTGCGCAAGGTCGTGGTTGATATGCGCATTCATGCCCGCCACGGCGAATTGGATTCGCTCGATTCCCGTCCGGAACCGCGATTCAAACAGTGCGCTCCACGACGCCGCCGTCCCGGTCCCTTCCAGATAGCCGCGAATCGCGTTGAAGTAGTAGCGAGCGAACACCACGTCCAGCGCAAGCAGCCAATCCGGATTGCGCCACGCGCCGGACGGCGGGTTCGCGTCCACCTGCTGCGTCACCATCAGATAAAGCCTGTTGAACCACTTCAAGCCATCGCTGGCCGGAAGAATCGTGTCGATAGTTTCCATCACCGCGATTACATCCGCAATCGTCGACGGCGATGAAGCAGCCAGCAAAGCTGCGAGCGCCTGGTCGGCAGGGGAGGAGATCGTAGTGGCCATGGTGCCTCGAAGGTTGCAAGAAGTATACCCGCGGCCTTCCAGCGCTCCGCCAGCTTCCACCTGAACCATCCGTCCGATGGGCGTCGCGATGAAGGACACAGGCCGGCCAATTACCTGCGAGACATCCGGAAAACTGACAACTGGCAACTGACAACTGAAGACTGACAACTGAAAACTGAAAACTGACAACTGCTCTTAGCTGTGCTTCCCCTTCCACTCCTCGTAAGGCCCCTGGAAATCCTCGATCCCGTCCTCTTTGAAATTCCACAGCCTGGTCGCCACTTCATCGATCAAATCGTGATCGTGCGTCACCAGCAGCACTGTGCCCTCATATCGCTGCAGCGCGATGTTCAGCGCGTTGATCGATTCCAGATCCAGGTGATTCGTCGGCTCGTCAAAGATCAGGATGTTCGGCTTCGTCAGAATCAGCTTGCAGAACACCAGCCGCGCCTGTTCGCCGCCTGAGAGCGCCTTGATCGGCTTCTCGCCCTCTTCGCCACTGAACAGCATCTGCCCCAAAATTCCGCGAATGTCCTCCATGTGCGCGTCAGACTTCCAGCGATGCAGCCACTCGGCCACCGTCAGGTCCGGCTCCTTGCTCGAATCGATTACGCTGCCCACGTCCTGCGGAAAGTAGCCGATCTGCGCCTCGTGTCCCCAGAAAATCGCGCCGTTATCCAGCTCGAATTCGGGATCGCTGAGTCCCGGATAATTCGCCAGCAGGCTCTTGATCAGCGTCGTTTTGCCCGCGCCGTTGCGCCCCATCAGGCAAACCTTTTCCCCGCGCAGCACGTTCGCGCTGAATCCGTCCAGCACCTTGTGGTCGGCGTAAAACTTCGTGATGCCCTTGAACTCCAGCACGTGCTTGCCGCTCGGCCGCACCTGGTCGAACTTGATGAACGGCCGCTGAATATTCGAGCGCGCCAGTTCATTGGTCTGCAGCCGCTCCACTTCCTTGCGCCGGCTCGTCACCTGGCTCGACCGGGTGCCCGCTGCAAATCGCGCAATGAACTCATTGAGCTGCGCAATCTTCTTTTCGCGCTGCGCATTCTGTGACTCCAGCGTCGACCGGATCTGCGTCTTCTGCATCACCATATCGTCGTAGCCGCCGGAGTAGGTGATGATCGTCTGGTAGTCGATATCCGCGGTATGCGTCGTCACCGAATTCAAAAAGTGCCGGTCGTGCGAAATCGTGATCAGCGTCCCATCGTACTTCTGCAGAAAATCCTGCAGCCAGTGAATCGACTCGAGATCGAGATAGTTCGTCGGCTCATCCAGCATCAGCGCCTGCGGATTGCCGAACAAAGCCTGCGCCAGCAGCACGCGCACCTTCTGCCCGCCCTGCAGCTCGCCCATCTTGCGCTCGTGCAGGTCCTCGCGAATATCCAGCCCGTCCAGCAGCACCGCCGCATCGGCTTCCGCCGTGTAGCCGTCCTCGTCGCCGATCACGCCTTCCAGTTCGCCCAGCCGCATGCCATCTTCGTTTGACATCTCCGGCTTCTCGTAAATACGGTCGCGCTCTTCGAGAGCAGCCCACAGCGGCCTGTTTCCCATGATCACCGTGTCGATCACGCGATAGGCATCGAACGCGAACTGGTCCTGGCGCAGCACGCCCATCTTTCGCGGACGCACCACCGTGCCCTTCTGCGCCTCCAGCTCGCCCGTCAAAACCTTCATAAAGGTTGACTTGCCAGACCCGTTCGGCCCGGTCAGACCGTAACGCCTGCCGCCCACAAAACTTACGCTCACGTCCTCGAACAACACCTTCGCGCCGTAGCGCATGGTCACACTGCTGACACTGATCATTTCGTCGGGTTTCCTGGTAGGCCGCGGCGCAGAGGCTTAACGACGCCGGATCCATGCAAAAGGTGGGGCGCACAAAATGCCGCCCAAACGCAAAAAATTCCGCTCAATTCAGTTTCTCATACTCCATTTGGGCCTCGTTTTGCCGACGTTTGTAGAATGTCGGCAGCCATGACTTGCCACACCTGTCGCAACGCAATCGTCATCGTCCTCGCTTCGCTCTTTGGCCTCTCGCAGTGTTTGCGTGCACAGTCGACTACGGCTCCCACTCCGCCGAGTGAGGTGCTGAAGGCCTATCTCCGCATCTACTTAGGTTCCGGTCGGAACTCGCCGCCTGATACAACGACGAGGGCCACTGCCGTGGTTGTGAAGCTTGGAGATGGGAAAACCGAAGAGACCATCGTTTACATCTCGGGACAGGACTGGTGCGGCAGCGGTGGATGCACGATGCTCGTACTGGAACCCGTGGGCACATCGTTCAAGGTCCTGGGACGAGTGACCATCGTTCAACTTCCAATCGCGGTTCTGCCCTCCACCCACAATGGATATCCGGACATCGGGGTGGGTGTTGGTGGAGGAGGCATTCAGCCGGGATACGAGGCTGTGCTCTCGTTCAATGGAAAGAAGTATCCCGGAAACCCATCTGTCTCACCGGCGAGAAAATCTGCGCACGTTCGAGGCCGAGTCCTCATCGCCGGCACAGAAGGCAGCGTGGCGTTGTACGATTAACCCTTCCGCCACGGCCTGCCGCGCGTCACCCTGATTCACCGAAGTTCCTGCACCTCTGCAGCAGCCCTTTACGGCGTATGGTCCAGATAGCACGGATTGCTGGTGTTTTGCACCGGCGGAGTCGGCGGCGTCACCCACGGTGGCGTGCCGAATTCAAAAAATTCCGTCATGTCCATCTGCGCGGCATCGCGCTTCGTCAGAGCCGCCAGATGGAAACGGGTCTCGATGAATTTGAGAATGGCTGTGTTGTCGGCCACCGTATGCGACACGTAGTTCTTCTTCGCGTACGGCGACACCAGGATGAAAGGCACCCGGTAACCCGTGTAGACAAAGTCGCAGGTTGGACCTGTGATCGTGGTGCACACATCGCCAGAATGCAGGTCGACAGGCTTAATGCCATCCGGACTCACCGCGGGCTGCGGCGAAACGTGGTCGTACATTCCCCCCGCTTCGTCAAAGGTGAGAATGAAGGCCGAACTTTTCCATGAGGAGCTCGTCATCAGCGCATTGATCAGCGTGGACACGTACTTGGCCCCCTTCTGCACGTTCGTACCTACCTTGTCGGTATCGGAGCCGTGCTCGTCGAGCCCTGCATTCGACGCCGGTTCGATCAATGCAACCGCGGGCAGCGTGCCGTTGGTCAGGTCAGTGAAGTATTGAGAAATCGGCGCGATGTTGTTCGGATACGTGCTGATGACCGTCTTGGCAAACGTGAAGTTATGCAGATAGCTGTACTTCATCAGGCACGACGCGGTATACGGCGACGTGCACGAAGTGCCCTGCGGATTCACATAGATCTTCCACGACACCCCGGCGGTCTGTAACGCCTCGAAGATTGTGGGTCCCTTGAGCAGGGCGGTATCGTTCGCATCGCTGCCGTTCGGATAGGCGTAACCATGCGAGGTGGCCGCGAGCAGATACTCGCGATTTGGATTGGTGCGCGCCATCTCCGGATTAAACCAGCGATCCGACGTGGCGAACTTCGAAGCCAGGAAGTAGTAGTAATTGAGATCCTTGCCATCCCAGTAGCCCATCGCGCGATGCCCGTTCACATCGAAGAATGGGCTCGGATAGTTTGTGCGCGCGTCGTGTCCCGCGGTTTTCACAAACCCGTTGTTTTTCGCTGGTGGATAACGCCCCACCTGATCGTTGAAGTTCCAGTCTACGTGCGCCTCGTTCCACGACGGGCTGGTGTTCTCATTGCACACGGTGGTGAAGTGGAACGACGTTACCGTGACGCTTGTATCCCAGGTGCAGTCGCTCGGCTGCGGGTCAGCGGGATTGCAGCCTGGAATGGCCGGAGCCGGCCCGTTCAGCGGAGGCGCACCCGATGTGGGGTTGAACTGCGCCAATCCGTCGAACGACTGATCGGGATAACCGTTCTGCGACCAGTATTCGCGCATGGCGCCAAAATAGTTATCCATCGAGCGGTTCTCCTGGGCAAGGAAAATGATGTGAGTCAGGGTATTAAGCCCATTCCCGCCCAAGTTCGCCGTGACAGTGGTGTTCGCCGTGGGAGTGATGTTGCAGGTCGTCGCCAATCCGGAGCACGGCCCTGACCAACCGCCGAAGGTCGAACCGCTCGATACCGCAACGGTCAAGGTGATTGCCGTGCCGCTCGCGAAAGGCGCCGAGCACGTCCCCGGACATTTGATACCCGCCGGGCTGCTCGTAACGGTTCCCGATCCGCCGCCGTTCGTCACCACGGTGACCAGGATCGAGGACGCGTAAGAAACGGAACTGCACAGCCCGAAGGGGCACAAAAGGAACATGAACCTGCCAAGAAACTTCAAATTGCGCATCGCACACTCCGATCCCGGATTGGATGCAGCTTCTCTGACTGAAGTTTGGTTCGCTCCTGCGGACCTCGTCTACGCCTTCTCCCCAGCCCCGGTGACCTGAACGCTGCCGCTGTTCGCACGCAGCCCCCAGACGCCTCCCGCTTATCCGGGGCGCTCGGGCCCCGCCCGCTGAGAACTGACACCCGAAAACTGACAACTATCACCTGTGACCGCCGGCACAGCCAGTGTCCCCTCACTCGGCCATACTGATCCCGGCAGTGTCTCGCTCCGCCGGATCTCAACTCCAGCGTACCAATTGGGGCCTCCAGGGGGACGGAGTGCATGTTTACCAGAAAATCAATATACCCCCGCCGTACCCGCACATATAACTGTCATGCTGTCAGCAAATGAATCTGTGCCCGGAGCTAATGTCATCGACCTGAAGCGCGCGAAGTTTACTCCTATATAAACCAGGAACTCCCGCCTCCAGCTTGCGAACTGGCCTCGGTGAGACCAGCCATCCGCGACATGCAGCCCATTTACGCTCCGGAGCCGCAGCGCTTTCACGAACTCCCGACTGTGATGTGGCTCACAATCAAAGCCCCCCATCCCCCGCTACTCTTGGACAGGATTCCGCCTGTCACCCGTCCGTGCCGCGCGCGCACCCGTCACAGGCAGACCGCAAGGGAGATTTGATGAACTGGGCTCTATCGGCTGCCGGACTCACTTTGTTCATCGCAGCATCCACCTGCACCGGCCGCGTCCTCGCCTCCGGCGCCGCCCAGGAACAGCAGTCGCCCGTCGTCAAAATGCCCGACGGCTCCAGCCTCCTGCCCGACTATGTCAAAGCCCCTTCGATGTTCCGCCCCGCGTCCGACGCCCCCCTGAACATCCTCATCGACGTGCCGGTAAACAACACCATCTACCCGCCCGACATGATCCCACCGCAATTCAAGTGGCGCGATAACAACCCCGCCGCGACAGTCTGGCGCATCGAGATTTTGCCATCCACCAATTCCAAAGCCATCCGAATCTGGGCCAGCGGTGACAAACTCCAGGTCGGCGAGCTCGACACCACCCTTTCCGGCTACGTGCAGCCCACGCTCACTCCGGAAGAGCAGCAGATGCACGTCTGGCGTCCTGACGAGCGCATCTGGGACGAAATCCGCAAAGCCTCCGCCGCCGGCCAGGCCCATGTCACCATCAGCGGCTTTGCCACCCAGAAGGATCGCCAGCCGGTTTCCCAAGCCGTGGCCGCCTTCTCCATTTCGAAAGATCCCGTCGCCGCGCCCATCTTCTACCGCAACGTTCCCCTGATTCCCCCGCAGGAGGGGACAGAGCAACGCGGCGTCATCAAGCCGCTGCCCGACTCTGTCCTGCCCAAAATCCGTTGGGAGCTGCGTTACATCAACGAGCCCAAAGGCAAAGTGATGATGACCAACCTGCCCACGTGCGGCAACTGCCACTCCTTCTCGCGCGACGGCAAGACGATGGGCATCGATGTCGACGGCCCAGCCAACGACAAGGGTCTCTATGCTCTGCTCCCGGTAAAGAAAATCTCCACCATCGGCAGCGACTATCTCGTCCGCTGGAGCGCCTTCAGCGAAGAGGGCGGCCAGAAACGCTTCGGCTTCATGAGCCAGGTCTCGCCCGACGGCCGCTACGTGGTGAACTCCATCGACGTGCCCAATGCCAAAGGCGTGCGCGTCCTGGACCGCCTCTACAACGGTTTCTATCCGTATTACGGGTTCGGCCAGGTCTTCTATCCCACGCGCGGAGTGCTCGCCTGGTACAGCAAAGAATCCGGCAAGCTGCAGCCGCTGCCCGGAGCCGACGACCCTAACTATGTCCA
>Ga0134128_10012369_pt1 | contig 10178 bp, 10 predicted proteins | sample KB31754_FD_96462 | JGI IMG/M metagenome (GOLD analysis project Ga0134128, IMG submission 96462) | Terrestrial soil microbial communities with excess Nitrogen fertilizer from Kellogg Biological Station, Michigan, USA - KB3-175-4 | ecosystem: Environmental > Terrestrial > Soil > Unclassified ...
CCGGCGACCTCCGCCCCGGCGGCGCCGGCCCCCGCGGCTGCGGAGCCGTCGGCCCAGGCGGGCGGCGCGCCCAAGACCGAGGAACGGCTGAGCCAATCGGGCACCGATGCAGCGCCCGCAGCCGGTGATGCGGCGAAGCCGGCGACGGACGCGACCGCCGCGGCGGCCGGTGGCAGCCAATCGCTGCTGCTCGAAGCGTCGCAGGACGGGACCACAGGCGCGGTACCGTTCTCCGGCACGGTCGAGTGGTCCAAGGGCACGGACGAGATGGGGCAGCCGACGCTGGTTGGCAAGGCCAACATCCCGGCCCGCAATCTCGGCGTCAGTGTGCTGATCCGCAAGAATTCCGATCCGACCCTGCCGGCCAGTCACCTGATGGAGATCAATTTCACCGTCAATGACAGCTTTATCGGCGGGTCGATCGCCGGACTTCCGGGCGTGCTGCTGAAGAACGAAGAGCTGGTACAGGGCACGCCGCTGATCGGCGCCTCCGCCCGGGTGGTGGGGAACTCGTTCCTCTTTGCGCTGAGCTCGTCGGCCGCCGACGAAGCGACGAACAAGGATCTCCTGACCTCGCGCAAGTGGATGGACCTCGCGATCATCTACGCGACGGGCAAGAAGGCGATCATCACGCTCGAAAAGGACGACAAGACCGAGCAGCTGTTCAACGATGTGTTCGCCGCGTGGTCGAAGATCGCCGCCACAACGCCGCCGCCGGCAGCGCCAGCTACCGCGGCGTCGCCGCCCGCCGCCCCGAAGAGCAAATAGCCATTATCGGTTGAAACGAGGGCGCCGCCGCCGTGGCACTTTATGAAGCGGCCGGCCTCGCTGCCATGCTGGCGCTTGCTGCCTCAGGCCGCGATGTCGGCGCTCATCTGGAACTTTGATTCGAGCAGGTCCCGGTCGAACGGCTTCATCATATAGTCGTTGGCGCCGGCCTTCAGCGCCATGGCGATCTGGCCGATGTCGTTTTCGGTCGTGCAATAGACGACCTTGGGGCGCTCGCCGCCGACATAGGCGCGCAGCAGTTTCAGGAATTCGAGGCCGCCCATGATCGGCATCTGCCAATCGAGCAGGATGGCGTCGGGCATTTCCTGACGGCACTTGTCGAAGGCTTCCTGGCCGTCCTCGGCTTCGTCGACAATATAGTCCATGTCTTCGAGGATTCGGCGCGCCACCCGGCGGACCACGCTCGAATCATCCACGATAAGGCATGATTTCATCGGCAAAACCCCAAACCGCAACCGTGCAACGCCAAGAGAACCGGCCAGCCCGGCGAAAGTTAAAGTCCAGGACTCACAAAGAACGGCTTACGCGTCCCCAAGACCATCGCATGAAAACTCCGTACGAATGGTTACGATAACCTTTCGCTGCCTTCATCCTTGGGGAGGGGCAAAGGCGCTGGCTACGCCGCCTCGCCCACTGCCGCGACTGGCGGAATCGGCGTCGCGGTGAAGACGAATTCGTCGTTTTCGAGCCCGATATGGACCGCCATATTGGTCATGCGGGCGAGCAGACCGGTATAAAAGGGCTGGATGCCGCGCGCGTCGACGCCTTCGTCGGGCGTGCCGGCGACCAGACCCTCCGAACCCGAGGGGATGAGCGTCTTGGGGCCCTTGGAGGTGATGCGGAAACGCTCCTCGCCGGCCGGCCCATCGACCTCGACCCTGACGGTGCCGCCGCGCGGTACCGAACCGGCGCCGATCAGCAGCATGTTCATCAGCAGCTTGGCCTTGTGCTTGGGCAGCAGGATCAGCGGCACCTTCCAGTCGAGTTCGGCCTTTTCGATCTCGAACAGCAGCCGGGCGACGCGCTCGCACTCACGGGTATCGAAATCGGTGCCGGCGGTGGACGAAGCGCCATAGGCGAGGCGGGCGAATTCGAGCTTGGCGCGAGCTTGTTTCGCGGCATTGGTGATAAGGTCACGGGCGAACGGGGCCATTTCCCCCTGGCTTGGATCGGCCAGCACTTCGAGGCCGTTGCCGATGGCGCCCACGGGGTTGATGAGGTCGTGGCAGACGCGTGAGCAGAGCATGGCGGCGAGGTCGGTCGCCTTGAGCTCAATGATGTCGGCCATGCGATTTTCTCCGGAATCGGGGTCAAGAATCATCGGGCAAGTTTGCCCGATAGGGGGGAGTATTGAAAGCTCACGGGGTCGGCGCCGCCGTTGAAGCGACCGCCGGCGGCTGCGGCGCGTCGGGTGCCACCATGGCCATCTGCGCGGCGGTGAGCTTCTGCCAGGCCGCTCTGGCACCGGCGATGATGGCGTTGGGCGCCGCGGTAAAGGCGTCGCGATTGTCGATCGAATAGAAGAGATAAAGCCGCTCGGCGGCGACGACGTAAATCTGCGGGTTGCCGTCGGACAGATAGCCCTGCGCCATGGCAGTGGTGGAATGCCCGCCGAATTGGGGGGCGTAGGTTTCGGGCGAGCGGATGAAGACATCGCGGTTGGCGCCGCTGGCAAAATACCAGGGCACGCCGTGCCAGTCATATTCGTAGTCGGGCTTGCCGGGAGAGGGCTGGCGGTCGGTGAAGTAGCTGACAGGATCAAACCCATCGAGCGCCACCCCGGTCAATGAATCGACCACGATGGCAGGCGCAAGGCCGGCGGCAGTTGCCGGTATGGTCAGGCTTGCCGAGATCATAATCGGCAGGCCAAAGACGATGGTTAATGTTTGTTTACGGATTTGCCGCATCATCGCCGCGATAACCTGTTAACTGAGCCGTGCAGCCAGTGCGACAAGGCTAGCGCCAAATTGATAAGCCTTTGGTAAACACTTTCTACCTATCGCCCCATTCGTCGCCGGAGTGCGCCATGTTGAAACGCCTAGTTGTCGGCCTCTTGATGCTTCTGACCTTCGCCGCGGTGCCATTGCCGGCGCTGGCACGGTCAGGGTCGCTCAGCGACACCTATACCGCGGACGAGATGGTCGATAAGGGCAGCCAGTTCTTTGGCTCGGTGGCCCAGGGCATGGCCTCGGTCGTTGAAAAGGCGGTGTCGCAATACGGCCTGCCCAATGGCTACATCCTCGGCAGCGAGGGCGGCGGTGCATTTTTCGCAGGCGCGCGCTACGGGCAGGGCACGATGTACACGCGCAATGCCGGCGACCTGACGGTTTACTGGCAGGGCCCGACGATCGGCGTCGATTTCGGCGGCGACGGTTCGAAAGTCATGATGCTGGTTTACAACCTCCCGGCGGTCAGGGCGATTTTCACGCGCTTCCCCGGTGTCGATGGCTCGGCCTATGTCGTCGGTGGTCTCGGCATGACGGTGCTGAAGAAGGAAAATGTTGTTCTTGTGCCGATCCGCTCGGGCATCGGGGCGCGCCTCGGCGTCAACGCCGGCTACCTCAAATTCACGCCCGAGCCGACCTGGAACCCGTTCTGACGCGGCGAACAGGCGGCAAACGCTAGTTTTTGCCGAGCTGCCACGCATTCGGCCGCCTCGACCATCGCCTCGGCAGGCGGCGTTATGCTGTCCGGCCGAGCCGCCGGTTGTGATTGCGCGGGCGATGGGCACCGCCGGCACAATCCGGTATAAGATTTTCAGACTAAGCCGTTAGGATTGCCTCGCTGACGGGGAGACGTGCCGGATGAGCATTGAGAGCATCATGTATTTCGCCCTCGGCGCCTTGGCGTCGGCGCTGGTGATGCTGATGATCATGCCGGCGATCTGGCGGCGCGCGGTGCGGCTCACCAAGAAGCGCATCGAAGCCGCGACGCCGATCACGCTTGCCGAGTTCCGGGCCGACAAGGATCAACTCCGGGCCGAATTTGCCCTGTCGACACGGCGTCTTGAAATGAATGTCGAGCAACTCCGCAAGCGGCTATCCGAGCAACTCGGCGACGTCAGCCGCAAGAAGCACGACCTTGGGGCTCTCAAAGATCAGCGGGACGAGCACATCACCGAGGTGCGCGAACTCGAGGAGCGGGAGGCCGAACTCAGGAGCCGCATTCTCGATCTCGAGCGCGAAAGCACCGATCTCACCCAGCGCCTCGGCGTACGCGACCGCGAGCTCGCGGAAAAATCCGAGGCGCTGCAGAGCGCGCGCGCGGCGATCCGCTCAAAGCTGCCGGCAAGCCTGCGGGCCGACGGCAAGGCGCTCAGCGGCGATTACGACGAGGACATCGACGATCTGCTGACGGCGATCGCTGTCGAGCGCAAGCGCTCGGGGTTCCTCGAACAGCAGGCGAGGGGGCTGTTGGCGCAGCTCGAAAAGCTCGACAAGCGCTCCGCCGATACCAACACGGCGATGGCGGAACTTCGCAAGAGTCTTGCCGATAAAGACGATGCGGCGACGGGGGCTAACCAGAACCTCGTCGAGGCTGAAGTCAGGATCGCCAACGCGGAGAGCCGCTTCAACGCGCTGCTCGCCGAAACCAACGAGATTGTTGCGACGGGCGCGCGCAAGCACGAGCAACTGCTGGCTGAAAAGCTGTCGCTCGAAGCGCAGGTCGAGCAGTTGCGCGAAAAGGTGCAGCACGTCGAATCGACGGTGATGGCCGACTGGGACAGCGACCGGATCGAGCAGTCGCACCTTCGCGAGCGGCTCAACGATATCGCCTCCGACGTCAGCCGGCTGGTTTACGCGGTCGAAACGCAGGCCTCGCCGGACCCGGAGGAGAGCCTTTTCGACCGGGTGCAGCGTTTTGCCGACGATGGCGTCAAGGTCGAGAATTTTCCGGTGAAGAACGGGCCCGCGCCACGTCCGGCGGCCAGTAACGGTGCTGCGCCCTCAGCCACGCCGATCCGGCAGCGTGGCGCCACCGTCGCCGACCGCATGGCGGCGCTGCGGGAACTCCAGGGGCGGAATTAACGGTCGTTTTGGCATCGCAAGTGCCGGTGTGTGCGGAACCGCCTGCCGTCATGGCGGGGTCAAGCCCGGCCAGACGGTGGAGGTGTGAGTGGGTCGAGACAACCGCTCAAGTCCGCTATTTGGCGATTTCTCCCCTCCGCCATGGCCGGGCTTGACCCGGCCAGATGCGCGGGAACCGCTGCGTTACTCGTTGACCACGGGGATTTCCCGCAGGATCGCGCCGGTCTTGCCGTCGAAGATGCGCAGGCTGGTTGCTGAGCCATTTTTGTAGGTGACGCTGATGTCGCCGCCGACGGCTACCATCGAGACAATGGTCGCTCCCGCCGGAATCCTCACGGCTGCGGCGGTATAGGCGGCTGCATCGGCCGGTGCGCTGCCGCTATCCCGTGTGGCGCGATAGACAAGCGCCCCGCCAATGACGATAAAGCCGACGATCAACAGCCCGATCGTGAATATGAACGATTTTCGCGCCCGCGCGATGATCGCCGCCGCTTCGGGCGTCATCTTGGCGGTATCGTCCGGGTTCGGACCAGGGGTGCTCATGCAGGACGTCTCCCAAGACTCGGTTCAGGACTCTTCGGGTGAAGAGGTCGAGTGGCAGTATGTGGCCGACGCGGACGCGGCGGGGCAGAGGCTCGACGGCGCTTTGGCGAAAGGGCTTGCGGCCTTCAGCCGGGCGCGCGTCAAGGACCTCATAGAGAAGGGCGCGGTTTCGATCAATGGCGAGACGGTGCTGGAGCCCAAGCACAAGCTCAAGCTGGGCGACATCGTGGTGCTGGTGGCGCCCGAGCCCGTTGATGCCGAGCCGGTGGCCGAGGACATCCCGCTCGATATCCTCTACGAGGACGACGCGCTGATCGTCATCAACAAGCCGGTCGGCATGGTGGTGCATCCGGCGCCGGGCAATCTCACCGGTACGTTGGTCAACGCCCTGCTGTTTCATTGCGGCGACAGCCTCAAGGGCATCGGCGGCGTAAAGCGGCCGGGCATCGTCCATCGCCTCGACAAGGACACGTCGGGGGTGATGGTCGCGGCAAAGACCGATCAGGCACACCAGCATCTTTCGGCGCAGTTCGCCGACCATGGCCGGACCGGGCCGCTGCACCGTGCCTATACCGCCTTTGTCTGGGGGATGACCGAGAGCGCCCGGGGCACCGTCGACGCGCCGCTCGGGCGCGACCAGAACAACCGGCTGAAACAGGCGGTGCGCAAGGACGGGCGCGAGGCGATCACCCATTACCTGACGGAGGCCCGCTTTGGCGGCGAAGGCTGGCAAGTCACGCGGCTCACCTGCGAACTCGAAACCGGCCGTACGCATCAGATACGCGTGCATATGGCCCATATTGGGCATCCGCTGGTGGCCGATCCGCTCTATGCCCCGGGCTATGCCACCAAGGCCAACCGCCTACCCGAGCCATTACGAAAAATTGTGCAGGGATTGGGCCGCCAGGCGCTGCATGCGGCGGAACTTGGCTTCGAGCATCCCGTTACTGGTGAAGAGATGTTCTTCGAAGCCGCGCTGCCCGCCGATCTGGCTGCGCTTGAAGAAGCGCTGGAGCCTTACAACGAGGCGTTCGCGCGCTAAAATGTGATGCCTAGGTTACCATGCGTAACCGTATATCTGCCCTGCGCGCAGCGCGGGTTGCGGGGGTCTTATCTTGGCGTATTCGCGACCTATATAGTGCTAGCCACAGGTGTGCCGCCATGGACATCGAGGTGGCGTTTCCGCCCGCTCGCGGGGGGAGAAAGGGGGACCATATGGCCCAGTCAAATCTGCCGATCCTCAGCTCGGAAGGCGGCCTCGGCCGCTATCTGCAGGAAATCCGCAAGTTCCCGATGCTGGAACCGGACCAGGAATTCATGCTCGCCAAGCGCTACAAGGAGCATGCCGACCCGAGCGCGGCGCAAAAACTCATCACTTCCCACCTTCGCCTCGTGGCCAAGATCGCCATGGGCTATCGCGGCTATGGCCTGCCCATTTCCGAGGTCATCTCGGAAGGCAATGTCGGCCTGATGCACGCCGTCAAGCGCTTCGAGCCCGACAAGGGGTTCCGGCTCGCGACCTATGCGATGTGGTGGATCAGGGCGGCTATTCAGGAGTACGTGCTTCGGTCGTGGTCGCTGGTCAAGATCGGCACTACCGCGGCCCAGAAGCGGCTGTTCTTCAACCTTCGCCGGGTGAAGGGACAGATCGCCGCCCTCGACGATGGCAATCTCCATCCCGACCAGATCAAGCAGATCGCCACGACGCTCTCGGTTTCCGAGGCCGATGTGGTGTCGATGAACCAACGGCTCGGCGGCGACGCCTCGCTCAACGCGCCGATGCGCGCTGACGAGGGCACTTCCGAGTGGCAGGACTGGCTGGTCGACGATACGCCGGACCAGGAGACGACGCTCGGCAACTCGGAGGAGTATGACGAGCGCATGAGCCTCCTGACCAACGCGATGGACGACCTCAACGAGCGCGAAAAGGCGATCTTCCAGGCCCGCCGCCTCAAGGAAGACCCGGCAACGCTCGAAGAGCTGGCGCAGGAATACAATGTCAGCCGCGAGCGCATCCGGCAGATCGAGGTCCGTGCCTTCGAAAAGGTGCAGGATCGCGTGCAGCAGCAGGCGCGCGAACGCGCCCGTGCAAGGGAAGCCGCGACGGCTTAGTTCGCGCCAAAGCGAAAATACGAAGGCTCCGGATCATTCGATCCGGGGCCTTTTTCTTTGCTGGTGGGACGTTAGCGGGTGAGCAGACTGTCGATCAGCGTGTCGAGCGAGCGCCGCTCGAGGATCAGCAGATAGACGCCGGGGTCGCCGGGCTCGGGTTCGACCGAGAAGGTTGCCTTGCAGGCTTCATTCGAGGTGCCGGTGCGGATGCCGGGCGCAAGGGTTAGCCCGTCGAGCGGATATTTCAGACCAGTCGAGCGGCGGAATCTGGTGGCGGTGAGCGGGTGGACCGAGACGCGCGCGCCCGGTTCGACCGTGAACTCGAACGGCCCGCTCAGAGCCAGCGCGATATCGAACTCATCGACGAGGATGATCCGGCGCTTGCTGGCGTAGCGTGCCACGGCATCGAGTGCGGCGAGGGTGTGGTCGAAGCGTTTGCCGGTCATGCCGAGGCCGACGGTGACCGGCGCCGAGGTCGAATAGAGCGCCTTTTCGAAATCGGTGGTTTCCTGCTCGGCGATGCGGATGAGTTTTGTCCGCGCGTCCCAGTTTTTGGGATCGGCGAGGGAGTCGAAATCGCCAATGATCGCCTCGGGGACGAGGCCTGCCGCGCGGGTCACGTCGCCGCCGCCATCCGCGCCGACGAGATGTGCACCTTCGGCGGCGAGTTTGCGCAGCAGATGCTCATCGAGCGCGCCGCCGCCGACGATCACCAGTACGCCATCGAAAATCAGCGGCTTAGGTTTTGGGTCTTGCACTCGGCGCGGCCTCTGAATAGGTTCTGCCCGTCTCGCTGGGGTGCTCCGGAAACGGAGCTGAGAAACACCCATTGAACCTGAACCAGGTCATGCTGGCGGAGGAAGTTCGAGATGGCAAGGACGCTTATCCCGTCCCTAACCATTGACACAATCCCTTCATCTTCATGGCCGCCACCATAGGAAGGGAATGACCGATGGTCTTCTTCAAAACCCTCGTGGTCGCGGTCCTCGCTCTGTTCGCCACATCGGCGATCGCAGCGGACCAGCCCACGCTGAATGTCTATACCTATCAAAGCTTTGCCTCGGATTATGGTCCCGGCCCCGGGATCAAGAAGGGGTTCGAGGCGACCTGCAACTGCAAGGTCAACTTCGTCGCCATCGACAGCGCCATCGGGGCGCTGCGGCGCATCCAGCTTGAGGGCCCGACGACCTCGGCCGACGTGCTGCTCGGTCTCGACACCTCGATTGCCGGGGAGGCGCGGGCGACCGGTCTTTTTGCGCCGCACGGGCTCGATCTTTCCGGTCTCGACCTGCCGAACAAATGGACCGATCCGGATTTCGTGCCGTTCGACTACGGCTATTTCGCCTTCGTCTATGACACCACGAAAGTGAAAAATCCGCCGACCTCGTTCGAGGCGCTGATCGCCGAGCCGGCGAGCTTCAAGATCGCGCTCGAAGATCCGCGCTCCGATACGCCGGGGCTCGGGCTGCTGCTCTGGATTCAGGCGGCTTATGGTGACAAGGCCGATGACATCTGGAAGGGCCTCAAGCCGCATATCGCGACGATGGCGCGCTCGTGGGACGATGCCTATGGCTTGTTCCTCAAGGGCGAAGCCGACATGGCGCTCTCCTACACCACCTCGCCGGCCTACCACGCGATCGAGGAGAACAAGCCGAACTACGCCTTCGCGCCGTTCAGCGAGGGGCATTATCCGCAGATCGAGGTGGCGGGGATTTTGAAATCGTCGAAGCAGCAGGAACTGGCGAAGTCGTTTCTGACCTACCTGACCTCGACGGATGCGCAAAAGATCATCCCGACGACGAACTGGATGTATCCGGTGCGCGACATCGGCGCCGCTCTGCCCGCGGCGTTCAGCACCCAGGCCAAGCCGGCGAAAATCCTCACGCTGGATGAAAAGACGATCACCGCCAACAAGGGCAAGTGGATCGACGATGCACTGGCGGCGATAAAGTGAGCGTTCACTAGGGATGATCGATCTTCGCGGCGGTACTCCCACACACTCGATTGGTGGGCCTGCTCCCCTCCCCCTTGAGGGGAGGGTGGCGGCAGCCGGGTGGGGGTGGGCGGCAGACACTACGTTTGAGTATATGGCCCACCCCCACCCCCGACCCCTCCCCTCAAGGGGGAGGGGAGCAGGGGGCGCGGCTAGTGCCCGCGCTGCATCTCATGGTCGTTGGTTGGCACTGTAATGGTACGCTTGATGGCCGGCGGCTCGGCTGTGCAAACGCTCCCCCCTCGACCGCTCCGGCTCGCTGCCGGGGCGGTGGTGGCGGTGGCGGTGGCGGCGCTGGTGGTGCTGCTGTTCCGGTCGATCATTGTCGCGGCATCGACGCAGGCGACCGGTATGTCGAGCAGTGTCGATATCGGTCATCTGCTGCGGATGACGGCCATTCAGGCGGGTCTCTCAACGATCCTGTCGATGATCGTGGGGGTAGCGCTGGCCTGGGCGCTCAATCGGCTGCGATTTTTTGGCCGCGGGCTGGCTATCGGCCTCTTCGCTTCTGCCATCGTGACGCCCGGCCTGATCGTTGCGTTCGGGCTGCTCACGGTGTGGGGGCGCAGCGGGTGGATTAACGCCATCGCGCACATCTTTGGCGGCAACATCGATATGCCGATCTTCGGGCTCGGCGGCATCCTTGCGGCGCATGTTATCCTCGATGGTGCGTTCGCGGCCCGAATCCTGCTGTCGCGGCTCGATACGATCCC
>Ga0134128_10012370_pt1 | contig 10176 bp, 9 predicted proteins | sample KB31754_FD_96462 | JGI IMG/M metagenome (GOLD analysis project Ga0134128, IMG submission 96462) | Terrestrial soil microbial communities with excess Nitrogen fertilizer from Kellogg Biological Station, Michigan, USA - KB3-175-4 | ecosystem: Environmental > Terrestrial > Soil > Unclassified ...
CGGCGGGAAGGGTGAGAGACCGTCTGACTACGCTGTCGCGTTCGCGCGGCTCTGCGCGCATTACGCCGTGCACGGAGCGTTCTTGGAAGAGGGAGTCTTGCTGCGGGAGGCTGGACGCCTGGCTGGCATTCCCGGCGTGCTGATCCACGGTCGTCAGGACCTGAGTTGCCCGGTCGAGACCGCGTATGAGCTGGCCAAAGTCTGGCCCGAGGCCAAGCTGCTGATCGACGACGGCTCAGGTCACTACAACAGCGACGTGAAACGGCACTGGTTGATCTCCGCCCATGACGACTTCGCCTGAAGGCAGCGAGGTCAAAAGCCACCTGGGTTGTTTTCTGCCTACGATGACTTTGCTTGAAGATTAGGCCGTTAGGGCGAGTACCTCATCGGCGGCGCGCAGGCCCGAGCGGAGGGCTCCTTCCATCAGGCCCGCCCAGTCTCCGGCTGTGTGCTCGCCGGCGAAATGAAGGCGTCCGGCGGGCTGGGCGGTCAGCTCGTCGTCGCCTGGTTCGACGGACACGGTGCGGGCGGAGTAGGACTCGCCGGCCCACGGGTCATCGTTCCAGGTGGTCAGCAGCGCACCGGTGAGGTCGAGGGCGAGTTCGGGGCGGAGCGCGGCGACGCGGGCGGCCCAGGCCTGCGGGCCCGCGCTGACTCCGAGCGCGGCCAGGGCGGTGGCCGTGCCGCCGAACGCGTGCAGCACCGGCTGTACCTGGCCGGAGGCGTCGGTCGCGGTCCAGGTCCAGAAGCGGTCGGGGACGCTCAGCACGGCCGACGGGTCCGTCGGGGCGGTCAGCGGCAGGTGCAGTTTCGCGTTGTGGGCGAGTCCGGCGCGCTGGAAGGCGGCCTGGTAGCGGGCCGGGAGCGGGGGATCGAACCGCAGGGTGCGCAGGATCGCCATCGGGACCGTCACTATGGCCGCATCGGCGGTGACCTCGCCGATGTCGGTCAGCATGCGGACGCCGTCGGCGCTGTGCTCGATGACGCGGACTGGAGTGTTCAGCCGTACGGCGTCGCCCAAACGATTGGCCAGGCCTATTGCCAGCAACTGATTTCCGCCCGCGACGCGCCAGGTAGGCCTGGAGTCGTAGCTGGCGGTGACGTCGGCGAGCGCTGCAGCGGCGAGCACGTCGGCATCGACGCCGTGGGTGGCGGTGACGCGGGATAGATAGGCCTCGATGGCGGCTGGGTTTTCTGTGGCCAGTCCCGGCAGATCCTGTGCGATCAGGTCGGCCAGGGACGTAGCTGGTGCGGCCGTGGCTGCGGCGGCCTCGACCAAGCCGGCGCAATCGGCGACATCGGAAATGGTGACGGCCGCGCCGCCCCGTGGCTGCCGGGAGTAGTAGGACATTCCCGTGTCGTCCAGGGCCAGGCCGAGGTCCTGAAGTACCGAGCGCATTATGTCGTAGCCGTCGAGTACGAACTCACCGCCGCGCTCGACCACGGTGCGCGCGTCGCCGGGAATCAGTTCTTGGGACCAGACGCGCCCGCCGACCCTATTTCTGGCTTCAAGCACAACGGGCTGCTGGCCGGACCTTGCGATCCGGTCAGCAGCCATGAGCCCGGCGAATCCGCCCCCGATGATCACGACCCGCATCCCCGTGAGCCTCCCGTAGCAGTCCTTGTCTGGGTCTGATCTACTGTCCTATCTTCCCGGGAGCGGTTCAGCGTCAGCGGCGGCGGGCCTGCTCGCGGTTGCGCAGCCAGAAGAAGGCCACGACTGCGATCAGCATCCAGAGGAACCAGGAGTGCAGCACCGTGTGCGCGACCACGATTGCGGCGATCGCGATCACGGCTAGGAAGAGTATGTAACTGAACGTGCTTCGCTGGCGCATCCGGTGCTCCTGTGAGTGATGCATTTTGGCTGGGTCGAACTTCTGCCCGTTCTTGCCCGCCTTGCCGGACTCGTCCGGCAGGTCAGGCAGGTCGTAGAACAGGCCGTGGAAGTCGGCGCGGGTCTTGGCGTTCATCGCCCGGTCGAGCCGCTCGTTGAACTCGGTCTGGTCGAGACGGCCGTCCTGGTAGTGCTTGGACAGCCGCTCGGCGACCTCGCTGCGCTCGGCGTCGGAGGCGCGTACCTCGGTGCCGGCGGGCCGGAAGTAGCGGCGGTAACCCGAGCCTGAGCCTGAGCCTGAGCCGCTGCCCGGCGCCCATGGTGAGCTAGTTGGGGTTGGCATGTCGGACACGTCCTCCTTGGGCCGCTCGGCGGTGGTCACCTGGACCGGCCCTGCAGCGAACCGATGAACTCGCTGGCGATCGACTGCTCGGCACCCTCTTCTGGGAGCAGCAGCCAGCCGGCGACGTAGACCGGGATGCCGGCTCCGCCGATGAGGGTGAGCACGGCGAACACGATCCGGACGACGTTGACATCGACGTTGAGGTATTGCGCGATGCCGGCGCAGACGCCGAAGATCATCCGGCCGTCGTAGGGCCGGTAGAGCGGGCCGCTGCCGGGCTGGCCGAGGTGGTGCTGCCAGGCGCCGGACGGGCCGCTGGCGTAGGACTGGCCGTTGTTCGGCTGGTCGCTGCTGGCCTGGCTGCTGTCGTTGGTGGCCTGGCTGGCCTGGCTGGCCTGGTCGGCGTTGGGCTGGTCGTTGGGGATCTGGTCATTGATCTGGGATTCAGCTTCGTGGCTGGTGTCGCTTGCGTTCATGACATCCAGTCTTCGGCCTCGCGTGGGCGTGCGGTATTGGGAAGTACCCCGATTGCACCCTGATGTCAGGGCAGCAGGGATCAGGGACTGTCCGGATACCGGCTTCAGGCCTCAGGGGCGATTATGGAAGGGTGCAAGACCGAGTCCCAGGTAACAGCGAACCCCAGCCCGGGGTGCAGCCGCCCACGGGGCCGCAGCCCGGAGGGCCACCCCCTGGGCCGCAGCCCGGAGGACCGTCGCCCAGCGGGCCGCCTTTCGGCGGGCCGCCTGGTTGGCAGCATCCGGGTGGTGATTGGCATTCGCGCGGCCTGCCGCTGCGCCGGGCGACGGACGGTCGGCTAGCCGGAGGCGTGGCGGCCGGGATCGCGGCCAGGACCGGGTTCAACCTGACCCTGATCCGGATTGTGTTCGTCGTCGCCGCCCTGCTCAGCGGCTTCGGCCTCGCCGCCTACGTGGTTGCCTGGCTGTTCCTGCCCACGACCGACGAGTCGCCGACGATCGCCAGCCGGGCGTTCGCCGATGTGCGCGGCCTGGCGCTGGCCGCCGTCACGGCCTCGATGATCATCGTCGCGCTGATCATCATCTCGGTCCTGGGGATAGGAGTCCTGAGCTCGTTCTCCTGGCCGGTCGTCATCGGTGCCGCCGGACTGGTGCTGATCTGGCGCAATGCCGATGCGGCCGAGCAGGAAACCATGCGGACGCTGGCCCAGCCGGTGCTGGCCGCCGGCGGGGTCAACGGGCATTCGCGCTGGCGGCTCCGGGTCATACTCGCCTGCATCATGCTGATCGCTGGCCTGGTCACGGTGGGCAGTGTGAAACATCCGGTTCAGCTGCTCGCTCCGCTGGGCGGCGTGGTCCTGATCATCGGGGCGATCGTGGTACTGCTCGGCCCGTGGTGGATCAGGGTGCTGCGGGCGCTGCTGCTGGAGCGGCAGGGCAGGGTCAGGGCCGAGGAGCGAGCCGACATAGCCAGCCGGGTGCACGACTCGGTACTGCAGACGCTCGCGCTCATCCAGCGTCGCGCCGACAACCCCCAGCAGGTCATCCAGCTCGCCCGGGCGCAAGAACGCGAGCTGCGTTCCTGGCTGTTCGACGGCCGGGCTCCGGGATCGATGGAGGGCCTGGCGACCACGTTCGCCGGCGGTATCCGGCTGATCCAGCAGGACGTCGAGGCCCAGCACGAGATCGCCGTCGAAGCGGTCACGGTCGGCGACTGCGAGATCGACGACGATCTCAGCGCACTGCTGGCCGCCGCCCGCGAGGCCACGGTCAACGCGGCAAAATGGTCGGGGGCCAACGTCGTGTCGCTGTTCGCCGAGGTCGAGCCGACCGAGGTCTCGGTGTTCATCAGGGACCGAGGTCGCGGTTTCGATCCCGATGCCGTGCCCGATGACCGCAAGGGCCTGGCCGAGTCGGTCAAGGCGCGGATGACGCGGCGAGGCGGTTCGGCCACGGTCAAGAGCGTGCTTGGAGAAGGGACCGAGGTGGGCCTGACCATGCGCCGCACCGCCGAACAACGCGAACCGAGTCAGACGCCATGAGCGGGCAGGCGGCCGGTGCTGGGGCCGGTGCCGGTGCTGGGGCTGGGGCCGGTGCTGGGTCTGGGGCCGGTCGGCCGAGGGTGTTTATCGTCGATGACCACGGCCTGTTCCGGTCCGGGGTCAGATCCGAGCTGGGCGACCAGGTCGAGGTGATCGGCGAGGCGGAGGACGTGGCGCCGGCCATCGACGGGATCGCCAAGGCGCTGCCGGATGTGGTGCTACTCGATGTTCACCTGCCCGGCGGCGGCGGTCAGCTGGTGGTCTCAGAACTCGCGCACGCGCTGCCCGGAGTACGGTTCCTCGCGCTGTCGGCCTCCGACGCTCCCGAGGACGTCATCGCCGTGATCAGGGCCGGCGCGCGTGGTTACGTCACCAAGACGATCTCGGGTGCCGAGCTGGTGGACGCGATCCGTCGAGTTGCGGCGGGGGACGCGGTGTTCTCGCCCCGGCTGGCCGGGTTCGTGCTGGACGCTTTTGCCTCGCAGGCCGATGGCTCCGGGTCGCAGCCGGCGCCGAGCTTCGACCCTGAGCTGGATCAGCTGACGCCTCGCGAACGCGAGGTGCTTCGGCTCATCGCCCGCGGCTATACGTATAAGGAGATAGCCAAGGAGCTGTATATCTCTGCCAAGACGGTCGAGAGCCACGTCTCGTCCGTGCTGCGGAAGCTGCAGCTATCGACCCGCCACCAGCTCACCAGATGGGCGGCCGAGCGGAAGCTGGCCTAACGCCGTCTGGCCTGCGCCGTCTGGCCTTGCGCCGTCTGGCTCCGCTATCCGTTGTCCGGGACCTCCAAATTGGTCGCGGCCCGGGTAGCCGCGTCGCGAACCCGCTCGTCGGAGTCATCCCCGGCGAGGTCCTGAAGGCGATCGAGCGCCCGGCGGTCGCCGAGCGCGCCGAGGTTCACCGCCGCGAGTCCACGATTGACCGGATCCTGGCTATCGAGCTGCGCGATCAGCGTGTCGTACGCGCCAGGCACCTTGTGCGTCGCCATCGCGAACCCGGGATTGATCGCCGTTCGAAAGCGCCTTCGTGAGGCCTTTCAGGTCCTGCTTGTCGATCAGCTTTTGAATATTCGGCGGTCCGAAGAGAGGCACGGCTAGCAACCTACTCCGGGCGTCCTTATCATGACAACCCGCCTGTTGTCGGACAAGGAAGCCGCTTGACCGGGACGCGTCGGACCAGGACTGCCTGACCAAGAAGCTCGGCACCCTGCACCAGGTCCGCGTCCTGACGCCGGCCGGCGGCACCCGCAACTGCGACTTCCCCCTGGTTGCGGCGCACTTCCCTATGGTTGTGGCTCACTTCCCCCTGATTGCGCTCACTTCCCCTTGATTGCGCTCACTTACCTATGATTGCGCGGTCACAAATCACCGCAAGGCCGACAAAAATCCAGCGCAATCAAGGGTAAGTCAGCGCAACGATAGGGAAGTGAGCCACAACCATAGGGAAGTCGGCCGTAATCATAAGGAAGTCAGCCCAGCCAGCCGCATTTGCCGGGCGGAAGGCGAGCGCGGAAAGGGTATTGCTTGATCATGGCGCGTATTTAGAGGCGCCGGAACGGCAGGTCTCACGATCGTCACCCCGATCATGAGCCAACCTGACGCGCGACCCGGCGTGGACTCTGGCAACGTCAGCCCAGAGTCGGCTGGCAGCGACTGGGCGCCGGAAGTTAACGTTGCGCAATGAGCGATCTGTGCGCGATTGACGCGATCAGCCAGGCGGGCTTGCTGCGCCGCCGCGAGGTGTCGGCCAGAGAGTTGATCACCGCGCACATCGAACGCATCAACCAGGTCGACCAGGCCGTCAACGCGATCGTCACCCGGTGCTTCGACCGGGCGCTGGAACAGGCCGCCGCCGCCGACCGCGCCCTGGCCGCCGGCCGGGAGCCGTTCGGCCTGCTGCACGGGCTACCGGTCGCGCACAAAGACCTGGTCGAGACGGCTGGTGTCCGCACCACGTACGGGTCGCTGATGTTCGCCGACAACGTGCCCGACCGCGACGCACTGATAGTGAGCCGCATGTCCGGCGCCGGAGCGATCAGCCTCGGCAAGACCAACACCCCGGAGTTCGGCGCGGGCTCGCACACCGTCAACCAGGTCTTCGGTGCCACCAGAAATCCTTACGACCTGAGTCGCAGCGCCGGCGGCAGCAGCGGCGGCGCGGCGGCAGCGCTGGCCGCCAGGATGATCTGCCTGGCCGACGGCAGCGATCTCGGCGGTTCCCTGCGCAACCCGGCGGCCTTCTGCAACGTCGTCGGGCTGCGCCCGTCGCCCGGACGGGTTCCCAGTTGGCCGCTGTCCGACGTGACCGACCCGATGAGCGTCACCGGCCCCATGGCCAGGACGGTCGCCGATGTCGCGCTGTTGCTCGCGGTCATCTCGGGACCGGACCCGCGCGTGCCGCTCGCCCTGGACGCCCCGCCTCCAGCGATCACCGACCCCGCCCAGATCCCGGGCCTGCTGACCAGGGATCTCACTGGACTGCGGGTAGCGTGGAGCGCCGACCTCGGCCTGCCCGTCGACCCGGCCGTACGCGCGGTCCTGCACCCGGTCCGTCAGCAACTGGTCAACCTCGGCTGCGAGGTCACCGACGCCGCCCCGGATCTGTCCGGTGCCGATGAGGTCTTCAGAACCTGGCGAGCATTCAAGTTCGCCACCGCCTACGGCCCCCTGCTACGCGCCCAGTCGGCCCAACCGGAGGCGGCCCGCGCGGCCTTCCAGCCGGGCCCCGCCAGCTTGGCCACTCAACTCGGCGCCAACGTGACCTGGAACACCCAACGCGGCCTCGAACTCACCCTCGCCGACCTGACCAGGGCAACCACGCTGCGCGACCTGCTATCCGAACGCGTCAGCCAGTTCTTCGCCAACTTCGACGTACTCGCCTGCCCGGCAACCCAAGTGCCGCCGTTCGATGTAGATCTCGACTGGGTGCACGAGATCGACGGCGTACCGCAAGAGACCTACCTGGACTGGATGGCCTCCGCCTACCTCATCTCGGCGACCGGACTCCCTGCCATGTCGGTCCCGGCCGGTTTTACCGCGGGCGGCCTGCCCGTCGGCCTGCAGCTAGTCGGCCCGCGCCGCGCCGACTGGGACCTCCTATCGATCGCCCACGCCTTCGAGACCGCCACCGGCCACACCGCCACCGCCCCGCCCCTCGGCTAGCCCCGAGCCGACTAGCCCCGAGCCGACTAGCCCCGAGCCGGTCAGTCACAGCAGCAACTCCAGACGCGCATCTTCCATGAGTCGCACGCGTGCGCGGCTCTCGGGCTCCGGCCGCCGCTCCTTCCGCTCACTTTTACCGAGTTGCGCGCTCTTTTACCGGGTTAGGTACCGAGTAACTACCGCAAATCGGACAATATTTGTACCTAACCCGGTAAAAGACGTCCTAACTCGGGAAGAGTGGTCCACAATCCGGGGAAAGTGGGACGTTTTAGGTTGATTTGTGCCACCAGCTTGCCCTGCCGACGGCCGTCGCGAACCGTGCGCCTGCCTCGGGATGCCAGTTGCCGGGTCCGACCGGCACAGCGAACGGCATGACCGGCACAGCGGCCCGCCAGGGCACTACACACCCGCCGCCGCACACAGCACACCAGCCGCCAGGGCACAGCACACCGGCTGCCGGGCACAGCACACCGGCCGCCAGGGCACAGCACACCGGCCGCCGGGCACGACACACCGGCCAGGCCGCAAGGGCACGACACACCGGCCAGGCCGCAAGGGCACGACACACCGGCCAGGCCGCCAGGGACCGACACATGGCCAGGCCGCCCTGGCACCCGCCTACCGGCGCGCTATCCGCGATCGGGCCATCTTCGGCATCGCCGACAACCCCGTGATCGGGTGGAACCGGTCCGACGCCGCCACCAGCGCCTTGTACTCATCCTCGCTCAACTCGATGTCCGCGGCCGCCACGTTGCTCTCCAATTGTGCGACCGTGGACGCACCCGGAATAGCCACGACCGCCGGGCTGTGGATAGACCAGGCCAGGGCGATCTGGGCCGGCGTCGCCTTGTGGGCATCCGCGATCGCCTGCAAGGTCGCGATCAGGCCGCTTGCCAGCTCCAGGTTCTGCGGCAGGAACAGCGGGTTCACCATCCTGACCCGGTTGGTCGGGAGGTTGCCCTCATGATACCGACCGGACAGCAGCCCCTGGGCCAGCGGGCTGTAGGCAATGATGATCCGGCCCTTCGCCTCCGCGTACGGGATAAGGTCGCTCTCCGGCGACCGCGCGACCAAGCTGTACCTGACCTGGTTTGACAGCACCCTGCTACCGAGCGCTCGCTCAGCTGCCTGCCAGCGCTTCAGCGAATAGTTGCTGACGCCGACCTCGTTGACCAGGCCGACCTTCTGCAGCGCCTGCATGCCGCGCATGATCGTCCCGTCCCTGACGCCAGGGTTCGGCTGATGCACCTGGTACAGGTCGAGCACGCGGGCGCCAAGCCTTCCGGCACTGGCAACCGCGCGCTGCTGAACGACCGGAGCGATAGGCATGACCGGGAGGATCTTCGTCGCCAGGAAGATCGACTCGAGATCCTTGCCGAGAGCCTGGCCAAGTATCCGCTCACTTCGCCCGAACCCGTAGACCTCGGCCGTATCGAACAAGGTGACCCCGAGGTCAAGGGCGCGACGGACGATCGCCTCGGCCTCGCCGCCCGCGTAGGACTGGCCGTAGCCCCACTCCTTGGAGCCGAACTGCCAGGTGCCCAGTCCGATCTTCGAAATCTTCTTGGCCGTATCGCAGCTGAGATAGCGCATGAGTATCAGTCTCCCCCGCGACGCGGTCGCGATTCCCGTGGACTTGGCATTCTCAAGTCCTCGAAGCCAACGGTAATTCGGGCGATTACCCGGCAATCAGGCTATAGAACTCGAACCAGCCCACAGGTTGATTCCGGCCTCGACCGCGTGCGCGTCGATCGCCGCCAGTTCGACGTCGGTGAACGGCGGCGCGGCCAGCGCATCCAGGTTCTCGTCGAGTTGCTTGAGGCTGCTGGCGCCGATCAGCGCGGACGTGACTCTCTCGTCGCGCAGCACCCAGGCGATCGCCATCTGGGCGAGCGTCTGACCGCGCGCCGCCGCCAGTTCGTTGAGCTTGCGGATGTGCTCAAGCGCGGTGTCGGTCAGCAGGTCAGGCGACAGCGACCCTGGCTTGCTGGCCCGCGAGCCCTCCGGGATCCCGTTCAGGTACCTGGTGGACAGCATTCCCTGGGCTAGCGGCGAGAACGGGATGCACCCGACCCCTTCGGCTTCCAAGACATCGAGCAGCCCGCCTTCGATCCAGCGGTTGAGCAGCGAGTAGGAAGGCTGATGTATGAACAGCGGAACGCCCATCTCCCGCAGCAGTGCGCTCGCCTGCGCGGTCCGCTCCGGAGAATAGGAAGAGATCCCCGCGTACAGCGCTCGCCCCGACTGGACGGCGGTGGCGAGGGCACCCATCGTTTCCTCGAGTGGCGTCTCCGGGTCGGCCCGGTGACTGTAGAAGATGTCGACGTAGTCAAGGCCCATCCGCTGCAGCGAGGCGTCCAGGCTGGCGAGCAGGTATTTACGCGAGCCGAAATCGCCGTACGGACCGGGCCACATGTCCCAGCCGGCCTTGGTGGAGATGATCAGCTCGTCCCGGTACGGCCGGAAGTCCGCGCGCATGTGCCGCCCGAAGTTGGTCTCCGCGGCGCCATACGGCGGGCCGTAGTTGTTCGCCAGGTCGAAGTGCGTGACACCGCGATCAAACGCGCGGCGGAGCATCGCTCGCTGTACTTCGAAGGGCGTCTCGTCACCGAAGTTCTGCCACAGGCCGAGAGAGACGATCGGCAGCTTGATCCCGCTCCGCCCGGAACGCCGGTAACTGGTCTGTTCGTACCGATCAGCATCCGCAATATAGGTCATGACCGAAAGTCTGTCAGTGTCCGCATCGCGCAGCCGACCCAGCCTGCCCGACCCAGCCCGCCCGACCCAGCCTCCCCGACCCAGCCTCCCCGACCCAGCC
>Ga0134128_10012371_pt1 | contig 10176 bp, 10 predicted proteins | sample KB31754_FD_96462 | JGI IMG/M metagenome (GOLD analysis project Ga0134128, IMG submission 96462) | Terrestrial soil microbial communities with excess Nitrogen fertilizer from Kellogg Biological Station, Michigan, USA - KB3-175-4 | ecosystem: Environmental > Terrestrial > Soil > Unclassified ...
CGCCGGCCGGCACCGCGCCCTGGCGTCAGGTCGACTTGCCGTCATCATTGCACGACGAGCTGCGTGCCTGGGTGGGCAAACCGCCGCCGGGAGCCGGGCCGTGATGGCGACCGCGAGGCCCGACGGCAGGCCTCAATCGTCGGAAATGTCCTGTCCGGCGTCAGTGCGCACGAAGCCGAAGTCGCGCACCTCGAACACCGCGGCCGGCGCCGCCTTGCGTTCGATCGCCGTCACCTGCCACAGCACCTGGCCGGCGTCGTCGACCATCAGCAGCGGCAAGCGTGCGCTGGCGTTCCAGCACAGCGCCGTGCTGCGGCCAACTTGCGTTAGCGTGTACCAGCTGCAGGCCTCGAGCGGGCGCGGCGAATGCGCGGGCGCGGCGCTCACCGTCAGGCGGTAGGCTGCCTTCGGGTAGCGCAGGCCGTGCGCGAGGTCGAACCAGTCGGTAAAGTTACCGATGCGGTATAGATCGTCCCGCGCGATCCGCGTCTCGATCTTGCGCCGCAGGTCGAGCACGACCATCTCAAAGCCCGGGTCGCCAGGGCGACGTGTGACGTGGGTCTCGATCGCGTCGTCGGTGCGCCTCACTAGGCGGCGCTCGCCGTCGCGCCAGACCTCGAGCCAGTGCGATGCACTGGGCGCGCCGTAGCGGGCGCGGTAGTGCAGGGCCGGCGGCTCGCCACGTTCGCTGAACACCTGCTCGAAGCGCAGATCGGTGCCGGCTGGCGCAGCCGCAGGTGCCCCGGCGGCGGCTAGGCTGGTGGTCAGCAACGCCAGCGGCCACGTTCGCAAGGCGCTCCGGATCGCGCCTATGATCCTACGCGCATTCATTGCCGCACGGCCTTCGCGTTATCGAAGTAGCGGTAGGTTTTGCCGTCGACCACGAGGTCCTTGACTGCCAGGTTCACCGTGTATGAGCCCGCGCTGAGCGCGGCGTCGGCGGTAGTGCCGGTCGGGTCGGTGGGCAGCTCGAAGCGCACGCCGGTGGCCGGGACCGCCGGTGTCACGGTGCTCTCGGTGACGGTCGGCGTGGCCATACTGGCAGGCTGGGCCAGCGCCTCGTTGATGACGCGGCCGTCGGCCTGCGGCATCGTCAGGCCCAGCAGGTAGGCCGCCGTCGGAGCGACGTCGACGTTGCCGGTTGGCGTGCTCAGCGTCGTGCCCGCCTTGAACGATGGGCCGTTGGCGATCAGCGTGTTGTGCACGTCGGCGATGCCGAAGCTGCCGTGCATGCCGCGCTGGCCGCCTGCGCTCTCAAATTCGATGCCGGGCATCCCCTGGATCGAGGCGCTGTAGTCCCAGTTGAAGCTGACCACCACGTCGGGCTGGCCGTTGCCCTGGCGCGTGGCGTTCTCGAGGTTCACCTGCGACATGCTGAGCGTGCCGGGCAGCGCGCCGTAGCGGCTGTCGACGAAGATCGCACCGTATTCCTCGCGCTGCTGCAGCACCTTCACGAGCGCGGCGACGGTGGCCGCGTCATGACTGGGCACGTAGAAGTAGTCCGAGCCGCCGTTGGCCGCGACCACGATGCCGTTGGCGGGCAGGCTGCCCGGTGCCGGCACCTTGAAGCTGGCCACCGGCGTGCTCAGCAAGGCGCTGATGGCCTGGTACTTGGCGTTGGCCGTGCCGCACAGCGCGCCGCTGGCGTCGAGCTGTACCGGCACCGTGGGCTTGCCGTTGGCGTCCAGGCCGTACATTGCCGAGGTCGTGCAGCCCGAGCCGTCGTAGGCTTTGAACCCGCGGTAGGTCAGCAGGTCGGCCGAACGCACGTCGCCCGAGAACGAATATCCGCCGGCAGCCACCACCGGGCCGACGACCGAGTTCGTCGTGCCGCTGGTGGCGCCGTTGACCAGCGGGCCGTTAGGCAGCGTGCCGGCCGAGTTGATGGCGCGCAGTGGGTACAGCGCGAGCGGCCCTGAGACGCTGGTGTGGCCGTGGTCGGAGACGACGACGATGTTGGTCGTCCTGTCCAGGCCGTTAGCGCGCAGGCCGGCAATCAGCTCGCCCAGGCGCGCGTCCTGCGAGCGCAGGCCGGCGACCGCATTGGAGCTGCCGGGGCCGTAGCCATGCTCAACGTTGTCGGGCGTGCGGAACCAAATCAGCGAGAGCATCGGCTTCTTAATCGGCAGCAGGTACTGCGTGAAGACCGACATCATGTACTTGTTGGCGGCGTCTTCGGGCGCGCCTTGGGTGGTGTCTGTCGAGTCGCGGGAGGCGACCGTGAGCACGCCGTTGGAGTCGTAGGCCGTGGTGTTGAAGGTCAAGTAGCCAGCGCGGTCGGTCAGGTTACCGTTGTTGGCGGCCAGGGTCACTGCATCGGTGCCCGAGTAGCCCTTTACGACGTTTACGGGCAGCGCGATGCCGGCGGTCTGCAGCTCGGTCACCAAGCTACGCGGCTGTACCGTGTTCTCGTCGACGAAGTAACCGCCCTTGCCCAGATCCTGGATGTAGGCGGCGCCCGACTTGCCCAACGTGGCCGTCACCAGGCCGGCGGCCTGGGCGGTCGCGAACAGGCTCTTGACCAGCAGCAGCTGGCCGCCGTAGTAGGTGTTCAACGTGGTCAGGAGCTGGTAGTCCTCGGTGAACACCGGATCGACGTAGTCCTGCGCCGTGCCGCCGGCGCTGTTGCCGACCGGGATCGTGTTGCCGCTGCCTTGCGGCGGCGTCCAAAAGGTGTTGCCGTAGAAGCCGCTGGTCTTGGGGTACGAGCCGGTCGCGAACGACGAGCCGTTCATCATCGTGAACGTCGGATAGGTCGAGTGGTTGTCGCTAAAGTTGACGCCCGACTGACGCAGGGCGTAGAGGTTAGGCGTGTCGGTGGCGTTCACCGAGTCGGGGCGCAAGCCGTCCCAGACCATGATGATGGTGCGGATGGGCTGGGGCGCCATGCTGCTGGCGGTGTTGGATGCCGGCTCGCCGGCGCAGCCCGTCAGCACCAGCACGGCGGCGACCAGAAGGCCATGGGATGATTTCATTTTGGAGGCTCCTGTTAGGATGAGTGCGATCGTCGGCCGCCGGTCACGGATGATCGGTGCCTAAACTGGGAACGATATGGCGTTTCGATGACACGCCCGTGACAGGAGTTCGGGCTGGCGCGGCGCGGAGATGCGACTCGGCACGCCGATCAGCTTTACCGCGTCGTCGGTTCTGCAGCCAAATGTCCTTGATCTTCTGAGCCTCAAGCATCCGGCGGGCGCCGTCGCCAGCATGCAACTCCAGTTCGTGAAGCGCGCTGTGCGAGCGGCTGCTTTGCACCAACCGGTTCAGGGCACCGAATGTCAGGTGCGGGTCGGTCGCTGCCGATCAAGCTGCGAGTTCGAAGAGCCGCTTCGCTGTAATACCGACTACAGACTGAAGGCGGCTGTAGAGCATTCCGAATCGGTCGTTCCATTCCTGACGTTGACATCAGAAGATTGGCTGTCAGCAATGTGGCACCGGTTTCGATGGGTGCTACACCGGCACCCAACTAGAACGCGACGTTCGACGGCAAACCTGAAAGCAGTCATTGAAGTCGTGCTCAACTGGCCTAAGATGTGTTGCCCACCCACTTACGCTAGACTCAACGACACTCCTCGACTCAAAGCGGAGATGAAGGCGCCACCATGCGTCGATTCCCTGGCGTGCGAATGATCATCGCCGCCGCCTTCGCACCTCTCGTAATGACCGTAGCGGGATGTGCGCTGCAGCCGGCCTCTGGCCCGGCATCTCCCACTTATGCAGTCATCGATACGGTCAAGATCGGTGGCGCAGGGGGTTGGGACTTCATCACCTTCGACGCGCCTGGACAGCGCCTTTTCATCTCACGCGGCGATCGAGTTCAGGTGTGGAACGCGCGGAGCAAGCGCGTCGAAGCTGAAATCGGGGGCACTTCCGGCGTCCACGGCATTGCCATTGCGAACGATCTGCAACGAGGTTTCACGAGCAATGGCCGAACCAACACAGTCAGCGTCTTCGGGCTCGACGATCTGAAAGTGACCGACAGCATCGACGTTCAGGGCGTCAACCCGGACGCCATCCTGTATGAGCCGCGCTTCAAGCGTGTGTACACCTTCAATGGGCGTAGCGCAGATGCGACCGTGATCGATGCCGTCGGCCTGAAAGTTCTCTCCAAGATCGCGCTCGGCGGCAAGCCTGAAGTTGCGGTGAGCGATGGAGCCGGTCACCTCTTCGTGAATCTGGAGGACACCTCCGAGATCGTGATGATCGATGAAGCCGCCAGTCAGGTCAGTGCGCGTTGGCCTCTGGCGCCATGCACCAAGCCCACAGGCTTGGCGATCGACGCTGTACACAAGCGCCTCTTCTCTGTCTGCGCGAATCAGAAAATGGTCGTTCTCGACGCGGCGACGGGGCGGTTGGTGGCAGAGGTGCCGATCGGAGATGGTCCGGACAGCGCCGGGTTTGATGCGGACCTCGGTCTTGCGTTCAGCTCCAACGGTGACGGTTCGCTGACGGTCGTCCACGAAGACGGGCTGGATCACTTCTCTGTAGTGACCAAGGTCGCTACTGTGAAAAAAGCCCGGACGATGTCGCTGGACCCACAAGCGAACCGCGTCTTCCTCGTGAGCGCGGACTTTGGGCCTGTGCCAGCTGCGACGACATCCGCGCCGAAGCCAAGAGCTCCGATGATTGCGGACAGCTTTACGGTGCTCGTTGTCGCGCCAAAGTGATATCTCGTCGGGTCCGCAAGGGTCCGAAGGCAGGTGGGCTCATGAGGGCGTTGGATCTGCGGGTAAGTTGATTCGCCTGCTGCCGCGATCCAACGGGAGTGCGCGGTAGGATGCCTGTGAGAAATTTTCACCTGTCCGCTCTTCAGTCTCTGCGGCGCCTGACTTGCGTCGCTTTCGGCTGCCTGTTCAGCGCCTTCGCGTTCGCAGGGCCACCGTACCTGACCGACGATCCCGAGCCAGTGGAGTTGGGTCACGTCGAGATCAACGTTGCCTTCACACAGACGCTCTCGAAGGAGGCTCGCAGTGGCGCTCTTCCGCTTGCCGAAATCAACTACGGTGCGATGCGCGACGTTCAGTTGCACGCGGCGCTACCGATCAATTTCACAGCCCCGCAGTCGGGCCCCCGACAATCGGGCATTGGCGATGCCGAGTTTGGTGCGAAGTACCGCCTGATTCAGGAGTCCGAGTCGGCGCCCATGGTGGCCGTCTACCCAACCGTGCTGCTCCCCAGCGGGAACCGTGATCGGGGCCTTGGAAATGGCGGCGCACAATTCCTGCTCCCTGTGTGGGCCCAGAAATCCTGGGGCCCATGGACGGTTGACATGGGTGTGGGCTACTGGATCAATCGCGCACCTGGCTCGAAGAACAACCTCTATGGCGGGGTCCTGTTGCAGCGCGCACTCAGCGAGAGGCTGTCCGTCGGCGCGCAACTGTTCCATCGCACCGAGCAGGCACCGGGCGCGGGAGGCGACGTCCGGATTCAATGTGGGCTCGACTGTGACGCTGTCAGACCGAAATCACATCCTCGTGAGTATCGGCCGGGGCCTGAAGAGTGCACTGGATGCCAATCGGTTCTCTTCCTACCTTGGGTATCAGTTCACCTACTGACTCGAATAGGCGTGCGAACGAAACGCGGATGGGTGGGGGGCGATTTCCGCTCCGTCCATGGACGCCGAGGCGATGGCGACGTTCTTTGTGAATCAACCGCCGCGCCTGATCGGCATGGAGGCATGAGGCAGCTCCCCCCACTGGCAGCTACGAGAGACGGCTGACGGGCAGCTCAACTCATGCAATAAGGTTGCCAAGAAGTGGGCACTGCCCACGGGCAGCAACGCTGCAATGCCGCCGGCTCTTGAAACAAGCGTTGATCGCCAGCCTCTCGGCTCTGAAGCTCAACTGCCCATTTCTTGAGCATCCCCGGCAAACTCACCCCCGGCGTCATATTTTCGAGTTGTTCATCCGTTTATCCACAGCCTAGACCACAGATCGTGGGGGTAGTCCATGTCGGCGACAGCCGCAGCTGCGATGCAGCCCAGAGCAACGCTAACACCGCATCAAGGTCGCCGCGTAATTTTCCGCCGCAAATTTTGCCGCAAAAAATTCACTTTTTTGATTCCAAACCCCATATCCGTCCGCAGTGGTCACCTCCCCCGTGTAATTTAAAACACCCCCGGCTTCGGGATTCCGTTTCCCGTCCCGGCAAAAGGAGTGTCTTCCAAGCCCCGCAGCCAACGAGTACGTTGCCTGCCTCGGTCATCTTCGGTGTCATTCATCTCGAATGACATCCGATCCACTTGACTGAAGGAGCTGTTCCATGTTCACCACCGGCTTTGCCATCTTCCTTTCCCTTGTGTTTTTGTTCATCAAGCTGCCCCGGCGCCTGATGCTGCGCTGGCTGCGCTATGACATGCTGCTGGATGTGAGCGTCACGCTGATCGTGCTGGCCGTGCACTTCGGCACCTTCGGCGGCGTGATGGCCGCCACCTTCGCCGGTCTGCTGACCAGCGTGGGCACCAGCCTGGCCAAGCGCCTGTTCGGCTACATCCAGGGTGACCTGTATGTCCCCGGCCTGATCTGCCTGGCGGTGTGAGATGGCCTCCCGTCATCGCCGCAAGGCGTCGTCGTATCGACGCTACACCTATCGCCAGCCCAGCCTGTGGGACCGCCTGAAGTTCCGACTGTCCCTGCTACCCCCCTTCAATCCCTTCTCGGAGTTTCCTATGCCTACCCGTCGCAATGTGCTGATTCGTTCCGTGGCCGTGCTCTGCGGCGATGTCGCCGCCGCCATGGCACTGGCCTCGGCCTGTGCCTGGCTGATTGAGGCCGCTGCGCTGGGGCTGTTCCTGAGCTTTCTGGTCTGGCTGCTGGGTGCGCTCATGGCACTCGCGCTGAGTCAGTACCTGGTCCATCCGGCCGTGAACGCCCTGCTGTGCGAGCGCAAGCTGGACCGCAGCATGGAAGTCCTGAGCGCCTTGGCTCAGGTCGGCACGCTGGCGGGCCGGCAGCTGTGGGGCCGGTTCAGGCCGGCGGTGTAGCCGCTGCCTGATCACCGCTTCGCTTCACCCCTCCCCAATTCATTCAACCTTGCCCCTGTCCGGCTTTGCCTGGCGGGGGCTTTTGCATTTCAGGAGTCCGTCATGACGCATCCTCTCAAGGACATTTATCAGTCCGTCACGAATCAGATCATTGCCGCGCTGGAGGCGGGCACCCCACCCTGGGTCTGCCCCTGGCAGTCCGGGGCCGGGGATCTGGCGCCTGCCAACCTGGCCAGCGGCCGCCCCTACCGGGGCATCAATGTGCTGCTTCTCAACCTGCGGGCCATGGGCTGCGGCTACGCCAGCAACCGCTGGCTGACGTTCCAGCAGGCCCGCTCTGTGGGTGCCTATGTGCGCCAGGGCGAGCAAGGCACCCCCATCGTGTTCTTCAAGATGCACGAGGTGGGCGCAAGGGATACTGAGCCATTGGCCAACCCGTCGTCGCGCAGCGAGGACCGCAAGGTCATCCCGCTGCTGCGCAGCTTCACGGTGTTCAACGCCGCGCAGATCGTCGATCTGCCCGAGGCCCTGCAGCCGGTGCCGCTGGCCGCGCCCGCCTGGAATGCCTGTGAGGTGGCGGAGCTGATCCTGACCGCCTCCCAGGCGCGCATCCGCCATGGCGGTGCACGGGCGTTCTACGCGCCGGCTCTGGATGTGATCCAGCTGCCGGATCGCGGTGCGTTCGCCAGTGCCGAGGCCTACTACGGCGTGGCCTTGCATGAGCTCACCCACTGGAGCGGCCATCCGAGTCGCTGCTACCGGGTGCTGGCCAGCCGCGCACACATCGAGGCCTATGCCTTCGAGGAGCTGGTGGCCGAGATGGGCTCAGCCTTTCTCAGCAACTATTGCGGCCTGCCGGGGCAGCTGCAGCACGCCAGCTACATCGAGAGCTGGCTTCAGGCGCTGCGCCATGACAAGCGGCTGATCTTCACGGCGGCGTCGCAGGCGCAACGGGCGGCGGACTACCTGCTGCCGGAGCTGCTCGCCAGCGAGGCCCTGGCGGCCACGCAGGGCACGGCGGTGGCCGCATGACGGCTCTCACCTGTTACACGCGCGCGCCGCTGGTTCAGCAGGCGCTGGCGCTGCTGGAGTGCGAAGTGCGCGAGGCTGATGCGCTGGCCACGCCGGACGCGGTGCGCGACTACCTGCGCCTGCGGCTGGCAGACCGGCCGCACGAGGTGTTCGCCGTCGTGTTCCTGGACGCCCAGCACCGGGTCATCGAGACGCTGGAGATGTTTCGTGGCACCTTGACCCAGACCTCGGTCTACCCCCGCGAGGTGGTGATCGAGGCCTTGAGTCGCCATGCAGCCAGCGTGCTGCTGTGCCACAACCACCCGAGCGGGTCCGCAGAGCCGTCGCGCGCCGACGAGATGCTGACCCACACGCTCAAGCAGGCGCTGGCACTGGTGGATGTACGGGTGCTGGATCACTTCATCGTCACCCGCTCGGCGGTGCTCAGCTTTGCGGAGCGGGGCTTGCTGTAGTCGCGGACTTGTGTCGGTTCTGTCGGTCCCTGACGGGCGTTCACGGACGTGGCGCCGGTCAGGTAGTTCTCACACGTCCATCCCACGCCCGGTTGAGCTTCGGTTCTGCGGGCGTTGTTGTTTATCTTTTCACTTTTACGGAGTTCATCATGACTGAGTCTGTCAACTACTTTGCGCGGCTGAACGCGATCAACGTGTCCGAGCACATCGAGAAAAAAGGTGGCTTTGCGTACCTGAGCTGGCCGTTTGCGGTGGCGCAGCTGCGCCTGGCGGATCCCACTGCTGTCTGGGAGGTGCGCCGCTTCAATGGGCTGCCGTTCCTGATCAGCGAGGCCGGAGTCTTTGTGGAGGTGGCGGTCACGGTGCAGGGCGTGACGCTCAGCCAGATCCATCCTGTGCTGGACGGGCGCAACCGGCCCATGCTGGCGCCGACCTCGTTTGACATCAACAGCAGCATCCAGCGCTGCCTGGTGAAGGCGATTGCGCTGCACGGACTGGGGCTGTACATCTATGCGGGGGAGGACTTGCCGCAGCCGATGGCGGATGCGGCGAATGATCCGGCCGGGGGCGGTCAAGCAACTGCAGCGCCAGCACCGGAGCCCCGCTCAAACGTCCGGCGTGCCGGGCCCACCATCTCGGGACCGCAGCAGGCGCAGATCCATCGTCTGGCCATCGAGGTCGGCACCGACCCGCAGCGCCTGCTGGATCATTTCGGCATCAAGGCGTTAGCGGACCTGCCGGCATCCGAGTTCACCCGGGTGGTGCGCTCACTGGAACAACGGAGGGCCGCATGAGCACGATCATCCAGCTCGTTCAAGGCTCACCGGACTGGCTGAGCTACCGGCTCACCATGCGCAATGCCTCGGAGACGGCTGCGGTGCTGGGTGTCAGCCCCTGGTGCACGCCCTATCAGCTGTGGCTGCTCAAGACCGGCCGGGCGTCTACCGCGGTCACGGCGGCGATGCAGCATGGCACGGACATGGAGCCGGCAGCGCGGGCGGCCTATGAGGCGCAGACGGGCAACGTGATGCAGCCGCTGGTGCTGCAGGACGGGGCTTACTCGGCCAGCCTGGACGGCATGGACCTGGCGGGTCAGCTGATCGTGGAGATCAAGTGTCCCTACCGGGGGCAGGACTCTGCACTGTGGCGCGAGGTCCAGGCGGGCTGGGTGCCTGATCACTATGCGGCCCAGATTCAGCATCAGCTGATGGTCTCGGGCGCTGGACTGGCGCACTTGTGGGTGTTCGACGGGGCACAAGGGCTGCTGCGCCCCGTGGAGCGCATTGAAGAGGCGATGCAGCGCATCCGGGACGGCTGGGAGCTGTTCCAGACGTTTCTGGATACGGACACGCCGCCACCGCTGACGGATGCGGATACGGTGCTGCGGGAGGATGCGCCCTGGTCGGACGCGGCGCAGGCGTTTGTGGAGGCGAAGCGGGCGGCTGATGGGGCCGATGCGGCGCTGGTGCAGGCACGGGAGGCGCTGGTGGCCCTGGCGGGCCATCCGCGTGAGCAAGGGGCTGGCGTTACGGTGACGCGGTATTGGAAAGCGGGGAATGTGGCCTATGCAAAGATTCCGGCGTTGCAGGGGCTGGATTTGAGCGGCTACCGGGGGCAATCGCGGGAGGAGGTGCGGGTGACGGCGGCAACGTGATTTGGCAGTGCGCGGCGGTAGCCTCGGCCGCGCCCACCAAAGATCGCTGTGGGGGC
>Ga0134128_10012374_pt1 | contig 10175 bp, 6 predicted proteins | sample KB31754_FD_96462 | JGI IMG/M metagenome (GOLD analysis project Ga0134128, IMG submission 96462) | Terrestrial soil microbial communities with excess Nitrogen fertilizer from Kellogg Biological Station, Michigan, USA - KB3-175-4 | ecosystem: Environmental > Terrestrial > Soil > Unclassified ...
CGGTGGTGATCTCGCTCGATTTCGAGCCGGTGGTCACCAGGGACAAGGACGTGGCGGAGCTGCACAGCCCGGACTTCCGCAAGCTTTGGAGCGGCTCGGTCGCTGCCGGCGAGCACGTGCTGGGAATCGACCTGGCGCACGACTGCGCCCCCGGCAGCGGCGCGAAATGTGCGCGCTCGCGCCTGCACAAGACCTGGCCCTTCACGGCGCCCGCCCACACACCGTCGACGATCGACATCCGCGCCTACGCCGAGAGCGGGGAGGGCGAGGACCCCGCCCGCCCGTCGCTCGACATCGTCGCCCGGTGATCGCAGTCCGTTCGCGCCCGAACCGGGCCCGGATGCTGAATGCCTTCGCGCCGGACCAATTGCGCGTCGCCTGGGCGCCGGAACCTCGGGCCTGCTCACCCTACACACCCTGCCCACCCGGCCCGATCTTCCCGCGCCAGGCTCGGTCCGAATGGATCCCTGTGGAGCCGGGCAAGGCTCGGGTACTCAGCAGAGCCCGGTCAGGTTGGATTGGGCCCGGGGGCCTGAGCAGAGCCTGGTGAGGTCGGACTGGCCCGGATGGGAAGGGCGGGAAGGGTGAGCAGAGCCAAGCCGGCCTCACCAGGCGGCGCCACAGCCTTGTGGGGGCCCTACCAATCTGACGGCGGCCCCACTTGGCGGGGCGGGGCCGAGGGTGTCAGTGGCCAGCGGCGCCCGCGGCCGGCGAGACCACCTGGACGGGGCTGCCGTCCTGGGCGGCGCCGCCGACATCGAGCGCCACGCGTTCACCGGGAGCGAGGCCGCTCGCCAGTCGCACCGTCTGCCCGTCGTCGTCGGCGACCACGACCGGCTTGTAGTGGATGCGTTGCTCGCCATCGAGCGTGGCAACTTGAGGTTTGTCGGCGCGCGTGGTGAGCGCCTCGGCGGGGATCTCCAGGAGCGGCGGGACCTGGACGTCCAGCATCACCTGCACGTAGCTTCCGGGGACGATGACGTGGTCGTCGTTCTGGATGTCGACCTCGGTCAGCATGGTGCGCGTCTTGGGCGACAGCTCCCCGCTCGTGCGCGCGACCTTCGCCTTGCGCGACCAGCCCGGCCGCTCGGGGACGGTGATGGTGGCTTCGTCGCCGGCGCGGACGAACGGCGCGCTCGACTGGTCGGGGTAGACGTAGACGCGCAGCTGGTCCCCCTTGGCGACCGAGACGATGGGGACGGCGCCGCTCTGGGCGTTGGCGGCGCTCTGGATCAGCGTCCCCGGATCGGCGAAGCGCGCGGTCACGACGCCGTCGAACGGCGCCCGGATGATCCGGTAGCCGCGCTCGGTGGCCAGCGTCGCCTGCGTCGCGTCGGCCACGTCGGCGGTCGCCTGGCCCAGCTCCAGCTCCTGCGCGGATACGACGCCGGTCGGCGCCAGGGCCGAGAGCCGCTTGGCGTTCACCCTCTTGTTGCGGGCGTCGGCGACGGCGGCGGTGTACTGGGAGTCGAGCTCGGGGGCGGTCACCATGGCGATGAGCTGGTTCTTCTTCACCCGATCCCCCTTGTCGACCTTGAGGTCGGCGAGGAAGCCGGCCACCTTGGCGTAGAGCGTGACCTCGTAGAACGGCCGCGCCTCGCCCTGAAGCGCCAGGTGGCGGATGCCGGCCGACTGCTTGACGGTCGCGACGCGGACGCGCGGCCCGAGGCTCACCTCGGCCTCGCGGGCCTGGGCGTCGTCGCGCGCCTCGTTCTGGCGGTGGTGGCCGAGCCCCAGCACGCCGAGGACCGTGGCCACGAAGACCGCCGCGCCCACGAGGTAGAAGAGCCCCGAGCGCTTCGGGCTGGGGGCCGATGGCCCGCCGCCCTGCCGAACCGCCGTGGCCCGGTCCTCGTCGACGTCGTGGAGCGGTCGCGGCGACGACATCAGGCCTGACTCCCCGAGGGTGAGGGACCGTCCTGGTCTTCTAACCCCTCGCGCTCCTCACTCAAGAACTTCTGCTCCATCACGTGCTTGCTCGGAAGCTTGACGCGCAAGGTGGCATATACCACGGGGACCACGAACAGCGTCACGAAGGTGGCCATGCCGAGGCCGCCGATGACCGCCCGGCCGAGCGGCGCGTTCTGCTCGCCCGCCTCGCCGAGCCCCAGCGCCATCGGGATCATGCCGATGATCATCGCCAGCGCCGTCATGATGACTGGCCGGAGGCGGGTGCGGCCGGCCTCCAGCGCCGCCTCGAGCGGCGTGACCCCCTCCTTCTCGACGCGCAGATCGTTGGCGAAGCTGACCAGCAGGATCGAGTTCGAGACGGCGATGCCGACGGCCATGATCGCCCCCATGAGGGACTCGACGTTGATGGTGGTGTGGGTCAAGACCAGCATCCAGAGGATGCCGACCAGCGCGCCCGGTACCGCCACCATGATGATGAAGGGGTCGAGCCAGGACTGAAACAGGATGACCATCAGGCAATAGACCAGCAGCGCTGCGAGGATGAGGCCGAGGCCCAACATCCGGAACGACTGGTTCATGACCTGGTTCTGCCCGCGCAGGGTGATCCGCATCCCCGGCGGCAGCTTGCCGAGCGCGTCGATCTTCTTCTGGATGTCGGCCGCCACCGAGCCGAGGTCGCGCCCCTCGACGTTGGCCCCCACGTCGATCACCCGCTGGACCGTGTAGTGGTTGATCTGCTCGGGGCTGCCGCCGGGCTCGACCTGGGCGATGCCGCTCAGCATCTGCGTCGGCGCCTCGGGGACGGCGGCGGGCGCGCTGCCGCTGGTGGAGGAGAGCGGCGTGCCGGCGGTGAGCGGCGTCGACATCACCTGGCTGACCGAGGAGAGCTGGGAGAGCGGCGTCTTCACCACCACGAAGTAGTTGACGTTGTTGTGCGGGTTCAGGAAGAAGGACGGCGCCACCAGGCCGCTCGACGACAGCGAGACGAGCAGGTTGTTCGAGACGTCGCGCTCGGCGATCCCGGCCTGCGCCGCGCGCAGTCGGTCGACGTTCACCTTGAGCGCCGGGTAGTCGATCACCTGCACGATGTGCGCGTCCGCCGTGCCGGCCACCTCGGCGACGCCGTCCCGCAGGCGCCGGGCGTAGTCGTAGGCCTTCTGGAGGTCGGGGTACTCGACCTGCAGGTCGATCGGCGAGGAGAGGCCGAAGTTCAGCACCTGGCTCACGATGTCGGCCGGCTGGAAGTACCCGGTGCAGCCGGGGAAGTCGTGCACCAGCACCTTGCGGATCTGGCGCATGTAGCCCGCGGTCGCCGCGTGCCCCGGCTTGAGCGCCACCAGGATCTCGGCGTCCATCGGGCTGACGTTGTCGGTCTGCACGAACGCCAGGTTGTAAGAGACGGGGACGCCGATCATCGAGTTGATGGTCTCGATCTCGCGGGCGGGGACGATGCGCCGGATGCCGTCCTCGACCTTGGCCACCAGCGCCTCGGTGTTCTCGAGGCGCGACCCGTCGGGCGCGCGGAAGTGCAGCTTCATGAGCCCCGCGTCGACAGAAGGGAAAAAATCTGTCCCCACCACGAACACCAATCCCAGGCTGGCGATCGAGATCGCCCCCGCGGTCAGGATGGTGAAGCGCCGGTGGTGCAGCGCCGCCGCCAGCACGGCCGCGTAGCGGTTCTGGAACCGCTCGAACTTGGCGTCACGCCAGCGGTTGAACCGGACGGCGATCCGCTTCCACCCGCCGGCGGGCAGAGGGGCGCCCGGCGTGTCGTGGTGCTCGCTGTGCATGAGCAGCCGTGCCAGCGCCGGCACCAGCGTCCGCGACAGGAGGTAGGAGGCCAGCATGGCCAGCACCACCGAGATGGCGAGCGGCGTGAAGAGGAAACGGGCCGGCCCGACCAGCAGAACCACCGGGAAGAAGACGATGCAGATCGACAGCGTGGCGACGATGGCCGGCACCGCGATCTGGTGAGCGCCGTCGAGGATGGCCCGGGTCAGCGGCTTGCCCATCATCCGGTTGCGGTGGATGTTCTCCACCTCGACGGTGGCGTCGTCGACGAGCATGCCGATGGCCAGCGCCAGCCCCCCGAGGGTCATGATGTTGATGGTGTGCCCGTAGAGGTGCAGCCCGACGATCGCCGAGAAGATGGCCAGCGGGATCGAGGTGCAGACGATCACCATGCTCCGCCAGCTGCCGAGGAAGAGGCCGACCATCAGCGACACCAGCAGCGACGAGATGACGGCCTCGCGCACCACGCCCCCGATGGCGCCGCGCACGAACAGCGACTGGTCGAAGTCGATCTTCAGCTCGAGGCCATGCGGCGCCGCGGCCTTGATCTGGGGCAGCACGTCGCGGACGGCGTCGACCACCGCCAGCGTCGAGGCGTCGGCGTGCTTGAGGATCGCCAGGTAGGCGGCCCGGCGGCCATTGACCCGTACGACGTTGGTCTGGTCGGCGAACGAGTCGGAGACCCGCGCCACGTCGCCCAGCAGCACCGGCGCGCCGTCGACGATCTTGACCGGAATGTTGGCGAACTCGGCCACCTCGGCGGGGCTCGAGTTCATGAGGATGTTGTACTCGCGGCTGCCGATGCGGGCCGTGCCGGCCGGCAGGATGACGTTCTCGCTGTTGAGCGCGTTGACCACGTCGTAGGGGGAGAGCCCCTTGCTGGCCAGCTGCCGCGGGTCGATGTCGACGTTGATCTGGCGCTGCTTGCCGCCGAACGGCGCCGGCGTCGAGAGGCCGGGGATGGTGAACAGCTTCACCCGGATGAAGTTCAGTCCGTAGTCGAAGATCTGCTGCTCGGGGAGCGTCTCGCTCGAGAGCGTCAGCTGCGACACCGGCACGTTCGAGGCGTTGAACTGGATGATCGTCGGCGGCGTCATCCCCGGCGGCGCGATGCGCAGGATGGTGCTGGTGAGCGCGTTGATTTGCGCCATGGCGGCGCCAATCTCGACGCCAGGCTGAAAGTAAAGCTTGAGCATGCCGATGCCGGGGATCGACTCCGACTCGATGCGCTCGATGTTGTTGACCGTGGTCGATAAGCCGCGCTCGCTGCTGAGGCCCACTCGGCGCTCCATGTCCTGCGCGGAGAGCCACGGGTAGTTCCAGATGACCGCCACCACCGGGATGTCGATGGCCGGGAAGATGTCGACCACCATGCGGGTGAGCGACAGGATCCCCATCACCAGGATGAGGACGCACATCACGGCGACGGTGTAAGGGCGCCGGAGCGCGAGCCGAACTATCCACATCTTCTGTACAAGCTCGACGGGAATCTATTCGACGAACGGCGATGGTCAAGCCGCTACTTGGGAGATCGTCACGCGGTGGCGACGGAGATCGTCAAACCGCCGTCAGACACACGAGCCTGGCGCGGCACGCTCGGGCCGGGGGGGCAGGGCGGCGCTAACCGCTCGAGGTCGCCGTGGTGAACAGAACGGGTGCGCTGGTGGCCCGCACGATCGCCTCGCGGGCCACGCCGTCCGCCTTGGCCACGCAGACGAAGCAGTCGCCGCCCACGTCGAAGATGCCGAGATCGGTGATGACCCGGTTCACGCAGCCGAGCGCGGTGGCGGGCAGGGTCAGCTTGGCGGTCAGCTTGGACTTGCCGTCTTTCGACGTGTGGTTCTGGATGACCACCAGGCGCCGCGCCCCCGCCGCCAGGTCCATGGCCCCGCCCATGCCGGTGATGAGCCGCCCGGGGACGGTCCAGTTGGCCAGGTCCCCGTTGCAGGCGACCTCCAGCCCTCCGAGGATCGCGAGGTCGATGTGCCCGCCGCGGATCATGCCGAACGACTGGGCCGAGTCGAACAGGCTCGCCCCCGGCAGCGCCGTGACCGTCTCCTTGCCGGCGTTGATCAGGCGGGCGTCGATCTCGTCCTCGGTCGGGTAGGGCCCCATCCCCAGCAGGCCGTTCTCCGATTGGAGCGTGACGTCCAATTGCGGGTTGATGAAGTTCGCCACCTCGGTCGGCATCCCGATCCCCAGGTTGACGATCTGCCCGGGCAGGACCTCGGCGGCGGCTCGCCGGACCATCTGCTCGCGCGTCCAGCTCACGCGCGACCCTTGCGGGTGCGGGTCAGCTCGGACTGCTTGGGCACGCCGCCGCGCTCGCGCGTGGTGCGGTGCTCGATGACGTCGCGGTGCTCGGTCACCTCGACGATCCGTTTGACGTAGAGGCCGGGCAGGTGGACGTCGTCGGGATCGATGACGCCGTTCGGGACCAGCCGGTCGGCCTCCACGACCGTCACCTTGGCGGCGGTGGCCATGAGCGGGTTGAAGTTGCGGGCCGTCCGGTAGAAGCGCAGGTTGCCGAACCGATCGGCGACGGCGGCGCGGACGATGGCCAGGTCGGCGCGCAGCGGCCGCTCGAGGAGGTGAGGGCGGCCGTCGATCTCGCGGACTTCCTTCCCCTCGGCCACGACGGTCCCCACGCCGGTCGGCGTGTAGAACCCGGCGATGCCGGCCCCGCCGGCGCGGATCCGCTCGGCGAACGTCCCCTGCGGGCAGAGCTCGACCTTCACCTTGCCGGCCAGGTACTGCTCGGCCAGGTCGGGGTTGCCGCCCACGAAGCTGCAGACGACGCGGGCGACCTGGCGGTTCTTGAGCAGCACCGCCAGCCCCTGCCCCTGGTTGCCACAGTTGTTGCTGATGATGGTGAGGTCCTTGACCCCGCTGCCGGCGATCGCCTCGATGCAGGCCTCGGGGTTGCCGCAGAGGCCGAACCCGCCCGACATGATGGTCATCCCGTCGTGCAAGAGGCCGGTCAGCGCCGCGGCGACGTCGCCGTAGACCTTGTCCCCGGGCGCGCGCTCGCCGCTCACGCCAGCGCCTCGTCGAGGGCGCGGCCGAGGTCGCCGAGCGCGGCCTCCAGCTCGGGCTCGGTGATCATCAGGGGAGGAGCGAAGTAGAGGAGGTTGTCGCGCTTGTGCATGTGCAGGTGGTGGGCGCGCAGGCAGGCGCTCAACTTTGCCATCACGGGGAGCGGCAACGGAAGTTTCGTGCGGGCGTCTCTGTCTCTGTCGCCTCCTTGCGGGGGCCCCGGGACGCAGAGCTCGAACGCCCACAGTAGACCCAGCCCTCGCACCTCGGCGATATGGGGGCGGGTGCGCGCAAAGTCGCCCAGACGCTCCTTCAGAAAGCTCCCCAGGGTCGCGGCGCGCTCGACCAGCTTCTCGTCGCGGATCGTCTCGATGGTGGCGACGATCGCCTCGCAGACCAACGGATGGGCGTAACTGGTGAGGCCGCAGACGAGCACGTGGTCGTCGAAGTGGCCGGCGATCCGGTCGGTGACGATGACGGCGCCGCCCGGGACGTAGCCGCCGGTCAGCCCCTTGGCCATGGTGAGCAGATCGGGCGTCACGCCGTCGTGGTCGACGGCGAACCAGCGCCCGGTGCGGCCGAAGCCGGAGAGGACCTCGTCGGCGATCAGGAGGACGCCGTAGCGGTCGCAGATCGCGCGGATCTTCGTCCAGTAGCCGGGCGGCGGCACGAAGACGCCGTTGGCCCCCACGATCCCCTCCAGGATGACGGCGGCGACGGTGTCGGGACCCTCGCGCAGGAGGACCGTCTCCAGGTCCTGCGCGCACTCGTGCGAGCAGGAGGTCGGCTCCTTGCCGAACGGGCAGCGGAAGCAGTAGGGGTCGCCCATCCGGACCACGCCGGGCAGCCCCGGCTCGAACGGCGCGCGCCGCGGGTCGCCGGAGAGCGAGAGCATGGCCAGCGTGGCGCCGTGATAGCTGCGGGTGCGGGCGACGATCTTCTTCCGCCCGGTCACGAGTCGCGCCATCTTGACCGCGTTCTCGTTGGCCTCGGCGCCCGACAGGCAGAAGAAGGTCTTCTCCAGCCCCTTGGGCGTCACCTCGGCGAGCAGCTCGCCCGCCCGCGCCTTGGCCGGGAAGACCGCGGTCGGGTAGACGAGCAGGCCGCGCGCCGCCGCCTCGGAGAGCGCTTTTTGGAGGCGCGGGTGCCCGTGCCCGAGCGCGGCGTTCCAGGTCATGCTGCCGAGGTCCCACCACTGGGCGCCGTCGGCCGTCGTGAACCGCGCCCCCTGGCCGCCGGTGATCTCCAGCGGGACGGCGGTCTTTTGGGCGCTCCAGGTATAAAAGACGCGCCCCGCCTGCTCGTCGCTGAGCGCGCTCATGCGCCGGCGGCCGCCCTCGCGTCGGCCACGGCCTTGGCGAAGACGTCCGCGGTCACCGCGGCCTGCGCCTCGGTCAGGATGAGCGGCGGCGAGAACCGGATCGCCTTCTTGCCGCACTCGAGCACCAGGAGCCCTCGTCGGAAGCAGAGCTGCGCCACGGCCTCGGCCAGCTCGTGCGATTCGAGCTCGACGCCGATCATGAGCCCGACGCCGCGCACCTCGGTGACGCTGGGGACGCCGGCCAATTTGTCGCGCAGCATCTTCTGCAGACGCTGGCCGACCCGCGCCGAATTGGCCAAGAGGCCGCCCTCGAGGAGATCGATCGTGGCCAGGCCCGCGGCGATGGCCACCGGATTGCCGGCGATCGTCGAGCCGTGGCTGCCGGCCGGCCAGGTCATGATCTCGCGCGGCGCCATCAGCGCCCCCAGCGGCATCCCCGAGGCGATCCCCTTGGCGACGAGCAGGATGTCGGGGACCACGCCGGTGTGCTCGGCGGCGAACATCTTCCCCGTCCGCCCCATGCCACTTTGGACCTCGTCGAACACCAGCATGATGCCGTGCAGGTCGCAGAGCGCGCGCAGCCCGGGCAGGAAGTCGGCGGGCGGCACGATGTAGCCCCCCTCGCCGAGGACCGGCTCGACGACGATGGCCGCCACGTCCTCCGCCGGGGCCACGGTGGAGAACAGCTCGACGACGCTGTCGAGGTCGCCGTAGGTGGCGTGGAAGACGCCTGGCAAGAACGGTCCGAAGCCGCGCCGGTACTTCGCCTTGCTGGCGGTGAGCGACAGCGATCCCATGGTGCGGCCGTGGAACCCTCCGCGAAAGGCGACGACGCCGGTCCTCTGGGTATGCTGCCGCGCCAGCTTCAGCGAAGCCTCGACCGCCTCGGTCCCCGAGTTGGTGAGGAAGGTCTGCCAATGGTGCGCGTTGGGGCCGATCCGCTGCGCCAGCACGCCGAGCCGCTCGCAGATCGCGCCGTAGCCCGGGTAGTGAAAGTCGGTCCCGCAGATGTGGATCAGCACCTCGGCCTGGGCCGCGACGGCGGCGGCCACCGCCGGGTGGCAGTGTCCGGTCGACGCGGTGGCCACGCCTGCCTCGACGTCCAGGTAGACGTTGCCGTCGACGTCCTCGACCATGCAGCCCGAGGCGCGCTTGACCATCAGCGGATAGCAGTGGATGAGCGAGGGCGACAGGTGGGGGAGGGCGCGCGCGATCATCTCCTTGGCCTTGGGCCCGGGGGGCGGCGTGACCAGGGTGATCGGCTGTGCCGCCAGCGCGTCGAGCGCGGCCCGCGCGTGTGCCGGCGAGCTCACTGGCACACCGTCCGGCTCTGCTCGCGCAGGTAGCAAGGGACCGTGTAGAGGCCGCCGATGTTCTTCCCCGTCGAGCCGCTCCCCTTCCAGCCGCCGAACGGCTGCACGCCCGGCCAGGCGCCGGTGGTGGCGCCGGCCGCCCGGTTGACGTAGGTGACGCCCGCCTCGATGCGGTCGAAGAAGGCGTCGATCTCTTTGCCCTCGCGCGAAAAAAGCCCGGCGGTCAGCCCGAACTTGGTGTCGTTGGCCCGGGCCAGCGCCTCGTCGAGGCTGTCGACCGTCTCGACGGTCACGAGGGGGACGAACAGCTCCTCGCGCACGAGCTGGTGATCGCGCGGCAGCCCGGCCAGCACGGTCGGCCGGACGAAGTAGCCGTGCGCGTAGGCGCCGTCGGTCAGCACGGCGCCGCCGGCCTTGACCACCTCGCCCGCCTGGCGGGCCACCGCGACGTAGCGCTGGTAGTCCTCGTAACTCTGCTTGGTGGCCACCGGCCCCACGAAGGTGCCCTTCTCCAGCGGGTCGGCCGGCACGACGCCGTCGGCGGCCTTCACCAGACCGGCCAGCAGCTCTGCGGCCACGGCGCGATGGACGTAGACGCGCGAGCAGGCGGAGCACTTGTGGCCGTTCATCCCGAAGGCGGATCGGTAGATCCCTTGCACGGCCTGAGCGAGATCGGCGCTGGGCATGACCAGCGCGGGATTCTTCCCCCCCATCTCGACGATGGCCGGCTTGGGGAACTCGCCGGCGAACCGCTGATAGAGCCGCTTGAACCCCACGTCGTACGATCCGGTGAAGGTGACGCC
>Ga0134128_10012375_pt1 | contig 10175 bp, 6 predicted proteins | sample KB31754_FD_96462 | JGI IMG/M metagenome (GOLD analysis project Ga0134128, IMG submission 96462) | Terrestrial soil microbial communities with excess Nitrogen fertilizer from Kellogg Biological Station, Michigan, USA - KB3-175-4 | ecosystem: Environmental > Terrestrial > Soil > Unclassified ...
ATCGTATTCGACTCCGGTGAGTTCAACTACTTCTCCCGAGCGGCGGACATTACGCGTGTTGCTGTCCATTTCGATGTCGCCGACACGAATCGTTTCACGCGCTGAAGTAGTTGACTCAACGGGCTGGGCGCGCCGCAATACCGCACGAATACGCGCTACGAGCTCACGAGGGTTAAAAGGTTTTGGAAGATAATCGTCCGCGCCGATCTCGAGACCGACGATGCGATCAACGTCGTCGCCGCGGGCAGTTAACATCAGGACAGGAATGCGTGAGCGAGCGCGGATGCGTCGCAAAACATCGAAGCCGTTCGTGCCGGGCAACATGACGTCGAGCACGACCAGATCGTGTTCGTCTGAAAGCGCGCGATCGATGCCGCGTTCGCCGTTGTGAATCGCTTCCACGGTGTAGCCTTCGGGCTCAAGGTACTCTCCGACAAGCTCGCAGAGGCCGACATCGTCGTCAATTACAAGGACGCGTTCCATTGGCTCTTTCTGTGCAAGATTGAAAGACATTATGCGACCCAAGGCAAGCGCGGAAGATCCTACATGAATCGTCGATTATCGTGCGTAAAGAAGTGTCAATCGCGAAGTTGACGGAACTGACAAAACTTTACATTCCGTTGACAGACTCTTTACGACCAATTTGGATACAATCCGGCGCTTAGCCGCGCGTAACGCTCTCTTTCCGCGCCACTTACAACGTCGTTCGAAGGAGCTTCGGTAAATGAGGAAATTGGTACTGGCAATCGCGCTCGGCGCTCTCTGGGCGAGTCTCGCGGTTGCACAGGAGCGCGCGGGTTCTTTGCGAGGGCAGGTGCTGGACGAGTTGGGCGGCGCAATCGTCGGCGCGAATGTGACGGTGATCGATGCGAAGGGCGTTGAGAAATCGGTCGTCACAAATAACGCGGGCACTTATACAATCAACGGCCTTGCTCCCGGGAAATATACTGTGCGCGCGGCCAACACCGGTTTTGCAATCTCTGAAACTCCGGACGTCGAAGTCACCAGCGGCAAGCAAGCGCAATTCGACATCATTCTGAAAGTCGCGATCGAAGAACAGAAGGTAACGGTTGCTGCTGACAATCGTGAGCTGAGCACTGAGCCCGAGAACAACGCGGGCGCGGTAGTTTTGAAAGGCGCTGATCTCGACGCACTGCCCGACGATCCCGATGATCTCGCGGCAGCGTTGCAGGCGTTAGCTGGTCCATCTGCTGGTCCAAACGGCGGGCAGATTTTCGTTGACGGTTTCACCGGCGGTCGCTTGCCGCCGCGCTCTTCGATTCGCGAGATCCGTATCAATTCGAATCCGTTTTCAGCCGAATACGATCGTCTTGGTTTTGGTCGTATCGAAATTCTCACTAAACCAGGCACCGATCGTTTTCGCGGTCAGGCTTCGTTTAACTTCAACGACGATGCGCTGAACTCTCGTAACCCATTTTCGGCTTCGTCAAAACGGCCACCGATTCAGACGCGCCAGTATGGCGGAAACTTCAGTGGTCCGATTTCGAAAAAGAAAGCGTCGTTCTTTGTCGACTTCGACAAGCGCGACGTCGACGATGAAGCACTAATCGTGGCTCAGGTGCTCGACGCGAATAACAATATCGTTGGTTTTGCTTCCAGTGCTCCCACTCCAAGCCGCCGCACAACTTTTAGTCCGAGAATCGATTATCAAATCAACCCGAGCAACACGCTGGTCTTTCGTTACGGCTACACGAAGAACACTCGCGTTGTCGGCGTTGGCGGTTTTTCGCTGCCGTCGCGCGCTTACGACACGGAAAGCAGTGAGAACAACGTCCAGGTCACTGAAACAGCGATTCTCAGCAAGACCATCGTCAACGAAACTCGTTTCCAGTTTGAGCGTCAGACGTCTGTGCAGAATGCCGACAACTCGATTCCGACGATTGCTGTTCAAGATGCGTTCACCGGCGGAGGATCTCAGGTGGGCCAGTCTCACAGCGACACGACTAACCTCGAGCTGACCAACAACACTTCGTTCGCGCTTCACAACCATGCGCTGAAAGCAGGTGGTCGGCTTCGTTGGGTCGATATCACGCAGGTTTCGCCGCAGAACTTTGGCGGCACGTTTACGTTTTTCGGCGGCGGCTTTGCTCCGGTTCTCGATGCGAATGATCAACCAACCGGCGCGATCGATGCGATTACGAGTATCGAGCGTTATCGCCGGACGCAGGTTTTCCTGGCACAGGGGTTAACGGGCGCGCAGATACGTGCGCTTGGCGGCGGTGCGAGCCAATTTAGTTTGTCGTCAGGCAATCCCGAGTCGAAGGTGAGGCAGTGGGATTTTGGCGGCTTCGTCCAGGACGACTGGAAGGTGCGACCGAATCTCACTTTGAGCCTGGGCTTGCGTTACGAGAACCAGGACAACATCGCGAGCAATTTCAACTTTGCGCCGCGCCTTGGCTTCGCATGGTCGCCGGGCGGAACGCGATCAAAGACGGTTCTGCGCGGCGGTTACGGAATTTTCTACGATCGAGTGAGCGAGAGTCTCACGATGACTGCGGAGCGCCTGAACGGCGTCAATCAGCAGCAGTTCACCGTTCAGAATCCTGACTTCTTCCCGTTGATTCCAACGCCGGATCAGTTGATTGCGTTCGCGGTTCCGGGGACAGTTTTCAGGTTATCCCCCTCACTGCGAACACCCTACACGATGCAGGGAGTGTTCAGCGTCGAGCGACAATTGCCACGCAATCTGACGGTTGCAGCTAGCTACATCAACGTTCGCACCTTGCACGTGCTGCGCACGTTACCGCTTGATGCGCCGTTGCCGGGCACGTTCATTCCGGGTGTGATTGGCAGCGGCGTGCACCCATTGAATTGCGCTGACTTCATTCCGCCGGACGTCAATCCATCGCCGACGTGCAACATCTTCGAGTACGACTCGAGCGGACGTTACAACCAGAATCAGTTTATCGTGAACTTCAACAGCCGTTTCAACCGCAACATCACGATGACCGCTTACTACGTGTTGGCGAAAGCGATGAGCGATACCGACGGCGTTGGATCGATTCCTGCCGATCCGTACGATTTGAATCTTGATTATGGCCGTGCGTCGGGTGACATCAGGCATCGTTTCGTGATGACGGGTAACGTTCGCGCGCCCTGGGGACTATCGCTGAATCCGTTCGTGATCATTCAATCGGGGCGACCGTTCAACATCACGCTCGGCCGCGATCTCAACGGCGACACGTTCAACCTGGAGCGTCCGGCACTCGCACCGGCCGGCGCGAACTGCGACGATCCGAATATCAGGTGTACTCCTTACGGAAACTTCAAACTCACGTTCGGGCCGGGCGACGTGATGATTCCGCGCAATTTTGCCGAAGGACCGGGATCGACGACCGTCAACCTGCGCGTCAGCAAAACGTGGAACTTCGGTTCTGAAGGTAGCACCGCTTCGAACACTAACGACCAGCAGAATCGCGATCGTCAACGCTCAACGATGATGGGCGGTGGTATGGCCGGTGGACGTGGTCCAGGTGGTCCAGGCGGCGGCGCTCGCGGTGGTTTTGGTGGTCCTGATCGCGGTGGGTTCGGTGGCGGTGGCAGCGCAGGTAGTAGCAAGTACTCGCTGACGTTCTCGTTGAACTTCCAGAACATCTTGAACCATACGAATCTTGCTGCTCCAGTGGGTAACCTGGGTTCAGGATTGTTTGGGGAATCGACTTCGACTGCGGGCGGTTTCGGTGGTTTTGGCGCCGCGCCTTCTGCTTACAATCGTCGCATCGACGCGCAGATTAGGTTCAGCTTCTAGTTCTTTAGCCGCGTGATCTGCGGCTATAATGCTTTCGGTTGAGCAATCATTCTTTTCTCCAGCGCTGCATCGCTTGTCATTCCGAGTTTGATCTCGGTGCGCGCCTTTATGTTTGTTCGCGCTGTGGCGGGTTGCTTGATATCGATCGTGAAGAGATCACGAGCGACGCGCCTTCGTTGCGGGAGCTATGGCGCGCGCGAAAGTCATCGCTCGACGCTCGCGATCGCAGTGGCGTGTGGCGGTTTCGCGAGTTCCTGCCGTTTGTTGATGACGTTGAGATCGTTTCGCTTGGCGAAGGAAACACGCCGCTTTACGACGCACCTCGCTGCGCCGATTATTGCCATCTTCCACAGTTAAAACTCAAGCATCAGGGTTGTAATCCCACCGGTTCGTTCAAAGACACAGGCATGACTGTAGCCGTCACGCAGGCGCGCCAACTAGGCGCGCGATTCGTTGCGTGTGCCAGCACGGGAAATACAGCGGCGAGCCTCGCGGCGTACGCGGCGCGCGCCGATCTGCCTTGCGCGATCATCGTTCCCGGTGGTCAGGTGAGCCATGCGAAGCTCGCGCAGGCGTTGGACTACGGCGCGAAGGTGTTAGAGATCGAGGGCAACTTCGACACTTGCATGAACGTGATTCGCGAGCTTTCGGAAGACGGTTCGGTTTATCTCGTTAACTCGATCAATCCGTTTCGCATCGAAGGGCAGAAGACAGTGGCGTTTGAACTTGCGGAACAGCTCGAGTGGCGTGTTCCGGATCATCTCGTGATGCCCGGCGGAAATCTCGGTAACAGCTCGGCTTTTGGAAAAGGGTTTCGAGAGTTGTTGCAGAGCGGGCTGATCGATCGAATGCCGCGCATAACGGTCGTGCAGGCAACAGGCGCGGCGCCGTTTGCACGGTATTATGCACACAACGGTCAGGGTCCTTTTGTGAACGAGGAACATCCGAAGACACTCGCATCTGCCATCAAGATCGGCGCGCCGGTATCGTGGCCGAAGGCGTTGCGTGCAGTCACTGAAACTGGTGGTGACGTTATAACGGTCACCGAGCAGGAGAGTGCGGATGGGAAGGCGGTGATTGGACGTGACGGGATTGGTTGCGAGCCCGCATCTGCGACGACAGTCGCGGGAATTCGCAAACTCGTGAGTGATGGCGTCATTAACGAGAACGAAACAGTGATCGCCGTCTTGACCGGGCACTTGCTGAAAGACACAGACTACGTGATGCAATATCACAACAACTCGCTCATGGCTCCCGACAACACACACATCGCCGGCAATTTCGCTAACCGTCCGATTAAAACATCCGCGTCGTTAGCTTCTATTAAATCGCTATTATCCGTGTCATGACTGAGGTACGTGTTCCAGCGTCGACTTCCAATCTCGGCCCAGGGTTCGATTGCTTCGGTCTGGCGTTGAAGCTGTATCTGACGGCGCGCGCCACCGCGGTGCATGACGCCACCGAACCTTGCACCGTCATCACTACCGGCGCAAAAGAAAACGAAGCGCTGCCGCGCAACGCCGTCAATCTCATCTATCGTGCGATGGCTTTCGCTGCGCGACGCGAGGGCCTTTCGTTACCTCCCGTCGATCTGCGCGTACACAACGACATCCCACTCGCGAGCGGCCTGGGCAGCAGCGCTGCGGCCATCGTCGCCGGTATCAAACTCGGCGGACTGCTTGCCGGTCGCGACATCCCCGACGAAACGATTCAAAACTACGCCACCGAGTTTGAAGGCCATCCGGATAACGTTGCCGCCTCGCTTCATGGCGGTTTCCTCGTGAGTTGCACTTGCCAGGATGGCGCAGTTGTTTCAGCGAAATTCCTGTGGCCCGAGCAGATTCGCGCAGTCGTGGTTTCGCCTCACTCGCAACTGCCGACACACGTCGCGCGTGCCGCACTGCCGCGCACAGTCAGCCGTCACGATGCCGTTCACAACCTGCAACGAAGCGCACTCTTCATCTCGGCCATCGCGCAGCAGCGTTACGACATTCTCTGGGAAGCCATGCGCGACCGCTTACACCAACCGCAGCGAGAGTCACTCGTGCCCGGCCTCGCGGAAGCACTGGCCCTTCCGCGAATGCGCGGACTTCTCGGCATCGCATTGAGCGGTGCTGGTCCAAGTATCCTTGCGTTAGTGAATGATAACGACGACGAGATCGGCGCGCGCGTCGCGAGTTGTTTTGAAGCCCGCGGGATCGAAGCGACAATCAGGGCTCTTGAAGTCGACAACGAAGGTTGTCGCGTGGTGTCTTAACTCACTCTCTCATCAGGCGAAACACTGGATAACTGACTGCCAACAATCCCAACGCGTAGAGGCTATTCTTCGTGTCGGCGACGATCGCGCCCGTGAGAAACAGCAGCGAGCCGAGCAGCGCGAGTGCAGTTGTAAACGGATAACCCCAGGCTCGATAAGGCCGCGGTTTCTCCGGTTCGCGACGGCGCAAAACGAACAGCGAAATGAACGAGAGGATGTAGTTGGCCACGAAAAAGAACGCCAGCACCGTGATCACGCGCTCGAACTTTTGTCCGAACGCGATGAACAGCAACGCAACCGCCGCGCTCAGAAAAAGCGAGACAGTGGGCGTGCCGCCCTCATTGACCACCGCGGCCTTTCTGTTGAACAAGCCGTCGCGGCTCATCGCAAAAACAACGCGCGTCGCCATCAAATGCAGCGCGTTGATCGCGCTCAGCATCGAGGCGATCGTGAGACAGCGAAAAATTGTGTCACCGTGAGCGCCGAAGATCACATTCGCAGCCTCACCTGCCGCAAATTCTTTACCCGCAATTCGCGACATCGGCAAGACGTAGAGCAGCGAAACGTTAACCAGCAAGTAGATCGCCGTGATCAGGAGCACGCCGCCGAACAGGGAGCGAGGGATGTCGCGTTCGGAATGTTTCACCTCTTCTGAGAAATAGATCACACCCGCCCAACCGTCGTAGGTGTAGATCGCGCCCTGTATCGAAACGATCACGGCGGAAAGGGTGATTGCAGCAGTTGTGTGAGGGGAAGCGGCGGTGATTGCGCCCTTGCCACCCAAAATAAATCCGGCGAGTATCAACGCGAGAAACGCGAGCGCCTTGAGTACGCTCGTAATGTTCTGCGTGGTACTGCCCCAGACGATCCCGTGCCATTGCAGCAGTGCGAAGAAGATTGCGACTGCTGCTGCGACCACCGCGGTTTTCCCTGCGAGTGCGGGAATCAGAGCGCCGCTGAACGTGCCGATCAATAACGACACCGCCGCGGTCGAACCGCACGACGAAATCCAGTCGCTCCAGCCAACCACGAACCCCGCGTATTCACCAAGCGCGTAACGCGCGAACACGTACTGCCCACCCGAGCGCGGGATCATCGTTCCCAACTCGGCGAGCGAAATCGCACCGAACAGCGCGTAAAGCCCGCCTGCGAGCCACACCAGTAGAAACGGCGCCGGCGATGGTAACTGCGCGGCTATCGTGCCCGGCGTGTTGAAAATGCCGGCGCCGATCGTGTTACCGATAATCACGGCCAGCCCAAATCCAACACCGAGTACGCGCAGCAGATGGCCGTGACTTTTCATCCTGTAATCTTGTGAATCCTGTCTAAAGCCTACTCACGTCTTGATGCAGCAAACGATGAAACAAATGTTCCCCAGCTTCTCTTCTGACAGAAAGCCGCCCGCTGCGATACGCGCGCGAGCTCAGCCCACGTTGCACTGACTTACAGATCGCAACGTCCTCATCCTGAATGCGCTGACCAACTTCAACACTCGCCAGATTTCGTCGCTTTGCTTCATCACTCGACACATCCGGAAAATAGAAGTCGAAAATCACCTCAGTCTGGTCCACACCGCGCGGCACGACGAGGTTCGTATCCATCACGCCGTCGTACCAGTTGATCATGAAGTTTGGATAGATCCAGTAGTAAAGCGCGCGATCGCCTTTCCGTACGGCGCCAGTCTGTGCCTCGGCGCCATCGCTGACGATCGGGCTCCACTGCAAACAGTGATGCGTGCCGTTCTCGATCATGTAGTTGCTGTAATCAAGCACGCTATCGAGTCCCTTGTGCAGGTAAGGCACGTGATAACCACCATCGAGATAGTTATCGACAAACACTTTCCAGTTGCAGTCGAAGCTGTAATGACGCCGTTCGAACCAGTGCAGCTCGGACAGTTGCAATTGACTCGTTTGCGCAAGCAACTCCTCGCCAAGAAAATCGCGCAGCGCTGGTCCATGGCCCAACCTGACGAACAGCCAGTTCTCCCACTCGCTGAATTCCACTGGCACGAGACCATTCTGCGCGCGATCGAAGTTGCAAACACCTGAAAAATCCGGCGTACCTTTCAACTCGCCTTCGAGCGAGTAAGTCCAGCCGTGATATGGGCAACGAAGTTGCGCAGCCTTGCCCTGCGGCTCAGTCATTACCGCCGCCGCATGATGGCGGCAGACGTTGAAGAAACTGCGCAGCACACCGTCATTGCCACGAACGATTACGACCGGTTCGCCGGCAATGTCGGTCGTCACATAACTTCCCGGCTCACGCACCTGGTCCACGCGTCCGGCAAGTTGCCACGAGTTCGAGAAGACCGTTTTCAGTTCGAGTTCGTAGAAGTCTTTGCTGGTGTACCACGAGGAAGGAATTGTCGAGGCGTGATCGAGAGGAAGATTCGGGTCGTATTGATCGATGAGCATAATGGTAGGGCGGCACTCTGTGGCCGTCCCCCTCGGTCGAAGAAGGCGTGTTGCGAACAATTGGGGCGGCCACGGAGTGCCGCCCCTACAAAACGGGTGTTGCTGTCTTACGCTTTGGATTGAAGAACGGCGTCTTGACAACGGTGGCGCGCACGTGATGCCTGACGGCTTCGACCGTGATCTCGAACTGCAAACGTGTGCCCGGTCGAGTGTATCCGCGGCCGACCGTCGCGAGCGCAATCATCTGTTTCAACGTCGGCGACCACGTGGTCGTCGTCGCCTTGCCAACCTGAATGCCTTCTTTGTAAACCGGGACCGCGACGCGCGAGGCCATCGGCGAAACTGCCGGCGGCAATCCCACCGCTTCGTAGATACTCTCGACCTGCGGCCAATCGATCTCGAGTCCGACAATCTCACGCGCCGGTCCGCGTTTTTGTTCTTCAACGAGCGCCGCCTGGCCCACGAAACGATTCTTATCAAGATTTACGAGTCGCCCGAGTCCCATCTCAAAGGGCGTGTATCGCTGCTCATCAACCAGCGCCTTTTTGCTGCTGTTGAAGTCGACGTCAATCAACAGCAGACCAGCCTCAACGCGCGCCACATCGAGCGCGAGCATCCCCGCGGGATGAATATCAAACGCGCGACCCGTTTCCATCAACGCATCCCACACCGTGATCGCTTTCTCCGACGCGATCCAGATCTCATAACCGAGATCGCCCGTGTATCCTGTGCGCGAAATCTCGACCGGCACGCCGGCGATACTGCCTTTCGTCACGCGAAAATATTTCAAGTTAGCGATGTCAGCGTCTTCAACCAGAGTCTTCAACAACCGGCCGGATGTTGGTCCTTGTAACGCCAGCGCCGAAACGCTCTCGGAGATGTCTTCGATTTGAACGTCCATGCCGGCGGCGTTTTGTGTAAACCAGCGCAAACTCGGATCGGCGGCCGTCCAGCGATAAGTATTCTCGTCGAGACGTGAAACGGTACCGTCGTCAATCACTTTTCCACGTTCGTCACACCACGGCGTATAGACCACCTGGCCCACCGATACCTTGCGCATATCGCGCGTGATGATGCGATCGACGAGCCGCGTCGCGTCCTTTCCGGTGAGCCGGTATTTGAACAGGGGCGAGATATCGATCAGCGCCGCGGCATTACGAATCGCGTTGTACTCGTGCTCATGATGCGGCTCGTAAGAGCTAACAGCATAGTAACCGGACCACTCGCGATAACTCAGACTCTCGCAGAGCGGAAACGTGCGTTCGTGAAATGCGGTTCCGATTGGCATGTTGATGTGGTTTACGTAGGAAGCTTAACCTGAGAACGAATCAAACTCGTCTTCATCGCTGGACTCTTGAATTTCTTCGCTGACCAGCTCGCGCCAGAAGTTCATCACTCCCTCAGAAGCACCAAGAGATTTTAATGAATCTTCGACTGGGCCTGACTCAGTTTTCAGATTCGGAAAGACGAGCAACAACATCGCCAAATCCCTTCGATCTAAAAATGACTTTGGTTTACCTCGTCGCGTGTTGTACGAGACAACTTTCAGTGCAATAAGGTCGGGGGGAGAGACAATCGGCACCTCTTCTATGTGCTGCGAAGCAGGTAAACATGTTACTGGTCGCACGTCTACAAGATGCCGATTACCTTCTTTTCGAATCTGAAATACGCGGAATCCTTTGCCCTCGCCGATAACACGTACTCGCACGGTTATGTGGAAGCCTTCGCTAAGATA
>Ga0134128_10012381_pt1 | contig 10171 bp, 13 predicted proteins | sample KB31754_FD_96462 | JGI IMG/M metagenome (GOLD analysis project Ga0134128, IMG submission 96462) | Terrestrial soil microbial communities with excess Nitrogen fertilizer from Kellogg Biological Station, Michigan, USA - KB3-175-4 | ecosystem: Environmental > Terrestrial > Soil > Unclassified ...
AGCGACATCCCCGTGCAGCGACGTCCTGCCATTGCATTTGTACCACGTACAAATTGAAAAGCTTCTGAAACCGCTGTTGCTCCTGCCAGGACGCCGGCCGGAACAAATTGTCTTTCTTCCGCGAGCCGGTCACGGGTACGAAGAGGGATCACGCCACCTCTCCACCCGTTGAATGTGGCGCGAACTGCAAAGTCCTCCTCCGCAGTCCCACAAGATCCAACGGAGAGCATTGGCACGCCACGAGTGCGCTCACGCACCACTGACGCCCCGAAGGTTCGGATCACCTCCACGAGAGAACGTTGGCTGGGCCAAGGCAACACGTTTTCGACCTCAACATTGCCTCCAACCGTTACTCCTCCGAGAAAACAACGTGTCGCGGTGTTTACCGCCGTTGCCAGGATGGCTTGGTGGGTTACAGAACCTGTAATCTCAGGCCCAACATGGATGTACAGCCTGTAACGGCTGAAGAGCTGGATCGCTTCTTCAATAGAAGCGGCTTCGCCGCCATCGAGCGCCAGCTTCACTGATCTGTTCAGCGTGTCTTGCAATGTCTTACTGTCCACCTCACCCCCACATTCCCAAATAGAAAAACTGCAAGCCTAAATCGCCGCTCCAATCTCGCCAGAGGTGACTGCCCTGGTACTCATAAATGCCACATTGCGCAGCCCCGTAGTAACGATCGGCAAAATTCGGCACAATGATGGCGACGTGGCCCTGAGTTGCGATCATCGGGTTGTCACGGTCCAAGCTGCTTTGGATTGCAGCGCCCGGATGGGTATGAACGTCCGCAACGACTCGCAACCCGCTTTCCTGGCATATCCGCCACAGGGGGCCATAAGCACCTCCGTCGATTACGACGGCACCACTCTTCAGACAATCAGGATCCAAGTCATCGTAATAAACAAAGCGCCTTACCCGCTGGCACTTGCCGTCCTGTTTGCCGAGGAGAAAAGCGCCGCTTTCGGTACGGCCTGATCCGCCGCGGCGCCGCAACTCGTGCAGCACGCGTCGCCACGTTGCTTGTGGACACGAAAGGCGAGCGTCAGGTGCCACGAATTCCCGTATAGTCTTCCGAATTGAGAAGTTCATAAATGATGTTCAAGTACTTTGTAATGTCATCCGAACTGGACCACGCCAAGTGAGGATGTGCCAGCAGCCAGCCCTCGTGGCCGCCAATAGCCAAGCGATCACACGGAAGGTAGAGCGCAGCGGAATTCCAGCTTGGGTTGAACGCGGCTGGCACCCTGTTTCTGCCGGTCGGCCATCGTGCCGCCGGCAACCCAGAGTTCTCTTCGAGCGACCAGGGCTGTGCATTCGGCAAGCTGGTCGGATATCCGGGCAAATTGAATCGGAACACGAATTCGTCTGGGGCGCCTTCCCGCTTCGCTGCAGAGACCGCAATAAGGACGTTAGGCCAATCGACTTTTATGAGGCGCCATTTACCTTTGGCCACGCCGCTTTTGAAGGCTCCCTGCTCGAGGTGGTACCGAAACACCCTTTCATCGCTTCCGATTTCAGGATCGCTCATCCCTCCACTCTCTTTTTGGGTACGAGGTCAAAGGACACGGCGCACGTCGCAGCCGTAGTTAATGTCCCAATGTGCACGTCCTCATCAGGACGGTCAGTTGTTCCGGAAAGCTGAAGTGCATGCTCGCTGGCATCGATCTTGGAAAGATTGAAGCCGTCCGAACTTGTGGCCCAAGTCTTCACTTTGCCAACAGTGCTCGCGGGCGAAAAATCGCGATTCTTGGTAAGCCCGTTGAAGGTGACCGCCACTTGGACACGATGACAGCGATGAACATGAATATGGCTGTGATGATGAATGCCGACTTCAGCCAGGGTTCTATCCAAGAGGATTTCATCATCGCCATCTTCCAACAGGACGATCTCTGGCGCCTCGGGAATGGCGAGCCCCTGCTGCCTCGCCGAATGCAGCAATTCCCGCAAAGTACCATTTTCATCTGCCTTGACGATGCCAATGGCGCGATTTCCTTCAATTTGCAAAAAGACTTCAATCTCGGTACCCATCAGGGACCACCTCCAGAACTGGAATATTGATTCAGCGAGGCGCGCTTACGCGAGCTGCCGAACTGGTATCAAATGATACCAAACATAAACAGACGTGTCAACTGGCAAGCAGTTTATGGACTCAATGATACGTTACGCGACGATTCGGTATCAATGTGGCATCCGTCGGCATCCAATAAATGCGCCATTGACCGGCTCCAGGGTTTAAGGTACTCTTTGGTACCTAAGGTGGTTATGGGAGCCGATATCAAGTGCAGCTCGTTGATCCCCGAGCAGCTGAACACTCGGCTGCGATAGCGACGATCAAGGATCTCGCTAGGTGGCCGCACCATTGCATTGTTACGCGTCAAGCAATGGAAGACATCGTGAGGGCAAGAATCACAAAAGAGGCAGTTCTTGAAGCCGTTCGAGACCACATCAACAGGGACAAGCCGATCTACTTCTTAATTCAAGAATTGACAAACCTGCCGGCGTACGTCTTCCTGCCGTGCAACGTCGACGGATGTGAGCTTTATGTGAAGGTCCAGATTTCCCTCGCCGAAGCTGAAAAAGACGAACGCCTGATTGTGATTTCATCCCATCCTCCGAAATACGCGATCCCAGGAGCTGAGAAATGAAGAAAGAAGCAATGGGTACGAGCACTTGCCCTGTCTGCGGGAAGAATACCCTTAAGTCGATCACAGGCGAATTCAAAGCCTACTTTGAGGATGAAAACGGAAACAGAAGAGATCTTATTGTCCCTAATGTCACATACGAGAAGTGTGATTCCTGTGGTGAGGAGTTGTTGGATCAAAACGCGACAAACAAGATCTCGCACGCCCAAAGAGCTGCAATGGGTCTCCTATCAGCGGATCAGATCCGCGCAATTCGCCAGAATCTAGCAAAAACGCAACGTCAAATGTCGGAACTTCTTGGAATCGGGGAAAAGACATATTGCAGATGGGAATCAGGAACCCACTTCCAATCGGAAGCATTTGATCGTTATCTGCGTCTGTTGAGAGCCGACCCAAGTGCTTTGCGAACGCTTGAACGAATTGGGCACGATAAAGCGGCTGAACAAGCCGGACTAAACGCTGGCGGTTTTGAGTACCTCAAAGATCCTCAAGTTTACGAACTGCTGAGCGTGCAATTCAACGAGCTCCTGCAAAAGGGCCTTTTTTACCGAGCGTAGCTCACTTTCATGTATACAGTCACTTTCTATTCGTATAAAGGCGGCGTCGGACGTACGCTCGCGCTCATGAACACAGCTTTTCGTTTGAGTAAGAAGGCGAAGAAGGTATTTGTGTTGGACTTCGACCTCGAAGCTCCTGGTGTGGACGTGTTCTCCCCAGCAATTAACTTCGCGCCAGGACTGCTGGAATTCGTAACTGAGTATTCGCGAACCGGCCGGGTGCCCGAGTTAACCTCGTTCGTTTCAGAGATGGGATGGGACACCAGAGGGCGTGTGTTTTACATGTCCGCCGGAAAGAGAAGCGGCGAATACCAGAGGATGCTTGCACAACTGAGTTGGAAAGAGTTCTATTCAAAAGAGCGAGGATTCCTATTTGTAGAGAACTTGAAGAGTGCCATATCAGCGATATTTTCACCTGACTATCTGCTGGTTGATTCCCGCACCGGGATGACAGATATTTCTGGCATTTGCACTCTTCAGCTCCCGGATCTAGTTGTGTTGCTGTTCGGTTTGAATGAGCAAAACCTTGTGGGTACATCACAGATCTTTGAATCAATTACCAGAAATCCGCTCAGTCGAGAAATTGAGACACTGCTTGCAGCATCACCAGTCCCGGATGTTCCACAGTACTTGGGCGTCCGACAGCAACGACTCGAACGCGCTAGAGAACTCTTCGGCAGCGAGCCTGATGTTGTTCTTCCTTATGACCCCTTTGTGGCCTTTAAGGAATCAATAAACCCGAACGATCTCAGCAAATACCTCAACGAGCAGTACGACGGGCTCTGCAACGAGATAATTAAGAAGAATAAATCTGACGTAATCACGATGTTGGAAGACGCTCGCGAGCTGATGAAGGATTCTGGAGATCCGAAAGCAACAGAAGCTCGCTACCAGCAGATTTTGGAGGCGCACCCAACGAGTCACTTGGCTTGGCAGGATTACGGCGCACACCTGCGACGTCAAGGGAAGATCCACCAGGCATTAGATGCGTACCACCGCGCTGAACAAGAGGGCGGGTCCCCGCGCGTCATCTCGAGAGAGCTAGCAGTCACTTATCTCGCGGCTAAGGATTACGATGAGGCTGCCACTGCATTTCGGAAATACCTTTCAACGTCAGTTAATCTCCGAGTGATATTGAAGCTCGCCCAAATGTTTGCGTCGAAAGAGCAGGTTGACGTTGCCCTCGAGGCATATCAGAGCATCGTCAATGCTCCCGGCGGAACGCCAGATTTACAGGCGAATGCGTACTTCGATATGGGCAATATTTATTTGCGAGTTGGGGACCCAAAACGGGCAGTGGAATGCCTTGAGCAAGCTCTCACTCGCGAGCCGTCCGCACTCTCGACCAACTACAATCTCGGCGTGGCCTTGCGGCGAGCTGGCAGAAACGAAGAAGCCGTGAAGTATTATGAAAAGGCAATTACGATTTACGAGCAGCAGCCCCCCTTAAAATTGCTGCCTAGCTACGAAGCAAACAGATTGCAAGCAATGGCTCAGGCTTATGCTTTCGTGAATCGATTTGACCAGGCGGTGTCGTTAATCCGGCGTGCGATCTCGGTTGCGGAATCAGTCTCGACGGACATCTATTCATCATTTCAATATCGCGACATTTCTAGTGAGAAGTTTAAGCAGGAGAGCGAAGCGTTTGTTCAAGAACTCGAGGGAAGTTGACTGTGGGGAGCTAGGAACCTGAACTTGGCAGTACGCTGCTAACAGTTAGTTAGGTGGGATGCCGCTCTCAAACGGCTTTCACCGTTTGAGGCTCCATTCGGGGCTACTGGATTGCGTGCGGAACTGATGTGGGCGCAATTGAAATGTGGATGTCCTGAGCAGGACCATTCAGTGCTGCGACTGCATTCTGCCGTGCAATTGGACGGATGTGGCTATAGCGCTTGGCCATGATGATTGAGGTGGAGGGGCTCCAGCCCATTATTTCCGCCACTACAGCGAATGGAGTAGCAGCCTCCAACAAGTTGGTCACAACCGTGTGTCGAAGATCATGAAATCTCATCCCGATGCCGCTCCGCTTCAAAGCGGAGCGCCAGGCGGTCTTCCAATTCCAATATGGCTTCTCGGGATTCGTTCGGTAGTACTCCGGTTGATGTGTACCTTTCACGATCCTCACTCTCTCGGACGGGAAAACGTAATGATCTCCTGTCCGATTAGGGAAGGCGACTTTCCAGGCCTCAATCGCTCTAAGAAGCCGATCGTTAACAGGGATTTTGCGACCCTCGCCGTGTCTCGTTTTACTCTTGCCGACTGTGAGGACCCGGCGCGCGAAATCCAGTTGCCTCCAGCGAAGAAGTCGGATTTCGGAGAATCGCATGCCGGTGCAAAGGGCCATCACCACCACGACGTAAAGTGCCCGGGAAAGGCTCCTCTGACATTCCTCAAGCAGTCTCTGTTCTTCTTCTGGGGTTAAAGCGTGTCCGATATCGTCAGGCACTTTGAGCATTCGTACGTGTGGCTGAAGGTCTGCCCAAAGCTTGTTTTGCCTGAGAATTCCTCTCAATGTGCTGATGTGGTGATTGATGCTCTTGGGTGCGGCTCCGTTCTTCTCGGTGTCGATTTGATACTTCCGGATATCCTCAGCCGTGATTTCATCGAGTCGCTTGTTTCCAAACATCGTTCTCAAATGGGCGATACTGCGTCGTTCGATGTCATGACTTTTGGGTTGCAGCGTAAGAGCCTTCTTTGAGAGATATTCCTCGGCAGCCTGCATAAACTCCCTGTGTACGATCCGACGAATTATCCCCATTAGCTTCATCCTCTGCCTCGCGCCTTTTAGCCCTTTCGACTTCGCGGGCGAGCGTGCGTGAACGCGTTTTGGTGCTTCCTCTGTAGCGTTTCCGATTGAATTGAAAGTCGTACCACCACACTTTCGAGTTGGGAAAACGAAACGTGGACATTCAAACCTCCTTGGAAGGAACCCTGCCTACCCGGCAGGACCTTCCAGGGGCGGAATTATGCTCTGCCGAAGGTAGAGCTGTCAATAGTAAGTCATTTGTTTTCAATAACCTACTAACAGTTAGTTAGCTATTTCCAGGTCTGCCGCTAGGGCAGATCTGTGCCTTAGGAGGGCGTATGAAGCAAGAACCAGGCGTTGGCAGGTTGTTAACGGTTCAGGAGACGGCAGTTCGATTGGCGCTTAAACCGGCCACGATCCGGTTTTGGATCCTCCGACGAATTCACCTGGAAGTTGTGAAAGTCGGCAGGTGTGTACGCATCACAGAACGGTCGATTGAAGACTTCATCGAACGCCACGCTACCCGCCCCAAGGACCAATAAACCAGCAAGGAGACACAAAAACAGAATGACCATGAACCTAAGGCCGGGCGAGCAGATCGCTGGGTACCCGGCCATGCAGATCCGCTGGCTGATGCGCCGCGTGCGGCCATACCGCGGAGTCACAGCGAAGTTCATCACAGACGTGCTGAAGATTGGAGATGACCAGGTAGAGCCGGTCATTTTGCAATTGATCAAACTGGGATATATCCAATCTGTTGACCTCAAAGATGATCGGATTTGGTTCACGCCGACCAGCCTTGGGGTATCCCTTTCGCTCGCATCCGCGGCGAAGCGGATAACCCGCAAGACGGCAGAGAGGACAGTCACAGAGTTCATGAACCGGGTGAATGTCGCGAACGCTCGGGAAGACTTCCTGTTCTGGATCACCTCAGTCGTTGTATATGGAAGCTACTTAACCGACAGCGAGCGTCTCGGCGATGTTGACTTCGGGATCGAACTAACCTGGCGGGAGGCGGACGAAAAGAAGCATCACACGCTGATCTGGGACAGGGTACACGCTGCGCGAAGCGGCGGCAGGCACTTCGCCAATATCACGGACGAGGTCAGCTGGTGCCAAGAGGAGATTCTCCTGTTGCTGAAGAGCCGCAAGCGAAGTATCAGCATCCACCACCTCGTCGAGCTGAAAGAGCTCGCACGTGAGAAGCCGCTCCGGTATCGGGTTCTTCTTGGCGATCGGCATGCCATCGCGACTCAGCTCGGCCCATTGGCCACCCAAGTTTAAGGCGACCCTATTCTCGGGAGAAATCTGCGCGTTTGAGTCTGGTGATTTCTCAAAGGAGAGCCGCGCAAAATCAGCAGTCAATTGCAACAAAACTGACATATTCACGGATTCCACGATCGCAGCTAATGTCAAGCAATCGCAATACATAGCTTCCAGAAGCAGGGTCGGGCACATAGCTTCCACCCGGGGGAACGGAGCTGTTAACCGGAGGGTTGTAGGTTCGAGTCCTACCTGAGGAGCCAATCTTTTCAGGCATTTACAGAAACCCCATTTTCCAACTGGAGCCCGTTGGAGCCCATTGCATTCGAGATTTCTCCCGGAATCTGCTTCCGGCTTGCGAGAATTGCCCGAGTACGCGAGTTGATCGCCTCCATTACGCTTGTCGGTATCTGCTGCATATAGACGTTGCCTGTGGTTTGGATGTTCGCGTGTCTCAGGATCTGCTGGGCATCCTTCATGGTTCCGTGTTTCTGTAAATCAGTTCCCACCGTCCGCCGCATCACTTGAAAAGTAACAAGCTTTCTTGGGATGCCAAGCTTGTCAGCGATGGGGTGAATCCGCCACTTCAGGAAATTCTTGGCATGCCGCGGTACATTCCCGTGAGGCCCTGATGTAGGGAACATGAGCGCTTCTGGAGAAGTATCTGGGCACAATTGCTTCCACGCTTCAATGAGTGGCTGAATGTCTTCAGGAATTGGCACTGCATTCCAGCTGGCATTCGTCTTCACTTTGCCCGGAAATAATTTTCCTTCATAGGCGGTGCCTTGAATGATCAATTTGTCTCCGCAATAAGACTTCCATTGCAGACCGAATGTTTCACTTGTGCGAGTGGCACAAAACAGGCCAATGCTCATTAAACACAAATCGTGGGGGTCACTGATGGCGTCAATCAGTTTGACGATCTGTTCTGGCGTCATTGTGGGCCGGCTTACAGCTTTGGTTCCTGGCATTTTGGTGTCCTCGCCGGGATTCTCCGCAATGAACTTCAACTTCTGCGCTATCCGCATGATCGACCTAACGTTTACATACGCGTGCTTCACGATGGATTCTGAAAACTCTCGAGCGAGATCGTTCAGCAGCATCTGAATCTCGAAAGTCCCTACTTTCCTTAAAGGCGTATCTTTGAGGCTTGAAATCAAGTATTTCTTGATTTCGTATTCTGTCTTGTCCTTGGTCGCTGGCCTCCATTGCCCACTTCGCATAGGCAGATAACGTTCGGTAACAAACCATTCAAACGTCACGGAATCGTCTGACTTGGGCAACTGAACCGTGCCATTCTTTCCCCCGTTTTCTCGTTGAATGATCCTCTGGAGTTTCTCTTCAGCCTCATGCTTACGAAGTTTTGATTTCAGGCCAAGGACGACTCTCTTGGTGCTTGTAACCTCCTTTCCTTCCCGATCTCTCATGTAGACCCGGAATTTGCCATACCATTTCTTCACGCGTGTACCCTTCTCGTACACGGTGCCCTTCTGATAGACCATTGCCATGGTGGCGTTCTCCTAAATGGTCCATCGTTGGTCGCGGAGAACTCTATTGTTCATACACCACCGACCTGTTTTTTGGAAGACCCCTCAAGCGTATTGTGAGCGAGAAAATCCTCCACGTCCGTCCAGCGGAAGCGCAACAATGAACCGAGCTTCACGGCCGTGATCCGCGGCCAGCGTCTGGTGGAGTGATCACGCACCCACCTTTGCGAAACCCCTAGTCTGTCCGCTACTTCCCGGGGTGTGAGCAGCCTTTCATCTGCACGGGGGGCTGAAGGGCGTCGGCCGTTCCGGTCACTATGAGTACTCGTCGTGGGGAATTCGATTGGCTCAATGGCTGGTTTCGTTTTTACAGATTGCATGCTTACAGCTCCATTCATTGGTGCTGTTGTAGGACAACTCGAAAATTTGGTCAAATTTTTGACCGAAACACGGCTTGGCCGTACTTTTGCAGCCGTAGCACGGCAAGTATCCGCAGTTAGCAGAGTTCGGGAGGCCGTATGCCAAATGCAAAGAGATCTGGTCTGGACGAAGGATTCATGGCTGAAGTGACGTTCACGACTACCGCCTCACTTCACCAGGATTACGGAGGTGAGAATTTTTTACACGAAATCTTGGGAAAGATCTCAATCAGTAATGTGGAGGATCACAACGAACAGCAAGCAGGAGAGCTGCGAGCCTGGCTAATTCAATTTCTTGAGGCGCGAGCCCATAATTTCAGCCCGCGTGTTTTGGGAGACGGATACAGCCTCGAAATCAGCAGATACTGGCAGGAACTGTTTGACCTCGACGAATTTAGGCCGGAAATTCAGAACGGTTGGCAAACTGAAGGGGCTGACTTGCTGATCGTGGTTTCGATACTGATTCTCGACCGATTTGAAGGGCAAGGTATCGGTTTGGCTGCTCTTGGGCGCACAATCGACCTATTCAGTCGCAGCTGCGATCTCGTTGCCTGCAATCCGGAGGCAATGAAAGAGTCTTTGAATTCGACTGTGGGCTGTTCAACTCAGGAGACGAATGATTTGAGCCAGGCTATTGCCATGTTCACAAAGGATTGCATCGCGGCTGGTTCGACGATTGGGAAAGACTGGACTGTACCTGCTGAATCCGACCCATGAGCGCCCCGATGTACTGCTCGAGTGACAACCGCCGGATTTGATGTAGGCGGTTCGATTCCGTCCCTGGCCACCATCTTTACCTCTTTATTTTCAATAGCTTTAAGACGATTTGCGCGAATCGTACAATAGCCGTACAATGGACGCCGGATTGGTCAAAATTTTTTGGCCAAAAGGAGTCTGCAGTGCTCTCGGTTTACACCCGCCACTATCCTCCATGCGATCACACCGACATCCATCACCGGCGCTGCCGGTGCCCCAAATGGATTCAAGGATTGCTGGATGGAAAATTCATTAGGGTCAGCGCCGGAACACGCAGCTGGGAAAAAGCAGAGTTAACGCT